>Ga0233439_10000038_pt1 | contig 200856 bp, 191 predicted proteins | sample SI_123_September_6_FD_182713 | JGI IMG/M metagenome (GOLD analysis project Ga0233439, IMG submission 182713) | Seawater microbial communities from Saanich Inlet, British Columbia, Canada - SI_123_September2016_100_MG | ecosystem: Environmental > Aquatic > Marine > Inlet | place: Canada...
AATACATCTGGTATTTTTGGCAGTTATTCTGGTTCTAATAGTAGTAATGCTATAGCCAAAAACTGCTATTTTGAAGGAGAATTAAATTATTATAGTTGTACTGGTATTTTTAATCATTATGCTGGTAAGGATAATGGTACTGCTCAAGCAATAAACTGTTATTTTAATGGTAATATTAGTAATTTTAATAGTGCAACAACTGCTAGTAGTGGTATTTTTGGAAATGCTGCTGGTGAGAATAATGGTACTGCTCAAGCAATAAACTGTTATGCTTATGGTAGAAATATTATAGCAGGTGGTAATACTGGGATAACCACTAAGGGTAGTATTGTCCGTATTGACATAAGCAATTGTTACACAGTTGATACAACAAACGGACAAGATTGGAATGATGCTAGTGCGAATCAAGCATTGAATTCTGATACTATTCATATAGTAACGAATAGCAATAAAGATAATTTTTCTGGAAATAGCATACATGAAGGTAACAGTAAAAAGGTTTTTATTGATTATTCAACTGAGACAAATGTGCCATACAAATTATATTGGCAGACTGATATTGTATTGGATATAGCACCATATGTACCAGGTAGACTCATTGACGGATATATTAGTGGAGCGAATGGAGGTCTATATGATAGTAATAATTTGAACTCACCTATTGAAACTTTTACTACTGATTACGCCGGAAAATATGAGTTAGTTACACAACTAGATGACTATCCAACTGTATATACAATTATTTTTCAACCAGGTGGTACAGATACAAGTACTGGTAAAGTAACGACAACAACCATGTCAAGTATTTCTACAAAGGATATCGCAAAAAGTTCGGGTTCTGCTGTATTAAATGTAACTCCCATATCCACTATTTTAACCAATATTGTTAAAGCATCCGCCTCTAATTCTGGTACCATTGATGCTAGTATATTAACATCATCAACTACTAATTTAGCAAAAGCGTTTGGTATTACGCCCCAAACAATAACCAGCGATTTTATTGCGGTATCTGACCATGCTACGGCAAAGATAGTACAACAAATAGAAGTTACGGTGAATACTCTGACAAGTGCGATTAATAATAGTGCAGTGTCTCAAGATACAATTATGAATTCCTTAGCCAATAACATTATCAAAATAGCAAATGATGGAAATATTACAACTAAAACCATTAATTTGTCTTCTGCTCAAGATATAAGTGGTATAGTCAATCAAGTTACTAGTGATAATTCAGAAGTAACTGTAAGTGATTATATAATCAGTAATAGTACTACCTTTATACAGGCAGTAAATACAGATATATCCAATATAGATGTAACTGGATCGTTCGAAGAAGTATTTGTAAAGGCGACACAAATTACGGTTGCTACAGAAACAATCGCTACTGCTCAAGCAACTAACTTCAATACTAGTACACCAGTATCAGCACCAACGGATGCGGAGATAGCTAATGTTACTATTGCAACCGAATCTATAATCAATTTGAAGATTCAACCGGGAGTGAATATTATATACACATTCTATGATGGAAATATTACAAATGTGAATAGCAATAATACTATATATAAATATAGCTCTGGTCAGTATCAGGATACTCCGATTACAAACAATAATTCTATTAGTGTATCTAAAAATACTGCGTACTTTATTAATAATACAAATGATTCATATGATACATCATATAGTTATTATACCGGTTCAGTACCAACTAGTTTTGATTGTAGTGTAAATAGTGGTTGGAATATTGTTGGGTGGAATTCATCGATTGCAAATTCAACGGCATCAGTATCATCAAATCTAATTGAATCAAATACACTTCATATGTATGACTCATCTACAAATACATTTACTCTAATCACTCATGATAGCATACAAGCGAATATCGGGTATTGGATAAAATGTAATGCTTCAGGTCAAATTACTATTACTCCGAATAGTAGTATAATTATGAATAATGATATTCTTAAAATAGATCTTAGTAAGTATCAACTAAACAGTAAACCGAGTTTTAGTAAGAGAAATAATACTATAACAAATAGCAATATACATTTTATGTTATTAGAATGGATATACAATAAAGAACTGGCCATTTTTATGTATGGAGATATTCGCAATTGGGATGTATCACATGTAACTTCTTTTGAAAAACTATTTTATTTTATACCAATTTTTAACGAAGATATTAGCAATTGGAATACATCTAATGTCACAGATATGAGTTATATGTTTTATAATTGTACACATTTCAATTATGATATAACCATGTGGAATATTGAAAAAGTTATTAATTTTAAAGGGATGTTCAAAGGAATAAATCAAGAATTTATAAATAATTATGATATAAATAAAAATATAGACGAATTTGGAAATCCAAATAGAACCTTTTTTATAAATAATACCATTTAATCTATTTATTCATAATGAAGGCACAGAAAGAGAGAAAATATAATCAAAATATGAATTTTTTATAATACTTATAATAAAAAATTGATAAAGAAAATAAACAGAAAACAATAGTATATTTAATAGATCAACATGCCAACCATGGATAAATCATTTCGACTTCTCGATTTTAACATATATGACAAGGTCATAGAAAAAGAATTGTCAAGTGAGAGTGGTAGTGATAGTGGTGAAGAGTATAAAGTTAAACGCGATGTGAAGCAATTTGTCATTCAAATGTTTGGTATCAATGAAACTGGTGAAACGTTCAGTGTATTCGTCAATGATTACAAACCATTCTTCTATGTCAAAGTGGGCGATGATTGGACAATCGACCGAAAAACAGAATTCTTGTCACATTTAAAGAAAAAGGTGGGGAAATATTATGAAAATTCCATATGCGATTGTAAAATTATAAAAAGACATAAGCTATATGGGTTTGATGCCGGTAAAGAATATAAATTCGTACAATTAAAATTCAACAATACATCGGCACTGAATAAAGTAAAAAATCTATATTATGAAAATGGTCAAAATGGTCGTAGACTCATGGACAATGGGTATGTATTTCAAGATACACATACCTATTTATATGAAGCCAATATCCCACCACTGCTTCGTTATTTTCATATCAAAGAAATTAGTCCATCTGGGTGGATATCTATTCCATTAAATAAAGCAAAGCGTCCAATTGAAAAGAAAACATCCTGTAAATATGAATACGAAATTGGTAACAAAGATATTATACCTCTTAATAATAAAGAAACCATTGTTCCTTACAAAATATGTAGTTTTGATATTGAAGCAAGTAGTAGTCATGGTGATTTCCCAGTGCCAGTAAAATCGTATAAGAAGCTCGCTGGTAATATCATGGAATACTATGATGCTAATAACGGTGAACTCACCAAGGGTGAATTGACAAAAATAATCAAAACCGCATTTGGTTACGACGATATTATCAACATTGACAAAGTATTTCCAAAAACAAAAATGACATTGATGCAAATTAACAAGAGAATCGAGACATTATTTAAACAACCCATCAAAGATCTTTGTAAGGCAGTTGTACAAGAAAATACGATTGAAACTTTATTTGAACAAATGCAAATGGACCGACAAGAAGACAATGGTAACGACCAAGATAACGACCAAGATAACAGCGCCGATTCTTCTTATTATTCCAAATTTGGGAAAAAAAGCGCTTCAAATCAGAAAGTAAAGGATGCGAATACAGATATGACAATTGTTGAACTGATTAATTCCGGATTATTAAAGCGTGAGGAAAAAGTAGATAATTTAACGATTGCCTTCAAAGGTGCAAATTTCCCTGATTTAGAAGGTGACAAAGTAACCTTTATAGGGTCAACTTTTCTGAAATATGGTGAAGAAAAACCATACTTAAACAATTGTGTGGTATTAAATACTTGTAGTGATATTAAAGAGGTTGAAAATAGCGAGGTTGTATCCTACAAAACAGAACGCGAATTATTATTGGCCTGGAAAGACTTAATCTTAAAGGAAGATCCAGACATTATTATTGGTTACAATATATTTGGGTTTGATTACCAATTTATGCATATTCGTGCGCGTGAAAATAGTTGCGAGGAGGAGTTTTTGAAATTATCTAGAAATGTTGGTGAGGTATGTGGCAATAAAGACGACGAAGGACGAATAAATATTGAAGAAAGTAAAATAGTCATAGCCAGCGGTGAACATGATTTACGATTTATCAAAATGACGGGTCGTCTCCAAGTGGATTTATATAATTATTTCAGGCGTGATTATAACTTGACTTCTTATAAGCTCGATTCTGTGTCTGGGTATTTTATCGGTGACGATGTGAAAAAATTAGAACATGTTCATGATACAGCAAGAGAAGATATTACGAACACTTTGTCCAATACAGCTAACACTGCGAATACCATTACCAAAATATTCAGCAAAAATTTAACTGGTCTAGAAAATGGTAGTTATATTAATTTCGAAGAAACGAGTCATTCATCAGACTATTACAAAGAGGGAAAAAAGTTTAAAGTATCATGCGTAAATAAAGAGGATGGAACATTTGAAATAGAAGGCATTGAAAGTCCCGATATGACAAAACATGTAAAATGGGGGCTAGCCAAAGATGATGTAACTCCCCAAGATATTTTCCGCATGACAAACGAAGGTCCGGATGAAAGAGCCATTATTGCGAAATACTGTATTCAGGATTGTAATCTAGTTCACCATTTGATGAATAAGATCGATGTCATGACAGGATATGTAGAAATGGCGAAAATTTGTAGTGTACCTGTCAATTTCTTGGTAATGCGTGGTCAAGGAATTAAGCTAACGAGTTATATTGCGAAGAAGTGTAGAGAAAAGAAAACGCTAATGCCTGTTCTAGAAAAACCAATGTTTGATGATGGATACGAGGGAGCAATTGTATTAGACCCAAAATGTGATTTATACTTGGATAATCCGGTTGCTTGTGTTGATTATAGTTCGCTTTACCCGTCGTCAATGATTAGTGAAAATCTGTCACATGATAGTAAGGTATGGACAAAAGAATATGACCTCAATGGAAATCAAATTCGCGAAACAGGTGAAAAGGACCGTTCAGGTAAATTTATATACGATAATTTGCCAGACTATGAATATGTAGATGTGGAATATGATACATTCAAGTGGATACCAAATGCGAGAGGCAAATCCGAAAAAACACACAGCGGTACCAAGGTTTGTCGATTTGCACAATTCCCAAAAGGACGAGCAATCATGCCTTCGATTTTAGAAGAATTATTGGCGTCAAGAAAAGCAACTAGAAAAATGATTCCACAACAAACCGATGAGTTTATGAAAAACATTCTCGATAAAAGACAATTGAGTTATAAGTTGACAGCGAATTCATTATATGGTCAATGTGGTGCAAAAACGAGTACATTTTACGAGAAAGATGTAGCTGCATCATGTACCGCAACCGGTCGTAAACTATTGACTTATGCAAAGCGTGTCATTGAAGAAACATATGGTGATATTATTGTAGAAACTAAGTTTGGCAAGGTTCATTCAAATGCTGAGTATGTGTACGGTGATAGTGTAGCAAAATATACACCAGTCTATGTAAAAATAAATGGACAATTACAAATTGTTGAAATGGAAACATTAGCAGAAGAGTATGGTGGTAACAAATGGACCAAATGTCTAGAGGAAGGTAAACAAGAAAAAGAATTTTGTGAATTGACGAATGTAGAAACCTGGACAGATAAGGGGTGGACGAGATTACATCGAGTAATACGACATAAATTAGCCAGTCACAAGAAAATGATCCGAGTATTAACACATACTGGAATGGTAGATGTAACTGATGACCATTCGCTCATACTAGATACTGGCATTGAAATATCCCCCAAAGAAGTTACTATTGGCACAAAGTTACTTCACAAGACATTGGACCACAACACATTGGACCACAACACATTGGAGAACAACACATTGGAGCACAACACATTGGAGCACAATTTAACGAACGAATCAATGACGGCTGATATGGCAAAAATATATGGATTCTTCTTTGGTGATGGAAGTTGTGGAATATACGATTGTCCTAGTGGAAAAAAGGCGTCTTGGGCATTGAATAATGCGAATGAATATGTATTAGATAAATATATTAGCTTGTGTAGATCGTGTTATCCAGAATTTACATGGCAAATATATGATACAATAGAAAGTTCTGGTGTATACAAAATTACATTTAACAGTGATGTGTATGGAACTAAGAGTAAGTTTATAGAAACATATCGAAGTCATATGTATAGTGGAAAGAGTAAAATAATTCCAGACTTTATATTGAATGGAACTGACGATATTAGAGAAGCGTTTTGGGAAGGATTATATGATGCGGATGGCGACAAGGATAAAAACGGTTATGTAAGAATTGACCAAAAAAGTCAAATTAGTGCTGCACACATATGTTGGTTGGCAAATAGTATTGGATATAAGACATCCATTAATACACGCACCGACAAGCAAAATATTTATAGGATTACAGCGACCAAAGGCGCACAGAGAAAAGAGGGTAATGCAATAAAGAAACTCATGGAAATAGAATACGATGATTATGTATATGACTTGACAACTGAGAATCATCATTTTGCTGCCGGTATAGGTAATATGATTGTTCATAATACAGATTCTGTATTCTTTACCTTTAATTTGAAGACACCAGAAGGTGAAGAAATTCGTGGTCAAAAAGCATTAGAAATTACGATTGAATTGGCAAAAGAAGCTGGAGAAATGGCGACGAAATTCTTGAAGAAACCACATGATTTGGAATATGAAAAGACATTCATGCCATTCTGTTTACTGTCCAAAAAGCGATATGTTGGAATGTTGTATGAAAATGATCCAAATAAGGGTAGTCGTAAAAGTATGGGGATTGTATTGAAGCGTAGAGATAATGCTCCGATTGTAAAGGATGTATATGGTGGTATTATTGATATTCTTATGAAAGAGAAAAACATACAAAAAGCTGTGGAATTTCTTCAATCTTGTTTACAAAATATAATCGAGGAGAAATATCCAATGGACAAATTAATCATCACAAAATCACTTCGTTCAAATTATAAAAATCCCAAACAAATCGCACATAAAGTATTGGCTGATCGTATAGGTAAACGTGACCCGGGAAATAAACCAAGTAGTGGTGATAGAATACCATTTGTATATATTGAAACAAAAAACAAGAAAGCCTTGCAAGGCGAAAAAATAGAACACCCTGATTACATAATACAGAATAAAATTAGACCGAATTACTCGTTTTACATTACCAATCAAATAATGAAACCAGTACAACAAGTCTTTGCACTAGTCCTAGAAAATATTGACGCATTTAAGCGAAAGAAGCGTAATTTTCAAATGCAAATAGAGACTTTGAAAAATACGATTGATGAACCCGATAAACTAGCGACAAAAATATCCGATTTGAAGAATAAAGAGGTGAAGGCATTGTTATTCGATGCGTATTTGAGAGAGACAGACAACACAAAGAATGGAATGAAAAGTATTACAACATTCTTCACATAAAGAAAGAGTACATTATTGGTCGTGTCAAAAGAATTCCCATAAAAATTGAAGTTGCTGTCGTATTTATGAGTATAGTATCATTCAAAAACTTAGTAGCATGTCATCAAGAAATTTCAAAAAATCCAGTTCTAGTTGTTCGGATAATGATACCAAGGTAGGTAAACATGTTCACTCTCGTCAAGATGTTGCTTTTGCTGAATACCTCATTTCAGATTTAACATGTAAATGGAAGCAACATCTACCTGATATTTCAAAAAACATTCTACGTCTTGCTGTAAATTTGCTTGAATACGGAAGAAGTTATAGTAACAATATCGTTGGCAGTATTGTACTACAGCCTCGTACACAGAGAAGCAAACCTCTCTGTAAATTTACAAAAGGTCAGCTTATCCGGAGAATTGTTCAAATATCTACGGATTTCAATAGTCAAATAAATACTATCACCGCACAAAAAGAAAGACAAGAAGCAGAACAAAATGTATGCCCAATCTGTTTAGATCCTCTCGGAAATCAGGCGCAATGTACATCTCCATGTGGTCATACATTTTGCTCTCCTTGTTTCGTAAAGAACATATCAATGGAACTGTCTCGAGGACATACGGCTAGATGTGCATATTGTAGAACAACTACTATTGACCTAACATATCAGGGTAGTAATTAACGGCATTCAAGTAAAAAAAATGAAGTTGTTCAGTTATTTATGAGTAAATACATATACTGAGATAAAAGCTAATAAACATTGACCTGGATAAGTCATTAAACTGTCCTGAATCCTGCTTAAAAATCCAAGCAGGGGGTGTGTAGCCACCTTAACCGGTGAGCATACTTATGTAGCCTTCCCATACCATATTATATTCTTTAGATATATATGGGGCCGGATAGCTCATGGCCCAGAAACATTCCAGTGATTTGCAACTATGACTAAGAGGACTAAAATATGCTTACTCGGTAGTTGTAAAATTTGGGTGATAGAGGAATGTGAGCTTCTTGTTCGGCTCAAACAGGTAGAACAAGATGTAATGAAGCGTTAAAAAACAAATATGGCGATTTGAACAATGATATATTTAATGACGGTTGAATATATCATAGGGACGATGGATTTGTTATAAAAGTAAGAAATTACTGCCTATGGTTAGTTAGGCCGTTATCATTATAGTAGGTGGATAATTATACGAGACAGAAGATCATTTATAATACAGCTGATCACTCTATTATAAATGATAAAAAATCGAGTAAATTGTCTGCTTTATGCCAGTCGATAGTTTTTAGAAGTGTTTATATCGGAATTTTAATATTATATGCTTCATAGGGGATAGTGAAGTTTTAAAACACTCGGTATTACATAGTTTGGGCGCAGACTATTTAATATTTTTTATATTTTTTATGTTTTGAGTAACATATTAGACATAAACCATGTTCCTAGAGAAGCCCACATAGTATATATAATATTTCCACCTTCATGGATGACCCACCTAAAAGCAATACAATATGGAGTTATAGAGAGAAATGGGGAAAATACAAATCCGTACCATGTGGATGGTGTACAATATGTTGTATATAAATGCGAAGATACATAATGGATAAAAATCCACCCTACATAAAAGGTTAATAACGGTTTCATAGAAATAATAATATCTATTATACGGTTATACATTTTCATAAACATTGTATTTTGTATATGATTATAACTAAAACTTTAATATATTTTTATATAATCTATCTATGTATACACTAATTCAAAATAATGTTATCGATTGTTACCTAAAAATGTATTACGAAACAAGTTAGATAAACTGTCATTTGACAAAGATGTAGAGGAATATACATTATCTGGGGTTTGTACAATATACTCAAATGTTATCTCGCCAAGATTATTGGCAGTATTGGCAATATTATTAGAAATGTCGTTTGCATTTGTTGATCCATGCAAGTTTTCGTTCAATGATTGAGTGAGTTGTCTTGTAACCGACCTCAATAAATCACTAGTAAAAATGTCACTATCTGTTGTATTATTTGATATATTATTTGTATTTGCGTCATCGTTGTCAGGTTCATCGTTATCATGTTCATCTTCATTCTCATCTATATCTCTACCGCGACTACCATTATTACTATCACCACCATTATTACTATCTTCATTATCTTCGTTATCTTCATTATCTTCATTTGTGTTCTCTGTATAATTGCGAATATCATATCTACATACAGGACAATATACACTTAATGTAAACCATTGTCTAAGACCATCTTGACTGAAGCAATGTCCACATTGGTGAATTCGTGATACAATATCATATGAATTAAACGGTTCTTGTGTAATTGGACACATATCAGATCCGATATCCACATTCCACGAGATATCTTCTGTAGCATTACTAATTTCCTCTGGTGTGGGTCTAACTATTACAGGTGTTAAATTGTCTAAGTTTGGTTGAGTCATACTATTCGTAAAAAAACTTGTTAACAATGAAGGTAATTGATCAAATGTTACATTTGTTCTTCTAGTGGTTTGAATACCAGGAACCGACCGAACAGACGGAGCAGGTCGAACAGACGGAGCAGGTCGAACAGATGGAACAAACGGAGCAGGTCGAACAGACGGAGCAGAAGATTGCCTCCTAGTAGATGTATTGTAATTTCTGGTAGATGGTCGTGTTGATGTATGTTGTGGTTGTCGCATTCTATTATTTGAATTAGGTTGGTTCCTATGTGAATAAAATTGCGATAAATATGGATCGCGAAATAAATATCCTTCGTGGGATAGTTCTTGGTTTATGTTATTATTTATATTTGTTCTGGGATATCCATAGCTTCTATTATGATTCGTATTATAATCGTTGTCTAATAAACTATTTTCGTTGTTATGTCTCATTAATTGTCTTATACCAGTCTCTACTTGTCGTATAGTATCAATTGTCTGGTTATAATTAACCAATGTATTCTGAAGAATGTTGCTATATATATCTAAATAACGATTCTGAATATTCAGGTCCATTAAATATACAATGTAAATATATTTAAATGTGTAAACATGGTAATTATTAAATGAATTCATTTAAATACTCGTCTATATCATTCTATAACACATGAATAAAAAAGGCAATGGATTAACAGGATTGGCTAATTTAGGAAATACATGTTTTATCAATTCATGTATGCAAGTATTAAGTCACACACATGAATTAAATATATTTTTAGATGAAAAAAATGGCGACTATAAAAATCGTTTATCTGCTCATCATAATCAAAAGTATATTCTTGATTCAAAAATATTGGTAGAATGGGATAAATTGCGTACACTTATGTGGGAAGAAAACCGGATAATTTCTCCAGGTGGGTTTATTAAAGCAATACATTCAGTTGCCAAACAAAAAGGCAGAGAGATATTTACTGGATATGCTCAAAATGATTTGCCAGAATTTTTATTGTTTATCATAGACACATTTCATAATGGTATGCGGAGAGAAGTCGATATGAAAATAAAAGGCGATGTTATCAATAATACTGATAAATTGGCAGTTAGTTGTTTCAATGTCATGAAAACAATGTATAGCAAAGAATATTCTGAAATACTCGACATTTTTTATGGAATTCATGTATCTAAAATAGAGGCTAATGGTGCGATTATGAGCGTAAAACCAGAACCTTATTTTATTATAGATTTACCGATTATTATAAACAGATTAACATGTTCTATAAAGGATTGTTTTGACAACTATTGTTCTAGTGAAACATTAGAGGGAGAGAACGGGTGGTATAATGAAAAAACAAAAGAAAAACAAGATGTTGATAAAAAAATAGTGTTCTGGAGTTTACCGAAAATCATGGTGATAGATTTAAAACGATTCACATACAATGGGAAGAAAATACAAAAACCAGTTGATTTGGAATTAGACAATTTAGATTTAAGTAATTATGTAGAAGGATACAATAAGGAGTCCTATAAATATGAATTATTTGGTGTTTGTAATCATAGTGGAGGCACCCTAGGAGGACACTATACTGCAACCATCAAAGTAGGTCCAACTGATTGGTATTTGTTTAATGATACCCAAGTATCTAAAATAAAATTCGACGGTAAGAATAACACATCTGGATATTGTCTGTTTTATCGAAAAAAATAAATAATACATAGAAACGAATGAAATAAAAAATAAATAATGAATAAATATATAGTATAATGATTATGTCCTATAATTCAGTATTAGGAGTACCAACATTAAATGAAAATGAAACAACGAAAAACAACAATACACAAGGATTCGTTTTAGGGAGTTCATCATTGTTATTGTTTTTAGTGATATTAATTGTTTTTATCATGATATTTGCAAATTTAGGAAAAAAAGAAAATTCAATGACATCAGACACAAGTAATAATGGCAGCGGTTCCAATTCCATGATTATTTTAATGGGTGGTGTTTTGCTAACCGTATTTTTAATGAACGGTATGTCTTATTTTTTTAATATAAATTTAACAGCAGAAATAAATAATTTATTTACTACAACACCTACATTAGATATTACTGTAGAAGAAACGGAGGCTAGAGACGAAGTTGCTCCAATTCCAGAAATAACAATTGAGCCCCAAGTATATCATATTCCCGGTAATAAGTATACATATGATAACGCCGATGCATTATGTAAAGCATATGGTTCAAGATTAGCAACATATGATGAAATGGAAGATGCGTATGAAAAGGGTGCAGAATGGTGTAGCTATGGATGGTCTGATAAACAATTAGGTTTATTCCCAACACAAAAAGAAACATGGGAGCATTTACAAGGCGAACCTGGTCATGAAAATGACTGTGGTAGACCAGGTATTAACGGAGGTTATATAGCAAATAAAAATGTCAAATTTGGTGCAAATTGTTTTGGTTACAAGCCAAGAATTACAGACGAAGAAAAGGAAATTATGGATACATCTTCATTATATCCAAAAACCGTAAAAGATATTGAACAAGAGAAACGTGTCGACTATTGGAAAAAGAGAATACCAGAAATATTGGTAGCTCCATTCAATAAAAAGGTATGGAGTTTAATTTAATTCATTTACCATATGAATGTAAAAAATAAAAAACAATTAATTATTAGATAACATATTTAATAATTAACTATTACGCCGAATAAAATTTCTATACTCTTTTGCGCGACTTTTTGTTTGGTTTTTCTCTCTTCTTTCTTGTTTTAATTGAGTATGTCATTCTATGTCCAGGTGTAACCAAATCTAATAATTTGTCATATATAGAATCATGTAAAGGTTCGTCATGATTTTGATATTTAATACTATGATCACGTACACATTCATCACCTTGATTACAGAATAAACCAGCGGGAATTACCAAATCCTTCAAAGAATCGAAAACACTAGATGAGTTGGTCGAAATTCGTTTACTATTTTTGTTTCCACCAGATTGATTATTTCCAACACCAGTTATGGTATCTTTTAATAAATCAGATTGAATCTTAAAACCACCACCGGTTAAATTCCCGCCTTTATCGGTCATAAATACAAAATCTTTCTTATAATTAATGCTATCCATATACATATTGTGTACATAAATTAATTGTTGTAATACCGCTTAATCTCAGGAATTAATTTAGTTTCTCTCCTTTCTTTAATATAATTTATAAGTTGGGCTACTTTATCTTCATCGCCAATTGTTTCTAATAAACACGACTCTAGAAATTTTAAAGTAATCGGTGCAGTTTGCTTAGTCTCTGTAAATTTTAGTTTTCCGTCCGAAATTTTAATAGTAGATGAACTTAATTGGTTATCATCTACAAAATGAATGATATTCTCAGACATTTTGTTTTTCTCGTTCCGTATTTCCTTGATATCATCGTTTAGTTTTTTTATTTTGGTATCTAGATGTACCCATTTTTTTATACTATCTTGAAATCCATCCATTTCTAATATAAACTATTATCTAAATATCTTTAATTTAATTCATATATCAATAGTTTACAGATAAATCACCAATGGGGGACATTTTTCTGGAAAAAAATTGAAGAAAAAATGTAACATTCATTCAATGCAACTTAAAAAACTTAAATAACTTAAAAACTTAAATATAATTACACTATAGTCTGTAGTAATTATTACTTATTAATAAAAGAAAATTAGTTAGTATGACCAACGGAACTCAAAACTGCATATTTTGTGACAGTGCACGTCATGGACCCCTAGAATGTAACAGCACTATGCGGAATAAATATCAGATATTGGTGACAGTAATGAAGGATAAGGAATGTCCAACTTTTGGTAACTACAATATGAAGGAGTTGAAAGTGATTGCATTTGAAACACCGTATGAAAATAACCTCTCATATAGATCAAGAGCAAAAGGTAAATGTAGTAAAAATTTGATATTTAATCCAATTCCATTATCATTATCTAAAAACCGAATGGTTAGAGCATTGAACGAACGATGGCATTTATTACAAACATGTAGAGACAACTACTATAATGATAAACCCGAAAACGAATTTGATGATTGTCCAATATGTTACGAGGCCATTACTCGAAATAGATGGTGTGCTAGAAAATCGGTGTGGTTACTTGAACATAAGCAAGACAGTATAACAACTCCATGTAATCATGAATTTTGTGGAGATTGTTGGAGAAAGCTTCGCACAAAAACTTCAAATGATAACCTAATTAAAGAATGTCCAATGTGTCGTAATGAAATAATGTGTAATAGCTCTCATCTTATAATACATAACTAGGAAAGGGAAAGGGAAAAGGAAAAGGAAAAGGAAGAGAGAGAGTCATTGAAAACGATATAAAAAAAATTGAAGTTATAATTAAGATATAGTATATTACGAGCTACTAACTTGGCTCTGTATAATGAATCAATAAGGTACAATTCTGAGATTCATTAAGGTAAAGTTAGACATAGATAGCGTGAAAAGCACATTCGATCGTGTATAAAAGATAGTTAACAACCATCACTATAAAAGAGACTCTCAAACATAATCGCTTGCTCAAGGTTCCAGTGTGTTCGCTTGTGTAAGTATTATTTGGATTGCTAGTTCCAGAGATATAGGCTCTGGGATTGATGTTAGTTATTTGGGTCATATATATTACCCCGTTCCCTCTATGTAAATGAATAGTTTGAATAAATATTAGTTTTATCAAATAACCTATATCGGTTGGCCACCATCTAGGACCTAGATGATAAAATGAAAGTTTATTGAAAATATTCGATGATGCCAACATCTTGTTTAGAAATTGCACAAGATTGACGTCAAGGATAAACTTTAATTAGTTTGTCTGTCAAAACCGTTTGGACGACGGAAAGCAACCAGAGGACGCTCTGATGAGAACAATAATACAGAAAACAAAATAAAAATTATAAAAAAATAAAAATTATAAAAATGATCTTCTAACCAAGATTAACCAGTGGCGAAAATAGATATTTGTTAATAATATCGACCCCCTTATAACAAGAATAATTAGAGGTATGGTTAGACATAGATAGCGTGAAAAGCACATTCGACCGTGTATAAATGATGATTTATCATCTGGGTATTCTTAATTAGAACAACCCCGTTCCCTCTATGTATTATGATTTAATTGTTGTGGTAAAGAACCAATATAATAAAACAGAATTTGTTACTTATTATAAGACTGATCATCTTCGTAAGTAATAAGGCTGATGAGTTATATTGGCAATTAATTGCCCAATTAACATACAATGCTACGATATAGTTTAGAATTGCACTATAGGCTGATATACCACATAATGTGGAATCAATCCGACTCGAAATCGGAAAGCAACACTAGGGACGCCTAGTTTTTTTTGTTAACAAATATATTATCATGAATCTGTTAATATATTTATTTATCTTGTATTATTTATTAATTACATAATAATACTTTCATTATTTTTACTTATTATTTTTAACGCTTGGTATTTTTTTTTGTGAATCTCTTTTTGTATGTCTTGAATCTTTTTGGCATAGAGGTCTTGCGTTGACTACGCTTTTGAAGTGCATAAAGACTGAATGGAACAATGGCTTCTTTTAAAACACCCATGAATCCACCATATTTGCCTCTCTTAGTACTGCGTCTCTTAGTACTGCGTCTCTTAGTACTGCGTCTAGATTTTTTACCACCGGTAAATGGTACAGGGGAAGAACAACCACAATCACCGCCCTTCATTCTTTTTCCAGAACGTCTTTTGGTTGTCTTATTTCCCTTTCTCTTGCGTCGTTTACCACCACTCATAGCAGAGTTAGGTCCAGGCCATCCTTTCTGAGCAACTTGTCCGACTACATAGCTAGCTCCACTACCATTAGCATTACAGCTTGATTGAACTGGGGTATTATTTGTCATTATATACTTATAGGATATATTATTTATTAAATACTCAAAAATAATTCATTTACATAACTAAACTGTTCAGACCAAAGTTGTTTAAATTTAAATGTTTTAAATTGCTACGCAACAACAAATAAAAAATTCCTAAAATTAATAAAAAACTAATAAGAACGAATACTAACGATAAATAGATATACGGATATATTTCTTGAACAATCAAACTAACTATCGGTTTGAATAATTCTTTCATTTCTTTTTTAACATCATCTCTTGATAGTATCAATAAACATTGTTCAATTAATTGTTCCCTCATTAATTTAATCATGTATAAAATATTTAATTATTTAGCGTGTTAGAATTTACAAGATTTTTTCTATATTTTTCTATAATGGAGCAAAAAATATACGAGACTGAAGATAATTTTGATTTCACAAAACTGTCAATATCACAGCCATCTGCAATTCAGGGAGGAGCATATGTTACAAAGATTAAGTATGCTGATAATCCGTTATATATTCAAACACCTAAATGTTTGACAAAACAGGGTTTAAATGAAACGAACAAAAAGGCATATATTGATTTAATGTACTCGAATGAAAATAACACAGTAATCGAATGGTTTGAAAATTTAGAATTGGCTTTAGTAAAACTCATTTATGATAAACGCGAATTGTGGTTTCAAAATGAAATGGAACTAGAAGATATTGAAAATTTTTTCAACCCAATTACACGAGCATACAAGGGTGGAAAATATCATTTAGTCCGAGTAAACATCCCTAAAAACAAAACATTAAATTCACAATATTCATGTAATGTCTATGATGAAAATGAGAATATGGTAGCTATACAAGACCTAAGTGAGAGTAACAATATTATCCCTTGTTTAGAAGTTCAGGCTATTAAATTTTCTGCAAGAAACTTTCAAGTGGATTTGGTAGGAAAACAAATCATGATTTTAAATAATAAACCTTTGTTTACTTCTTGTATGATTAAACGACCAATATCTAATTCACAACAAGATAATAGTACGGTTGAGTTAGATAACAATATCACACATAATATCTCATCACCCCCTTCTTTAGAAACATGTAACGATGTATTGCCAGAAAATATAGAAATCTCACAAATTCCTGACGATTTAGGTGATACTGCCATTGATACTGTGACTGATAATGATACTGCCATTGATACTGTGACTGATAATGATACTGCCATTGATACTGTGACTGTGACTGCTAATGATAATGTGACTGATAATGATACTGTCACTGATAATGTGACCGTGACTGCTAATGATACTATCGCTCCACCAGAACTCACATTGACTATTAAAAAAGATAATCATTTAGAAAATATTGCTCAAGATGATAAAAGACAAATGCCATATGAAACTGGAAATACATCATTAAAAGAAGTATCTTTAGAAGATATCACAAATAATATCAATATAAATGATAATATTAACTCACTTACATTAAACAATCCAAATGATGTATACCATGAAATATACAAAATAGCTAGACAAAAGGCAAGGGAGCATAAAAAAGCAGCCATCACTCATTATTTAGAAGCCAAGAAAATAAAGAATACTTACATGTTGGACGATTTATACCAAAATGACGATTCTAGTAGCGACGAAGATATAGATAGTGACTCAGAGGAAATAAAGAACCAGATAGACGAAATGGTAGAAGAATTGTCCTAACTCAAAAACAAGAATAAAAAGTTAGATAGTTTAGTAATATGTTGAATTTACATTGTTTGATGTTATATTAATAGTGAATATGTTTTGTTTTTCAGAAAAATATTTTATCATTTATTTTATATAATGGACTTCGTGAAGAATTTTAAGAAGATTAAGGTAGAACATGCTATACTCATTGTTGTTGGTGCTTTATTTATAATTTATTTATTCAAATCATACAGTGCTGATAAATCTGGATTAGGTTCCGAACAAATGAGTGCTAGAAAGACACAGGATATGTACAACCAGGCAAATAGCAGTGGCGCTCAAGCTGGTCCTGAACCTTCTGCTCCTTTAGGTCAAAACGAAAGTTATGCTTCTGCCAGTGGTGTTTCTAGTAGTATGCAAGGTATGCCACCATCTTGTAGCAAGCAACAGGTAGCTGATCCTTCAGAATTATTACCTAAAAATAACGCCAATGACGAATGGGCCAAATTAAACCCATCAGGTAGTGGTGATTTACAAAATGTTAATTTATTGCGCTCTGGTTACCATATGGGTATTGACACTGTTGGTAATAGCTTAAGAAATGCCAATTTACAACTTCGTTCAGAACCAGCAAATCCTCAAGTCAATGTTGGACCATGGAATAACACCACAATAGCCGCAGATACCATGCGCGTTCCTCTTGAAATTGGACAAGGTTGTCAATAAGAGAATCATAATGAATTCAAATATTCAAATATTCAAATAATCAAATAAATAAATTAATAGAATTTATATTATACTAATTTATTATAGATGAAGATTCGTATTAACATGTTTGGATTTATTATGATATTATTTATTATCTTAATTGCTTTAAAAGTATACATGGATTCAGATATATACAACTTACGATGTATTGTATCTACTGTAAATGGTAAGAAATACTGCGTGAGGGAGAGAAAGAATATACAAAAAGCATCAAATCTTCTTGCCAAAACCACTGAAAAGTTGGATGATCTCGTTGAACATATGGGGAAAAAATACCCTACCCGTGAAAATGTAGAGAGAATGGTTAACAATTACAATCCAACAACTATAAAAGAAACATTACCAACAAGTGAATATCCGGCGTATAGTGAAAACAAAGGAGAGAAAATAGCCTTCTGTTTAAATAAGAAAAAGGGAAATGACGATAATTTAATCGATGAAAACACATTAACATTTGTAGCCATACATGAATTGGCTCATGTTGCAACCGAAGCGATTGGTCATGGTGAAGAGTTTTGGAACAACTTCAAATTCTTATTAGAAAATGCGGTTGAATTAGACATCTATAAACCAGTTGATTATAAAAAGGAACCAGAAGGGTATTGTGGTATGAACATTACAGATAATCCATATTATGATATGTAAGTATACATAAAAAATGAAAAAAAATGTTTTTATATTATAAATGCCTACTCAGAAGAGAGCACGTTGTAAAAATGGTACTCGTAAAAATAAGAAAACAGGGAATTGTGAAAGTGTTTTAGACAAGACATGTTCTATATGTTTAGATAGAATTACTTCACAGAATGTCACTACCAAATGTAAACATAAATTTCATAAAAAATGTTTGATTGGTTGGTGTAAAGGCAACAAAGACAAACCAACATGTCCTATTTGTAGAAAGGATATTAAGGAAACTTGTAAAAAAATTATGCCATTCGATAGCCATGAAGTATTCCGTTACATAGCATACAAACATGGTGAAACACCTACAGATATAACGCGTAGACTTGAAACTGCTAGTCTTCTAGTTCAACACAAAGACTTTGACCCCAATGTAAAGAATAGTTCGGGTAAAAGTTTATTGTATGAGTTATCCAAGTTCACATTTAATAACAAGCATTTTAAACATATTATTGAAGATATATTCAAAAGATACCCTAAGGTTGAGGTCAGTACTGAACTAATTAACGAAATAAATGCGAATGGTAACACTGATATATTACAACTGTATAAAAAATATAAGAAAATTCCTAAGTCATTAAAGGGATTAATTTAGATTGTTACTATAATTTACTTTTATGTACCAAGTCATATAATTATATGAAATCAATGTTGATATAATTATTGTGTATTGTACTCTCCGATGTTACACTCCGTTGTTACTATTCATGGTCACTCTCAAGTAGGGAAAGTTTAGATTTTACGGTTTGGATTTCTCTCTGTTCGTCATTTTTAATAGTGAAATATATGTTTGGATAGTCGTCGTTATGTATGCCAATTACTTTCCATGGTTCGTTTTTATACAATACTACTGTATCAATAGTCAATCGTTTATAAATTTGTCTAGTTATTTGTTTACCATTTGTCGTGGTCTCGTTAGACAATTCCGAGTTATATAATAAATAATTATCTGGTAAATTAGGGAAATAGCAGTCACATTCATATTTATCATCAATCGAAGTAACATATAAAAAATCCATTATATTTGCATGTATAAACGATTTATATATTTGAGATCCACCTATGATCCAAATGTTATCATAATTGCGGGATACAGATGATGACACATATCGCACCAGTTCATCTATACTAGCAAATGTCTTTATTCTGTTTCGACCTCGTGTATAGTCTAATTTCAATGTTGACGATAAAATAAAATGATCTCTGTTTTTAAGAAATCCAACACTCTGCCATGTATTTTTACCCATGACTATAGCATTCTTACCTCTACCTGTAGTACGACTTTGAAAATATTTCAAATCTTGTGGGAGTCTCCAGGGTAATTTGTTGTTTATTCCAATTCCATTGTCGTCACACATAGCAACAATTCCATTAATCGGCATATTTGTATATAAAAATAATATTTTGATTTTATATACAAATGACTGATATTATTAAAGTCTATTATTTAACCGATAATGATAGTGTAAAAAATATAACGGTTTATATGGGTTCATCGCGATATCAAGAAAATATGTCTGAACTCTTTAAAGAAAATCAATCAAATGAAGTATTTAAAGATGTATTTAGTGAAGATGAAATGAAATCCATTGAAAACAAATCTATTCCAGTTATATTTACAAATCAGTTTATTTATAGTGATGACACAATAGAAAGTATTAAAAAGAAAATAATTATGGAAAATGATAAAGAAATCGCATTTGACGAAATGTACTTATTTGCGAAACAAATCCAAACATTGGACAATGTACAAATATATGATAATTTAACGCGTAATGGAAAAATTATTTTGTCGAAGGAAACATTATTACAGTTTTTATCAAATATAACAGATTATGACATTTCCAAAGTTCCAGAAAAAGAGATATATTCTTTTAACGATATAATCGATTTAAATCTGTCTACTAAACCACATATACTTAATATTTCACTAGGTCAACATTTCATTACATCAAATGATATATATAGTTATACAGTAGACCCATATAATGTTATTACTATTAATAAAGAATTGGTAGACCATGCCGATAATATAATCACTACATCAAACAAGGAACTTTTATTAAATAGTGGGTTTTTATTTGAAAATACGATTTATATGACAATTGCTGAAAATGTATTCAAATATGCCATTTCTAATAGCCTATCGGAAAAAACAATGAGTCAAATATATTTCCCATTTTTGAAAGAAATGGGTGTATTTGATATGACCGAGTTAAAGGATAAACGATTTACACTACTTGAAACAAATCGTAACTTGGTAAATGAAAATTTTACACGCCAGGTTAAAAACATTGAATTATTTCATGATATTTATGATGCTCGTACAGAGTCATTGGATTATATAGAACAAGGAATTCAAATGATAGAATTTACAATTTCTCAAGAATACGAATATAATTTACCACTCGATATCATTTTTAAATTACTACATGCAACTAAGTCGATACCCTTTATTAAATTTAATCCATCAAAGAATAAGGAAAATATGTATCGGTTATACTGTGATAAAGTTGCTAAGAATGGTAAAAAAATCCCGTACTTGTCTAAGAATATAATATTTAAGTTAATGAAAACAATGGGTCGGTCAAAACGTGTTTCATGTTATATTGAATACCAAAATGATAATGGTCGCAATGTGCCTATAATATTGGAATTTGATAACTATGCAAATATTTATGTTAAAATGGAATTCAAAGAAGCAAATTCTATTTCAAATATTGAAAATATGGTTCGAAATGCTGTAAATCCTAGTATTGAAATCGTACAAAAATATTTACAAAATAGTGGTTATAATATGAAATTATTTTCGGATTTTTATGACCGAAATATTGAGATATTAAATTTAAAATACTACGCATATGTCTCAATCGAAAAAAATATGAATCTTAATAGTATTATCGGGTGTGTTTCTAGTATATTTAATGTTGTTGTTGGAGATTTAAAATCAGGTATTGTAATGAGATATAAGCGTGTTGCAAATTTTAATGAAATGGATAGCCAAGAAGCATTTATTGTGGAAATGTTGAATAATACTATGGATGAAAAAGATGTTGTAAAATCACTTATGGATAATTTCCAAATGAAAGAAAGGGATGCTCAATTGAAAATAGCCGAACTATTAAATAATTTACAAGTGGTTCAAAACTTGAATAAGAGTCGTGGTTTAAAAATAAAAAACAACCCTGGGTTCTTAACGAAAATAACTCAGGATAAATTTAAACAAAACATAATGATTGAAATGGAGAATATTAATAACATATTTTACATGAACACAATCCCTATATATTTAGACTCGCTTATTCGAATTACACAGAAACCGGAATCTACTGGGGTTGCTGTGTCTACAATAGATAGCCTATGTAAAACGAATATTAGTAACGTAATAGATGAAATAAATGATATAATCGCTCCCTCTGAAAGAGGAGTTGTAGAAAATGTTCCAACGGCAATTGTAGCACAAAACCTAGTATTTGGTGATGTTGTTGAAAAAGCAAAAGATAAATCTATTAATGTATTGGATTTTTTATTTGACGAAGATAGTGATGAAGATAGTGATGAAGATAGTGATGAAGACAACAATGAAGATAACAATGAAGATAACAATGAAGATAACAATGAAGACATTGGTAATAATATCAACAAGGGTAACTTTGAACTGGAATATAAAGGTGGAAATGACGATTCATCTGATTCACAAGGAATCGATGTCGATCTAGACGAAGAATCGGATAATGAAGGAATCGATGTGGACCTAGACGAGGATTCAGATAATGAAGGAATCGATGTGGACCTAGACGAAGAATCGGATAACAACGATGACAAGTCAGTTGAATCAGCGAAACAGGTCATTTTAGACGAACCTGTCATTTTAGACGAACCTGTCAAATCAGACGAACCAAGTAAATCGGTTAAAAAAACAAACAAACAGAAAGGAAAATTAAATATTGTTGATAACTTTGATAATTTGAAAACTGACATTACCGGATTGAAAATAGCAGACCCAAATCCGTTTTTCCAACGAATGCGTGAAAGAGATCCAACTTTATTCTTAACCGAGTCCAAAGGAAAATATAATGCATATTCGCGTGTATGTCCATGGAATAAACGAAAACAACCCGTTATATTAACTGACGATGAAAAAGAAAAAATAGATAAGGAACATCCAGGGTCTTATGATCAAGCGATTAAATATGGTTCAGACCCAACAAAACAATTTTGGTACATTTGTCCTCGATATTGGGATTTAAAAAACAATACCAGTTTAACTGATGAAGAAGTAAAAAGTGGTAAATATGGTGGTATAATTCCACAGACCGCAAAAACAGCACCACCTGGAAAAAATATATGGGAATTTAGTGACGCAGAAGGTGCCGTTCCAAGAACACATGTAGGAAAAAATGGCGAATATGTGAAACATTATCCAGGATTTCTAAAAAAAGATGTACACCCAGACGGTGTATGTGTACCATGTTGTTTTAGTTCATGGGACAAACCAGTACAAAAGAAGCGCAGACAAGAATGTATGAAAGACGATAATGTAGATAATAATCAAGACAATAATAGCAAACAGTCAGTTGCAAAAAAAATAGATGTAGATGATTATATAAAAGGTCCCGATAAGTTTCCATTGGAAGAAGGTAGATTTGGGTATTTGCCAGTTAGTATTCAACGATTTATTCAAACAGACAATAAGAAATGTCAAATTAGCAACATAAACACAAATTTGAAAAAAGACCATCCATGTTATCTACGAAAAGGTGTTGAAAATAATACAAACAAATCTTTTTTAGCATGCATAGCCGACATATATGGCGAAATCAACAACGATACTATATTGACGACTGACAATCTCATTAAAGAAAAAATAATACCTCTGCTTAATCTAGATAATTTCGTTAAATACCAAAATGGTAATTTAATAACTTCCTTTAAAAGTAAGGATTCTTCGTCAGTAAATTTGCAAAATGAAGAATATACAACAGCATCTATATATAAAACACTTTTTGATAAGAGCCCCAATCAATTAAAAGACATAATTAGTGCTCAAGTAAATTTTAAGGAGTATATATCAAATCCGTCATCTGCAGTAGACTATGAATATTTATGGGACTTGATTAGTGACAAAAATCCATCCTTCTTTAATAACGGATTAAACCTGGTGATAATAGAATTGCCACAAGATGATATCACTTCAAATGTTAATATAATATGTCCAACAAATTTTTACTCGATTCATAAATTTGATAAAGCGAAAGATACTGTTATATTACTAAAAAAATATGAATATTTCGAACCCATATATATTGTTATAGATAAATCAAGTACAAATGTTACCAAGCTAGTAACTACTAAGTTGTTTACAAGTAAATTAATGGAAAAAGTTCCAAATCTAACCGAATTATCTAATACAATTCAGGATATTTACAAATCGATGTGTAAACCATTATCAAGTATACCTGATATGAATAGCAAATATACATTCAAAGAAGTAAAATTTGTGAGAAACCATACATTAGAAAAGGTAATTGAAATACTAAACAAATATACTATTGAAATAATTAACTTGGTAGTTAACTACGATAATAAAGTGATTGGTTTAAATATACAATATAATAATGAAGCCGGTTTTATTCCTTGCTTTCCGTCTGGTATTATAAATGATTATCCTATCATCATTATGGACGAAAATACTACCACCAAAAACTTCGAAGAAACAACCCGATTTTTATTTGAAATAGCAGGTGTTACAGAAAATAATATATTATGCAAACCCGTTGTTAAAATATTAGAAGATGAACTTATCGTAGGCATTTTAACACAAACAAATCAGTTTGTAGAAATATCAGAACCACAACAAGACAATGATATGACAATTAGCTATTCTATAAATGACGAGAATTTTTATCGTGTAAATAAAATAACTCAAACTAGTAAATCCCAAGATACACAACGAATTGAATATATCAGGAAAATACGTCTAGAGACTGAAATGTACAATACATTTCGCAATCGATTAAAAAAATTATTTAATCAATATGAAAATAAAAGTATTCGAAATCAAATAGAAACGATTTCAAATTCTCAAAGTATGGTTTATTATCTTCAATTAGAAAAAAACATCGGCCTCATTAAAACACTTATGAAAGACGAGATAGAGTTTATACAAAGTTCCAATAATTTATTACAACGTGTTGAAGAAAATCTTAAAAAAAATACAACTTTATTAATTCCAAAAATCAATTTGTTAAGTAAGTTAGATAATGAAAAAATATATTATAGTAAAATAGCAGACGAATTAATACGGTATAGGCGAATAAAACAATTCATGTTTGAACCAAATATGTTTTTATCGTTCAGTGATATAAAATATAACTTAAATAATGATGAAATGTTAATTTTACAATCGTTATTGTCGCCCGAATATTTTGATAATTTGGTACCAGATAACAAAAACAAATTCATTACTTATAATTCTTATGATACAGTAGAACCAAATATTACACAACAATATGACAATGAGTATGTAATTGCTCAATTACAAGACGAACCGTCAAACAATGTAGCAAGTGGAAAAAATGGAAAAAAATTAACTAAAAAATTAAAATTAGTCGAATAAAATAAAATAAAATAAAAATCATTTGTCTTGATATAATATTTAATTTCTAATATTATATCATTTTTGTAAGTAGATTATTGTAACTAGATTATTTCCTATAATGCAGAATCTTCAGATAATTCGGCCTCGTTATCTTGTGGTGGTGTGTTAAAACCATCTAATGTATCATCATTTACATCCATTATTGTATGAAATCGATAATATTCTTCATATTCATCACGACGATCATGTTCATCCATATTAAATATAAATGTCGACCTATTTTGTTCATTATCTGTTACGGTATTATTTTGTTCGTTCGTCATAGATACTATTTCTTCGCTAGTGTCTGATTGTGTATCGTCTACATCATGTAAAGTGTGTAACTCGTGTAACTCGTGTAACTCGTGTAACTCGTCTTCACTGTCACTTAATCCATCATTAAACTCACGAATATTATTTTGCAAATTATGTAAATTCATTAATAATTCGCGGACTTGTTCTCCCATAACAGTTATGTTTTGACTATTCGTTTCATTACTGAACATATTTAAATGATTCTGGCTTATAAGCGATTCATCTGTAACATATTTGTTTTTAATAATATCTTTCTGTAGGCTAGTAAATTTATAATTATTTACAAAATGAAACAATTCTAATATATCATTGGATGTTAATATATTGTTCTTTATGTTACTAGAAGGTTTACTTCTATTTTCAAATAACGGGAAGTAAGAATATTGTTGAATATTAGCATAGGAGTTAATGTTATCTATATAAAATGATTGAGTATTTACACATATTACAGATGCCTTTGGAAAGTACTTTGGTATTCCAAATACATGACAATCTGAATTTTCTATCATTTTACTCATATAGTAGAGTTTGTGAATATTTTCATATTTTATACACTTACCAAAATAGGGATTCTCTTGGTTAAATTTTTTTAACTTATTAAAAAGTTTTTTATGATTTATGATTCTAATATCATCTTCATATGAATAATGTGCAAACAAAAACTTTTTAATATAAGAATTAAATGTATTGTGTAATAAATATCTGGGAAATTCCTTGCTTATAATAATTTGGCAATGTTTATTACTAACATACATGTTATAATTATCTATCATCTCTACTATATAATTATATTTCAAAGAAACTGTCAAATTGTCACTATTTTCAATAATATATCGGTTAATTATATATTGATTATTCACAGTAAATAGTGTTAAATTAAAATTGCTTTGAAAAAAACGATAAAATAAAATAGGCATTGTAATATTAGAATAATGAATGCGAAGATATATGTTATAGAGGTGATGTTTGCCAAATGGTTTATTGTTCCATGGGTTTTTTATAACAGTCGGTTCTGGAAAAAATTCATCGTCATAAGATAATGATGTATTAATGATGCGAATTAAATCAGAAATAGAAAACTGATATTTAATGCCATCGTGTATAAGATCAATCTTCAAATCACATTTTAAATCTACCAACTCATTAAATTGTAAATCAACTGGATAGTCCAAGTATTTTTTTGTTTTCATTAATAAAACATGTTTAAAACGAATTAATGCGTTATATTTATTTTGTATGTCACAAAAAAACTCTATTATATTATTTTTTTCAATATTAGATGCAAGTGGATTTAATATAAAATTTTTAAATATAAAATATTTAAACTGAATATATTTGCCTACTTCATAATATTGATTGGATGTCTTTGGAACAGTTGATAAAAAATGACTAGAAAATAGATCGATTATATGATTTACTCGACCTGTATTTAATATAGATTTTTTATTTAACATATGAGATAAAATGGTTTCATATACAAACATTATAGTATTGTGGTAATATATTTATACGATTACTATTTATATATTTAATTATTAATAATAATCAATACATTTTATTTGATTATTATTTTTATTGTTATTGTTATTCACACCATTACATATTTAAAACTCTATTTCATAGTCATCATCCTGTCCCAAGTCAACATTTTTTATATTTATTGCATTATTATTAATAGTAAGATTATTGATTCCACATTTATCATCATTGCTAGTACCATCTATTATTGTACCATCTATTATTGCATCATCTAATATGTTATCTGGTTCGTCTGTATATTCGTCTACCTCATGTTCCATCATAGCATTGATATCGGCTAATACTTGGAATGCAGATGTACCAAAATATCCCTGTTGACCACACATGACATTGGCAGAAACACCACGCATTGCGTCTAGTTCACCATGTCTGGCAGCCTTCAAGAACATTTCAGGTGTCTCCTCAAACGACGCTTTGGCAATAGGACCAATATCATCATTGTTAATTCCATGTCTGAATATTGATATCATTTTGGATTTGTAACACATGCGATCACATAACATACTTAAGTGGTGATAGTTAATATAAGTACTATCAAATTCAATCACTTCTGTCAATTCTGAGAATATAGCATTTCTGGCAGCCTCAATACCAAATGTACGATATATTTCTTGAATATCATTACTAATCGTTTTGGTAGCATCAATAAACTCTAAACTCAATACCTTTAATAGATTTGTACCTACTGTATCAAGCACCCAACTTTCTTGTTTGTTATAAATACCTTCTTCCAAAACAACAGTGTCTGTTATTTTACGCATCACCACTTTGGATATGTTTTTGACACCACTTAGAATAATATTATTCAATAGATTGTCTTGGAAATTCTTTAGAATATATATTTCATCAGATTGGTCTAATGGATTTGCTTGACCACCCTTCTTTTTACTAAGAATGTTATTTAATCGAAGACGGAAAATCAGTTTATCAGAATTATAATCAGAGTATACACAATGAACATCATCGTCGAAACTATTACTAATGGCAAAATTGATATCATCCATTGTAATGTTCTTATCAAGCATTGATTCTTTATCCATTTCTAATCGAATGATCCATTTTGACTTTGCTTTATTATCGGTTATGGAATGACCAATACAATCAGATACCATGTTCTCAAATTCATAGTATTGTGTAAGTGTATCTTCGTCTTCTTCGATAAGACTATTTAAATCATCTGGGTCAAAGCATATTTCAACAGCACTCACGATTTCTTTCATCTTCGTATACTCAATTTCTGAAATATATTTTTGTACAGATTCGCGAGAACCACTTTCTTCCTTTGGTAAATAAATAGTGACAGAGGGGTTCTTTGGATTTTCAGAGAGTGATAATATCTCTTCAATTCTTGGCACACCACGAGTTACATTTGACTTGGATGCTACACCCGCAAAATGGAAAGTATTCAGGGTCATTTGAGTAGTAGGTTCACCAATAGATTGGGCTGCAATCATTCCAACCATTTCTCCAGGAGCGACAATTGCGTTTTTGTAAACACTAGTAATCATTTCTAACATGGAGATAATTGTCTTACGATTAAATCGTTTTACAAGAAGGAGTTCCTTAGGAGATAAATAGTAATAGTACATTACCTTAAACAATTCAGTAGGAGGTGCATAATAAATCTGTTCCAATTTTCTGTAATTATTTTCAACTAATTGGAATGTTTCTAATGGAGTGATATCTACCATAGAATTTTTGTTGATATTTTGCAATCCTTGAATATTATTCAAAATAGTCTTAAACGATACTGGTATATGGACCATTTTATTAGAGGTGTTATGAAATATGTTGTCTACGATTTTATCACGCATTTCAATCATATAATTAATATATCCTTGGGTTTTGACTACCAATTCATCATTCTGTTTTTTCATACGATTTGTTGCTCCTTTTGTGTAGGTAATCATAAATACATTATTATTATCGGTTTCACTTGGAATATGATAATGTGCGTACAATTCCTCTAATGACATGGCGACAATAGGAAGTACTTGATTCTCAACACGAACTGTATCTATTCCGTCGTCTCCGTAACTGAACTGGACAATTCTTTGTTTGTTATTTCTAACAGTCATGTCATATTCGACTTTTAAATCTTCTAGTCCTTTAATAAGTCTTCTCTGAATATAACCAGTCTGTGAAGTTTTTACAGCTGTATCAATAAGACCGACACGACCACCCATTGCGTGGAAGAATAATTCTTCAGGCGAAAGACCAGATATAAATGAACTTTCAACAAAACCACGAGCAACTGGAGAGTCATCGTATTTTGTATAATGTGGTAATGTACGATTTTCAAAACCATATGGAATTCGTTTACCATCTACTGTTTGTTGACCTAAACAAGAGATCATCTGAGAAATATTAATATCACTACCTTTTGAACCAGCATTGACCATAATGACAAAACGATTCCCTTTTTCCAAACTCTCACGACCAATTTTACCGGCCTCGTTTGTAGCATTATTCAATATATTTGTTACTTGAGTTTCAAACTCTTCTTGATTAGATTTACCTGTTTTGTTTTCAAAAATACCAAGATGTGTTTGGTCTATAAGATTTTTCACATCCTTCTTTTTATTTGTGATTGTATCCGCAATCTTTTCGTTCGTACTCTTATCAGCTATTAAATCACTAATACCAACGCTATAACAGCTTGTCTTCATGTATTCAGTTACTACATTTTGCAAATTATCAACGAAATCCGCAGCTGCCATATTTCCAAAGTAATTACATACACGCTGTAATAGTCCATTACCACCTGAACCAAGAACACTCTTTTCCATCTGTCCGCGGACATATTTTCCAGCCACGATTTCCACAACATGGTTGGATTTACTATACTCTTCTCCACTATCTTCAAACCATTTATTACCAAATTTCATAGTTAATGGTGGCATTATTTGTGACATAATTTCAAAACTAGTTATTTCTTTTGATTTCTTTAAAGCACTTGTGTTTATTTTGTTAAAGGACATTAATAAGTTCATAGCGTCCAGCTGATTAAATTTTATATCTGGTCTTGTAAATCGATATGCTCCAAGCAATGAATCTTGGAACACACCAACAATAGACGCATTATTAGCTGGACTAATTATTTGGTATGGCACTGCTGCCAAATTTTTTAATTCTGCCTCGGACTCTTCATCCTGAGGCATATGTAAATTCATTTCCGAAAATCTTCTATGTCTCCATGGAAGCCGGACTATACCTTGTGCCTTATCCGGTTGATTAAACCTTCATATAAGACCCGTAACCGTCTAGTCTCTGAACCTTCTCCATATCCTATCATAACGGACTTAGGAGCTTGGCTGCGGATTGTCTAATCCCTATACTTTTTTACCATTGGGTACGGCAATTAACCGTGTTCCCCCATTATGTTTCCATTATGGGGTGGTAGTATGAGGCTCTAAAGAAATTCCCGCAATTTGGCTACGTTGCCACTCTTTCATTTCTAATATAAATTGTTTTGCTCTATTTATTGTTTCTTCTATTTTTTCATGTTTTCCTACAAAAGTTGTGATTCTTTTATTATCAATGACGATGCGAACATATTCGGTATTGTTCGTATTATTTTTTAAAACACGAATATACTTATCAACATCCTCATCAACAATTACTACATCTTTAAACCGGTCATATTTTTTTGTCAAATGTTGTTCCTGTACTCGTTTCATTCTTTTTTCACAATTTTCAATGTTACTGTAGAATGACCTTAACTGTTTGGAAATCAACTGTTTTGTGTAGTCACTTTTTGGTAGAGGTTCGTATATTCGTGGCAATGAAATTTCTGTATTCCATATAAAATTACCACTAATATCTGTAAATCCTCTGCCACCATCTGTTAAATTATAACCATTTGGAAATTTAGAATTATATTCACTTATAGATTGTTTTTCAAGTTCATTTAATTCACTTACTTTACAAGTATGAATTAGTTCACAAGTAAAACATTCTTCCCCATATTTTCTTAAAGCCGAATTCAAATACCTTGAATTATGTTTCTTATTTGAATGTGCTTCATGTATATGGTCTTTGAATCTTCCTAAATATCCAAACGGTCTATATTTATCATGGTTTAATCTGTGACTGCGTGTTTGACCAATATAATGTTTTCCATTTGTAGTATTTGTCATTTTGTATATTTCACCAACAACTTTGTCTATTTCATCTTTGTTTAATATCATATTCATACTATTGATATTGTTTATTAATTAGAGCAATTTTTATTTTTATATTAGTTTGAAAGAATGACTAGATGATTATATTAGTAATATGTACCTTTACACGAAATACATTTACTAGTAGACTTTACACCGTTTTCCCCAATAAGTATATCTACAACTTATTGAGCGGTCACCTGTTGGGGACAAAATCTATCCCCGTCAAAATCGGCATTGTATGGTTTTGTGTCAGCAACATTCATGCGAAAGGTATCACCCTTGTACATAATAACTGCTATATGACACATCATACTCATTCTATGAAGGGTGGGTTGTCTGTTAAATAACACCCCATCACCATCCATCATGTGGCGATGAACAATATCACCATTTTCCAATTGGATATTTTCTCTATCCGCATACCGAAGGGTAATTTGTTCACCATTTTTCTTCTCCAATATCTTGGCTCCAGGGTAATCATCTGGACCATTTCTAACCAACTTAAGTAAGAATTTTTTATTCATGTCATTTACGGTGACAGGCTTTGTAATATTTTTGGCAACTTTCAATGGAATACCCAATTCACGAATTGATAAATTTGGATCAGGAGTAATAACAGAACGGGCTGAAAAGTCAACACGCTTACCCATAAGATTACCTCTTACACGACCACCTTTTCCATTCAATCGTTCTTTAATAGATTTGAGAGGGCGTCCAGAACGCTGTGCAACGGATGCTACACCTGGGATTTTATTATCTACCTGAGTAGCCACATAGTATTGTAAAACTGTATGCCAATCATCGACAATATTCGCATTTGCATTTTCTTGTATTTTTTCTTGAAGTGTTTTGTTTGCTTTGATAATATTTACTAAAATATGACTTATATCATCCTCGCTTCTTTGTTGACCATCCATTTTAATAGAAGGACGAACTGCGGGGGGTGGAACAGCTAGTACTTGACAAACCATCCAATCAGGTCTGGAAAACACAGGACTAAAACCCATAAAATTCACATCGTCGTCGGATATTCTGCGAAATATTTTTAAAACAATTTCTGGGGTCAGCTTCATATTCAATTTATCTGTATCATCTTCATTAATTAAACCATTTATTTTGTCCCATTCAGCAAATAATGTGGCTAAACCCTCTTTCTTAATTTTTTTGGGCTGAAGACATCCGCAACCATCATCGCTATCCTCGCCACATCTGGTGACCTTACTAGCTAATTGAAATACATAATTCCATCGTTCATCTGCGTTCATTTTCATTGCTTGTTTATAGTTTTCTTTACTGATTTTCAACTTGCTACATTTAATACAAACACTACGAAGAATCTTCATAATGGTGTTTAAATATTGAATGTAAAATACAGGTCTAGCTAATTCAATATGCCCAAAATAACCGGGTGTTTCCATATAATCTAAACCATCGGTTGGACAGATTAATCCAGGTTCAAGCACACCCATACGAGGATCAAATAAGCCCCCAATCACTGGTTTGTTATTAATATATGTATCCCTGGATGTAATCTCTGCCACAGAACCTCTGCGAATTTCATCCGGACTTAATATACTAAATTGTATCCCAATAATTTTTGCACTCTTTTGCTTGGGAATGGATTCATTAGAATGACTTGCCATGCTTCCTTATAATATTAGTTTATATTTAACTTCTTTTTATTCATCAATTTTTTAATAAAATACAATTTCAAAATTTCAAATGTTACTTAAAAAAAATTGAACTTAAAAAGTATTTTAAGTTTTATATAAACATTAGAACAATGCCTATTCAAAAGGAACAATCTACCAAAGCTGGAACCAAGAAATACCAGACAAGATCGTCTGGTCCGGTTGGCAAATTAAAAAAAAATGAGGAGTCTGACAGTAGTGGAGAAGAAGACGATAATAATAGCTGTAATGGTGATAGTGAAAGTGAGGGTGAAAATATGGACATGCATGAATATCGCAAAATGATAAGCAAAATATTTCCATCTAAATTCATGACAAATAAGGTGAAAACTGAAGCTAAACTTTTAAAAAAATTAGAAGAAGAATCACAACATGAGTCTGAAGAATATGAGGATGACGAAGACGATGACGATGATGAAGAAATCGTTGAGAAAAAGGAGATTAGTAAAAAGAAAAAACAAATAAAAAGATACGAGTCTAAGAAAACAAAATCAAAAACGAATCGTTTAAAAAAGAAATCGAAAAAGGAAGAATCCGAAAGTGAAGATATTGAAGAAACTGAAGACGAAGAAGACAGTGATGATGAGGACGATAGTGATTCTGATGAAGGTCAAGCAATTGAATTGGTCGGAAGAGATGGAAAGAAAGCGTTTAATATTATTTTCACAATTGGCGACAAGTCACAAAATGAATATGATAGTGAAGATGATAGTGAGTATGAAGACGAAAGTGATAATGATAGTGAAGATGATGAAAGCGATAGTGATAGTGAAGATGAAGAAAATAATACGACAAGTAAAAAACAAAATCTAGAAGATGAACGCGTAAAACAAGAAGAGACATTCGCTGAAATCAGAAAAACATTTGAGGGGATTTTGGAAAAGGATCCTAGTAATAAAATAGCCAAAAATGGATTGAAAGACTTAGAATCAAAAGAAAAAAAAGCAATGCGCGAGTATGAAAAGAAAATGAAATCACAAAAGGGAAAGAATGTGAAAAAATTCAAGGATTTAGTGAATAAAAAAAGCCTAATGAATGATTATAAATATTTCAAGGATAATTTATCATTCGAAGAGCAAACAAAGGTACTTAAAGAGGTTGAAGAAATTAATAAAATCAATATTGTTCAAAAACCATATCGACTTACCTTACTAGAATCTGATATCCCAATCCATCTAAAATCGGTTGCTTTAAATAAGATTTCATCACTCCGTCATATGGAGCCAGGAAATGGCGAATATTACAAAATTAAGAATTGGGTGGACACATTCATGCAAATCCCATTTAATCGTTATAGAAGTTTACCTCTGACAATTGATGATGGTATTGAACAATGTCATGAATATATGGCACAATCAAAACATGTTCTTGATACTGCTGTATATGGTCTCAATGATGCAAAGTTACAAATCATGCAAATGATTGGTCAATGGATTAGTAATCCATCCGCTATTGGCACAGCTATTGCAATCAAGGGGCCAATGGGAACTGGTAAAACGACATTAGTCAAGGAAGGAATTAGTAAAATTCTTAATCGTGACTTTGCATTCATTGCTCTAGGAGGAGCAACAGATAGTAGCTTTCTTGAAGGTCATAGTTATACATACGAAGGTAGCACTTGGGGTAAAATTGTAGACATTCTTGTAAAGACAAAGTCGATGAATCCAGTCATTTACTTTGATGAACTAGACAAGATTAGTGACACACCCAAAGGTGATGAAATTGCCGGTATTCTAACTCATTTAACAGATACTACCCAAAATAGTCAGTTTCATGATAAATACTTTTCGGAAATAGACTTTGATTTAAGTAAGTGTTTATTCATATTCAGCTATAACGACGAGTCCAAAGTCAACCCAATTTTGTTAGATAGAATGTATAAAATTCAAACCAAAGGGTATGAAAAGAAGGACAAACGCATCATTTCTAAGGACTACCTCATTCCAAAGATTGTTGAACAAGTAAACTTCAAACCAGAAGACATTATTATTCCCGATGAAACGATTGACTACATTGTTGAAAATTACACAGACAGTGAAAGTGGTGTTAGAAATTTAAAGAGATGTTTGGAAATCATTTATACCAAATTAAATCTATATCGCCTCATGAAACCCGAATCAAACCTATTTGAGAATGAAATGACATTAAAAGTCGAATTCCCATTGACGGTAACAACAGAAATTCTTAATAAGTTAATTAAACAAGATGACAATAAAAAATATCTATTTAATACCATGTATGTATAAAAATGAAAATAAAGAATTTACAATATATAAATATAATATGAATATATCTACTGCTCATTCACAATTATGTAAATGTGACAATGGAAATAAAAAAAAACAAAATTATTGCGAAAACGAAATAAACTGTAATACTGTAGATTTTTTATTGAAACTTAAATATGATATTATGAGACAAGAAGCATTCGTAGATGATGTTCAAAACTCAATTTATATTAACCCAAACCAAAATATTAATAATATTAATAATGTATTGGATACACATTTATCTAATAATACTAATACCATCCGCAAAATAGATGCCTATTTAAAATGTATATGTAAACATATAATCAGAGAAGACTATATTGAATCAGGTGTTGATGAAAATATGATAAAAATTAAATATTGTCGGTTATGCGAATTAACTTTTGATGAATAATATTTGATGAAATTTCATAAAATATTATTATTTTAATTAAATTTAATATTTAATTTAATACTCAGCAGGAGCCATTGTGCGATTACCACCACGCTCGTTAATATAACTAACTTGCTCTTGTGTCATACAAGCACAACCGGTACTAGAAGAATAGGTAGATGGACAACATTCTGGTTTGAATTGATTGTCGGCAAACATGTACATTTGACCATCTGGTAAAGGTACAGGAGTACCTTGATTTTGTGAGTGCTTTGTTCTAGAGTCAGCATAACCCATTTTATCTGCATATTGTGTGGCCTTATTAGTCCAGCTGTTAGTAACATCTGAACCCATCTTATAATCTAATGAAGCTCCAATTGTTTGCATACCTTCTATTAATCCAACACGACTACATGAACAAAATAGATGACCTCCTAATATTGCGCCAAGTATAAGACATATCACGACAACTTCTACACGCATTGTTAAACCGCATAATTTAAATTCCATATTATTATATATAATTCTTATATAATAATATTCTTCAAGTTTAAAAATCTATCTAAATATTGGGTTCAGATAATCGTGAAAAATATAAAATCGTTCCTAAAGCCCTGGTATGGGACTTACCATTTTTTTTAGAATCAATACCTGTACAATATATACCATAATACCAGGTATTGCAATTAAAATAAACATTACAGCCAATGGAATCGCAAATGGTAAACCAAATCCGAATGGTATAAGAAATAGTTCATATACTAACATGCTTATGCTGAGTAATAATACAACAACAATTCCTACAATCGAACCAATTAGTGATCGCAGTGTATCATATGTACCAAGTAATGTAAACACACTTGTTGTCATTACACCTTGTGATTTACTTAATAAGTCCTTTATTTTTATTACAATCTTTTGTAATGGAATCATTATATTCATAGAACGATCCATAATCTCACTTGATACACCAGCAACAGACCCACGAATATTACTCGATATTTTTCGTATTGATTGTACTGCTTCACTCAATCCGGATACTATTATGTTTATTGAATTTACTAAATAATGTATTGGAGCAAGAAATACACCGGCAATGTCTTGTAATATATTTTGAATACAGTAATTGAAATTTTCGGCAGTGAAATCATATACACTCATGTCATCTGGACGGTTAATCAATCCAGCAAATGGTATTACGCCTGGATTACATCGCTGATTAAGCCAGTCTGATTTTATTGGTTGTAAATTATTATATATATGGTAATATGATATAGCTACAAAAAACAATATACCAATTAGAACAGTTAACCATAACGAGCCACCGTATTTGTCTAAAAATCCGCTTTTATCATATATATTATTTATAGCGGCTGTTATATTATTATTTACTTTATTAATTGTACTATTATCCATATGTAATTATTATACTATATATATATTTTATATCTGTAATTTTCCCATAAATCTAACCATATCTCCAGGTGGACCATTCCATGATGATTGCATTGTCATTACTGAACCCTGTAAAATATACATCATTGTAGCCATAATACCAATTATTTTACTCATTGTATCTTTTATTTTGACAATGATAAATTGAAATTGAATCAATATATTCAAAAATACACCAAATATACTCTGTACTATACTTGTAATTGAGTTTCGCAACTGGTTGATAAATTCTCTAACCGATTGTATAGAGTTCATAATACCACCAGTTGCCGAATTGGTTACAGACATTGCATAATTCATTGGTTGTAACAAAACACCCATATAGTCTGATTGCATTGTTTGAATACAATATGTAAAGTTTTGTCCAGCATCGTGACCAAATGTTCCAGCGAATGGCATTACCATTGGATTACATCTATATTCTGGCCAATTGTCTTGTACATTCTTAATTCCAACTGCTAAAATATTATAAAAATACATTGCTATAAAAACTAAAACTATAAATATTGATAAAGTAATATCACTGGATTTCATATTACTTTATATAGTTATTTTATTTCCTCTTATTTTGTGTTTATTGTTTTTCACTTTTTGCTTTTCTTTGTCTTCTTTGTCTTCTTTGACTTTTTGCTTTTCTTTGACTTTTTGCTTTTCTTTGACTTCTTTGTCTTCTTTGTCTTCTTTGACTTTTTGCTTTTCTTTGACTTTTTGCTTTTCTTTCCTTGTTTTCTTTTAGAAACTCCACCGCTCATACAGTCCCAAGGTTGTCCATTAACAATTAAACCTACATTATTTGAATTACATTCCCCACCTGATTGTACAGATGTATCTCCAGTTACTGGTGCTGGAATAGAATCGTATTGCGATTGAGCTTTAACTGTTAATACATTTCCGATTGCACTAGAACTAATATTTGTATTAGTTTGGTCACCTGCAGATACTTGTGCACCCATTGGTCGAAATGACGGAACTTGAACAGTATCAGCACTAGCAGTGTTACCTCCTCTTATTTTTTTCATTTTTCTCATTCTTTTCTTAGTTTTTTTCATTGTTTTTTTCATTCTTTTACCACCACTATGTTTGCCATTATTTAAATTTTGTTGTTGTTGTACAGCATTTTGCCTATGAATTAAAGCATTTTGTGCTGGATTAGAAGCACCTTCTAACATTGGTTCAGTGATTACAGCAGGCACTCCTCCATCTTGATGTATTTTATGAAGTTCGTGTGGAGCTAAATGATTATTCATAATATAAATTATAGTAAGAAAAAGTTTAAAACGAACTTTTTATTTGTATATATAAACAAAGATGAACGATTTAGAGAGATTAAATCTACAGAAGATGATTAAAGAGAATGACAGTGAAAACAATACTGACAAAATACGCACACTCAAGCATAGTCTCAAAATTAAAGAGGAGGTTGATGTGCTTTTACAATTAAAAAAGGACTATCATGGATTGGCTAAATCGAACCCATCAGAATTTGATACAATATGTACAAATAAATGCTCCTTTCTATTTAATAACTATACCGACATTTACAATAAGGTTAAAAAGGATGAAATCAATCTATCTATTTTACTTCGTTTACTAAATGTTCTTCATTCAATTGAAGAAGGCGCAGTAGACCAACATGAAGGTTCATTTGAAGTTGGTAAATTGTTAAAGCAAATCTATATTGACAGTGCCCTAAGGAAAGCTGAAAAACTAAATGAGGATACGGATACTATTGAAGCAAAAAAACCAGTTGAGCAAATATCATGGAGTGATTTTAAAAAACAAAATCAACAATAATTAGCAGTTGATGTAAGTAAAATATATATATACAAAATTGATACTATATAAAAATATAAATCATTCTTATATAGTATGGCATATACCCTGTTAATAGTAGAATCACCAGCCAAATGTGGTAAGATCGAGTCTTATTTGGGTAGTGGATATAAATGTATCGCCAGTTTTGGACACATTCGAGAACTACCAGGAATAAAATATATTGATATCGATAATAATTTTAAACCAAATTTCCAATTAATGGATTCAAAGTCGCAACAAATTAATAAGATGCGTACCATGATAAAAAATGCATCCGATGTTCTCATAGCATCAGATGATGACCGCGAAGGAGAAGCAATTGGTTATCACATCGTTGAAACATTCGGTCTTCCACTAACTACGAAACGCATTATATTTCATGAAATTACCAAGGATGCCATTTTAAAAGCAGTTCAACAACCAACCATTTTAAATATGGATTTGGTTCACGCTCAACAAGCGAGACAAATATTGGATGTTATAGTCGGTTATAAGATTAGTCCAACTTTATGGGAACATGTTTCTCGAAATACAAAAACAGGCCTTTCGGCTGGTCGATGTCAAACACCAGCATTGCGGATTGTATATGATAATCAAAAAGATATTGATGCATCGCCTGGTAAAAAGGTATACAATACAACTGGGTATTTTACTCAGATGAATCTAGGATTTTCACTGAATCATAGTTTTGAAATTATTGGTTTTAATACTGAAGTCAATACAATGGAAACTTTCTTAGAAGAATCAGCAGAGTATGACCATATGTATAACTGTTCTAAGCCAAAACAGACAACAAAAACACCACCTAGTCCATTTACAACAAGTTCATTACAACAAAGAGCATCGAGTGAATTAAATATTTCTCCAAAAGAAACCATGTCAATATGCCAAAAATTGTATGAAGGAGGATATATTACCTATATGAGAACAGATAGTACAACATATAGCAAGGAGTTTATTGAAAAGGCAAGTGAATATATCAAAGATTGTTATGGCGATAAGTATGTACACGAGGATGTAAATCGATTAACAGAGAGAAAAGTAGAAAAACCCAAAAAAAATAAAGGAAAAACCAAAGGAAATAAAAACGACAAGGATAATACAGCACAAGAAGCTCATGAAGCGATTCGTCCAACTGATGTAAATGTGACAAAAATAGACGACAAATATTCGTCTAGAGAGAAACGAATGTATTATATGATTTGGTCAACAACGGTTGAAAGTTGTATGAGCCCAGCACTATACCAATCAATCAGTGCAAAAATTAGTGCTCCTATGGAAAAGGAATACAAATACAACAGTGAACTAGTCGAATTTCCCGGATGGAAAATAGTAAAAGGGTATGACAAAGAGAACCCCGAATTTCAGTTTCTCAAAGGATTAAAGGGAAATAGTATAGTAAATTATAACAAGATTATTTCGAAAGTCAGTATCAAAGATTTGAAATCTCATTACACGGAAGCAAAATTAGTCCAATTATTAGAAGAAAAGGGAATCGGTAGACCATCTACCTTTTCAAGTTTAATAGAAAAAATCCAAGACCGTGGATATGTAAAAAAGGAGAATGTCAAGGGGAAAAAAATAAAATGTATTGATTATGAACTGGTTAAAGACGAATTAACTGAAATTGAAAATGAACGCGAATTTGGAAATGAAAAAGGGAAATTAGTCATCCAGTCACTCGGTATATTAGTAGTAGAATTCTTATTAAAGCATTTCGATAAATTATTTGATTATACTTATACGAAAAATATGGAGACTGATTTAGATATTATTGCCAAGGGTAATAAAATATGGCATACATTATGTAATGAATGTTTACAAGATATTGAAGAGTGTTCGAGTGAATTAAAAACAGCAGATAAAGAGATTATTCAAATAGATAAGGACCATGTATTCATGATTGGTAAATATGGACCAGTTATAAAACGAAGTGTAGATGGAAACACTACATTCTTACCTGTAAAAAAAGACATTGATATGGAAAAATTAAAAGGTCTAGAATATAAATTAGACGATATTGTCGAATCGCAAGTATCGTCAAACAAATGTATTGGAAAATATAAAAAAAAAGATGTTGTATTAAAAAAGGGCAAGTACGGCAATTATGTAGAATGGGGGGACAGTGAAAAAAAGTCTCTTACTGGGTTACAAAAAGAATTGGACGAAATTACATTAGATGATATAATTCCATTGATTGAAAATAAAACATCATTGAATCAATCGGTCATTCGTACAATAAATAGTGATATTAGTATTCGCAGTGGAAAATATGGAAATTATATATTTTATAAAACACATAATATGAACAAGCCAAAGTTTATAAAATTAGCCGGATTTAAAGGCAATTACAATACTTGCCCTGAAGATGAAATCGAACAATATGTTGCGAATAGTAAGTAAATGTTGTGAAGAATAAGTAACTATTGTGAACTTTAGTCTTCATAGATAGATACAACCCATATCATCGCCGTGCCTAAACAAATTCCTACTATTACCCCTGGCATAATATATCTACACATTTTTAGTTTACACATTTGAAGATTTAAGTGATAAACATTTCTGGTGGTACACGGACTTCATAATCTCTAGCAATTTCATCTTTTAATAAATGAAATGCAACTGTAAAATTAAAATTATTGTCTTTGAATTCAACTAATCGTCCATCGTGATAACGAAATTTGAATTTTAATTTTCTCACCTTTTCTATTGGTGGGAAATATTGAGTAATATTTTGTAAAAATTTAGTTCTGGAATCAAATATCTGGGTTCCTGGACCACTTGTGACGGGTATTTTAGCAAAGGCCGAATTGATTTTACCATTGTAATCATTATTGTACATGTTATTTGTTTTTTCAGAATAAGGGTTCAATTCGTCCATGCTATTGAATTTATCCAGCTCCATATAAATTGCACTGTCGCCATGAATAGACGGTGTTAACGGTGCAGATATATAATATGCATGAGGTGTTTGACCTGTAGGTAATATTGTTTGGTCTGGTATTAGCCATTCTGTTTTAGGATCGGTATAATCAAATGTTTGGGTATTACTTGTTACAATTCCAGTATACTGCTCTTTCTTAAATCCTAAGAATGAAGGTAGTCCCCAATTGGTATAATGTTCCCATACATCGCCATAGTTATCACCTTGTGCATTATTACAGGATATATCGTAAGTTACTTTTTTTTGAAATTTAAATATAAAATTGTCGAATGTATTACCAAAATAAAATCGTTGACCCACATTATCATAATATACTTTGAATCTATCATAACCACTAGTAATGCCTTTACTAATTAAATATGTATTGACCACTTGATTCAATCTATTCTCAAGTTCATTGGCCATCTCATCAGATGTATACGAACCTTCATGAATCGTTATCGTAAATGGCGTATCTACCATCTGCCCTAATGCCAAGTATTCTGGCGTGTTTGTAGATACTTTAGGATCTAAATAAAAGGAAATTTTTGTATTTTGTTGATTGTTACTAAATATATATTGGTTGTTTGGTAATCCAATTTCTACTAATCGAACAGATTGGATATTTGTCAAAGCATCTGGTAGTTCAATTTCAAAGTGATTTGATTGGGGCCATTTTTTTATGTCACGATCTTCGCTATGTATTGTTACTAATTGTTTATCTAAAACATATGTATTTTGTCTTCTAATTAGTTGATGCTCATTATTAACATTATATTGAGGAAATCTACTCATTTATATTGTAAAAAGAGAAATAATTTATCATCTTTCCATGTATATTCGTGTTGTAGATGTAATATTCAAGATACAGGATACAGGATACAGGAAATAAAAAAAATAGTATTATATTCTATATAAAATGAAATATAATGCAAAAAATAAAAAATCATCTATGATTGGTGGCAATGGCCTTAGTGGAGCCATGAAATATAATATGGATTTATTTTCAATATTGGCTATGGTTGGTATCATAATCAATGTAATATTTGTATACTTTGGAAATAATATAGCGACATCTACTATATGGACATATGGCTTTAGTATATTAGCACTATGTGGTATTACATTATTTTCTTTTGGTAACTCGACATCGGGAGATGGATTTTTTAAAAAACTGTTAACTACAGCTTTACCAGGAATATTAATTATAGGTATATTATCAGCAATATTATATCAAAATATAGCTTTTTTCGGTCAAATTAATGAAGGTAAAGTGCCTGATGAATATTATACATATTCAGGAATAACTTCATTTCTTATTATTATTCAGACTATCATTGTAATTAAGTATTTAAAGAATGTATTAGGTGGTTCACAAGATAATACTGAATCAGGTTCCCAAATGAGTAATGAACTATATAATATTAATTTTATATTTACCATTGCCAATATCGGATTCATATCTATATTACAAGTTATATTGAAACTATTTTCAACAGGTGGATAACTTATAAGTGACACCGTACTCAGTTTCATTTTCCCATATACCTGATATTTTTAATATAAAAGATGTATGATAACTTTGATTTCGATTGACATTGTGATTAACATTGTGATTGTGATTGGGTATATTCAATGAACTATTCGAATTGTCGGAATTATTATAAATATTTGGCTGGTTAGGAAATATCTTAATAATACCACTTTTTAAAGTGTCATATATTATTATTTTTTTTGATTTTGGCTTACTACATACATATTTATCTAGTATATTTGATTCTATACTATATATTTTATTCAGTATTGCATTGTTATGAACATTGGTTACATCATAAGTGTATTTGATTTTCTTAAAGTACAATTCACTACTCGTTACATTTATATCCATATTTAAATATAGTCCATTTAATGTTACTAATTGATTCGAATATAATATCTTTATAAACATACTATTATCCATAATTGTATTTACAATAGGTTCCATAAAATACAAATTTTCTATATTAAATTGAGAGTCTGATAGAATAATATTCATAATGTTATACATAATGGGTTCATATCTTTATTCTGTTTCTGATTATATATAACATATTGTTATTGATTCGAATATAGTTGAGTGGGTGGGTACATAAAAAGTATTTATAACTGGTGTGTATACAAAAAGTATTTATAACTGGTGTGTATACAAAAAGTATTTATAACTGGTGTACATTTAAAGATTTCTTATACCTATTATTATATGAAATTTTTAGAAACTCATTTTATAGATTATATTCAAAGTTATGATAAATGTTGCCTTCATCCAACTCTAAAAAAAACTTTTGCTAATTTTCCAAATAAATTAGAAAGCCTAAAAAATATTATGTTTTATGGACCATCTGGTGTAGGTAAATATACCCAAATGTTATGTGCTATTAAAAAATATAGTCCATCTAATTTAAAATACGAGAAAAAACTCACATGTACTTACAACAAAAATAATTATTATTTTAAAATTAGTGATGTCCATTTCGAAGTAGATATGGGATTGTTAGGATGTAATGCAAAGTTATTATGGAACGAGATATATGGCAATATGGTTGATGTGTTGTCATCCAGAACAAATAAATCGGGTATTATCGTGTGTAAAAATTTTCATAAAATTCATGGAGAATTATTAGAATGTTTTTATAGTTATATTCAGCAAAATAGTAATAATGTCACTGATGTAAAATTCATTTTTTTAACCGAATCTGTATCTTTTATTCCAGATAATATTATGAACACATTTCAAGTTATTTCTGTACCTAGACCTACAAAGACTTTATATTCGAAAATAAGTGGACAAGCATCATCGTTATTAATACCATCGGAAATAACGAATATCAAAAATATAACTACATCTACCCCATCTATGCAACATAATATGAATATCTATGTAGAACGTGTTTACTCGATTATCAAAAATCCAGATTCTATCAAATTCATTTCGTTCAGAGACATCATGTATGATATTTTTATATATGATATTGATATAGGCTTTTTTGTATGGGGTCTGTTTACCAGAATTATAAAAGATAAAAAATTAAACGATAACCAATTATCTGATTTATTTATTGAGGTATTTACATTTTTACAATACTTCAATAATAATTATAGACCCATTTATCATATAGAGAAATTTATATACAATATAATAAATAAAATACATGGATTTTAATGAAGCCTGTTTAAATCTAAATTTGAATACCCAATTCACTTCGACCGAATTGAAAAAACAATATAGATTAATGTCGTTAAAATTTCACCCCGATAAGCATATGCCTGATAAAGATGGATTTTATTGTAACAAATTTAAAAATATTGCTGAATCTTACGAGTATCTATCTAAATATCTAGAACAGCGCGATGGAATAAACGGTGAAGATAACAATAGTGAAACTGATAATAGTTATAATTCTTTATTTACCAATTTTCTCTCTTCGTTCTTCTTGAAAGACCCAATTCAGGTTCAGAATGTATTACAAACAATAATAAATGATTGCAATAATCTATCAGTTAAAACATTTGAAAAGATGGATAGAGAAACAGCGATTAAGTTATTTGAGTTTATTAGCAATTATCACCATATATTGCATATTTCATCCGAAACGGTGGACAAGATAAAAAATATCGTCAATCGTAAAGTAGAAAATGATAATATGGTTATATTAAATCCATTATTAGACGATCTATTAGTGGACAATATATATATATTGCATTTTGAAGAGCAGAAGTATTATATTCCGTTGTGGCATGATGAATTATATTATAATCATAAAAATAATCAATTAGTAGTTAAATGTATTCCTGAATTACCAGAGAATATCTCTCTAGATGGTGACAATAATCTCATTATTACAGTCGAATATAAATTAGAACATGTCATACAACACGATACAATCAATTATGTTTTAGGAAAAGACACATTGAAAATCCCAACGAGAGAATTGTTTCTGCGTAAAATCCAGAAGTATGTATTAAAGGGATGTGGTATTTCTCTCATTGACCATACTGATATGTATAATAATAAGCGTAAGTCGGATGTGATTTTTGTCATACATATACTATATTAGTTGCCTACCCTACATTAATATATAACACAGTTATGTTATATATTAGATGACTCAAGGCAATATAATATTACTTGTTATTCCAAATCCATCGCTCTAGTGCAACTTTTTATTTTTATAGGAGTTATCATATTTCAAGTTTTGGACATGAAAAGTATGTCCATTTTTCTATATTTCAAAAAGAGAATTGAAAAAAGTTGTAAAAACCGGGTTGTGACGATAATGCTTTGATTCCAAATTTTTTCATTTTCATTTTGTTATTGAAAAAAATTATATAATTTTGAAAGGATTTAGGCATTTTTTTCTACTATCATATAAATGGTATATAATGATAGTAAAAAAATGCCAAAAAATGCCAAAAAATTCCAATGTATTGATTGTGACTTTATATGTAGTAAAGAAAGTAATTGGAATAAACATATTCTCACTAGAAAACACCAAAATGGTATGAAAATGGTAGGAAATGATAGGAAAAAATGCCAAAAAATGCCAAAAAATGCCGAGTTCATATGTGATTGTGGCAAAAAGTATAAATGGGATAGTGGATTATATAGACATAGAACAGCATGTCATATTTATTTGTCTGGTAATAATACGATTGTTACAAACAATTCTGAACAATCAATAAATGAATATGATTGCGAAAATACCAACAATCTATCAGATAGTACTGATACAAATACACAAATAAATATAAACAAAATGTTTGCAATGTTTACACAAATGATGACTCAAAACCAAGATTTTATGAAAGATGTTGTCGGAAAGGTACAGGGAAATTACACAAATAATAGTACAAATACAACAAATAACAATAACCAATTCAATATTAATATGTTTTTAAATGAACAATGTAAAGACGCCATGAATATAAGTGATTTTATACGGTCATTACCTATTACTGCAGAACATTACGAAAATACGAAGAATAACGGGCTTACAGACACATTAGCTAATATGATGGTAGATGGATTAAACAATATGGACATAGTTGAAAGACCAATACATTGTACGGATCAAAAGAGAAAGGTCATGTATGTCAAGGACAATGATAAATGGGAGAGAGATAATAATCATAAGATAATAACCAAGAATGTATCCGACTTGGCCAAGCTTCAGAGAACCATGGTAAAATTATGGCAAGAAGAAAACCCAAATTTCAAAACGGTAGAAAATCTACAAACAGATTTCACCAATATCCTATTTAATCTCTTTACATCAGTCGAAGAGAATAAAAAAGAACTATCTAAAATACTCAAGGCAGTGACCGACACAACCTATCTGGATGAGGATATGAAACAACAATTACTCACTTGTTAAACACTGGTTAAACACTGGTTAAACACCTACATTCAAATACGGTATATAATATTAACTTATTAGATGACTCAAGGCAATATAATATTACTTGTTATTCCAAATCCATCGCTCTAGTGCAACTTTTTATTTTTATAGGAGTTATCATATTTCAAGTTTTGGACATGAAAAGTATGTCCATTTTTCTATATTTCAAAAATAGAATTGAAAAAAGTTGTAAAAAACGGGTTGTGACGATAATGCTCTGATTCCAAATTTTTTCATTTTCATTTTGTTATTGACAAAAAATATCATTATTTGCGAAAAGGATTTAGGCGTTTTTGTTGTAAGTCTAATATATACTTCCATGGCTGACAAAAGCGCGCCAAAAAACGCCAAAAAATTTAATTGTGGTAAATGTGACTTTCATTGTAGCAAGCAATCAGAGTGGAATAGACATGTCATGACACTGAAACATCAAAATGCTGACAAACGACTTACAAATGCTGACAAAAGCGCGCCAAAAAACGCCAAAAACGCCAAATCATTCAAATGTGATTGTGGAAATACCTACGTACACAGACAAAGTTTACATAAACATCAAATTAAATGCTCCATACATGTAGGGACAGGCGATACACAATTGGTCGGTGGTCTAGTAGAAGAGAACTCACTAACAGAGAAAATGATTGATTTGATAATGTCTAAGAATCAGGAATTTCTTAGTGAATTTATGGATAAAATGGTACATATAATGCCAACAATTCATAATACAGATAACAGTACTACCAATATGACAAATAATAACCAATTCAATATTAATATGTTTTTAAACGAACAATGTAAAGACGCCATGAATATAAGTGATTTTATACGGTCATTGCCTATTACTGCTCAACATTTTGAAAATACAAAGAATAATGGGCTTACAGACACATTAGCTAATATGATGGTAGATGGATTAAATAACATGGAGGTCATTGAACGACCAATACATTGCACTGATCAAAAGAGAAAGGTCATGTATGTCAAGGACAATGATAAATGGGAGAGAGATAATAACCACAAGATAATAACCAAGAATGTATCCGACTTGGCAAAGCTTCAGAGAACCATGGTAAAATTATGGCAAGAAGAAAACCCAAATTTCAAAACGGTAGAAAATCTACAAACAGATTTCACCAATATCCTATTTAATCTCTTTACATCAGTCGAAGAGAATAAAAAAGAACTATCTAAAATACTCAAGGCAGTGACCGACACAACCTATCTGGACGAGGATATGAAACAACAATTACTCACTTGTTAATGGTAAAAACCAAATGTTCTTTTCAAACAATAAAAATTCGTATTTTATTGTTTGAACAAATTATTTATGAAAATGATAATCTATATCTTCAATGGAAAGGTCATCCCAATCCATATATTTAATATTATTTGCGTTACCGACCCACAGACCAGCTTTACCATCTTCAGAAATCCATTCGTTTTTTATCCAAGATAATGGATATTTATTCACAATCGCATCAATAAATTGGATATCTGGTTTCCAAGCAGTTATAAAATCGAGCCTTACTCCTAATTTATTAGATTGTATTACATTCAGATTTGGTATTTTATTAGAAAAATCTTGTAAAATATTTACAATATCAGTTTCACAAGTAGAGGTAATTGTTAGACGATTTGAACAGTCATTTGGCATTATGCTTTAAATATAAAAATATTTTTATATTGTTTGTATACCAAATAATAATAAAAATGAATGAAAAGGATTATATTTTTAAAAATTGAATTCATTCGGTTCTATTGAATGTGTATTATATCAAATTGAAAACAAAATGAATAATCAAAGCAATTCCAAGTTTTATGTGGGTGATTGTGCTTGTGAAAAAAAAACAAGTATAACCAATCTGGTGATTCAATGTGAATATTGTATAAATTGCCACGATAGCCAATATTATGATAATACATGTCATCAATGCTCATGTATTAATGTTAAAGTAGTCAATTATATATGTAATACTTGTGCCAAGTTACGCGATGGGATAGACGAATTAAACGAAGAGTTAGACAAAACAGTATTTCAAATGGTAGATGAAATCAAACAATTTTCAGAGTGTAGAGAGAAACTCGAACATATTAACACGATTTCCATTAAATTACGCCAAATGAATCGCAAATTATTGGAAAATATTATACCCTCACCGTAAATAAATTAAAAATTGATTGCATTAATAGAACTGATATAAATAGTAATAAAGATGTCAACTAAAACAATGGAGTCAAAAACAAGCGACGAAACAGAAACATATTTAAATGATAATACAATTCATATATTAAACGCCGATTGCATGTCAGAAATAGAAAAATTGGATGACAATAGCATTGATTGTGTAATTACAGACCCTCCTTATTTTATAGATAAGTTGGATAATGAATGGTCTTCGACCGCTGTCAACAATGATAAAAAAAATAGCCATGTCAAACATTTACCAAAAGGAATGAAATTTGACAAAAAACAAGTGAAAGACTTGTACGATTATTATTTAAATTTATCAAAATTATTGTTTAAGAAAATGAAACCAGGCGCTTATTTCTTGTCATTCTCGTCGCCTCGATTATACCATTCCATTGCAATGGCTTGTGAGATAGCAGGTTTTGAAATTCGTGATATGATTAATTGGACTTATACACAAACGATGCCCAAAGGAATGTCTATGACACATGTTATCAAGAAAATGAAGATGAGTGATGAAGAGAAAGAACAATTAATAGAAGAATACAAAGATTTTAAAACCCCACAAATACGCTCTTGTTTTGAACCAATTTGTGTAGCAATGAAACCAATTGGAAAATTAACATTTATTAAAAATGAACTCCAATTTAAAACCGGACTATTAGATTTCTCGCAAAAAGTAGGCGTAAACGGAGATCGTGTTCCAGCAAATATTATTACCACAGAAGAATACAATGATTCCTATGATAAAAATTTTATGATTTCAAAACCAACGAAAAAAGAAAAGGGAGAGAAAAATACACATATAACAGTGAAGCCTATCGAACTTATGGAACATCTAGTCAAATTATTTAGTAAATCTGGGGCAACGGTATTAGACCCATTTCTTGGTAGCGGAACAACCGCCATAGCATGTAAAAATACAAATAGAAAATGTATAGGTATAGAATTAAATAAAGAATATTATGATATTTCAGTTGATAGATGTAACAGTATTTAACAACATAAATCATGCCTATTATTTAACCATTTTTTTAATTCAATCAGCTGTGGTTTTGTGTATGGATTATCACCATTTTTATCAAGTTGGAATAATGTTGATGGTGTAGGTATTTTTGTTAAGGTATCGATAAATATATATCTATCACGATATTTTGCTTGTATAGGTGGTTGTAAAACCAAATTGTTTAGTGAATTATCAACTGATTCTGGGTTCTTATGACCAAGTTCCCATTTATTGTTCGGCACATCACAATAATCAGTATGAATAGTTGATTTAATTTTTTCGATTTCATTTAATTTGTCTTCTTCTGATAACTCTTTCCCGAAATTTTTTCTCATTTTATGTTTGTTGGATAAGGCATAAGGTACAAGTATATAATTCTTTCCTCGCTCATTACTGGTTTGTATGCCCCATTGTTCATGTTTATTAAATAATTGAATGCTATCTCTCGTTGGAATATTAAATTTATTTACAATTTTGTCAGTATCTTCACGGGTCCAATAACATGATGGGTTGTCTAACATAAGTGCCAAAGCCTTGCCATTGCCAGTATCTAACTTGGGTGGCTTTAATTTATGTTCTTCTACAAAATTCATAAATTCAATTGGATATTGAGTAGGAATTTGTGTAATTGTATCAACAGCAATGCGATTCATAATGGAAATCATATTTAAGTATATGAATAAATAAACGATTATAATAAATAAATATAAAAATGTCTCAATTCAATTTTTTGTATTATAGTACCCTTGTAGATTTACACCTGTTCTCATTCAACGCACTCAAATGTATGTTCTAATTTGGTCGCTTCCAAAAACATGTCCTGAACCTTTCATATCAGTATAACATATTTCAAATTCATTATTGGCAGACCAGTTATAATCATAACATAACATTACATTTGGTTGATTTTCAAACGCAAACTCAAAATAAAAACTTGTATCAACTGGACTTGTATCAGTATCTTTCATAATTGTCTGTTTTTTATGGATAATCGGTGCGATTATATTGTATCTTTCATCGTATTTATGGATTACATTTACATATTTATGATAATCAATGCTATTCTTTGTTTTATATTTATACTTGATCTGTCCATCATAATCAAGTATGATATTTACTAATTCGTATGGAAGTTTTTTACACAATTTATCTATCTTATTAGTATCAGTTTTATTGCTGATATAATTTTGTTTGTTATATTTAAATAATATATAGTTTAAAAATGAAGCAATCATATTATTATATTGTGTAATACAAAAATATCTTTATATTACTAATTGAATGTAGGTTGAGTCAGTGTGTAAAATAATACGAAACAAAAATAAGTGGATTTCACCTATTTTTGTTTCTTTTTTCTGTATTTGTTTCTTTTTTCTGTATTTGTTTCTTTTTATAATTATTTAGATTATGCTTATGCTGTCTTCTTGACAACCTTCTTGACAACCTTCTTCTTAACTGGTTCGGGTGCTACGACCTCGACAAGAGGTGGTGGTGATTCCTCTTCTTCATCTGAATCTTCGACATTTGTATTAGATTGTTCGTTATCAGATTCCTCTTCAACCTCATCATCGTCATCAGCAGTTGTTGATTCCTTAATAAGCTTATTCTTATCATCTTGAGACAAGAATACATGGCAAGTTCCTCTCATAGTTGCCTTTGGTTTAACAATACCCTGGAATAGCTTCCAGGTCACACCAAATTTGCCATTGACAAACCAAAGACCACCACATAAGATAACTAGAGCAACATGTGAACCCTTGGCAATCATATCTTTAGGTGTTTGTGAACCACCTTCTGGGTCTGGAAAGATTGGTTGTTGGTCAATATTGTACAACTCAGTCTTCCATTCACCTTCCCAATAAGGGATCTTCACGATTAGGGTAGGAGATCTATCATAATCGTGTTCACCAGTATCCTTATTCTTAGGATACTTCAGCATAGGGGTCCATAAAGCATCAATTGTGTCTTCACTCATCTTTGCCTTACCGAACCATTCCTTTGAATTGGCAATTGCATCTGCTTTGATTCTCTTCTCAAAAGCAACCATGTTATCCAAGAAGTTAGTAGTCTCTTCCTTAGCATACTCACTGCTAGGGAATTGAAGAGCCATGTCGTATGTTAGTCTACCACTCTTCTCATCCTCATGCTCGTTAATACCCCATGTGAGCATAAGAGGTGTTGAAATATAAGTTGCTGTGTTAGCACCGCTATTCAGAATACCAACACTCTTACCGCCTCGGGCATCAACCTTTAGCTTGGAGTATTTGACATCGGATGTGGGGTTAAAATCTGCGCCTGAAAGAATTGTCTTAGAACTTGCCATTGTATATAGTATACTATACCATAAGACCATTTCTTTAAATCAATTTTTTTTTAAATAGGTATTAAATCATATATGGTGACATATGTATATCACAGCGATTATGGTATAGGTTGTGTTTTATTATTATTAAATCATGAAGACCCAAATATGTAATTAAATACATCGATTATTGTATCAATATATATATGTGTGATGATATATAGGTAATAACACTATTATAATGATATAAATAATTTTTCTTATCTTATAATAATGGGCCCAAATAATATACATACAGATAATGTAATTACAAATGAAAGTAAAACGACTCATAAGACAAAACAAAAGACGGTAACAAAACAAAAAATAAAAGTAGCGGATTCAGATTTTAAAATATTAAAGATGAACGAATATGCTGAAATTAATTATTACCAATATAAGGTTTGTCAATTAAAAGAAATGTGTAAATTCTACAAATTAAAAAAAACTGGTAACAAGGATGAATTAAAAAGCCGATTATTTTCATTTCTTAGATTATCTCTCTACGCTACTGTTATACAGAGAATATGGAGAGGATGTTTAGTTAAAGAGTATATTAAATGCATTGGACCATCTTTGAAAGATAGAAGTATTTGTGTAAATGATACAGACTTTGCTACATTAGAACCATTGGACGAGATAAAATACATACAATATTATAGTTTTACAGGAAGTAATAATTGCTATGGGTGTGATGCATATTCCCTTCATAATTTAATTAATAAACCAAACACGAACTATAATGGAAATTCGATCCAAGAGATACGAAATCCATATGATAGAGAGATAATAACAAGAGAACAAATTAACACATTCAATAGATACTTACGGATAGCAAAGGCATTAAGAATACCTGTAAAAATAAAAGACGATGATACTGATATCATCAGTCCTAAGAAAAAAATGGAAATGAGGGTCATTGAATTGTTTCAATTTATTAATGAACTTGGTAATTATGCAGACAGTCGGTGGTTTACAAATTTACCAAGACATATGTTAGTGTTATTTATAAGAGAGATGTATGATATATGGCACTATCGTGCACAATTGTCACAACAAACAATGCGAGATATTGTCCAACCACATGGTAATCCATTTACAGGAATGTCATTACATTTAGCGCAATCACAAAGTGATGATTTTTTAAAGAATACTGCATTAAGAATTATCGATTTTTTAGTAAAATCGGGACATACAAATGAATTTCGAGCATTAGGGGCATATTATGTTTTAGCAGCATTAACATTAGTAAGTGAAGACGCTAGAAACGCATTACCGTGGTTATATCAATCTGTTGCTCATTAAAAATGCGTTTTATCCAATAAAATATTTAGAATTAATTAGAATTATTTAGGAAACTTTCTTATGATAACCAATAAGAACATAATATATTATATTATGCGTAAAAACACTTAAATAGATATGTCTTATTAGTGTATAATGGTAAAGACTACTAAGACTACTACTCCCAAGACAGCAGCTAAGACTGCTCCCGCTCCTACTCCTTCCACAGCACCAGTTGTTGAGGCTGCCACAGTTGCTACTGAAGAGGCCGCACCAGAGGCATCAACTGTATTCGACCAATTCTCTGCATTTATGGGTAAACTTCAAGCAGTAAGCGCATCCATGTCTTCTCTTCGTACTGAGTTCAGAGGACTTGAGCGTCAAGTTAGTCGCGAGCTTAAGGCTGCTGCCAAGATTACTGCTAAGCGCAAGAGAAAGACAGGTAACCGTGCTCCTTCTGGATTTGTCAAGCCTACTCTTATCTCTAACGAACTTGCCTCTTTCTTAGGCAAACCAGTTGGTACTGAGATGGCACGCACAGAGGTCACTCGCGAGATTAATTCTTACATCCGTGAGCACAAGCTTCAAGACAAAGACAATGGTCGCAAGATTATCGCTGACAAGAAGCTTACTGGTCTTCTCAAACTCAAGAAGGGTGACGAGCTCACCTACTTCAACCTTCAAAAGTATATGTCTCCCCACTTTGCCAAGGCAGGTGATAAGGCAGTTGCTTCTGCTTAAGTCGTAGAAATATAATCAATCAAATAAAAATACCCCAACAAACAATACAACCAACACGATAGAGCGTAAGTTAATTATTATTAGATGTATATCAAAATAATTAAATGTATAAAAATATACATTTAATTATATAACAATTTGGGATGTTTATCATTTCATTATCATTTCATTATCAATTCAATCAATAAATACAAAATGTTCACTTGACATGATTGTTTTTAAATTACTTATATGGAGGGGACCATTTGCTATTTTGATGTTTTCATACTTTTTATACTCGGGCATGTCAGTTAACGAGAACATATTTAATGTGTTGTATAACTCTTCAATATTATCAATATAATTTGTATGCAATTCTAACCATTTATAGAAATCAGTACATTCGCTTTTTTTATATCTTTTGAAATACTTTACTGTAGTCATTAGATTCGTTCCATTGTTAATATTAAAATTATAATCTGTTCCTGAAATAATCGTAATATATTGAAACTCTGGTAATGTCATTTTAAGTTCGCTTAAGATTCCTGATAAATCATACATAATTGTTGTTTTTTTTAATAAACTCAAATATCTCAGTACGCGACCACATCCATAAACAAATAGATCCATATCTTCACTTAGACAAGCATAAGCCTTATTTTTACACACCATTTTTGCACATAATTTATCAGCTTCTCCAATTGCGTCGATATATGACACACCGTACGCTTTTATTAATGTTTTGACATTTTCAATATCACTATGATGAATACGAATAAATTGTTTTTTTAATGCATCCATGTTCTCTTTTATTTCAGATTTGTCGATATCATAATCTTCGTCATGGTCCAATTTATCCTGTAATAGATTGTATTTTCTCTCGGCATCTTTTTTGTCTGTTTTGCGTTGTTTTAATAGTTCATCCTTTTCTTTTGGTGGCTTACCATCAAATACAAAGAGTGGAATGATATTGTACTCACGAAATATTGATATCATTAAGTAAAAGTTTTCTAATAGACAACCATCACCCATAAATCGATACAAATAAATACTCGTATCTATCACTATTTTCTTACCACTTAATGCCGAAATATGAATTTTTTGAATAGATTTGTCACACGAAGTTTGCAGAAACCTATTTAGATTTTTAATACCCATATATGCGGTTTATTAGATTAATATCATTCATACAATGATATTAATATTAATCAATTTTTTACAATATTACGAATATATCCTATTTCCCATATGTATATGTATATTTATTAGGCAACATCATTATCTATTACCGACATTCGTAATGACCACATGAGAGTTTGTTGTAATGGTGTTAAATTATTTATGCTAACCATTTTATTGAATTTGTTTTCGATTTTGTTAATATTATGTTTTATATTTTTATCGTCTTTAGATTTTCTAATCATTTCTATATAATTATTCAAATTACCTATTGTTTTATCAAATTGTAGAAAAGACGGATTATTCACTAGACACCAATTCATAAATTGAAGATAATTATTTACTAATAATCCAGTAATAACATAATAAGTAAACACAGCAGTTTCTTCTTTGTATAAATGTTTACAAGCAATAATGGCCGATTGTTTTTTACATGTAACCAGATTATAATTTAGATTCGTAAACTGTAATATTTTTAGCGATTGAGTCATAGAATGAGTACATTCGTATTTCATATATTTATTGAATAGTTTCACGAACGATGAATATTGAACCGATTTATGTGATTGAACCGATTTATGTGATCTATTGTAAGCATGAAATATAACATTGATAATTCTAGCCCAGGTTTCGCAATAACTTTCATATAGTTTGTAGTCAATATTGACATTAAAAATCGTATTCATTTTGGAATTAACATCCGTCATATTCATATTTGAAAAATCGAGTCCAATATTATGAAAGGTTTCATGAATAAATACTTTGAACCATTCTTCTTTTCTGAAGATGACTGTTTCTGTATTCTCTCTACAACCACTTGTATACGCACTATTGACATGTTCTGGACCGAGTGAAATAAGTTGATTGGTTGGTAATCTTTTTTTAAAGGGGGTTAAATAGGTATATAGTGCAAATGATTTTGAACACGATTTTTTTGCGTATATATTTACGATAAAGAGCCACATATAAATCATATACACACATTTATTCATTTTTCGCATATCTTGAGCTGACAATTCATCAAATATAGTAAAATATAAATTTACATTGCGTTTTTGAATAGTAGTTGAATAATGAAGAACATAACTAGCATTTTCATCAACATAATCCTGTATTTCCTGTGGAAAATAATAACTATCTGTAATTTCTGGTTTAGGTATCTGTGAAATCATATTCACTTTTGTTAATTTATAATCGAATAACTCTTTTTTTTGTAGTTCATTTACAAAGATATCAGCTTGTACGAAGTTTTCATATAATTGTCTCAATGCATCCGACATATTATATTATAACAATAATTATTTTTATTATTGTTATACGAATATTAAGCATGATAATAGTAATCATTTATTCAAATGTGTTATTACATTCTATTTCTTACAATCATTAATATATTAGACAATTCGGGCTCAGTACCTTGTTTATACAACATTAATTTAGCCTGTTTCGTATTCACTAACACTTCTTTCATATCCTTATTTTGACTAAATTTCGCATATAACGAATCTTCTAACAGTTTCTCATCTATGCCTTTGTAAAATTCGTCGTCAATCTTTATATCTTTGGGTCGTAACTGTTCCTTCTTGTATTTACCATTTTTTGATGCAGCAGCCTTTGCCATATCGACATCCAATGACATCTTAGAGTTACTATCAAGAGAGAAAAGGAGATAGAATTCTTTATTTGTATTTTTAAATTTACCTGCTTGATAATAATGTTCGACTGTATTCCATTTATGTCCGTCTAATTCAAACGGGGCTATATATTCATTGTCTAGTTTGCGTCTCCATTCAGGTATTTTAGACAAGGAGGAAAAACTAGGTATCATGTCAACTGGTATTTTCTCTCCAATGCCTTTCCCTGGGAGAGGTTTATTATTTGATTTGATATAGTACTGAAACACAATATTATCATCGTATAAATCATTCTTTTGTTCTTCAATAATTTCTATATCTAATTCAATTGGTTCTTCTATTCCTATCTGTTCATTGAATAATTTAAACTGAGGAATAATGCTATATGGACCAGATAATCTCTCTAAACATTTATTTGCGACTAATAATTTGATATTGTATGGTATTTCAATAAAGGTGAATAGTCTATGATGTTTATATGTTATTAATTTATAATGGTCTCCAGTGTAGTCGAGTAATATATAATATTGAGGTTCAAACACCCCCTTTTCTTCTAAAACAGGATCGTTTAATTGTCCACATTGTAATACATTCGATTTATCACCTTCATCCCATGCTTCACTGGAAAAAATGACCAACTTAATATTTAAAACTCGTTCTAATGTTGATATAGCCCAGGTATCTCCCCAAAATTCACATGTTTTAATTATCTTTTTCAGGTCTTCGACAGAACGAATATTTTTCATAAATCGAAATTCATGCATTAGTTCTGTTGATATTTCTCTCTCTGATTTCGCAGTAGTGTATTTATTGGCGAGTTTTTTTGCACCGTCAACAATTGTTTCTTGTTCATTCCTATCTTTGGAATTTCTTAATCTCTCTTTGAAATCGACAATATGTTTCTTTAAATCTGTCATATCTGAACTAGTATCCTTTATGTTTTGTATATGCATATCATATAATTCTTTGTACGAATTGAACAATTCTTCTGTCACTTCATTTGCTAATTTAGAACGCAACTCCAACACAGTGACTTCTTTTCCATTTGCTTTCAATGCGTCGCGAATGACTGAGAATAGACAGTCCCCACCGCCTTCATTATCAATAAGATTATAATAATTACTTTTTAAATATTTTTGAATCCATGGATGCTTTTTTTCTTCTTTGTAGTCGTTTATTTCTTCTTCGGCTTGTTTTTCATTTTGTTCTGGTAAACTACCGTCTGGAAAAAATGTATTGTCGTCTTCGTCACCATCCATTGTATCATCATCGTCTTCATCATCGCCATCATCATCGTCTTCATCATCGTCTTCATCATCGCCATCATCCTTGTCATCATCATCGTTGTCATCATCATTATCATCGTTGTCATCCTTATCATCATCCTTATCACTAGTATTTTCCTTCTTCAACATATTAAGTGTTTCTTTAGAATTTGCTATTAATTCTGGTGTAACAAAACTATATAGTAATGGAGAGTCTATACGGTCTAATTCTATATCATTATCTTCATCCGTAATATTTATTAACTGTTCTGACATAATCTCATATACACCAATTTGTGTATTTACCCTCTCATTTTTAACCAAGTATATTGGAAAATAGATAATATTATCATCAATAAAGTTGTATTTGGCTTGTCCTAAAGCTATAATTATATTATTCATATTTAAAACCGTAATAGAATACATCGAAGCATCATATTTCTTGTCTTCTGGGTCTAGATATTTTATCTCAGGATAATTAATCTTTGGATTTAAGATAGAACTCACCATTATAATTTATTTATATATAAATATTTAATTCGTATTATCAGAATTGTTTAATTGAATACTATAAATTTTCCGAAATAACTATCTTCCTGTAATTCTTGTATATAATGCCAACATCGTTTACGATTATATACTTGTATAGAATTTTCTGGATTATTTTCATAATCAACAATCAATGATATGAGTTCATCCTTTTTTATTTTTTTTTTTGGTATATCGTAGTAATTCGCAATATGAGATAACATTTTTACTGTGTAGTTTTCACTATAATCAACATGTTGTGCTGAAATATCGTCATCTAATATATCACCAACATAATTAATATCACTCGATGGTAAGTGAAATCCAGCGATGTCTTCATCTGAAAAATAATCATCGTCGTCTAATATATCATGAATATTTGGCGATTCATTATTTGGTATAATATTTACAGATTTATCATGTAATTCATAGGTTAAATTAGAGGTATTCGTATATTTTATTGACATTACTTATCGATATGAAATAAGTTTTATATAGATTACATAGTGTAATACATATAAGCAGCTCGCTTGTAATAAATAGTTTAACTTTAACGAAAAAATTGAAGAAAAATAAATGATATTTTATACTATTACATTATTTACATAAACCATTTATAATGAGTAACACGTACAAAAGAAATCGTTTAGAAAAATTACCACCAGAACTTAAGTATTATATAGCTGAATTTGTTCCTCATACGAATAATAGACCATATCCATATATTCCATTATTTAAAAATATTATATTGGATTGGTATAATAAATATAGAGTATATGACACGGCTACAGTTTATCGAAGTTATAGCGAAATATATGAAAACGGAATCTCACAAGAGGACCCACCATTTATGAAATACGCTTTTAAACATATTCGCACTGAATCTAAATATTATTCAATATCTATGAACTATGCTGTTGGTCAGTTTCAAAAAATAGCAAAAAGGTATTCATATTAAAAATAAAATAAATAATAAAAATAAAATAAGCATTTTTATTATTTTGTATTCATTTTTTGTATTCATTTATTATTCTTTCTATTACTTACATTTGTCCAATATATCCATATGTTTAAATTTTGATTTATGGGAAATGCCCGCATTTTCTTGGGCATTTGTGTTTTTAATACAAACAAGTTTTTCGTATATTGAATTCCAATCAGGGTGTTTACTCAGTATTTTAAAATCCATATTTGTCAAAAACACATACAAATTTTCACATAATTCTTCAATCTCGGGTTTACATTTTTCGTCATTCATCCCATTCATAACACGAGATTGTAATGTGTGAATGTACTCTACAATACTGTCAAGTGTAACGACCTCGTTTTTACATAAATTACATAAGAATAATGACATTGAACGCCTTTTTTCATTTAATATATTTGTTTCACAAAATTTATCATAATCGTCTTCAGGTGATACGAATTCCATATTTTCAAAAAGCTTCATAAATTCTTCAATATTATGAAGAATAATAGAAGACATAAAATCATATTTTCTTTTTAGTTCATTACATAACTTTGCATAAATTTCACTATTGAATTTATTACTTGTAGCCATGTTAAATATAGCGTACCCAATCAAATTAAATGACTTGTCATCGTATTCACTATTTTCTAACATAACATCTAACGATTCAAATAAAGTTTCTAGGATCTTATCATATGTTTTGCTAGTTAATTTGTTGATAAGAAGTCGAATAGCATCAATATCTTTTTGAATACCTTCTTTTTTTGTGATTTCAGTTTTCTTAAAATTTCGAATCGTCTGCCAATCTTCTGTATTGACATGTTCAGTATTTCTTTTCTTTTTCTTTGAGAAATTTTTATCACCGTTTGCAAAAGATGGGGTTTTTATGTAATTCGGCGACCCAACCTGTTCTGTAAGACTATTAATCAATTGAATTGTTTCATCTGGTAATGGATGTATATTTTTTTCTGTCCAAGCAAATGATTCAAAATCCTTTATAGTATAGATACAGGTAGCCATTCCTTATAATATGATGGTAATAAATTTATAAGTTTATATCAATTTTATTAATATTAATAATACGAATATACTTAAATAATAAATACCTTAATAAGTATGAGTTCTGATTCTGTTGAAGAAATAACTAATTGGAATGACCTAAATATTAAAGAAAATCTACTTCGTGGTATATTCAGTTTTGGATTTGAAAATCCAAGCCCAATTCAAAAACGCGCGATTAAGCCAATAATTGAAAAAAAGGATGTTATTGCTCAAGCTCAATCGGGTACAGGTAAAACAGGTGCATTTACTATATCATCGATAGAAGTAGTTGATGAAACCGTACAAGAGACCCAGGCTCTTATTATGGCTCCTACGAGAGAATTGGCTATTCAAATTATTGGTGTATTGGATAAAATGTCTACATTTATCGATGGTCTTAAAACTAAATTGCTCATTGGAGGCACACCAATGGACAAAGATATAATTGATATTGAAAAAAAACCACAAATTATTGTCGGTACTCCTGGTAGAGTACATGACATGTTGCGTAGAAGAAAAATAAATACAAAATTCATAAAATTACTAATATTAGACGAAGCAGACGAGATGTTATCGGCTGGTTTTAAAGAACAAATTTATAATATTTTCAACTTTCTAGGAAATGATGTACAAGTTGGTCTTTTTAGCGCGACATTACCTCTTGAAATTCAAGCAATTACAGAGAAGTTTATGCGTGATCCAGTAAAAATTTTGGTAAAGACTGAGAGTATTACATTGGAGGGTATTAAACAGTATTATATAGCTTTGGAAGATGATTCGCAAAAATACGAAACAATCAAGGATATTTTTGAGTCGATTTCACTAAGTCAATGTATTATATATTGTAATAGTATTAAACGTGTAAACGATCTTAATGAAGCATTAATTAAAGATGGATTCCCGGTTTGTTGTATTCATAGTGGTATGGAAAAGGACGAGAGAATGAATGCGTATAAAGAATTTTCCAATGGAGGAGCACGAGTGTTAATATCTTCTAATTTGACGGCAAGAGGTATTGATGTTCAACAAGTCAGTACGGTCATTAATTTTGATGTCCCCAAAGATGTGCATACTTATATTCATAGAATTGGGCGTTCTGGTAGATGGGGCAGAAAAGGCATGGGTATTAATTTTATTACACGCAGGGATATTAGATTAATCCGCGACATTGAAGAATATTATGATACACAAATCGAAGAGATGCCAGCACAGATATCAAGTCCGTAATCATATTTATTTTCGTAAATCAATTACAAATCAATTCGTAAATAATAAGTTTATTAATTAAATTTATTATTTAAATGACTGAATCTATTTTTCATTTACCAATATACTATTTGGATTCCAAGGAAAAGGTCGACAAAAATATTATTCAAGATTTAGAACTATTAGAATTAAATGACACATCGAGTGATCGTGAACCACTGTTACAATCTGTTTTGAACCCAAAGAGTAAAATAGGATTACTCAATATAGATAAACAATTGGAATATTTTACCAACGACAAGCGATTTTTAAAACAAACTCAACAGGTTATTAAGTCGTGGAAATCAAATATCCATACAGAAAAACATACATTATTGTACGATAATTTTTACGAATTATGGTCAAATATTAGACAAGATGAAAGCTTTATTGATAAATACTACTATGTTGATATCGAATATTTCAAATTTTTAAATAACTCACCACAGTTTCTACAAATACTAAGTATATATAACTTATTAAGTCCAGTATTGAGTCTATTGGTGCCCTTTATTTTACTATTAGTGCCTTTTTTTATGTTAAAATTTAATGGTGTGAAAATAACCATGTCTAGTTATTACACTGTGCTTACCCAAATTTTTTCAAAACATGCATTGGGCAATGTATTTAATATCATGTCGGATATATCTTGGGAAAAACGAATATATGCTATAGTATCAGTAGCTTTTTATTTCTTTTCTATTTATCAAAATTCTCTTGTTTGCTACCGATTTTATAAAAACTTCAAGGATATACATAATAACTTATTCTTATTAAAAGAATATTTGAATACAACGATAGATAATATGAATATCGTTGAACAACACATGAAGACTCATGAGACATATAATGAATTTATAAATGAAATGTTGGTACGAAGAGAGAAATGTAAACAATTATACGACAATCTGAAGAACATAACCGATTTCCAAGTGAATTTTACTACATTTAATCGTAAGATTTCGGAAGTTGGATATATTATGAAATATTTTTATGAAATACATATGAACACAGAAACCATAGAAACCATAGAATATAGTTTAGGACTCAATGCATATATAGAGAACTTGGACTGTATATCAGAAATGTATAGAGAGAAAAGAGTAAATAAATGCACGTTTGGTAAGAAGTTAAAAATGACGGGTGCATATTATCCGTATTTAATGAACAACGAACCAATTGAGAACAATATTGATTTAAATAAGAATATAATTATTACAGGACCCAATGCTTCTGGTAAAACGACCATTTTAAAAACAACTGTAATCAATTTGTTATTCTCACAATCATATGGGTGTGGATTTTATTCAAAGGCTACAATACCATTATATGATAAGATACATTGTTATTTGAATATACCGGATACATCTGGACGGGACAGTTTGTTTCAAGCAGAAGCGAGACGATGTAAGGAAATAATAGATGATTTGAATATGTCATCGGAGAAACATTTTTGCATATTTGACGAATTGTTTTCAGGTACAAATCCAAACGAAGCCTGTGCTAGTTCTTATGGATTTATTAAATACTTAATTAACAATAAAAATATGGATTTCATATTAACTACTCATTTATTGAATTTGTGTACTTTGTTGGAGAGTGATGTTCAAAATAATAATATGGGTGTAAAAAAAACAAACAATATTGACTTTACTTATACCTATAAACTAAACCTAGGTATTTCGTCGATAAACGGAGGTCTGAAAGTTCTTTATGATTTAAGATATCCAGAAGAAATATTGGAAATGTCGAATAAAATAATCCACCAAGACATTTAGTAAAAATAGTGATATACGTTTATTTTAAGGTTTAATTATCTAGGAACTATGTAATAATGCTTGATATAATAACCAACCCAATTACTTTGTTATGTTTGACAATTGTATTTATGTTAGTTTCATTTTTGTTTTTTTATTTTAAAAGAACAATCAGTGCCTTAGAAAAAGGACAAATGGAGCAAGCGCGAATATTACAGACATTTATTTCTAATGTAGACATGAGTCGGGGTAGTATACCATATCAACATTTTGGACAAATGCCACAAGTGTCGAGCAATATACCATTCCAACAACACGGCGGTATTGACCATGAAACACCAATAGATGATTTGATTCATGTTTCTGACGGAGAAAACGCGGGTGATGAAGACAGTGAAGACGAAGACAGTGAAGACGAAGACAGTGAAGACGAAGACAGTGAAGACGAAGACAGTGAAGACGAAGACAGTGAAGACGAAGACAGTGAAGATGAAGATGGTCAAAGTAATACAATTACTACCGAAAATGCAATATCACCAAATGAAATAACTGAATTTGATAGTGAAATAATTGAATTGGATACTAATGTTAATGATTCTTTGAATGAAGGTATTGTCAAGGTTATTCAGTTGGATAATAATTCTAATTTAGAAGAAATACTTGAATCATCCCTACAAGATTTAGAAAAAATAATGAGCGACGATGATGATAATGATAATGATAGTGATAGTGATAGTGGGAGTGATTCAGACGACCAAGAACCAGAAGAATCTGTGAAAAATATGAATGATATGCAAATACATAAGAATAAAGACATTGATGCAAGTAATCACGAATTGCTATATATGGATTTTAAATCACTAAGTGTAAAAATACTACGCCAAATGGCAATAGATAAAAAGTTGTCAACAGAAGAAGATAAACTCAACAAAAAGGAATTAATTAAATTATTAGAAGCCGGTAACAAGTAAATACATTTTCTCTCCAAGTATATATATACAATGAGTTGGGGTACTTGTAATGCTGGATCTAATAATATTCATTTTGATTTCCCACCTATTATGACGGATGGAAGAAATTATGCAAAATGGCAATCGGGTGCTGTAATTAATCAAGAAATAAGAAAGGATAATAATATTAAGAGTAATTGGCAATATAGACAATTTTTAACAACCAATGCTGATTCGATTATAAAATCAAATCAGTTGGAGGCTTGTGATAACTGCTGCTATTGTCCTACATTAAAAGCAGGGGAACCTGTACCAAATACTCCATTTTTATACAAATCGTGTACAGAAAAGTCCCAACCATATGGATATGAGAATAGTGACTTGAAACAATTATATCTCTCTAGTCAACAACTTCAAGCCCGTATGGTAGCTCCAATTCTTACACAAGAGCAATATTTATTACAAAAATATCCTAATCCTAATTAAACCATTACACCCTTGGTAATTTAATAAATAAATAACTTAATTTGTTTATTAAATAAAGATAAGTAATATACTTTACCATTATGAAAGTTCTCAGTATAGATGTAGGTATTAAGAATTTGGCATTATGTTTGATGACTGTCGATGAAAGTAAACAGTATTCAATCGATTTATGGAATGTAGCCAATTTGTGTAGAGAGGAAAAAATATTGTGTACTGCATGTAACAAAACAGCAACTTATAAACATCAATCGGGTTATACTTGTAAGAAACATGTTAAAGTTTCTGGTGTCAATATTATACCAACTGAACTAGAAAGTAACAAACTAAAAAAAGGGAAAATAAAGGATATTAGAGAGATATTAACAAAACATGATATAAATTTCGATCCTAAAAAAAGTAAAATACTATTATTAGATGAATTACAAAAAGACCTCGAACCAAAATATGCAATACCATTTAATAATTCGATAAAAACAACCGATATGACATTAATTGAAATTGGTATTAATTTAAAACTAGAAATGGACTTGTTATTTAAAGACATTAAAATAGACACTATTATTATTGAAAATCAAATTAGTCCAATAGCAAATCGCATGAAGACATTACAGGGTATGATAGCCCAGTATTTTATCATGAATAATGTCAATGATATACATTTTATATCAGCCTCTAATAAATTAAAAGATTTTCTAGCAAACAAACAAACCACCTATTCAGAGAGAAAAAAAAAGGGCATTGAAGTATGTGAGGAATTATTACTGAATAATGAAAAAATAAGTGAGCATATAACATTATTTGAAAACAGCAAAAAAAAAGATGATTTAGCAGATTGTTTTTTACAAGGATTATGGTTTTTAAAAGAAAAACGATTGATACAAGAAAATATATAATATTAATATTAATATTAATGTGTTTGATTTAAAATTAAATGTTCTTATTAAAACATAATGAGTGGACCTGAGATAATAGATGTCAGTTCATTAGGAGATGATAATATAGAAGAGGTTAGGTTTGGAAATAATCGTTCATCTAGTTTCGGTGCTGGTATTGAATTGTTAATGAATGATAAAAAAAAATCGTCATCCTCAGGGGGTGGTGGATTATCGTCGGATATAGATATTAATGATTTAGATAACTTGGAAGATGAATTAAATGATCTATCTGGACCTAAAAAAAGCATGAAATCAGCCAGATCCGATATGTTTTCTGGGTCTTTTAAATTAAACGATGAAAATGATGATGATGATGATGATGATGACATACATAATACTGATTCATTTATTCCTTTAGAATCTTTGAATTTAGGAAAATCTACAAAAGAACAGTCTGATGATGACGCTAAGACCTGGGATGGGTATGGAAAATTCAATAATGTACCGATTAATCCCGATGTATCAAAAAGTCGCATTGAACCACAATTATCAAAAGAAGAACAGTTAAAAGAAAAATTCACTTACCTTCAAAAATTGGAGGCACTGGAAAAGAAGGGTGTTAATCTCACAAAGAAATACGATATGGAGTCTAATTTATTAGAAATGAAAGGAGAATATGAAACTGTTGTAGCTGAAAAAGAGCGAAAGAATTCAATGAAATTTCAAGGCAAAATGATGATGGCTTGTATAACCGGATTAGAATTTTTAAATAACAAATTTGACCCATTTGATGTCAAACTTGACGGGTGGTCTGAGCAAATCAATGAGAATATTGACGATTATGATGATATTTTCGCTGAATTACATGAGAAATATAAATCCAAGGCTACAATGGCTCCTGAATTAAAATTGTTATTCCAATTAGGAGGTAGTGCCTTGATGGTTCATATGACAAATAGTATGTTCAAATCATCTATGCCTGGTATGGATGATATCATGCGTCAAAATCCCGAATTAATGCAACAATTTACAAGTGCTGCTGTTAATTCAATGGGACAAAATAGCCCAGGCTTAGGTGGGTTTATGAATTCTATGATGAATGACAATCAGCGAGGTAATCCTAATCAACAACAACCAACCCAATCAGCACCTCAATCAAGAAGTCAAATGCCTCAACAAATGCCTCAGATGTCACCACAATTTAGTGCTCAATCAAATGGTCCTCCACCACCACCCATGCAAACACAGGGCCCTACGGCAGCAGCACCACCAGTTAGACCAGGATATGTGCCTCTTTCAAATAGACCAGATATAAATGCTAGTCGTAATATACCATCTGCTGAAAAGTCTAGACGACCCGAAATGAAAGGACCTTCAGACATTTCCAATTTGTTATCAGGATTAAAGGTAAAAAAGACAGAAGTAAATATTCAAAAGGATAATGATGACAATGGTAGCACAATTAGTATTAGTGAATTAAAAGAAATGCAAAACGACAATACCCCATTAAAAACAAAAAGAAGAAAATCAGAGCGCAACACAATCAGTTTAGATATTTAAATTTACTCTATTTATAATAATAATCATTTTTGCTTTAAAATCGCAAAAATGATTATTGATTTACTAACCACAATCAATGCTTATCTTAACAATAAATTCGTTCGAAAACGCTATTTTTATCATATATTTGTAGATAAATATTTTCATTATCAGGAACATTAGTTAGATTATATCTGTTTAATACCTCTTCATCAAGACAAATCGTTACCTTCTGATTTTTTATGTCAGATTCTAATATATTGACATACAGAGCATTACAAATGTTATTTATGATTCTATCTATTTTACTATCATTCATAGTATTACTACTATGATTATTCGGAATTAAACCAATCCTATAATTATTATTTCCATTCTCATCTGTATATTTTTGTATTTCCTTGCCAACATCGTATGTTTTTGTTATTTTGGATTGTATTTCAGCGAAAGGCGTGTAGTTACATAATAATGGTTTCGCATTTGAAGCATCTGTAGATTTTTGATTAAAAATATGATTAACATTTAAATTATAAATTCGCTGATACTTGTAATCTGTATAAGTGATGATAAATCTCATATTGTTATTATAATATATCAAGATAATTATATGTTATTTATGTAATATGTTTTTCTGTTTTTCTTTCAAATTGTTTATTTTTCATAAATGGAATTTATTAGTTTGTCAATACAATAATATATTCCATATAATGAAACCATACTTCCCAACAAATACTGTAATTCATCAACATGAATACCAAATATACTAATGTTATTATGATATTCTTTAGTTTGTCTAATTATTTCATCTAATACATATAAGTAATTAGAACTCGCACTATATAAATAAGTTGGATTTGTATTTGCAATATATATTTCGGCGTATTCGTTTTCCAAGATGGTTACTGTATGATTCGTATTTTCATTGTAAATATTGTTGAATGAGACACACATTGTAATTTAGTTAACTATAGTCGTATAATATCGTTAAATTTGGCAACAATAAAAACAATTGTTTTTTTATTCAATTTTATTTCTTTTTTGTTTTTGATTTCGATTTCGATTTTGATTTCTTACTTCGTTTTTTAAACCCATTTCGTTTTTTTCGAGTTCGTTTATTTTTATGAATGGAGTTCGTTTTTCTTCTTTTTGATTGTTTTGTTCCGCCTTTTGTTGATCCACCTTTTGTTGATCCACCTTTTGTTGATCCACCTTTTGTTGATCCACCTTTTGTTGATCCGTCGATATTACCCAATGTTTTTACATTTGTAAGTTGTGTTTGTTTAGATTTTCTTTTATCTGATACCGGAGTATATTTATTTACATTAGCAATTACTTTCACACTATCAATTGGTTCCATTTTCATAACATCCGTTAAAAAATAATTCATATTTTCCAAATCTGTCTTTTTAATAGAATATCCTGTATTCACGCCTAACATTTTTGCAGCCTGAAATATTTCATGTATTGAATGATTATATGGTACCATAAACAACATACTAGCTAATACAATCATGTTTAAATTAATGTCTTTAAAGTACTTGGCCACAATAATAAATAACATGGTATGACCTGATAAATTGCTCACTGAAAATTTATTGTATCGCTTCAGCATATTTGTAGTAAAAGTAGGGGTCGGGTTTTTATAATAACAATATGGAGGTGTCCACGGTGGGCGTTTATATAGACCATCTACATTTGGACCAGCTCCTTTATTTTTCATATAAGTTTGTTCGCGTTTAGATAAGGGAGGAAACACTGGATAATTGTTAAATGTTTCATTCATGCATTTTTCAAATTGTGGTTTATCATTTTTTTCATAAACTGACATCATTTTTTTTACCGCATTGTCAGCAGGCAATTTGACTACATTTTGATATGGAACACCATATACCAATGGGTGCCATAACCAACACAACGTGATTGGTGATTTTGTTGGATTTTCATTGTAATTCTGTTGCATCATTTTATAAAATGATTTATTAGGTTGTTGACGAGTAGTCCTACAATTTGTCGATGATGTCCCGTTTATATCGTCATAACATTTATTTGTTTCACTTATATCAAATCCAATTATATTTTCTATCATAGTAACCGATTCATTTAAATAATCTAAATTCAACATTGGATATTTTTTTTCGAACGCATTATTGAGTAAATTATTATTTTTAGATTCATTGTATTCAATAAGTATTGTATACATTAGACAATTATCTTTGGACGCAAAATTGCGCACGATTGACATTTTTTCTCTAAAATTTAACGAAGGTATAAATGTTTCTTTTAATTCTTCTATTGTTTCCATATTTTTCAACTTATTTTTTATATAAATTTGAGGAAGAATTTGACCTTGACCTACAAGACTATCCTTAAACAATATATCGTTAATAATACCAATACGAGCATCATTTGTCGTAACTGTTGGATTATTTGCTATAATTAAATTGACTATTCTGTTAATCATTTTATTTAAACCATTGTTAATCTGTGTTTTATATTGATTATATAATGTAAGCATGATACCATAGTTATACCCAAATGTAGTTGTATCGATACCTTTTAATTTATTATCCGAATCCATAGTGTTTGTATTCATATTGGTTGTATTGGTTGTATTCATGTATGTTAATTAATATATAACAATATTTTATCTAAAATGAATAGATAATATATTTTTATATTTCCTTATTATCGTCGATATCATCATTATCTTCAATATTGAAAAAATAACTTAGTTTTGATTTAACATATCGTTTAATATCATCGTCATATTCATGCAATATATTGGCCACACTATAACCTAATACATATCCGGCAAATATTTGAATTGTATTATGACATTTCTTCATGTATCGAGAATATCCCATTAACACAATTGGAACATAATAGGTTATTTTATTATACAGTCCAGTTGTATTATTCCTTAGTAATAGCATTTCCATTAAAAGAGTAATTGATGCTACATGTCCAGAAGGAAACCCAGAACAATGACCTGCTTTACCACCCGTATTGAACAAATTACAATCGGTAGCACCATCTGGTCTTTTAAATATGGGAGGGTACCAACCAGTGGTTATTTTTTTACTAAAATATTGAATTATTGTACATAAAAATTCACCAAATAATATAGTATAATCTTGACTATATAGTAAATATCCCATCATTATTATAACGCTAATAGATATTGTATTATAGACAAATATCATATTGAAAGTCATTATACATAAGCAGATATTTATTTTTTTGACCGAGTTTTGTTTATATTTCTCTTATGAAGTGTATTTAATTTCTTATTTCGTTGTGTTTTTTTCCTTATCGTTGTACGATTCTTCTTCTTCTTACCACCTACACTTTTAATACCAGACTGTTCTGTTTGTTTTTCATTCTCATCATTATTATTATTTTTTGAAATGAGTTCAAAATAATGGTTGATAATATCATTTTTTTTTGCTAGACACCCACTTCTGGCGAAATCAATAAATGATGGATTTTCACCTTTTATTAGTTGAACATCTATACTAACTGTATAAATCGGAGTTGGTTTACCTTCAATAGTATCTTCTTTGAAACCGGTATTCCATATATAATTATTTATAGTATATGTTACCCCATCCCATCTTAATGGTTGACCTTTACCAAAAAATAGATTTAATAAAAACATTATATTATGATTGATGATGCCCTTCTGTTTCGCATCTTTTAAGCTAATTTTTTTGTATTTATATCTATTTTGTAAATTGGTAATAAAAATGGAAAATAATGCAGGTGACAAAAATATCTTTCTTTTATCAAATGAACCTAGTTTACTCATTGTTTCCACTGTCTGATTAAATATAGTTTGTTCTAATTTTATAGTAGGTATAAATAATATATCTGGATATTCCTTATATACTTGTGGGTTGGACATTGTTGGACTATATCGAATATTATTTCCAACTGAACCTCCATTTGTATTCATATTTAGATTAACAATTAATATATTATCAGATGACATTGGTTTCGGTATTACAGGTTGATTGGTCGGTGTAGCTACATCTGTAGCTACAGGTATTGCGGTTGCTATTGGTAAATTATTATTCATATTCATATTATTCATATTATTATTCATTGTATTATAATAAGAATATATAATTTATATTGAACTATGAAAATAATTTAATAAATTCATATTGCGGTCTTCTTCGCGTTGTTTCTTTGCCTTTTCCAAGGTTTCCATTGCCTTGTTAATTTCAATATCGCTTATATTTCCATCTTTGTTTTTATCAATGTTTAAATATTGGTATTTATTTGGTAATACGCACAACTTACTGTTGGTATTTAATAAGAAGTCAGACAACACAACAAATGCAGCGGTTAACAATAATGCGACAATAATGTCACGAGTACCCATCCAAGCAATAGAGAAAATTAACATTTCCCGTGCCATGTTATATTTAACAAATGATTCCATGGAATCACTTAATTTCAATTCTACATGTCTGGAACCAATATTCAACATAAGCATAATCAGTCCAGTAAAATATTTGCTTGAGTTTAAGCTATTTAACATATCAGATATAGACATTATAGATTATTATATATTACTGTAAGAAAATAGTAATGTATAATATATTGGTTTTTAAGAAAGTCCAAATACTCGACCAACTCTAACAAGTAGATTCTTTGTATTTCCTTCAAAATCTAAACCAAACTCTTTAATATTTCGCAAATGAGGGCGAACAGATTGTCTAAAATAAGTATTAAATCCTTCAATGGCAGGCTTAGGCATAGTAATGGCAATAATTAAAATATATAGAATAAAGAATAATAGAACCCTTAACATTTTACAGTTTTGTATATAATAAGCAGTTATTTTATTCGCGTTTTTTTATTGCTTCTTTGTGATCAACTGGTTGGGTATTAGAATCAGTTGCTCTCATATTTTCTTCAGCAGTTAATCTCTCACTAGATGATATGATTTCAAACTGACAATCTTTATCACAAGGGTCGCATGCATCACCTGTAAATTTTAGGTCTGGGAAACTGTCTTTAAGTGTACCCATAGTCACTACCTTACCATCTAATGTAAGTTTTCCATCAATACAATAATCATTTCTAAATTTAGAAATATCATCGACACCATCAGATTTATCATCGTCGGCACTGTCACCATTGACACTGTCACTGTGTTTGGATTCCTCAACTTGTTTAGCACTATTGTCTTCTTTGTTTTCCATACCTTCAACGACTGTATGATTAAATACTATCATAACAAGTAATGCAATGACACCAGCAGTTACATTGTATTGTGTAGCAATGATAACAACAATGACTGTCATAAGTTTTCCTAAAACTGACTTGATATTTAACTTGTTGTTCATGAACATTCTTATATAAAATAAACATATATTTTTTCCGTTAGTTAATTAAATTATTATCTATATTTTTCCGTTAGTTAATTAAATTATTATCTATATTTTTTATAAGTACAATGTCTTCTTTAGCATTTTCTGATTTTAATGAAGAACCTAACCATACAAATATTATTCAACAAAAGAAACGGGAGGGTGTGAGACACAACAAGACTGCAAAGCGAAAGGAAAAACAATCAAATCCAAAGTTAGAGGCTATGATGAAGAGAATTCATGAAGGAGAAGGAGATGGAGATGACGAGGATGAAACAGATATGAATAATTATCAACCACTAGCACCACCTAAATCAGGGAGTATGGAACATATGGACCTTATGAATAACCGTCAACATGTAGATGATGATAATATGGATCATGATATGAATGATCGTATTGAATCACAATATGAACAATCTCAACAATTACAACATCCTCCACCACAAAGACAACACTCTAGTCAGAATTCTCACCAAAGTCAAGAAGCATTCACACAACTACCAAGTGAATATGCTAAGCAATATTATCAACAATATGTCCCCTATTATAATCAAGGTTCAGATGATAGAACTCCATCCGGTGCAAATAAAGATGAACTATTAAGCAAGTTGAATCAAATTATCTATTTATTAGAAGAACAACAAGAAGAAAAAACCGATAATGTTATGGAAGAATTAATATTATACTCCTTTTTAGGAATATTCATTATATTCATAGTTGATTCATTTGCTAGAGCCGGAAAATATGTTAGATAATTGAGGATTAACGGTTTTACAATTCGTTTAACAATATAGTTATTTTTATTCCATATTATCATAATGGAATCAGCCAATCAAATTTCAATGGAAACTGTAGAAAAAGCTCAACCAGTTCAAGAGCAAGCTTCAGTTCCGACACAAGCACCAGCACCTCCTTTGACTTCAATTAACATTGCCGACGAAAATGCAGCACTAAATGTGATGGTGTCCTTTCTTCATTTAGCACAAAAGCGTGGAGCTTTCAATATTCAAGAATCCGCCAAACTGTGGGAGTGTGTCAAGCTTTTTATGAAGGAATAAATTTGCATGTAGTGTCTTTTTTTAAGTTAATCACATATTGAATACTTTTTATATTCATACCTAATATGAATATAAAATATATAGTCTGGTACATAAATATATTCAAATAATACATCATTCAAATAATACATTTGATTATATTCTATTTTTACTCGGGCTTTTGGAAAATGTATAAATACTGATATTCCTTATAAGCAGTTCTTAAATCAACTTGAGCATGTGATATAAATCCAACCTCCTTACATTGATTGATTATGGATTCTTTAGATGGCATCCACATTTTATGGATATTTTCTCTCGCTTTATTTGTTCCAGTAGTAGTATCTTTAAATATTTCTCTAAATTGTACCACATCATTTGGAAATACTTGGAAATCCGATTTGTATTTAAAATTGTTAAAAATAACACTCGAGGTGGTGATTCTTTTTTCTGCAAAACTTTGGGGATTTACCAATATAAATGGTTTCCCAGCTGGTATAACTGGGTCAAATCTAGTCTTGTCTACTAAATGAAGTGTAAAATATCCACCTGGACGAAGCCAATTATATACATTTTGTATAAAAGCGGTTTTATCCTTGTATTTATAGATTTCCATATTCAAACAAATAATATCGGTGTATTCAGATGATTGAAATGTGATAGATTTTAATGGGTCACCCACAATAAAATTCAACTTGGGATATTTTTCTTTAGCATATTTCACCATTGCAGAAGATTCGTCTAGTCCGGTTACCTTGATACCCTCTTTATCAAATGTATTGGCAGTTTTACCTGTACCACTACCAATAATTAAAACATTGCTTTCAGATGTGGGTTTTGTGATGTTTTGAATGCTTCCGACTTCATATTGATTCGCCAATTCAGTGTAAAATAATTGGTCATAAATATTCACATAAAAATCATCGTACAAATCTAGTCCCGTTTTCTCGACAAATTTTTCTTTTTGGTCGATAAATCCCTCAGTCAATGGTTGATTTTCTTTGTAAATCGAGATAATGACAAATAGAATGGCAAGTACGAGTAAAATATTAAACCAAATAGGCATTTTCTTCAAGTATTTTTCTAATCTAGTATAAATTTGTGTTAAATACATCTACTATATGTATATTTATGCTATTTTTTTTATAAGAAATTTCTATATGAATGACCATGAAATAAATGATATGAGGTCCGAGAAGGAATTTAAAGGAGTTACATTTTCAAACTTTAAAAGGACCGATGTCAAAAAAGAATTACTAAATAGTTTGTCCACAGGGAAAATAGAACCAGCATTGCATTGGAGTATTGAATTTATATGTTGTGGTTGTTATATTGAATTATGGGATATTCTATTGAATTTTATGGGCAAGCATATACATTTAGGTAATCCTAAATTACCCATTTATTTGGAAATGCGTTTCAACACATTTAAACAAATCGTCCAAAATGGATATGTTGGATTTGAAATAAACATGAGAAACAATGAGACTATACGAAAAATATTTGCCGAAATGATTACAATATTATGTATTTCAAAGAAAAAACATTCCATAGAGAGTATCAAAATAAAAAAACAAGAGGAGTTTGATATGACATCTATGTCTACGCGATTAAAGGCACCTACCATTGAATATGGCGGTAATATTTTTAAAAAAGATGATCCGAAAGAGCTCTTTATTGCTGTCAATGAATTAGCCTATCATGTTTCTAGAGATTCTAAAAATTCGTTAGAAGCATGCTATTGGGTAGAATGGATACTGGAATTTGAAAACTTGTGTAAGAAAAAGAAAGAAATGTGTATATGCGAACGGCGCACATTTGTTCAGGTCGATGAAAAATTTCAAAAAGAACCCATTTGGATTGTTTGGGATATTTTATTTTACTCGGTCAACATGAAAAAATATTATTGCGAAGTTACGAAGAAAATCCTTCGTAGTATATTTGAACTGTTTACAATACGATATTCGAGTGGAACTAAACGAAAGCGGAAATACTTGTTGTATTTTGCTATTTCTTTATTGACAGAATCGGTTAATTTAGGTGTAGACATTATTGAAAATAAAAATACAGTTGATAATATTACGAAAAAGATTGATATGATTTACAAAGAGATTAAGAAAAATGAAAAGTCACCAGCTACCGACTATTTATTCGCAGGAGTAGAAAAGAGTAATAGAGAGAAAACATTCGAGAAGTTAGAAGCCATGAATAATATGAATACGGTCATTCGAAGTTGATTTGATTTATCGACAAAATATCGAGATTTATAATTATATCATTATAATATAATTATGTCTACGACTGGGTCTGGCAATTTTCTAACACGATTGGCTGATGCAATAAGTGACTCAGTAGCATGTATATTGCCTCAGCAATCTCAACCAATATATACAAGAAAAAATGTAACACGACCGAATGCTGTGGTATTATTAAACGCACACGGAAATTACCCATTAAGTTTGTTTGAAGATGATGAAGATGGTCAAGTTTTTACTAGAACTTTTAAGGAAAAAAAATATCAAGATTATACTATTGGGAACAAGATTCCGAATATGTTACTCCCATCCGACCTTCTATATGATGATGCTATCTCTACATTATTTAATAATATACATTATACTAGTAGTGTTCCTGCACCTTACTGTGGAATGATGGTAGGTGAGACCGTAGATGAAGATGGAAAATTAATTAAATCGAGCCGTCAAGCAGAATTTGACATAGTTACATCATTTGTATCAAGATTACAAGCAAGAACAAACAATGACCCAACAGAAAGACCACAATCTATATTTAAATCTATGCGCGGCGCGCTTCGTGATAATGCAAACGTTATGTACAAGACAAATCCAAGTGAAGCAAAGGCGTCCGACATTAAAGATTTTTTAATGTATATTAATTCCCTAATTAATAGTAATGGCCTATATAAAGAATATGGTTTATGTACTACAAATTTTGATAAAACCTACCAATTTTATCCAAACAACGGTGAAAATCCCGATTTTATCCCTCATTATGGTTTTCATATATGGATAAATGATAAATATTATAATTTGTTGACCTTACAAGATTGTGATAATATCTTAACGGAAGTGATATTTTATATACCAATCGACAATCCAAAAAGACCATTTGCTGTTTATATGTTAAATAATGTAATCAAAAAAGGTATGTTACAACAAAAACCTACCTTAAAATTATCAGAGATATCATTGTTTTTATGGTCATTGGATTTAAATGATATATTTATATCTGATAGTGCTTGTAGTATTGTGTTAGACATGCAAGGAGATGATATTGTTACGAATGATAATTTTAAAAATACAATAGGTAAGTTATACTCAGAATTATTTCCACAAATCGAAGATTCTCAGCCAATGGATTACGAGTCTGATATTGATTATCGAGTTACACCTAAATTGGGTAGCAAACCTAAAACTAAGAAATTACCTAAAACCAAAGAAGAAATACAGAATTATAGAAAAGAAACAATGCAAAAAATACTCGACGCTAAAAAAATGAGAAAAAAAAAGGCGACCAAGAACTTCTTGGTGGAAAATCCACAAAAAAAACAAAAATGACAAAAATGAAGAAAACAACAAAAGTAACAAGAGGAAAAAGAAGAAACAAAACACAAATGAAGAAAACAAAAAAACGGAAACAAACAAAGCGCAAATAAAATAAAAACTCATTCAAATGATAATTGATATAAATATGTAAATTATCATTTTCTATTTACTTTACTGTATAATGTTCTTTAGAACAGTCTTATTTTTTCAGATAATATAATGTTCCATATGTAATTTTGGTAACAATATAAAACAAAACACCACCCCAGAGAGTATCTAGTAATGCAGGTAATAAGCTATAGTTCTTAAATATGGCAATATTGGTAAAGTCAAATACACCATAAATACAAAATCCTAATAAAAAGGCATCACTTGGTGATTTTCTCTCTACGATGATGAATTTATATAGAACTAAGATTAACAACAAGTAGGAACCGATTGCACCAAATATATTAATCTTCATCTCGTCCTTCTGAATTCCTTTCACCATCTTCGCAAATAAAGGACCACCTATATTGGATAAATAAACACTATCTAATGCTAACATTGTGAACGCGGGTACAATATAATCCATCTTATATTATAATACTCGATAATATAATATTATACCTCATATTTTTTTATAGCATTTTTATATACATGGAAAGTGAAACCATAACCAATACTAGAATGCCATCTGGTATCACAGTAGACATAGAATCAATTCCAACCAACACATTATCTAAATCAACATCAAGTGAATCTGGTGATGGATATTTTACTACAAATGGAAAATTGAGTTACATTCGCATTGGTCTAATCATCACCATATTACTATTTTTAGGAGTAAATATATTTTCTTATTTAGGTAACTTTCTTCAACATACAAAGGAATTTTTTGCTCCTTTTTTCAAAAACATATTAGAAAGTCTAGGTTATGTGGTTACTGAATCCACAAAAGATGTGACTATGTTTACAGCCGAAGGTGCTAAATTAGGCATTGATGTTGCAGCAGGAACCATTGAAAGTGGAATAGATGTCATTCAAGGACAGTTGGACATCGAAAATCCCAATAAATATCGTGAACAACAATCAGGTCAACAACAATCAGGTCAACAGCAATCAGGCCAATCTCCTTTCAAAGAATTATCAGCATCTTTGTCGAGCGCACTATCCGATGCTGAAGAAAAGGCAGAGCCATTGCCAGACGACGCAATGAGTTCTACTCAGCGTTCAAGTTCAGGTAAAGCTGGATATTGTTATATTGGAGAAGACAGAGGTTTTCGCAGTTGTATTGAAGTAAAAGAATGGGACACATGTATGTCAGGAGAGATATTCCCATCTAACGCAATTTGTGTAAATCCATCTTTAAGAGAATAAATGCTTATAACATGTTATAAAAATGAAAATAATAAATATTATTGTATTGAACATATTTATTATTTATATCTAGACACATATAACAAACATATTTGTTTATCAGGTGTTATTATTGTGTTATCATGTATTTTTAGTAATACTAATTTGACCCGAAGTATTACATTTTACCCAATAACCAATATTGGGTTTTATAGAAGACATATAGGTCACTAGTCCAAATCTATGTTTTGAGTCAACATTGTATTCATGAATTGTATTTTCTAAAATAACTCCAATTGGATCGGTTATTGTGCCATTACCACTTAAATCAGAATTCCATCCGATAATGTTCCATCCACCTTCTACATCAATCGAAAATGTTTCTGGTAGAACTCCACTAAACGAATATGATATTGGTTCTGGTATTATATTAGTCGAGCTAATATCCACGAAATAACCTTTATTAGCATGAACATAAGAATTAGTCCATTCAATAGTATTGTACTTATTATCACTATTGTCATATTGAAATACACTATGTACTCCATTGCCCGAAATAATTCCACTAAACGATAAATAAAACAAATTTAAACCACTATGTATTTGTAACGAAATACTATTATTTGGTTCCATAGTATACGTTTGTCCATTTACAGAATAAACAACACTATAACGACCTTCTTCAATAGAACCACCTGCAGCTACCCAATTTAATATATACTGAGCATCGTTTGATGTTACTTGAAAATCGTTATTAAAATCGATTTTTGTTATTTGTTGGGAATTTATTTGATATTTTTGATTATTTACACTATATGTTACTTCATTACCAATTATACCACCTGATGCAATCCAGCTTAATATATATTGAGCATCTGATATATTTATATTACTATCTGTATTTATATCACCGGTCCATGATGTTCCTTGCATATTAATATTGGGCTTTATTAATTTATTTTTCATTTATTGTCAATTAACTAAAAAAAACACCATTGATTTTAATCTTATTTAATTCAATTGTAGTTCCATTAATATCAGATATTGATTTAATCTTAGCTAAAGTACAGTTTCCACCCACTTGGAATATTGTTTGAAATCCGTTGTTTACAGTTATCGGAACACCGGTTGTTACTGTAACTGGGAGAATTCCAACACCTGGTCTTTCTTGTAGTCTTCCTGGTAATGTAAAACTAAAACCACTATTGGTATAAGTATTTAATGTATTTGTTGGTAACATTTGATAATATTGAGTTGTTTGTGTTGTATTATTACTGAAATCCCAGGTACTAAACTCGTATGTAGTTGCGCCCAATATAAAATTAGGGTTATTCACTTGAACAATTGTAGCACCATCAAGGAATCCCGATGACAAAATTCCCATTTCACTGGATGTTTTAAATTCGGTTTTAAATTCTACTACATATTCGCGCTCATATACAGGACATGTGTCTGAATATTTCAAACGATTTTGTCCACCCATGTATCCATGTACATAACAATCATAACTAATTGTTCCGAAATCACCTTTTACAGTAAACACAATATCTTCATCAGCACAAGTATAGTAATTAGTACTAACACCTTCCCTTGTTTTGGTACCATAGAGTGTACCACTTGTAACCTCAAATTTCGTAGTATCATTTATTACGAATCCAATTGGGTGAGCAGATGTGACACCAGTTAAAGTATAGGAACCATCATACACTCCTATAAATTCATTGTCACCATGAGAAATATTGTTAAATGTATATGGATTAGCCATCTGTACTGAATTTGATAGTGTTTGATCTAAACATTGAGTCGGTATTGGTGGAAGTTCATAAAAATCTGCCAAATTGTAATCGTTAATAATATAACCAATATCTTCTAATAGTCCCAATGTTATTTTACTTAACGGGGTGGTTGTTCTATTGTCAAGTTCTGTCCATCCAGTCATAAGCTCGTTATCTAATCCAGGATAAAATACACCATTAATACGACGATTATTTGTAGAATTGTTACCAGGACCTTCCTCCAAATGCATGAGTGCTGTTCCTGTTCCACCATCATCTTCTAATGGAACTCCGATTAGTGTCTCTGACCCACCGATAACATTATAATAATCCTGATATTTCGCCAAGGCATTTGTGCCTGTATAATAATATTTTGTTGTTCCATTATCACTATAGGATGTTATTGGTCTACTTGTATAATTAGAAATATCTTCAAATAAAGTAGAGCTCCAAATACTTCCAATTCCTAATACATGACCCAATTCGTGTAATATTAAATAATAATAGTCACTATTGCCATCGTCTAATATGTTATCTTTCATCCCTTGAATTCTTGATGAATTAAATTCCATAGATCCACGATTCGTTATAAATGTACCAAAATGTATTGGATATCCGGTGGGATAAGAATTTATAAACGAGATGCTATTCATCCATCCACTACCTAATATATTCGTAACTAAAGTATCTACTATTTCAAAACTGATACCGATTTGATGATTATTATCTGTTATAGTAGACGTGTTATACACTGTTGGGTATGATATAAGAGAGTCCCATTTGTTCATGGCGGATTCAATAGTTGTGATATCGTTGGCATCGAGAACATAACTAGAACTTTTATTGGATACATTTATTTTAAATCTACCATTCGTGGATATTAATTCTTGATCAGCACTATAATCAATGGCTGGTTCAGGCTGGGGTTCAGGTTCAGGTTCCAATGCCGGTTCAGGCTCTGGTTCAGGCTCTGGTTCTGGTTCTGGTTCTGGTTCTGGTTCTGGTTCTGGTTCCGGTTCCGGTTCCGGTTCCGGTTCCGGTTCAGGTGGACTAATGGTTACAGTACCTGTTATTTTATAAAATACTTGGGTATTTACACTAATATTTGAATCAATGTATAATAAAATAGAATACCATGTTCCGAATGGTTCAGTCAAATGACCATATAATTTATTGCCTTGTAATAATTCACTTTCAATACTGTTAAATGAGCCATTTATAATGAGGTTTTGATTTTCATTTTGATCGACATTTTGATTTTGTTGAATTTCATAAGAAATTGTTCCTTCATTAACCACCTTATCAAATACAATGACTGTTAATTCTGATATTTCAGAACCAGATGGAATTTTTATCTTTATATGATCATAGTCATCATTTCCTTTTGTTAATCTATTTTCTATCACCAATAAATCATCGGTAATATTTAATTCTGTAGCATTTTCAGTGGAAGATGGGTAATCATCAATTTCAGGTGCAGGTTCCGGTTCAGGCTCTGGCTCTGGCTCTGGTTCTGGTTCTGGTTCAGGCTCTGGTTCTGGCTCTGGCTCTGGTTCTGGTTCTGGTTCTGGTTCTGGTTCTGGCTCTGGTTCAGGCTCTGGTTCAGGTTCCAATGCAGGTTCTGGTTCCAATGCAGGTTCTGGTTCCAATGCAGGTTCTGGTTCCAATGCAGGCTCTGGTTCAGGTTCTGGTTCTGGTTCTGGTTCTGGTTCAGGTTCTGGTTCTGGCTCAGTTTCAGGCTCAATATGAGTTAAATGAATTATATAAGTTTGAATAGTACTAGATGTTTGAATTGTATTGCTAGAAAGTGATTGAAGACTTTCATTAGATGTATCGTGATTTATTAAATTGCCATCTGTTTCAAATATTTGCCTAGAACTTTCAACAAGTTGTATTGTTTTCTTGATACTATTAAATGCATCCGAATTTGATTGAGTATTCTCTTCAATATTATGTATCTCAGTATTTATATTTTGTACAAAAGTAGCAATATTTGACTTTTTTTCCGTGTGTATTGTGTTGCCTGATGTTAATACATTTTTTTCAATATCTTCTATAACCTGAATAACATGTTGTTTATCTGTTAAGTCAACAAATGATGTTTCGTTTTCTAACTGATTAATAATATTGGCCAAAGATGTTAATATATGGTCTCGGCTAATAGATATATTATCAGACGCGGAGGTCAAATTACTAGATAATATATCAGTCAATGATACAATTTTATGATTCGTTTTGGCAATAGCTACATCATATAAGTGAATGAAATCGTAATTAATTTTTTCAATCGAAATATTCAAGGCATTTGCTATTTTTTTATGGGCTCCATTAATAGTTTCATTCGTTATTTCTTGGCTATTATTTTGGCCATTATTTTGGCCAATACTTTGTAAAAGTATTTTTGATGATAGTGTAGTTAACATATTAACATGAATATTTGCAGTATTATTGACTATCTCAAAAGTATTCACATTACAAATAGTTGTTAATGTTCCTGTAAATGGTCGGTCCGTTGAAATATCAATGCCACCAGTGACGGTAATTTTTATATGTACCGGTAATGACGATTTTAAAGTATTCAATATAATACTACCATAGTCGTTTGTTTTCGTTTCTTCTATTAAAATATCATTCACTGTAAAAATTTTAACATTGGCTCCAGCTATATATCCATCAATTGCTTTGATATTTACATTAGTATTGTCTATTACAGTGGTAGGTGGTGCAATAATAACATTTGAATCTGAACCAGCCTGTTGTGATTTCCCTCCACCATATTGAGGCCATTTTGTACCTCCTGCTATATATGTTCTTCGCGTTTTATAATTGTACAAGGGCATACCAGGTACATTTTTTATTTTACGTATTGGTCCAGGAACATTGCTTTGATTCGTAAGTCCCCAATTTCTTCTAGGATTAGAACAAACAAGGACATTATTACTTGCATCGTTATTACTATGATTTAAATTTCGTGTGTTTGAATTTGTATAGGTATCACTCTGCGTGGCAAATGTTTGCCCGCGTTGGCGACCAATACCTCTGGATAATCTTGAAAACATTTGTTTTTTAGAAAATCCGGCCTGATTTCCTTTATATTGTAGAATAGTAGCCTTTCGTTTTTCGTCCAAATCTTGGTAGGTGATTTGTTTACCATCTATTTTAACACCTGATATATCAATACATGAACCATTGTCTCTTGACCACAATCGTGTTTCTGTCTTAAGACAAGGATTCCATTCACAACCAGTTGTTAAAGGTGGTGGAGGTGGTGGAGGTTCAAACCAGAAGTATACAGCACCTGACATTCCATCAGCTCCCAACTGTTCGTGGTCACCACAACCACTATAACCACCACCACCACCACCATATACAACAGAAGGTGCAGAACCAAGTTGTGGACTTACACCGTTGTATGATCCGTTCTTCAATCCTATAGCAGTGTAACTGAAGTCGTAATATGTTCCATCAGAAGCAGTAATATTTTGCCCGCCACCTAATCCACCGTCTGCTACTGTATATGCTGTAGCCGTAGCAGCGTCCGCCCACGGTCCCCCCCCTCCCCCACCACATCCACCATATTGAGCATTCAAATTATCAGAAATATCTATTAAGGGTATAGAAATAGGATTTGAAGAGGTATCGAGACCAAATTGACTAGAAAATCCTTTATAATAGTCTAATGGGAATGTGGGAGTTGGATCATCAATAACCCACCCATTATTTCCCGTACCTCCTTTACCACCTGAACCTCCATTAATAGTAGTTACACCAGGTAGTGTAAATGACACAGTACCACCAGCACCACCTTCAGGTAGTCCACCACCAGATGATGGTGCCTCCCATTTTGGTACTCTTATAAGTCCACCAGCACCACCATTACACTCAATAATAGATGAACCTGTAGATAATTTTAATTTGGTTTGACCACCAGCATTTCCGAAGCCACTGCTGTTACAAATTCCACCTTCTCCAATGACTGCTTCAAATATATTATTTGTTAATAAATTATTTGGAAAAGATATCAATACATTAGCTCCACCACCACCACCACTACCAGCAGTATTAAAACCATACCCTCCAAGCGACAAGAAGACACCCTTCCCACCTCCACCACCTCCACCACCAATAACCATAGCATTTATAGTAAAATCAGAATCGTTATTCGTACAATAATCCAAAGGATTTATTGTAATAGTATTATTCGTATCTAAAATACCCGATACAATATTGCTGGCGGCATCATAATAAATTTTACTAATAAAAGTACTTGATGTAATTAGTCCATCAAAATAAGAAAATGACATTATTTTGTATATAATAATAATTGATTAAATTGTTATTATATTGACCTAATTAGTAGTATTGTTTATGGATTATATCCATCTTTTTCACCCATGAAAAACCATCTCAAGGATAAATATTTAGGCTGATTGCCAGTAACCTCTGATCCGACCAATGTTAAATTGGGTCCACTGTCGACAATGCTTTGAATTTCAGCAGTTCCTAAAGCTGAATTGAAATATCTCAAGTCAGAAATGTTTCCAGAAAATCCACCATTCATAGCAACATATACATTTCCATAGTTTTGTCTAGGGACTCCTTTCATAATAAGGCGTTTGGCCAATTTGCCATTAATAAATACATCAAGTTGATGATTTGACACACGGATTTGTACACACATCCACTTGTTAAGTGGAATATCATCAATGGTCAGCTTTTCTTGAATGTTATCAAAAGTATTCATCACGACGACTAATGCGTTGGTATTGGGAGCAATATATAGTCCAGGTGCATTGTTTGGTTGATTCATACCAATGGGTTCGGATGTGTAATTAATATTATCATTTCCCTTGTGGAAAATATGACGATATTGGCCATCTTGATAAACCAAATCGTCAATGATTATCCAGGTTGAGTAAGTAAATTCAATACCATCCTGTTGGTTATCAGAACGTACTAAAGTAACGGCATTCTTTAAATTTGGATCTTGGGGAATAACTTGCATAGTTTTACCATCGACCATACCATCAATCAAATAGGGTGATTTATTATATTGGAATAACCATGATAAAAACTGTGCTGAAATACGAACGGCTAATACAAAGACGATAAGAACCAATAATAAAAAGGCGGCTTTTGCTACTAAACTATTGGATTCCAAAAACTCACGCGTCCCGTCGACCACTCTACCATTTTTAAAATTATCAAATGCTCCAGCTCCGGAAGAAATTGTTCCAAATTCAGACATATCTATATATTATACATAAGAAATTTAGATATGTAATTAATTTGTTGTAATTATTTGCTTATAAATTAAATGGAAACACTGCCTTGTTCTTGACCATCCTTTACCAACTCCAATTTAATACTATAAGGAAAATCAAAACTAGAACCACCATAACCACTTCTATAAATATTGTAAGCCTCTTGTGGGTTTAATGAGTCACCATAATACTGAACATTGGATGTAAATCCAGAGAATCCACCCAATGGTGTAATATATACAGGTGCGTTATTAGCAATCTTTGCAACACCTGGTAAAACGCATGTACGGACCAATTTACCATCAATATAGACATCAAGTGTGCGACCTCTTAGACTGATAATAACATTTACCCATTTTTGAATAGGAACATTATCAACATTACAAGTATGAGTAGAACCTTCTGTAGCACCAACAGAAGAGTAGACTGTTGTTTGAATTTTAAGATTATTTTCAATGGCTCCTAGAACAATAGACGGTGATGGTTCTAAATCACTGTCAAGTCTTCCTAAAATGATTTTTGGCTCGCCATAACGATAACTCCAATCGTCAACATAAAACCAGGCAGAGTAAGCATAATTTACTGAATTACTGACACTTAATGTGTTTGCGGGGATTTTAGTCACAGTCTTAGCATCCTGTAACCCAGATAATTTATTAGAGCTTCCCCAAAAGTATCTAATTATAATTATAACTAATATGACAACAACGACACCGATTGCAATATTCATCACAGACATAATATATATTATAGTAACAGAATTTTTCTTTTCTAAATAACAGGAGGATTTAAATATTTAACCGAATCATACAACCAGTTTATTTTAGCACGCGAGATACTATCATTGAAATACATTACATTACAAATACCACCAGATATACCGCGGGTTGTGCCAGATGTTATCATTGTATTGGAATTATAAGGGATTACACCTTCTGTGGTAGATACGAGAACATTATTAATAAAAATATCTAATGTGTTACCATCGTAATTAACAACGATATTATTCCATTTTTGCATTTTAAAATCATCTGTCTCGAACAAAACGCGCTCAACATGTCCTTGGGTTTTCATTTTTATTTTCAGTTTATTTTTCGATACATTATAGGTTATGTTTGGTTTTCCACCGACATTTAATAAAGTAGTATACTCATCGTAGTTAGGATTTGTCTCAGGTGGGAAAGAATTAATGTAAAACCATCCAGAAATAGCATAATGGTATTGAAATTTGTCTTTTACGAAATTAACTGAACCAAATGAACCAAGTGATTTTTCAAAATTAGTATTAATTGGATCTTTTATTAATTGAACTGCATTATGAGTGACTATATATTGCATAACAAATGGTAAAACGAAATATAGCGCGATGAATACTAGTTCTGCTACCAATACAATGATGATTGGTTTTGTAGTGATTTCATATTGATATTTAATATAATCGACAAAACTAAGAACTAAGCAGGGTATATAAGTAATAATTTGTATTAAAAAGCGGGTCCACGATGGTGATGATTTCCCCCCAGGTATTTGGTCTAATTTAAGATATTTGGTTATCATAGTAAATAATCCAATAACAATTAACCAATTCAAAATATAGGTCATTGCGTAACTAGCGTTACTAAAATAATAAGCAATTTTTACAAGTAAATAGACTATTCCACCAACAAGTCCGATTAATCCAATAAAAGACAGTATTTTACCGAAATAACTCAATGCTGATAATTGTTTAACATTTTCAGTTGTTAATTTTTTATCCGCATAAAATAAATACATCATTAGTAGTAAGAACCCACCAAATAATGACATAAATATACCCAATCCTTTATTATCTCCTGTAATAATGTCATATGGATTTCGAGTAAATAATATAATAATACAGATACAATAAATCACTAGGCCAATTTTATACCATGTTTCCATACTAGTTGATTTTATCTTGTCTGTAATTTTATCTTGTGTAGTAGTATTATTCTGTGGAGGTATACTCATCGAAGAACTATCCATTAATAACTCATTAGAAATAAATCTCTATATGATTGGTATAATGGTCTAAAGATTTTCCATAGCAGTTTTTCTACCATGACAATCTCTACATAATGCTACTAAATTATCTACATGATTAGAACCACCATTTTCTAATCGAATTTTGTGATCTACTTCAAACCAAGCGGGTAATTGTTTTTTACAATGTCCACATATCCAACCCTGCTGTGATGCGACGAATTTTTTCTTAGTTTCGCTAACACAACGTTTGGTACTTTTTTTACCAGATTCCATAATACGATTAATTTGTTGTTGTTGATGTGGTGATTGTTGTTGTGTGTAAAATGAATCGTTTCCACCTCCTCCATTGCCACCTCCATTCATAAATGATGTTTGATTAGAGAAATCCATAAAGGGTGACAATACATCAAGTGATGACTGTGCACTAGGAATACATTTCACAATATTTACTGCTTGTTGAACAAGTGAATGCGACTCATTCGGGTTTTTTTTCAAGAATAGATAGGCACTTAATCCAGCAAATGCAAACCCGGCAATTTTAAAATATTTCTGCCATGACTGTAATATTTTCACATAATTTCCATCATGATATGTATTTACGATTAAAAATCCGGTAATTGCTAAAATTAATAATTCCAATTTCATATAATATTTATAAAGGTTATTTTTTACAAATATTATAGTTATAATATAATCATATTGCAAGGTTATTTTGACTTTGATCTGGATTTTGATCTGGATTTTGACTTGGACTTGGACTTAGACTTGGACTTTGATATAGACTTGGACTTTGACCTGGACTTAGACTTAGACTTAGACTTTGACTTGGACTTTGATGTATCTATTAAACCATTTTTTTTTGTTAAGGTATCCGAGAATCTAGAACGACTATAGGATGATATATCATTCGATGCAAAAATAGAATAAAGCGCTTCTTTACCACTAGAAATAGATAATGTATTATCATAATTTACTATTTTGTTTAACTCGTGTAATGAATTTACTAATTTAGTTACATCTATTTTACGATCACCATTTGAATATATATTTTCAACCAACATAGACCTAACACGGTTTAAATAAATTTTCCGCGTTTCATCATCGAAATCTACAAATTTAACATTTGAATCAAAATAATTATAATAGACAGTTACCAGGCCAAATATGTCACTGTTAAATAAGTAACATTCCATAAAATATTTGTTCACTTCGAATTCTAATTTATCGTTCGTATATTTCATAAGTATATCAGTAATGTAATTTGATAAGTAGTACAAGTAATATCCATATTCGATTAAATTGTCTCGTTTCACTTCAGACAAAAAAGTTTCTTCGCTGATTCCCGGATTAAATATGGTTTTAAATAAAATAACATTATCGTCATAATATCCATAATATCTGGCCAATTTAATCAAATATTCATTTACTACATAATTCCTAATATTCGCAGTATTAAACAATAGCTCTCCATTTTTAACTTTTGATAAGAAAGCGTCATAGTTCAGTTTGAAATCATCAGATAATATCATTGATGAAAATGGTGTATTAAACTGAAGTGGTCGATTGCGAATTTCCACCGGGATAGTCTTATTAACGACTACTCCAGAAAGTCCCCAATCTATAATTCTCGCATTTGCGTGTTTATCTATTAATATATTACGATCTTTCAAGTCATTGTGTATAACACCTGCTTCATTCATTGGTCTTACACCTTTTTCTAACAACCGAATAATAGCATGATTTAATAAAAACATTTTATCGCGTGTTATTTTACCATCATGAACTAACCAATCCTTTAAATCAATACCTCCATCAGGCATGTTCAATATAGAAACTTTATTTAAATTTTTGTTAATATTATTTTCGTTCAGGTTTTCTTTTGTTAACGAAAAGCATTTCTTGTTAAAATGTTTCATGTCTTCCGGTGTCAGTTTGTCTGGATTACATCTATCAACATTAAGTAAAAAATATTGTTCGTAGTTCTTTATTTTATGTAGCTTATTTTTGATTCGAGTTATCTCGAGCATCTCTTGTTTGCTGTATTTTTCAATAGACATTTTACTAATACCTGTTGTGCGATTCACACTACCTTTACATTTTAACGCGGGTTTAAATACACAACCGAATCCACCCGAACCCAATGCCTCGCCACCCAATCGACTTCTTGTCTTTTTTTTGACAGGACTTCTATTTATTTTTCGCGTGTTATTATGTGAAGTCCTATTATTATAATTCCGCGTTCTTGTATTTTTGTTTCTCATATTCAAAGCCGATTCTTATATTGACGAGAGAATTATTTTTTATATAAATAATATCCAAATCCAATCATAGATACTAATATTACTACAAATAGTAGTTTTTTTCTGTATTTGATTTGTTCTTGTAAAATAATTTCTTTCGGTTTATACAACTCGTAGTAGTTATTAAGTGCTTCTGTATAAGTAATCTCATCCTTTCCTATGTCAATATTAATTTTATTGTGAATAAAATGTACCCACTTTAAAAAGGAATCTTTTCCTTCTAAATAAGGCGATACTGGGTATTTATCGAGTAAATTACTAAAATTATTGCCTATTTTTGGATGAGGAATGAATAATGGAAAATTATTTATTACATCGTAGTATTTTTTTTTTGTTACATCATTTGCTTTTAATGGGTAAGATACTGCCAGTGTCATTAAAAAAAACCAGAAATGAGGACCCCATACAGTTGGGTCAAGTGATTTATCTGTCATTAAATAGAAACGATATAAAAAGATACGCAAAATAACATATAACGAATATGAATACTATCTTATATAATACATCGAGTGGGCATAATACATCGAGTGGAGATAATACATCCAATGGACAGATTACGCGTATATACCAACATTCCAATAATCAACAGAACAATTCGAATAACCAACATTCCAATTCGAATAACCAACATTCCAATTCGAATAACCAACATTCCAATTTACAAACACCACAAAACAGATCCTTTAATAATTTCTGTAATAACTGTGGAAAAAACGGACATGTGTTTCATACATGCAAACATCCAATTACAAGTATTGGTATTATTATATTTAGAAAACAAGCCGACCAATTACAATATCTAGTGATTCGTCGTAAGCACAGTTTAGGGTTTGTTGAATTTATGAGAGGTAAATACCCACTGCACAATTATGAATATTTAGTAAATGTATTTAATGAAATGTCAATACACGAAAAGCAATTGATCGGCAAATCTACATTTGAACAATTGTGGACCTACCTATGGGGTGATCAAATGGGAATTCAATACAGAGGCGAGGAGAAAATTTCCAGAGATAAGTTCGAGACATTAAAATGTGGGGTCGAAATTAATAAAATGGAATATAATTTAGAAAAGATAATCAAAGCAAGTACAGTAAACTGGAATGAAACAGAATGGGGATTTCCAAAGGGTAGGCGAAACTATCAAGAAAAGGATTTAGTTTGTGCTTTAAGAGAATTTGAAGAAGAAACTGGTTATATCCGATCGAATGTTACATTGCTTCAAAACATTATCCCATACGAAGAAATTTTTACTGGTTCAAATATGAAGTCATACAAACACAAATATTTTGTTGGTACAATCGATGCAAATACGGTTCATACAAATCAATTTCAACAATCAGAAGTGAGTGAAATGAAATGGATGTCATACGAAGAATGTATGGAAAAGATAAGACCTTATAATTTAGAGAAAAAAAACTTACTATCGAAAATTAACACAATTGTACAGATGTATAAGATGAATTAAAGAAATTATCATAAATATCTAAGTGAAGTAATCGTATCTTGGTTATTTATATTATACTTTTTTACAAGTATAATATAAGTATAATATGGAAAAAAAGCAGCGCAAGCCACGAAAATTGCGAATCATAAAAAAAATACCCGATTTAACTGAAGAAAATATAGAAGAGGTGTATCAAACCAATTTTGAAAAAATCGATTTAGATGATATCGACTATAACACATTTTTATTGAAAAAAGAACAATTAGATGCGAATGTTATTTCTCAAAATGAAACGAGTTATGATGCTTTATATCCGTCACTAGATGACCCAGATTTCAATATCAAATTGGCCGAAAAGAAAGAATTTAACGAAAATAAATATGATGGAACTCTTTATGACATTGAATCACAGGCGACTAAGTTATGTGAGGCTGAATTTGAACTATCTCCTCATCAAATATTTGTCCGGAATTTTTTAAGTTTCCAAACACCATACAATAGTTTACTTTTGTATCATGGGTTAGGTACTGGTAAAACATGTAGTGCAATCACTGTAGCAGAGGAAATGCGAACCTATTTAAACCAATTGGGTATTAATCAACGCATTATTGTTGTAGCTTCGCCAAATGTACAAGAAAATTTTAAATTACAATTGTTCGACGAACGAAAACTGAAATTAGTAGACGGTCTTTGGAATCTAAGAGCTTGTACTGGCAATAAATATTTAAAAGAGATAAATCCAATGAATATGAAAGGGTTATCGAAAGAGAAGGTGACACGTCAAATACAACGAATCATAAAAGCATCTTATTTGTTCGTAGGATACATTGAATTCGCGAATTACATTCAAAAAAAATCACAGGTGGAAGAAAACGACCCTATAAAAAGGAAGGAAATAATGATAAAAAAATTAAAACAGCATTTTAATAATCGACTAGTTATTATTGACGAGGTTCATAATATTCGTATTAGTGACGAAAAACAAGACAAACGAGTTGCAAACGAGTTGTTTAAATTGGTGAAATATGTCGATAACTTACGACTTCTTTTTCTCTCTGCTACACCCATGTATAATAGTTATAAAGAGGTTATCTGGTTATTAAATGTAATGAATTTAAATGATAAACGGTCTACGATAGAATTGGAAGATGTATTTGATAAAGATGGGAATTTCTTAATTGATAAAGATGGAAATAATGTGGGAGAAGATTTGTTGCGCAGAAAAGCCACTGGGTATGTGTCATTTGTTCGAGGTGAAAATCCGTATACATTCCCATATAGAATTTTCCCATCACTTTTTGCGAAAGATCACACATTTAAAGAAATTAGTTATCCTCGAAAACAAATGAATAATAAATCCATTGTACAACCACTTGAACATTTAGATGTCTATGTAAATCAATGTGGAACCTATCAAGAAAAAGGCTACAATTATATATTATCTGAAATCAAAACCAATATAGAAAAAACAAAGGGAGGTATGACCGGATTTGAAAATATGGATTCATTTGGATATACTATTCTTCAAAAACCACTACAAGCGTTAAATATTGTATATCCAACCAAACAACTTATTGGTTCAGACTCTGAATCGTCATCTAGTTTTAATTCTAAAACTTTGCTAGGAAGTGAAGGGTTGAAAAGAATTATGAAATTTACTGAAACTAATAACCCACCATCTAGAAAAAATTTCGAATATAAAGACAATGACAAAAATAGCGAGTTTGGCGAAATTTTTTCACCGGATAATATTGGTAAATATAGCGCCAAGATAAAAAGCATAACCGATTCTATTATGAATTCAGATGGTATTGTTTTAATCTATAGTCAGTTTATTGATGGTGGTGCAGTACCTATGGCCCTAGCATTAGAATCAATCGGATTTAGTCGTTTCGGAACAAAAACTTCTAATTTGTTCAAAACACCACCTACTGCCAAAATAGACGCCACCACTTATTTAACCAAAGAACAAATGGATAACCCAACTGCGTTTAGGCCAGCAACTTATACAATGATTACTGGCGATAAGGCGCTTTCACCAGACAAGGTATACGACCTAAAGAATTTAACAGATGAAGACAACAAAAACGGAGAGAAAATCAAGGTTGTCATTATTTCCATGACAGGAGCAGAGGGAATTGATTTTAAGAACCTAAGACAAGTTCATATATTAGAACCATGGTATAATCTAAGTTTAATTGAACAAATTATTGGCAGAGCAGTTAGAACTTGTAGTCATAAACAATTGAAATTTATAGAGAGAAATGTTGAAATATTCCTTTATGGAACATTACTCAATGAATCGGATGAAGAGGCAATTGATTTGTATATATATCGTTTGGCCGAAATAAAAGCAGTCCAAATAGGTCGTGTTAGTCGATTATTAAAAGAATCATCAGTTGATTGTATTTTAAATATTGACCAAACGAAATTCACAGAAGAAAACATGAATACCATCGTTAAACAACAATTATCTAATAAAATGATGATTGACTTTCCCATTGGTGATAAGGCAAAAACAGTATCATGTGATTACATGGATACATGTGATTTTAAATGCAAACCGTTTAAGACAATTGTAGAAAGTGATATTAAATTAGATACATATAATGAATCATTTATACTAATGAATACTGAAAAAATAATACAAAGAATACGTGACTTGTTCAAAAATCGTTTTTTTTATAAAAAGGACAATTTAATTAGTGAAATCAATGTTATTAAAAATTATCCGTTAGTTCAAATCAATGCGGCATTGACTACTTTGATTGAAGATGACAATGAATATATTACGGATAAATTTAACCGATTAGGTCATCTAAGAAACATTGAGGAGTATTATTTGTTTCAACCAATTGAATTGAACAATGAAAACATTAGTATTTATGACCGCCGTAATCCAATCGATTTTAAACACGAATCTATAGTGTATCCATTGAAGGAACCCGAAGAACCATTGAAACTAAAGAACAATATTACAGAAACCCAGACCACAAATAATATGAGTAATAAAATAAAGACAATAGAAACCACATTTGAATTGGCAAATAAACCAACTACAAAGCTAGAACGAGGCGAAGATGATTGGTATGTATATGCCGCCATGTTACATCATACCAACTATTTGAAGGATAATTTTAATATATCAACTACAGAGTACAAAGAACTTATTTTACAACACATAATAGAGTATTTAACTTTGGATGAAGTGAACGAAACGCTTGACTATCTTTATTTTACAAATAACTTGACCACATTTGAGAAAAAAATAAAAAAAATATACGACAATATGATTTTAAAGAATAAAGGGATTGTTGGAATTCTTCTCTCAAAAGAAAATAAACAATATTTGTTAGTAAAAGGAGACACAAAATGGAGCAAAGGTGAGTCAGAAGACTATACCGATTTATCACAGGAAATAGAAAAATTAGCAATATCACCGACTATGTTCAATCGATATGTTGGATTTATTGGTAATTTCAAAAATGAATATAATATTTTCAAGGTCAAGGACATGGAAGATAAACGAGGAAAAGGTGCTCGATGTGACCAATCTGGTAAATCAGATACATTTGGAATTCTCAATCATATACTTGATAAAAGTAAATATACATCAGAGAATACAAAAGGAAGAAAAAAAATAGAATTTTGTGTAATACAAGAATTATTATTGCGTTTTTATAACAAAACTAAAAAGGATAATAAAATCTGGTTTTTGAATCCATCCGAAGCTATTGTAAATAACATTTAATGGTTGTGAATCACACCTTTTTTTTTCATTCAAAGCGGCCATTATGTAGAACAACATACAGTTCCAATTGTTCCAATTCTACGACAATGAGGACATTCACAATATCCTTTTTCACCTCTATATTTTTTTTCACATAATTTGTGTAATACAATATTACATATAACACATTCGACCCATTCTCGAGTGCTAATTTTTTCCCAACAAATTAAACAACTTTTTAATTCATTGGGATTTTTTTTACGATTTATGACATTTCCCATATTTCCAATAAGTATTTATTTATCATAAAACAATTATTAATACAATCAATTTTATATATATCAGGGTTTACATGAGAATAGTCTGAAAGAGAAAAATATCTTAAATTTTTTTAACAAATAATAATCTATTTAATTAAAAATTGATTATTAGTTAAAGATTAAATTCTTATTATATAGTAGTAATGAACAAGAATATGACTGGCAAGAATATAAATAAAAAGGGTGCACAAAAGAATAAGGATGTTGGTGTTTATATGACGAATTTGTTAACAAGAAAAATACATATTCCCTTCAATAATGTTGGTAAAAATATTAAGGACACTCTTGAAAAAATTATAAAAAAGCAAATAGAAGGAAAATGTAACATCGAAGGATTTATTAAGCCCGATTCTACCAAAGTATTAACTTATTCAAGTGGTATTTTAGTTGAAAACACAGTAATGTTTGAAGTTGTATTTGAATGTTTAGTATGTTGTCCTGTGGAAGGAATGCTTATAAAATGTAATGTTAAGAATATGACCCAAGCAGGAATCAGAGCAGTTATTAATGAAGAAATTTCACCTATTGTTGCCTATGTAAGCAGAGATCATCATTACAATAATAATTATTTCAATACGATTAAAGAAAATGATGATATTACTGTTCGTGTAATCGGTCAAAGATACGAATTAAATGACCCACAAGTCAGTATTATTGGTGAATTAGTTGAACCAAAGGAAGATAAAATAAAGAAAAATACAACCATGAAAAGGAAACCAAAACTAGTTATTACAGAAAAGATTTAAAAACAATTCAGTGAGATATCATAATGACAACAATGAATTTGACCACATTAAAAGAGAAGATTGAGACACTAAGCCAGTTTCACCAAATTGAGATATTGAAAATTCTTAAGAATAATGAGACATGTACCTTAAACGAGAATACAAATGGAGTTTTTATTAATTTAACAAATGTTAGTAATGAGGTAGTAAGTAAATTAACAAATTATCTAGATTATGTCAAAGAGCAAGAGTCGCAATTGAACGAAGTTGAACAACAAAAGAGTTCTTTGTCAAATACATTTTTTAAAGATATTAAAGACAATCACACGAATACTAGTAACAATACACTAAATGCAGAACTCTGATTTTATTACTGAATTATTGCCACATATGTTGACTCAGAAAAATATTGTTTCTTATTCAACTCTATTACATGTAGATAGGAATCAAGATATTGGAAGAAAAAAAACATCAAAAAATATTATAAAGTCAACCGATAATATTTTTTTCCCCAAACAAAAAGACAGTTTGTTTTGGTGTTTTTACATTGCCCTTTGTGGACTACACGAATATGACATGATCCACAATTTTTTTACAAAAGAAAAGGAAATTAAATATAATTGGATAGAACAACTTCGTGGTAAAAAGGAAATATTAAAACCAATTAAAATTAGTAAGGCGACTGTTGAAGATGAATTAGCAAATTGTCAACGAATAACAATGGCAACTGTAAAAGCAATGTGTCATTTATTTGACATTAATGTTTTTTATATAGATAATAAAAAGTTTTACGAAATTATTACAGATACAAACAAACCCGTTTTTGCGATTGAACAAAAAGAAAAATGTTTCGGATTGAAGAAAAATTTAACACAAGAACAATTGGAATATTATCGCAATCATTTCTGGAAACTAGAAAATTTAGATAAGCCATTAAAAGCCATCTCCAGTTATAAAATCAATGATTTGAGGGATATATGTAGTAAATTACATATAGATTTTGTAAATTTGACTAGACCTCAAATGTATCAAGCAATTTTAAGCTATTTATAAAGAGTAGTACATGAATAGTTGTTTTGATTATTATGCTATATTTTATTAAAAATATCATTATTATTTACTATTTTTTAAAATAAAAATTGAAACCTATATAAAATAATATGTTCAAGTATATATACATGTCCGAGTTAAATTCCCAACAGCAATTTGATAATATTATAACTAAGTATTTAGATAATGTAACGAATACTGGACTAGGCGGAACTCCTGAATTGGAAGTTCGTTTTGGTACGCGTGGAATAAACCCTATCTCAAAAATTGATTTTGATAATGTGATTCAAAAACTTAAATCTGTTGGGTTTCGCATGGAAACAACTAATGATTATAGTCTAAAAATTCAAAGCGAATATATTGATAAAAAAACTGGTACGACAAAAATGTCAAATGTTCGTGTTGAGATAAATGGTATTCATAATATACAAAAATACTGTACTACAAACTCACTAACAATTGGTGATATTAATCCTCAGTTTACGCAAAAACAATATGCAAATATTGATAACAACCCAATATATCCAGTTAATTTGGATGAATACAATATGAGGGTATCTTATCAAACTGAGAAAAATATCAAACCATATAGTCCATTTGCCGAAAATATTAAATCAACATGGGAAGATAGTAAAAAAACATTCCGTTATATTAATCGCGTCTCGTTTACACATTCAGATTTTCCAATCAGAGTCGATATGAGTATCGTTAAAAGTAGTGAAAATGAAAAGGCTACCTATAAAGGTCGTACCATCTATAAATCTAAATCCGAATATACCTTTCAAGCTGCGAATATTACCGATAGTCCAGAAAAATATGAAATTGAATTGGAAATTTTAAATAATAAGGTTGGTCCAGGAACCGATTATAACGACAACCGCGTCTTAATGAAAGAATTAAAAAAAGTTGTCAAATATGTATTATCTGGGCTACAAAATACTAACTATCCTATCTCTTATTCCGAAATAAAAAAAATAGGTACTAATTATTTGAAACTCGTTCATGGAAAAGAATACAATGAAAGGATGCGAATGGTACCTAGATTCTTCATGGGTCCGTCCTCGGCTACCTTACAAAACGCAAATATTGCCCCCATTAATGATGATTCTGCGATTCCAAATATTCGCATGAATTATACTGTAACCGAAAAAGCAGATGGTATGAGAAAGCTTATGTATATTGCGGGTGATGGCAAAATTTATTTAATCGATACAAATATGAACGTTCAATTTACGGGTGCAATAACTAAGGATGTAGATTTGATGCATAGTATCTTAGATGGTGAACATATATTACATAATAAAAAAGGCGATTTTATTAATTTATATGCGGCATTTGATGTTTATATTGTGAATAAAAAGGATGTTCGTTCAAACGCATTTATTCCTCCATATAGTGACGATAAAGATGTAGCTATTATATTAACTAAATATCGTCTACCGGTATTGATTAGTATAATGAAAAACCTCAATGCAAAATCAGTAATAAATGATAGTATTTCGCCAATGCGTTTTACTAATAAACAATTTAAGGCTGATAATCCAGATCAATCTATATTCCAATGTTGTGATGCTATTCTATATCAAGAAAAACAGGATTTGTATGAATATGAAATAGATGGACTCATATTTACCCCTGCTAATTATGGTGTTGGTTCCGACCGTGAGGGTGATTCCGGACCGCTATTTAAAACTACTTGGGATTATTCCTTCAAATGGAAACCAGCCAAATATAATACGATTGATTTTCTGGTATCAACAAAAAAGGAACAAGCTGGTACAAACGATTTTATAGGCAATGTATTTCAAGAAGGTACGAACGCTAACTCATATGAACAATTGTCTCAATACAAAACTCTTATTTTAAGAGTTGGGTTTGACGAGAAAAAACATGGCTATATTAATCCATGTGGCGATGTTATTAATGATAAATTGCCAAGTGTAAACGAAGATAGAGATAATGCGGAAACTTACAAACCTTTACCATTTTATCCAACAAATCCATACGATGCTGACGCTAGCATATGTAATGTTATGTTGGAATCCGATTTAACCGGTAATAAGACACTTATTACCGAAGAAGGTGAAGTATTCGATGATGAAACGATTGTGGAATTTCGATATGATTTAACACGCGAGAAGAAATGGCGATGGGTTCCACTAAGAGTGCGTTATGACAAAACTGCTGAATATAAACGAGGATTTAAACAATATGGAAATGCCTATCATGTTGCAAATAATAATTGGCATTCCATTCACAATCCTATTACAGAAGAAATGATTCGGACCGGATTGAATATTCCGGATGAATTGGGTGACGACGATGTTTATTATAATCGTGTCTCAGGAACATCCAATACAGAAGGACTACGCGATTTCCATAATTTGTTTGTGAAACGAATGTTGATTAATTCCGTATCTAAGAGAGGGGATACACTTATTGATTATGCTGTTGGTAAGGGTGGTGATTTCCCAAAATGGATATTTGCAAAACTATCCTTCGTGTTTGGTATTGATGTTGCCAAAGATAATATTGAAAATCGAATTGATGGTGCTTGTGCCAGATATTTGAATTATCATAAAAAATTCAAGGTTATGCCAAGTGCTCTATTTGTAAACGGAACTAGCTCAAGTAATATTAGAGATGGTGAAGCTATTTATACTGAAAAATCGAAAATGATAACAAAGGCTATATTTGGAGAAGGTCCAAAAGACAAGGAGAAACTAGGACTGGGTGTATATAAACAATATGGTAAGGCAGCCGATGGATTTAATATTAGTTCATGTCAATTCGCGCTTCATTACTTCTTTGAAAATAAAAGAACGCTTAATAGTTTCTTAAGAAATGTCAGTGAGTGTACCAAAGTAAAAGGATATTTCATAGGAACATGTTATAACGGCAATGCTATATTTGATGCATTAAGAGGATTATCTGAAGGTGAAAGTATGTCAATTTTACAGAACGACAAAAAATTATGGCAAATTACAAAGGGATATAAACATGACGAGTTTGAAAATGACGAAACATCACTACACTATCCGATTGATGTATATCAAGAATCAATTAATAAACCATTTCGCGAATATTTGGTCAACTTTGATTATCTAGAACGATTAATGGAAAATTATGGATTTGTCACATTAACTCGCGATGAATGTAAAGAACTAGGTATTCCTGCTAGTGTTGGGTCATTTCAACAATTGTATGGTTCAATGGAAAATGAAATCGATAAGAATCCAAGGAAGAAAAACGATTACGGTCAAGCGTATAAAATGACTCCCAAAGAAAAGCAAATATCGTTTTACAATAATTACTTTATTTATAAAAAGGTAAGAAATGTTGACACAAGAGCCGTATATAATACATTGATTGGTAGTTCCAAATTACAAGAACAGATGGAAAAACTCCAAGAGAAAGAGGCGATTGGTGCTGCAGTAGAAGAGGAAAAAGAAGATAAACCAAAACCACCTAAAAAATTAAAGCGTAAATTAAAATTACAAATGGATAGTAAAGAGTAAATAAGAAGTAGTAAATAAGAAGTAGTAAATAAGAAGTAGTAAATAAGCAGTAGTAAATAAGCAGTAGTAAATAAGCAGTAGTAAATAAGCAGTAGTAAAAGATTATCGAAGACTAGACAAATATAATAAAAACAATCTAAATGTATTTTTATTATATGTATTATCGTTATGAGCTTTTTTTTATTACCTGAAGTTCATTCTACTATAAATAATATTACATTAGAATCAAATGAAATGCCTGAAGTGTATATAAGTCCAACATTAAGTCGCTATTTAAATAAAATTAAACAACAGTTGGACGAAAATTATGATACTTGGGACTTTTATAAGAAATACACAAACCCGTACGAATTTATTCACACAATTATTCCAAATACAAAGTGTTCTGTAAGCAAATTAAAACCATTATCTAGATCATTTTACAAAATGATAGAAATAGTAAATCAGCTAGATTTGTTGAACCAATACAAGTCTCATGATATAAATACATTTCATTTAGCAGAAGGACCAGGTGGATTTATTGAAGCAATCGCTTATTTACGCAATAACCAACAAGATAACTACCATGGGATGACATTGATAGATCCAGATGTAAATGTTCCAGGATGGAAGAAATCATGTAATTTTCTAGACAATCATAAAAATGTAGTTATCGAAACTGGTGTAACTGGAACAGGTGATTTATTGGAAGTGGATAATTTAAAACACTGTTACAGTAAGTATAATAATAAAATGGAAATAATTACAGCAGATGGTGGTTTTGATTTTTCGATTGATTTTAATCAACAAGAAACCCTTGCTACCAAACTATTATTTGCTCAAGTGAGTTTTGCTATTGCAATGCAAAAGAAAGGTGGTCATTTTGTATTAAAAATATTTGACATCTTTACAAAAACAACAAGTGATATTATCTACTTGCTATCCACATTATATAAACAAGTCTTTATTCTCAAGCCAAATACAAGTCGATTAGCTAATTCAGAAAAATATATCATCTGTAAATTTTTTAAAGGGGATAAATCTAGAATTATGAATCACATTATTCGCGAATATCCAAAAATGAAAACAATTACTCATATTTCTTCTATTTTAAATTTCGAACTAGATTACTATTATAGTAACAAAATAGAAGAATATAACGCTATTTTTGGACAACAGCAAATTGAAAATATCAATTCAACCCTTACTTTATTTTCATGTAAAAACAAAAACGATAAAATAGAATCATTGAAAAAGAATTTTGTTCAAAAATGCATTCAATGGTGCGAAAAGTATAACATACCATACAACAAGGTTTTAACAAATCATAATATTTTTTTAAACATACCATAAAATTCTTTATATCGATACATATAATATTCAAATATCATGCTCAATAGATGTAATATTTTTATCTAAACCAGTTGTATAATGAATTTCATTACTTCTATGTGGAAAAAAGCAAGCGTATTGAAAAAATCAATCGTTGTATTGTATTTTGTAGGCGTGATATATTATATTTTCTTTAGAAACACTTCTATCATGGAGAATTTTGGCAATCCTACATCTTGTACCTATTATTATATGACTAATTGTGGTCATTGTAAAACATTTACACCTGAATGGGACAAGTTCGTTCAAAATTATACAGGTAAAATCGTATTCAAAAAGGTAGAAATGAACCAAGCTGGAAAAGATATTGAAAAATATAACATTAAAGGATTCCCAACTGTATTAATTATGGATGAGGCAGGTGAAACAAAGGAATATGATGGTCCACGTACAAGCGACGGACTAAAAAAATATTTTGAAAATATGTAATTTAATAAAAAATTGAATACACTTACAATGATTATACAAAATACAACTATATACATTATGCAGCATATGAATAACCAAGACAATATGAATGATACAAGAGAATTTGCTAGTCAAACTGAATATTCACAATATTATCGTACTAGTAAAACTATTACGATACTATTGTACAGTTATGTACTTGAAATATTGAGTATATTGTGTGTGATTTCATGTATCATTTTACTTCTGATGTGTACATTAATTCTTACTGTCTCACTATATCTTACCGAAATGGTTAAAAACAATTATAATAAACATAATTTACCAAATCTAAAAAATATTATTACTCTTTACATTGATACAGTATCTGAACAAATATCAAATTATATTACCCTATCTAAACTGATGGCTAGTTCTAATATTATCATCAAACAAGAGTCTGATTCATCCAGTAATAGTAGTGACGAATTAGCGAATGAACAGATAAGTGATAATGATAAATGGAACGATGATGATGAATACAATTACAGTGATTCTCAAAGCATTCCATCAAACGACACTACTATAGATAATAGTACAAATAAGAATGAACTGGATGTTGATGAATCATCATCAGAGTCAAATGAAACCAGCGATATAGAAGACATTACAGAAGAAGTATTACATAATCGCATATTAAATAGAGATGTGGTTGATTTAACGAATGATATAGAGAGATCTAGTGACAGTGATAGTCACAATAATCATTCTAGACAATCCAGTGTTAATAGCGATATAATGAATGAACCATTAGACAATGAAAACCTAGAAACCAAAAAGAATAATTAATTAATAAAATACGATTTAGACCGACCATAAAGAAAAATGAATAAATATCAATATAAATTTTTATTGATATTTACATAACACAATTGCTTTTAGTTGGTACAATTAATTAATAGCTCCCCAAAAAGCACCCAATGATTGTCGGGGTCCACAATTTTTTCCGGCTTGAAAACATACTGTCTTCTGACCATTTCTGCGAAAAGTGATTGGTTTTTGTAATTTACTTTTCAAGAAATAGGGTGAGGTACCATTATAACCACCGTGATATTTACCAGCATTTGCACTTTGTGCGCCAAAGGCTGATCTAAATGAATTGCCATTTTTTGTTATTATATCATATTTAAGTTTTGCTAATCGTGTTCCATTATCAACGGCACCTTGTTTAGCGAATTGCTCATTATTTGGTTTATATATGGTTGTATTTTTACACTCACGACCAGTTTGATTTGGATTCATACAATTATTTGTTTTAAATACTTGAGAACCATTTGGACTGTCACTAGGATACGCAGGGCTTGTAACAGTACCATAATTATTTCCAGGTATTTCTTGAATAGATTGTTTTTGGCTGTATAGTTTACAACGTGCTTTTAGATAGGCTTTTGAATCACTATAATAAGATTTGCTTAATAATGTGACAGCTGATTTAATAACATTGTTGGGTTTTGTACAGCAAATTGTTTTGGTATTATATAACCCGGTTTGAATTTCATAACCTCCATTGTTAATATCACCTACTACCACAGAACCATTGTTTTGTATTTTATTGTTGTTTGTTCCACTTGCAATAGGAATTACTGTTGGTGGTTTTATACTCTTATAAGGAGATTGTAAAAACTTGTTGTCAAATGTAATAAATTGATTACCACTTGCGTCGCAAGCACACTTATTTACTGGATTGTATCCCCTAAATACAGTTCCTCCTGGACGATTAACAACACTAATTGATGTAGCACTTCTACCACTATTTCCATTGACATTTAATTGACGACGCCAATGTTTCATAGGATGAGGTCTTCTTTTAGGACCAGAAAAAGCTAGTGCGTTTGCATTCATTACTTCCGGAGACACATTGGGATTATGACCTAAATTTGTATTTGGTCTACTCATTCCTCCAACTACTGCGTTTGAAGATGCTTTAATTGAATTTTTATTTTTATTTGGAACCCATGGTTGTCGTGTAGATGTTAAAGTGTTCGAACTACTAAAATTAATAGGTTTAGACATTATCGGTATATAGTAATGAAAGAAAGAAAAAGAAAAAGAAAAAGAAATACAAAACCCTTTTCATTTGTCTCTTTTTGCTATATTATTTTACCAATAATATATTGATAATATATAGATGATTTGTAAACTTGTTATTCTCTTTTTTTGTATGCTTATATTTAATTCTATCATGAGTGTTTTTACTAAACCGACTATTATTGAAGGAGTTACTGGTAGTCAAGAATATCAATCTTACGGAGACGACCCATTAATTTTAGCGAAGAAGAATGCAGCCAATATTGAAGTTTTAAAAAGTAAATTAGATGAAATATCTAGTTTTGGTAAAAAAGTAACAACGAATCAAGATAATATAAAAAAAAACAGCGAAGTTATTAATAGCTTAATGAGTTCTATGAGTCCTACTGATAATAAAGCTAGTCAAGAAAACCAAGCCTATACGGATAAAAATCCCAAAACCTTCAATATGTAAAAAGATGGAATGGAATAATTTTATATCAAGTATATATAACATTATGTCTAATTTTTTTAATGAAGTGTTATCAGATGCAAAAGGTGTTGAAGAGCGTTTACTTGGACCAGATTATCAATATTGGAAACAAATTAAATCACCCGGTGACATGGGCATGACTAGCGAAGGTGGAATTTCTGAAATTGCTGATAATGTATCTGGACTTATGAATTATATTGATGTATTAGCATCAGGGTCAGGAGCAGGAACCAAAGTAAGTGGAGGATTGGGAGACAAGTTCTTCTTAAAAACTGCAGCTACATGTAAAGACAAAACATCTGGTAAAATAGTAGACAGATACATGTATGTTGATAATATTCCAGATGGAAATATTCCGTTTATTAGTTCCGCTGCTGGGGAGAATTTTACATCCTTGGAGGGTCTCATTCCTGGAACACTTGGTAATCTGAATGCATTAAATCCTATGCTTATTTTTCAAGCATTTGTCTCTGGTAGTCAACCGGAATGTCAAGAAGTATCTTTGGAAACAGTGAATGTTAACAATGAACGCGGAACAGAGACACAATTCGTTACAACTACTGATATAGGAAATATAAACCCTTGTAATTTTACTTCAAATAAAAACCAGGTTACTGGTAAGGTTTGTAGAGAGTCATTTACAAATTTAAATCTGAATACCTCCTATGCGAAGAACAAAAATGTACCTAGAGACATACTTGTACAATTGTTTTATGCGTCACTTGGTGTGTTAGGAATCTATATACTTTTAAGTATGATGAAACGTATCAAAGAGAGAAAATAAGATGAAATACTCTAAATTAATGACATATAATTTTATGATTATTGGAAATGATAAAATTATATTATGGTTACTATTATTATTTATTTATGAGAATAGTTGTTCGCTTAACGGCGTTTGGAATAAGGCTTTCCCTTGCGTCCCTTTCTATTCTTAGTTTGACGCTTTCCTTTACGGTTGTAGTATTTATCACCCTTGTGTGTGACATAGTCCTTTCTACCCTTTCTTGTCTTGGAAGCCATACCCTTCTTTGGGTTACCACCCTTCTTACTTTTTCTGGATTTTCTAGATTTTCTAGATTTTTTCATGGATCTGCGCTTTTTACCACCGTCTTGGTTATCACCGTCTTTGTTAGAACCGAATAAGTTGGCAGCAACATCCTTTAAACTGTGGTATGCACCAGTTACAGCACCAGTTTCAGCATTAGGTGTAGATTCTGTCACGGGTGGTTTCTTGGTGGGAGCACCAGGACGAGTCATGGAATCATTCGATTTGGTAGGTGTATTCATTATATAATATTCATAGAAAATATTAATATTATAACAGATTATTTACAAAATATATGAATTTAAAGTTTAACGCGCTTGTAAAGTTCTAAAGCAGCTAAACCACCTGCTACTTGGGCGAGGACATAAGGGAGTAAATCGTTCTTGGGTAATTTACCGGCAGCAACCATCATGACAGACACAGCCGGGTTAAAATTACCACCTGAAATATTTCCACCGACTAAAATAGCAAGAGCCAATGCAGCACCGATGGCTAACGCATTACCGGTAGCAAGGATGACATAAAGAAAGAAAAGAGTTCCTAAAAATTCAACAATGTACTTGTTCATTATATAATATTTCGTGATAAAATAAAATATTTTGTCGTAGTGATTAAATATATAAGGTTAATTTATTAAAATGTAGGCACTACATATTGACGATTGCCTGTACCAGTCAATGCCGAACCTCCTCCACTTTTGAATGTATTTTCAAGAGCTCCTTTCTTTTTTGGTGCTGTACATCCACCACTTCGCACACGTCTTAAAGCACTATTTCTGCTTGTTGTATCTTGTGCTCTAAATGATAATGGATTTTCTTTTGAAATGTTAAATTGCGAGGATTTACCAATCGCTTGGGCTTTTTTCATATAAAGATGTTGGGATGCATCAGTGTGCTTAATTGGTATACCAGATGCGGGGAATGTAGCACTATTGACAAGATGTTTATTCAATTTATGTTTACTCATGGCGTCTGTTCTATATATTTTTCGAGCTCCAGAAAACATGGAATCACCGTCACTTGGATAAAATTTTTGAGGCATGGCCATTTTACTATCTAATCTAGCATTATTACCACGATTTTTTAATAATATTCCTTGGTCAGCTGGACCTGTAAATCGATAAGTATACATCATTTTATATATAATAAAGATTATATATAAAAATTTTATTCAATCAATAATCACGAGGTAGATAATGTGTGTTGTATGATATAAAAATTAATGACGCACACGAGATATGGCTACTTGGGAAGAATTATTATCACCACCATAACTGGAATCATTGTAATTTCTATTCACGGCTTGTTGCTTCTTAAACTTGGTATAATCAGAACCATCGTAGACATACTTAACATTTGTATTAGCACTGGGAACACCGGTATCATCGGGTCTAGCAAAAATATTTCCTCCTAAAATGTTTGCGGATTGATTGGCTGCAGTTCTAATTCTACCTGTCTTGACTTGATTTGACCCGCCAGATGTATAATATTCACGATTCAATAAATCACCTGCGTTATTGACTGCGCGAAATGGAGTAGCAGAAACCTTCTTACCATTCACAGTTCCACTGGCTGCACTACCATTCCATGCGTTTCTCAAAGTAAATCGTGTCTGTTCACGAGTAGCTCCACCATCCATACCAGAACTACCATGACTTCCACCACCGCCACCAATTAATCTTAAGGCGATACCAGGTCTCCCGGCTTGCACATATTTTAAATTCATATTTTGATTTCCACAACCAGGCATTATATATATATCTCTCATATAAAAATTTATATTTATATTATTAGTATTGCTAAATTGCGTATAGTATTATTTTTATTTGGTTTGTCGTATTCATATATGTCTTTATGATAATCTATTTTGTCATTATTCTCGGAGCAATATTCATCGTTTGTAATTCTTGGAATAATAATTTACACGCATATGGAATTTCTACATAACTAAAATCCACACGATTATCACATGTTTTACAAATATGTATCTTCATATCATTATTGTATGCTGCAATCAGACCACAGCCATTACAAACATGTACTTTATATTTATCTGATGCATCATATAATCTTCCTCTAGTAAATCTGGATGCTCCATGTGAACACATACAATCACGCTCCATTTCTCCAAATCGTAGACCGCCATCACGACTTCTTCCTTCAGCTGGTTGCCTAGTAAGATTTACCATAGGACCAATAGAACGACTATGTTGTTTGTCATTTACCATATGCTTTAATCTCTGATAAAACACCGGACCAATAAAGATACTCGATTCTATTTGTTGACCGGTTAAACCATTATACATCAACTCGTTTCCATTACTTTCATATCCAACTTTGACGAGCTCTTTACGAATTAGGTCCATAGACAAATCACCAAATGATGTTCCGTCTCCAAATAGTCCCAATTCTACAAGTACTTTTCCTAAAAGCGTTTCTTTTAGCTGTCCAATAGTCATTCTAGATGGAATCGCATGGGGATTAATGATTATATCAGGCTTCACACCTGCTGCAGTAAACGGCATATCTGATTCAGGAATAATGTTACCAATTGTACCCTTTTGTCCATGACGGCTACTAAATTTATCACCAATTACTGGGCGTCTCACTGTTCTAACACGAACTTTACAAAAGCTATAACCGTCCCCATTTCTATCAATGTAGTTTTTATCAACATAAGACTCTTCATTCGTTCTATAGGTACGGCTCAAATCTTCATATTTAATAATTTTTGTATGGTCATTTCTGTTTTCTTTGATAGGAACCACCTTTGAAATAATGACATCGTTATTTTCTAATAAAGTGTTCTCTGGAATAATACCAGCGTTTGTAATTTTATTGTAATTACCATATTTCATCCCCTTTGTTTTAGCGGGATCAGGTTTACATCGGATTTCTTCATCACCATTGATTTTTTTATCCTCATCTTTTTCAGTATGATAAATAGTTGCCTGGAATAGTCCACGATCAATAGAACCTTGGTTAAATAGTAAACTATCTTCTTGATTATAACCACTATGTGTCATGATGGCGACAATTACAGGAGACCCTGCAGGAATCTTATCCAAATGAACCATACTCATTAATCGAGTATCTACTAGAGGTCTAGCAGGATAACTCAGGACATATGCGGTTTTATCCATCCTACTGTCATAGTTGGTGACATACATACCCATGGCTTGTTTACCCATAGCCGATTGGTATGTATTTCTAGGACTCTGATTATGATCAGGATATGGAATACATGATGCAAGTAACCCAAATATAGTACTCGGGTGGATTTCACAATGAGTATATTTGTAAATAAACTGTTTTTCATTATATAAATCTTGGGGTTTCATCGCTATCATACTATGACTTTGCTCTTCTGGATCAATATATTCAATAACAGATTGGTCAATTTTCAAATCACACAACAAATCATTCCATTCCAAGTCTCCAGTTTTAATTCGATTCACAACATCCTTTTTTAGAATCGTGTTGTTATTCGAAACACGAAGGACTGGTCTAATCAATCTACCAGCATCACTACAAATTCTAATTTCTCTATTTTTAAAATCAAAGATAATGGAAGTATATATATTAATAATACCCTTGTGCTTTTTTTCTTGAAAGCCTCGGTATAATGTAACTGGGTCCTTTGCGGATCCAATCCAAGCTCCGTTAACAAATATTTTCACATAGTTATCTAGTTCGCTAGCTGATAATTCAGACAATGGTATAATATGTGGTAATATATATTCATGGATTGGACCGCTATTACTCGGAATAGTTATATGAGACATGTAACTTAGATTTTTCACTACACCTACACTAGCACCTTCTGGTGTTTCTGCAGGACATAGGAAACCCCATGAACTATTGTGTAATTTACGAGGTGGGATTAATTTACCACTCTTATCAATTGGTGTATTAATGCGACGCAAATGACTCAGTCCAGAAATATAAGTAAGTCTATTTAATACTTGAGCCACACCGACTTTATTGCTATTTGCATTTTTTATGCCAAAATCACCAGTTGATAAAGCACGCTTCAATCCATTTTCAATAGTGGTGGATTTGATAATTTTATATATATTTGTTGCGTTGATAATATTCAAATAATCTTCAGTAGAACGCCATGAACCATTATTGATTTCACGAATTACTTGCTTTTGCATATCCTTGACTAATTTATTGAAATAATTCCTGAAGAGATTATTTAATAAGATTCCAGTCAAATCAATACGCTTATTTAAATAGGAATCCCTGTCGTCTGGTTGAATCCATTCAAAACTACATCTCAATAGTTTGTTTGTCATATATCCTAGGAAATATATCTTTTGAACTTCGTCATGACAGTGAGGAAATAAATCATTTTTTAATATATCCATCGTAAACTCCTTCTTTTTCCTAATGCCAGATTCTTTATCCATATTAATAGGAGTGTACATTGCGAATCCAGTTAAATATTGAATTGCATCTTCTTGTGTCATAATTGTACTGGCTTCGACGATACTACCCTGAAGACCATATTTCATTTTTTTGTATTTTTTTTCCTCCATATTCAAAATTATCTTTTCACAAATAGCACTGTCTGAGATAATACCCAGTGCACGAAAGACAATGAATAATGGTACTGGTTGCTTTAATCGTGGGATTTGAATGTAGATAGATGAACCAAATCCTGTATTTTTACTAGTAATCATCATATTAATTTGTTTGGGACTAATACATTTGAAATCGGGTACGGATTTAATTTCAGCCGACCAACTCCATTTGTTATTATTTTTACTAACATTAAAACAGTAAACGCGATTTTCTGCTGCACGCTCTTGACCAAGAACGGTTTTTTCACTTCCATTGATTATAAAATAACCACCTGCGTCGAATTTACACTCTCCATTAACATTTTCATTAATATGTTGGTATTGACTAAGCAAACACACTGACGATTTCAACATAATGGGTAATTTTCCAATGTGAATTTTTGGCAGATTTTTATAAAATGTTTGACTATTTTCTAGGTTGGTTCCACTTCGAACAATATATTTTATATTTAGATCAATTGTCATCATAGAAGCATATGTGAAATTTCTCAATCGTGCTTCCTGAGGAAACATTAGCTTCGATGCTCCGTTATTTTCATGTATTTGAGGTCTGTATATATGGAAATTCTCAAAGGTGACGAATATTTCCAAGTTATGTTTACCACTATTTTTATCGTAGTCGTGCTCACTACATATTTGGACTGGATTAAACATATCAATTGTTTTCTGGATTTGATATGTTACAAAATTATTATAAGATTCTAATTGATGGCGAACCAATTGGGATAGATACTGATCCTTAAAATAGGATTCAATAATCGCCCATGGTGTCTCCAAATATTTATCAGGTACGATGTCAGGTCTGTCTTTTTCAAAATTAGCCATATTGCTTACTGTTGTTTGTATCATTATATAAATTAATTATTACATCAATTTATTTTTAAATTGTTTATAATGATGTAATAATTAAATTGGATAGGAAATGATATAAACCATTATATCAATTGTATATTAATGAAAAAAACGAATTTATTGATTGTTGGGCTGGATAATTATACAAAAAAACATGCAAAACAACAATCTATATATGACAATTCATTTGGAAATAATACATTATACACAGATAATTCCCTATTATTTGACATACTATCTAGTTCAGAAATGAATTATTATAATGGATATAATTCACCGTTCTTTTCAGGAATGTTTGATATTATGCCAATTATAAATGACAATATAACGAATTTTGATACAGAAAAACAACAAAAACATCTGGAAGAAAATCAAGAGGAAAAAATAATTAAAGAATCCGTTCGCATTCATGTAAAAATAGATACTTTGGCTGATTTGATTCATTTATGTGATACTTACCCACTAGCAGACAATATTGAATATAATATTAATATGAAATCGCTTCACAATATTAAACCATCGCTCGTTGAATTACAATCGATGATTGGTATGAAATCAATCAAAGAAAATATTGTAGACCAGATACTGTATTTTGTTCAAGATTTACATAAAATTTCGCCAAATAATTCTGATTACATGCATACGGTTATTTACGGTCCGCCTGGTACAGGTAAGACAGAAGTAGCTAAGGTTATGGGTAAAATATTTAGCAACTTGGGTATGTTAACGAATAATGTATTTAAAAAGGTTACGCGTGATGATTTAGTAGCTGGATATCTGGGACAAACTGCATTAAAAACAAAAGAGGTCATTAAGGAATGTATCGGTGGAGTACTATTCATTGACGAAGCGTACGCGTTAGGCAACAAAGAGAAAACGGACTCATTTTCCAAAGAAAGTCTTGATATTATTTGCGAGGCATTGAGTGACCATAAAAAAGACCTGATGTGTATCATTGCTGGATATGAAAAAGAATTACACGAGTGTTTTTTTAGTTACAATCCTGGTCTAGAATCAAGATTTACATGGAAATTCCAAATAGACGAATATAGTGGTCACGAAATGCGTCTTATATTTGAAAAAATGGTCAATGATAATAATTGGAGTTTATTAGAACCATTATCAGACGACTGGTTCGATAAAAACAAGAATATATTTAACTATTATGGTCGTGATATGGAAACATTATTTTCAAAGGTTAAAATTGTACATAGCAAACGTGTATTTTGTCTAGAGCAATCTGAAAAAACAAAAATATCAACTGATGATATGGATAATGGTTTGATTATCTATAAAAAAATGAATCAATCTGAAAAAAAACGAAATGAAAAGGAACGATTATCGCAGATATACAATACATTATATTGTTAAAATAGTTACAATATTTTATGTAGTAAAATATAATATGGTAGACGATACAAATACATCGACTAAGAAAACAATTCAATTATCTGATTCGTTCCTATCAATGAATAAAACAAAAAAGGCAGGTAGTAGAAAGAAAAAGAAAGAAAAACCAACTGTTGCCGTTGAGCCAAATAGTTTACGAAAAACATTGCTCGGTAAAATAAAACAATTTCAACAAAACGAAAAAATTAAAAACAAACCTCCTCCGGACGAGGAAAATCAGTTTAAAGGCACATTACAAGAGTCAATGGAATATTTAGAAAAAAGAAGAGAGAAAATGAAAGAAAAAAAAACAAAGGCGAATGGTCCACGAAAGAATAAAACTGTAAAGAAACCGAATATGTATAAAGAAGGGAAAAATGACTCTAGTAATATTCATACCCAGTTATACCCCCACGCGAATTCATATCCACCATTAATATCTATTGATCTACCCTCATCTTTTGGAACAGACCTTCCTTTTAATAATAATGATCAATGCAATTTTGTTGGTGGTATGTACCCACTAGCACCCCCATTCGCACCACCAATCGCACAACCAATCGCACAACCAATCGCATCACCAATCGCACAACCAATCGCATCACCAATAGCACAACAAATCGCACCAAATATAGTATCTATCGAAGAACCACCAAATGGTTGTTTAAAAGGGGGAACAAAACCAACCTATAGACAGTATCATAATAAAACTTTAAAACGACAACATGTGCAACATATAAGTAGTGATGGTAAGACGATTTCGAATTCGAATTCTAAAAAGTCTTTAAGTGTTAAAAATCACCATAAAGGTAGACATAATGCTAAAATACGACAAAAAACTCGACGAACAAAGATATCCACCTTTAAATTAGGTAAAAGAGGTAATAATGTTTCTGTCTTAATAAAAAATAATGTAACGAGACGCAAGGTGAAACGCGAACATGGTATATTAAAGCAAAAGAATATGGCTGAGATTAAAAAATATCTATATGACCGTAATTTGCTTCGTATTGGGTCAATTGCCCCACCAGATGTATTGAGAACAATGTATGAACAATCCATTTTAGCAGGTGATATAACGAATGTGGGTATGAATACAACTCTACAGAATTTTTTAGAAACAGCGACTATGTAACATTATAACAAGTGTCATCATAAAATTGTCAGCATAACAATGTAATGTAAAATAAAAATGTGATTATTTTACATTAATTTTGAAAATTCATCTTTAATATCAGTTGTTAAATAGGTATTTTTACTAATAGCGCGAATAATTTTATTCGTTTCTTTTTCGTCTTCTTCCACGTTCGTCATAGAATGAAATATTAACTTTGTCATTTTAGATTGAAGACCTTCATCTGTATTCCAACCTTGATTTGCCTCTTGCCATTTATTAATTAAAGTTCGTTGTTTTAAGGAAAGGCTTTTAATACCTTGTAATAAAAGCAAAAGTTCATTATCTTTTTCCCACGAATCGTTTTCTTTTATATACATCGTTTTTCTAGCTGGGTCAGTACAATGAATCGGTCTATCCAATATGTCTAATTGGCTTAGTCCATTTACTAATAAATTCGTCATTGATTTTGTCAGTCCATTTTGAATAGTATTATCATATGTTTCATTTGTAATAGGTAATGAATTAATAAAATCAGTGAGATTCATCGCATTTTTACATTGTTCATTTAAAAACATGTTGATATTGAATTGGTTATTATGTGTAGTATTGTGACTGTTTGTTGTATTTCCAACATGAGGCATAATTTCCATCATTTTTTCCATAACATCTTGATTTTTCAAAATGACTCCCTCTATTACATCTTGATTCTTCAAAAGCATTTTTATTAATAATTCTTTGTCTATATCTATATCTGTATCTGTACTACTATTATTGTTATTATTGTTTGAACTGTAGTTTTCTTCCCCTTGAACAATGTAGCATTTCTTTTTGTGATACCATAAACTGTTTCTAGCTGAATATTGTTTACCACAATCACATGTATATAATTTGTTGCAGACGGCATTATTTTGCTCAATATCGTTCAATAATGTTCTAGAACAGTGTTTTCGTGTCAATAAATGCTGCTTCCAATTACTTTCTTTAATACATATAAAGTCACATTTTTCACAATAATATTTTTTGGCATTTTTTGGCATCAAAATCATTCTAAAATGTTCTATATTTATAGAACAGATAAAAATGCCTAAAATTCATCGTAAAATCAACCATTTTTTTACAATCACAAATGGATTTTTTTCAAAATCGATTTCTTACCATTATGGTCTAAATCACTTTTTCACAACTTTTTCAATTCTATTTTCAATATTTCAAAACTCTGCAAGAATTCTTGTGTGTTTTTTTGAAAAGTCAAATGAAGTATAGAAAAAAAGTAAAAAGTGAAAATACCTACACGTATCGTATACAGTGCACTTTTTTCAGTCCATAAACACCCCCTACATATGTAGGGGAGTACCTACATGGTCAAAACAAAAATATTTCATTATTGTCCGAAAACAGACGCTACATCTCAAGGTAAATCCATTTTTTTATCCCCGTTTTTTCCGAAATCCAAAAATCGATTTTAAAAAAATCCCCTACAGAGGATAAATTAACTGTCAATAATGACTGTTTTTTTATCAACTAATTTAGTCAAATCTATATTATATATATGAATATCCGGATTTATTGGGATACAATTATACAATTCAAATATATAGATAGCGCATTTAAAATATTTAGTTATATTAAATAATGTCCATTTTTCCTCTCGTTAAAAATTTAAAGGCAACATCCTATTTAAAGGCGTTTGTATTGAATGCACTCGTCGGGGCGGTAATATGTGCAATGGCAATTGAATTTCGCTTATTATTAGAAGACGAAAAGAACGAGTACTACGGTTTCTGGGCAAGAATATACAATGAAAAGAAACTCAACATATTTCATAAACTAGGCACCACATTATTAATTACATTTTTAGTCTCTATTTTGGTGTATCATGTAATGTACTTTTTATTCTTATTTGGTGGAGGACAACTAAACTTGATTCCGTCTGTCAATGCAACATTCAAAGAATTAATACAAGAGAGAAAATCAATTTAATACGCAGCATGTTCATCATCATAAACAATATGAATCGTATACACGAATAAATATGAATAAATATGAATGAATAATTAAATAAACTAATACATATAAACACTATTGTTTATATTTACTAATTGATAATGGCTATGATGAATATATATTTTAAATTAAAAAAGGAATACAGAGAGAAATATGGGGAAAAAACATTATTGTTGTTCCAAGTAGGTGCGTTTTACGAGGTGTATACAAAGGTTGATAAAATAACCAAGGAAATTACCGAATCGCAAGTTATCGAATTTAAACGATTTACTGAATTAGCGTCTGCTAAAAAGACAGAAGATACGCTCATGTTGGGGTTTAGAGATTATATATTGGATAAATATGTGGATAAAATTCAAAAGAACGGATATACCGCGGTTGTTTATAGTCAAGATGCTCCATCCTCAAATACAACGCGAAGTCTGTTGGGTATTTTCTCTCCAGGAACCTTTTTTTCAGTTAATAATGACGAAATTTCCAACAATTTGTCATGCTTGTGGATAAATCATAATGAACGAAGCATATTGAACAAGAATGGAAATATAATAATAGGAATGTCAAATATTGATAATTTTACAGGAAAGAGTACATTCTACGAGATTACAGTTGAGAATATTCATAACCCAACTACATATGACGAGGTTGAACGATTTATTAGCACATATAATCCGAGCGAAACAATTATTATTTCAAATATGCCAGACAATAAAATTAATGATATTATTAATTATACAAAAATCGAAAGTAAAAAAATTCATAAACTAACAAATGTAGATATTCGGGTAAAAAACGCAGAAAAACAAGTATATCAAACCGAACTGTTGAATAAGTATTTTTCAAATAATGTAAGTGAATCTCTCTATAAAAGTAGTTTGGAGTTTGTATACGGGATTCAAAGTTATATCTATTTATTGCATTTTGTATTTGAACATAATCCAAGTCTAGTACATAAAATACAAGAACCTATCATTGAAAACAATACTGAAAGACTTTTATTAGCAAACCATAGTTTACAACAATTAAATATAATTGATGACCATAATTATAAAGGAAAACTATCATCCATTAGTGGGTTTTTGAATAATTGTATTACATCCATTGGTATGCGCAGTTTTAAACATTCCATATTAAACCCAACCACAAATGTAGAAAAACTAGAGAGAAATTACGACATAACAGAATATCTATTGGAATCCGAACATTGGAAACAATGGCGCACACAATTAAAAAATATCAAGGATATTGAGAAATTAAACCGCCAGATATATTTAAAAAAAATAACACCCTTTCATTTGTTTTCTTTTTATGAAAATCTCTCTACGATTCAAAATTTGTTTGTTTCTGTCAGTGATGATGATAGTTTGAACACTTATTTCCATGAAGAAATAGAAATGAACATATCATCAATATGCAATCAATTCAGAGAGATATTCGATAAAACATTTGTAATCGACGAATGTAAAGAAATAAATACACTTGACATAGAGAGTAATTTCATTCAACCTGGTGTGAGTAAAGAACTTGACGATGTTGTTAATTTATATGAAAATAGCAAATGTAAATTAGAATGTATTCGAGAATATTTGGACTCTATGATTGCGAAAGGAGAGAAAACGAAAAAGAATGATTTTGTCAAAATTCATGAAACTGATAAATATGGTATTATGGTTCAATGTACTAGTCGTCGTGGCACAATATTAAAACAACAAATCCAAAAGGGTAAATATCAGACCCAATTACAATATATTAACAGAGATGGTAATATAGATATATTCGATTTTATACCTGATGTACATACATCTGTTGCAACAGGTGCCAATGTAAACATAACAAATGAATTTATTACGAATCTATGTAATAATATCACAAAGTCGAAGCAGAAAATGAAAGATTTAATTACACTTGTGTATAATAAATTTATACAAGGGTTAGAGGAATATACGAACGAATTTTCTAATTTGGTTCTTTTTACATCAAAAATTGACTTATTACAAAATATGTGTTATATCGCCGAAAAGTATAATTACTGTAAACCTTCTATCAAGCAAGGTAATAAATCTTATATTATTGCAAAAGAAATGAGACATCCATTAATAGAACAATTAAATACAGAAGAACTATATGTATCAAATGATATAAGCATCGGTTTAGACAACGATTTAATGTTACTTTATGGCACAAATGCTGTAGGAAAAACTAGTATTATACGAGCAGTCGGTGTAAGTATTATTATGGCTCAATCCGGATTGTTTGTTCCATGTGATCAGTTTGAATTTGTTCCTTATACTGGAATTTTTACGAGAATTCTAGGAAATGATAATTTATTTAAAGGTCTTTCAACATTTGCTGTAGAAATGTCGGAATTGCGTATTATATTAAAAATGGCAAATGAAAATAGTTTAATATTGGGTGACGAATTATGTTCCGGTACTGAGCATGATTCAGCCGTGAGTATATTTGTATCTGGTCTAGAATCGTTATATACGAAAAAAACAAGTGCAATTTTTGCCACCCATTTACATGAAATTGTCCATTATGATGAAATAAAAGCAATGGATAAATTACTGATAAACCATTTAACTGTTTCTTATAACCGAGAAGAAGATTTACTTATTTATGATAGAAAACTTCGTGATGGACCTGGTGAAAGCATGTACGGATTAGAAGTTTGTAAATCACTACATTTACCCGACGATTTTTTAGAACATGCTTATGCTATACGACGAAAATACAATAACGATTCGGGTATTCTTTCCAAGAAAGCATCACATTTTAATAGTAAAAAAATAATGGATATATGTGAATTATGTAGAGTAAAAAAAGGCGATGAAGTTCATCATTTACAACACCAGGAAAATGCGGACAAAAACAACATGATATCTCATTTTCATAAAAACCACCCGGCAAATTTATTAACATTATGTGAACAATGTCATCATGAAATCCACAAATCAGGTAAACAACATAAGAAGGTAAAATCGGGAAAAGGAATATGTATTCAAGAAATATAACATAGTATACAGCGACGGATAATCAAATTACAGTGAAATTATAATGTAAAAATACTATATAATGAATTTAGGTATTTCTAATAGCGGTTCTAGTTCACTTAATAATATGTTTCCAAAAATGATTTCAATAACCATCATTCTTGTTGGGTTAATGGCATTTATGGCTATGATTAAGTTTGATTTCATCCCAACAAAACAAATGATAGAAGAAGACCAAAAAACAATTACTGTCGAAGGATTTGATGTTATGAAAAAATCAGATGGTGATGCGGCAATGTCACAGGGATTTTGTGAAAGTCACAATGGCGAACGAAGTAGGTTACAAGACAGTTGTGGCGAATTAACAAAGAAAAACTGTTTGGCTACTTCCTGTTGTGTTTATGCAAAAATGCAAGGAGAAGAGAAGTGTCATTCTGGCGATGAACATGGACCAACTTTTAGAAGAGACGAGATCGGCAAGACACATGATGTCGATTATTATTATTTTAAAAATGTTTGTTATGGTAAAGAATGTCCAACGGATAAATAATTATTTCGTAAAAAATTGATTTATATATAAATTTATATAATATATATATAATTCAATATGATTATTCCAGTTAAGTGTTTTACATGCGGAAAGGTGATAGCTAATAAATATGAATACTATCAGAAAGAAGTTAGACGAATGAAAATGGCTAGGGGGATGGAAATTGACAAGGTAGTATATTTAACCGAAGATTATGTCGACAAAACTCCAGAGGGTGAAGTTTTAGACAAATTGGGATTAAATAAAATGTGTTGTAGGCGTCATTTGTTGACTCATGTCGATATAGAATAATCTATCTATATATTATATTATGGGAAAATCAATGAAAGTCCAATACAAAAAAAAAACAATGAAGAAACGCAAATCTTCAGGGAAAAAACACATGCGTAAAAATACAAAAAGACGAACTATAAAAAAAAATAAAGGACGAAAAATGTCTCGTAAGTCGAGTCGTAAGTCGAGTCGCAAGTCTAGAATGAGAGGAGGGTCTGTAAATGGTCCTGTTGGATATTCATGGAATGGGGGTGATGTTGGTACTTGGCCAGGTGTACAAGCATCCCAAGGTATGAATACCAATGGAGCAACCATGTCAAATCATTTTTCTTTGAGCCCAAATGGAATCGTTGTAGGTGGTATTGAACCTGCTATATCAACATCCGATGACCAATTAATCAATTCGTCATCTGCCTCTATGTCTGGTGGCAAAAAAAGAAAGAATAAAAAAAGAAAACTTTCTAGAAAAGGAAAACAAAAAGGTGGTCTTGGATTTCAAAGTATTGTAAATTTAGGAAGAGGATTGGAGTCAAGTGCAAAAGGTGTTTATTATGGCTATGTTGGTGAAACACAACCTAATAGTGATTATCCATATTCAACACAAGGCCAATATGCAAATAGTAATAACAATCAATCAGTATTGAATACACCGGTAGATGTCCGTGGTAGTTTTGTTAAGGCCAACGAAACAGTAGCAAAAATATAATTTCTCTTTCTATATCATAATGTTAGGATTAAACGACATTCGAAAAATGTGTTCACCTGCTGTAATTTATTTTTTTATTAGTGTATTTTCTTTACTCATGTTGATTGGTATGAATTTGTCTAATCATGGTACCAATACATTGTGCGTTGGTAATTATGAATGCCCAACAGAAAGCTTATTAATGGTATATTTGATGAAAGGTTTATATATTTTATTCATGACAATCGTATTGGATTCATTGTGTAAGAATGGTTATGCAAGTATTTCATGGTTTTTAGTATTTTTCCCATTACTATTTTATTTTATTATTCTAGGATTTTACATGATTATGCAAAATTCAAAGACAGTGAAACATGGTGATATAGAATACATGTTGAATTAAAATTAATTAATTTATTTATAGCGACATAACTTGTCGAATATATAAAAACCACTAGCCTATTTTAATAAATATGTTAGTGATTACATATAAAAAAATATACTTAAGATATAGTATAATGAGTATTAAGTACAATAATACGACATGGAACATAATAGAAAAATTTTTTTATGATAATCCACAAGTATTGGTGAAACATCATATTACTTCATATAATGATTTCTTTAGAACAGGAGTCAAACGCATATTTAAAGAGAGAAATCCAGTAATTCTTCAGAAAGAACAAGATGAGAAAACAAAGGAATTTAAATATAGATGTGAATTGTATTTAGGTGGTCGTGATGGTTCTCAAATTTACTATGGAAAGCCAGTAATTTATGATGACAATCGGGAACATTATATGTACCCAAATGAAGCACGATTGAGAAATATGACGTATGGTATTACTATCCATTACGATTTAGAGGTGGATTTCTATATTTTAGATGAGAATGATGGAACTATAAAAAAATCAACCGAATCCTATAGCAAACTCTTTTTAGGACGATTTCCAATTATGCTTCAATCAGACCTTTGTATTTTAAATGGTCTTAATCGAGAAGTGCGATATAACATGGGTGAATGTAGAAACGATTATGGTGGTTATTTTATCATTGATGGAAAAGAGAAGGTTATCATTAGTCAGGAGAAATTCGCCGATAACATGCTTTATATTCGCGACAACTATAACGACATTTATAGTCATGGTGCAGATATAAGAACTGTTTCAGAAGATTCATCAAAACCAGAAAGAACATTGTCTGTTAGAATCGTCGCTCCAACGAATGTCTATTCAAACAATCAAATTGTGGTTAACATTCCCAATGTTAGAAAACCAATTCCTCTATTCATTTTGTTTCGAGCATTAGGGGTAGTATCAGATAAAGAAATCATTGAATATTGTCTTCTGGATTTAGAGCAAAACAGTTCAATGGTTGATTTATTTATCCCCTCTATACACGATGCTGGTAAGATTTTCACACAAGAAACTGCTCTCGAATATATTAAAACATTCACAAAAGGACATACAGTAACGCATGTATTGGATATTTTGTCTAATTATTTCATGCCTAATGTTGGGGAGTTAAATTTCCAACAAAAAGCATACTCACTAGGAAATATTGTATACAATTTATTACTTGTGTTTACAAAGCTAGAAGCTCCTACAGATAGAGACAGTTTTAAATTCAAGCGTGTTGAAGTTCCAGGAATGTTAATGTACAATTTATTCAAAGAATATTTTAAACATCAACATGATAATATTAAGCTAAAACTGGATACAGAATACAATAAGAACAAGTCTAAGACTATATATCAAGGTGATAGTTTCAAAGAATTGATATCTAATAACTACGAAGAACTGTTTAAAGACCGTGTTGTAGAATCTGGATTTAAAAAGGGATTTAAGGGTAATTGGGGTGCTGAAGAGCACACGAAACGACCTGGTGTGGTTCAAGATTTAAATAGATTGTCGTACAATAGTTTCATCTCTCATTTAAGAAAGATCAATCTACCTATGGATTCAAGTGCAAAAGTAGTGAAACCTAGATTGTTACATGGTTCACAATGGGGATTAATTGACCCAGTCGATACACCAGATGGTGGAAATATTGGGTTTCATAAACATATGGCCATTTCAACACATATAACCAGTGGATGTTCTGGTTATCCTATGATGCAATTCTTACGAAATATATGCAAAATGAAATTATTGGAAGAATGCAATACATCATTTCTCTTTAGTAGTACCAAGGTAAATGTAAATGGTTCATGGATAGGTGTAATTACAAATCCACAGGAAATATTGAGATTAATTAAAAAATACAAACGCAATGGTTTAATTCCTATCTATAACAGTGTGAGCTGGAATATTAAGAAAAATGAACTCATTGTGTTTACCGATTCTGGAAGACTATGTAGACCTATTTTTTATGTGAACAATAAAAAACCCAGTTTTCAAAAAAAAGAAATCATGGAAAAAATAAATGGTAATAATTTCTCATGGAATAATCTCATTAGTGGCTTTTCTAAGAAAAAAGATGATGATTATGATGTAAATACATGTAAATATTACAAATTGAATGAACTGTATGATACAGATGATTTTGATAAAGTAGAGAATACAGAGGCAATTATTGATTATATTGACACAACCGAAGAAGAGACCGCATTAATCTCTTCTGATTACGAACTACAAGAGAACATTCCATATACACATGTTGAGATACACCCATCCCTTTTATTGGGTGTTATGGGTAATCAAATCGTTTTTCCAGAAAACAATCAATTACCTAGAGATTTGTTTTCATGTGGTCAATCAAAACAAGCTGTTTCATTATATAGTTCTAATTTTTTCACTAGAATCGATAAAATGGGCGTGGTATTGAATGCTGGTCAAACTCCTCTCATCAAAAGTAGATATTTACAATATATTAACAACGAGGAACATCCTTATGGTGAAAATGTCATTGTCGCTATTATGGTGTACGGAGGATATAATGTGGAAGATTCTATTTTATTCAATGAGGGTTCGGTTAAGCGTGGTATGTTCAGAACTACTTATTACAACATGTACGAATCTAGAGAAGAAAGCTCCAAGATTGGAGAAAATACGATTGACTCTCACTTTCAAAATATTGAGGATGCTAATATGAAAGGTTTAAAACATGGGTATGATTATAGTGTTTTGGACAAATATGGTCTGGTGAAAGAAAATACGGAAATGGATGATAAAAAAGTAGTCATTGGTAAAATTCAAACGAATTTGGAAGAACCCGATATGGGAATTGATGCATCTGTCTATCCTAAGAAAGGGCAGCTTGGATTTGTTGACAAAACATTCATGACAGAAGATGAAGAAGGGTTTAGATTGGCGAAAGTTCGAATTCGCGAAGAGCGTATTCCTGCGATAGGTGATAAGTTTTGTAGTCGTTGTGGACAAAAAGGAACGGTAGGTCTGGTAATACCAGAAAAAGATATGCCATTTACAGAAGATGGTGTCAGACCTGATATTATTATTAATCCACATGCTCTTCCATCAAGAATGACAATTGGGCAATTGGTAGAAACATTAATGGGTAAGGCATGTGTAAATGCAGGCGGATATGGTGATTGTACTGCATTTGTCAACAAAGGTTCCAAGCACGAATTATTCGGTAAAATTCTCAATCAAAATGGTTATAACTCTACTGGTAATCAAATGTTATATAATGGAATGACTGGTGAACAATTACAAGCCAATGTATTTATAGGACCTACTTATTACATGAGATTAAAACACATGGTAAAGGATAAGATAAATCATCGGGCAAGAGGACCAATTGAACAATTGACTCACCAAACTGTTGGTGGAAGGGCGAATGATGGTGGATTAAGAATAGGAGAAATGGAGCGCGATGGTATAATTGCTCACGGTGCTGCTGGATTTCTACAAGAGTCTATGTTGACTAGAGGAGATGAATATTATATGGCGGTTTGTAATAATACAGGTACAATTGCTATTTATAACAATACCCAGAACCTTTTTTTAAGTCCAATGGCGGATGGACCTATTAAATTTCAGGAGACATTGGACCATACACTGAATATTGAAAATGTTACAAAATATGGACGAAATTTTAGTATTTTGAAAATACCATACGCATTCAAATTGCTTATTCAGGAATTACAAACAATGAATATACAAATGCGATTAATTACGGAGGACAATATTGACCAAGTAACCAATATGGGGTATTCAAATAATATTATTAAATTGAAAAAGGAAGAACTTTCAAAACCGAATTGGGCTCAAAATGACCATATTAATGCTACTCTTAATGCGGAAATTAGTGATAGATCAAGACGCGATATTAATACACTGTATAAAGATAATTCGGATATAGATGTCAATACAACTTCATCATCAAATGAACCAATTGAGTATCCAAGAGAGAATCAAAATACTAACTTACAACCAGAGGAATATGGATGGTCATATTATAGTTATGACGAAGAAAGAGGAGAAGCTTACAAATCGCTTATTCGCGATAAGAACGGCGAAGCTACCGAAGTATGGTTTGTTGGAGAACATGATGGTGATTTACCCAATCGTTTTCCTAGTGGATGGAATTCATCTACATTGGAATATAACGATGGTGTAGCAATACTACCAAATGTAATGGTTGAAGAACTCATCAGCAATCAAGTTCCAAACAATTGGAGCATTAGTTTAGACATTATTAAGAGAGAAAATAAAGGAAAACCAACCCCCCAAATTTCACCTGATTCTGTTTACGGAACTACACCTCCTTATCCACCAGGTTCACCACAATACGCTCCAGGAACTACACCTCCTTATCCACCAGGTTCACCACAATACGCTCCAGGAACTACACCTCCTTATCCACCAGGTTCACCACAATACGCTCCAGGAACTACACCTCCTTATCCGCCAGGTTCACCACAATATGTTCAGGGTTCACCACCATATGTTCCTTCCGGAAATACACCACCTACTTTACTGACAGGAGCAATTCCTGTGAATACAATTGTAGGTATCCCAGTATATGCACCAAATTCTCCTGTATACAATCCAAATTCTCCTGTATACAATCCAAATAGTACATCATCAAGTTCAGACGGCATCATACCTCCCCCGCCACCACCCGACTTAAATTCAGATTCATCATTAGATAGCAATATTATTAGCATTGATACTGAACCTGAACCTGAACCGCGTGATGATGGGATCGAACTTATTATTAACGAAAAAAAAGAAAATCCAAAGGGAGATTCAGAGAATGAATCATCTGAATCATCTGAATCATCTAGCTCTGGCGAAAAAAAATCAATAAGTTTTAATTAATATAACAATGATGATAACTCGTAGCAAATATTATTTTTATTAATTTTTATTAATTTTTGAATATTAATAAAAATTGAAACTAGATAAAAATATAATTTTGTATTATATTATACAGTAACGATGGCACAATCTAGTGGAACGATAACAACGATTTTCAAATCTAGACAGACGATGTTGAAATTATTACAAGCGCAAAAATTCAATATAAAAGATTATGAGGAATTCAGCATAAATGAAGTACATGTTATGTATAATAATAAACAATTAGATATGCTAATGTCAAGTGATGATAACATTGAGAATAAAAAGAAGGTATATGTAAAATATCATTTAGCAAAAACATTACCCAGACAAAATATAAATGACTATATTGACGATTTATTTAATTTGGAGCAAGTGCTATCAAAAGGTGATACTCTAATAATTGTTATCAAACAAGAACCACACGAACCACTATTAAATATATTAAGACAAATTTGGGAACAAGACGGTATATTCATCATCGTGTATAATTTAGAAAGATTACAATTTAATATATTAGAACATAGTTATGTGCCCAAGCATGAGATTATGAATGAAACTCAAATTTCTGAAATGAAACAGAAATACAACATTAAAAATGATTTAGAAATACCTGAAATATCTAGATTTGATCCAGTTGCTATGGCGATTGGTATGCGTCCAGGAGATATATGTAAAATAGTGCGACCAAGCAAAACAGCAATTACTGCTGATTATTATAGATTATGTTCTCAATAATAAATATACATGGATTTATTAAAAACATCAAAAGAAAAAATAGAAGAATTAAACGACCGTTTTTTTTATATCATGGAAAATTTTATACCCAAGTATATAAATTATTTAAGAGATCCAAAAGATAACAAGGATAAATCCGAAATCACACGTATCAATGGTGTTATTACAAATATAAATAGTGACGCACATGTATTGCAAAATCAATTACAAGTTGCAATTGACATGAATGACTCAAAAATGGTTCAATTGAATGCTGATATAGCTTCGTTGAAACAAGAGAATAAAGACATGAAGTCTAGAGTCAATGAATTAAGTAGCCAAACAATAACATCAGAAGGTTTATTTGATACTGAATTAGATTGGTATAAAAAACAAATATTAATCATTTTGTTACTATTTATTGGTATCGTATATGGTATTCGATTATTAACAGGTTTACATATGTCATGGATACAATTAGCCGTACCGATATCTTTATTTATTATAATGAAATGGATATACGGATTTATGTTTCGAGGTTAAAACATTTTCTATGAGTAATTTATAGCAAAATATGATTCATCCGTACAATGAGTCGACACTTACTATAATTGAAAATATGAATAGTAATGATAATAGTAGTAGTAATGAAATTACATATTATGTAAACAAAATAGACAATGGGCGACAATCTATTCGTAAAATTAAGAAGAATTTAGTTCAAATTGTAGGAGAAGAAGAAGACGCGAAGTTAAGAATGACCGAAAATTTTTATGATTATTGGATTTGGACTATATTAATGTTCGTTATTCTATGGTTACTTTACATATGCTATACCAATAAAGAACATAGCACGATGACTACTTTATACATATTGATTTTTTTAACATTAATGTATATTTTTCACAGTTATATTCTATCTGTTTAGAATAATTATTATGTATAAATAATATCTAATAAATTATATATACATGACTTATATTGACGATATCATTAATAAAAATCCAATAAAATATGATTCATTAATTACAAACAATATTAGTAATAAAGAATTAAAAATGAAAATAGATGAATATAATAATATACAAGAAGAATATGCGTCTTTATTATCAAAACAATCAGTAAATCAGGGTGGTTGGAACGATTTACAAAATACAAACTATTCTAGTGGATTAATAACACAACCTAAATCGGAAAATGATATGTGGAAATATTTGGGCCAATCTGATACATTAGAAGAATGTAAATTACAAGCAGTACAGAACAAACAAGCCTTTAAAAGTGTTGTATATTATCCAGAACAAGTTGACAATGGTTGGGCAAAATCATGTTATGGTGGTATTAGTAGTAAACCAGGAGAGAATGTAAATCAAACAAATGTAATTACCTCTATCCCACCCAATAAATCTACTGCATTGGGTGGCGATGGAGGATTTAAATTACTTACCAAGATGAAAAATATTCAAGATGATATACAATTATTAATTCAAAAACAAATAAATAATACACGAGGTATTATTAAAAGCAAATCGTTGTTTAAAGTAAATATTAATAATCAAGAATTACATTTAGATGAAGTGATTGAAAAATTAAAGGCTGATAGAATTGAATTAGATAAAGTATTGAATGCGACACATAACAATGAATATATTGCTTACGACGAAGAAAGTAATCTGAAAAAGACATCCGCTTTTTATCATTATATGTTATGGTTTATTTTAGCCATTGTAACTATTTACATGTCTATTCATTTATATTCATCGGAAGATTACAGCATTTCTACATCAACCTATCTATTCGTGAGTATATGGATAACAATTTTTTTATATTACTATTATTCTCAAATATCTGAGTATAGCAAAAAAATAACGGATTCCATATCATACTTGTTTAGTATGATTCCTTAAATACACACTATTTATGTATTTTTATTCTATGAATATATTAATAGTAATGGTTGGACCTATAAAGGACGGCAATTTTTATATACAACAAAGAAAGGAACATGAAGGTAATTTACAAAAGAAAAAAAGAGTGGGTTCTGGTTTACAAATAAAAGAGGGATATAAAAATTATTCTAGATCAGAGCAAAAAAAAACTCCCAATACATTTGATATACCAAGTGGTTTAGATCCGGGACAAATGGTTATGTGTGAAGCAAACACAGTTGGCATTGCTGGTTCTAATTGTGGTGGACCAGTAATTGAAAAAAATACAAATGAACTAGAAGAACTGAAAGCAATACAAGACGCGTATAATAGAGAATTACAAGAATACAATAACTCTATTAAAAACTTGATGGAAAATTCAAAGCTATATGTTCATGCCACCAATAACTCTACAAATCGTGCGCATAATAATTGGGTAAGAGATGAAAAGACAGGTTCAATTGGTTATGTTACAAGTCGTGGTGTTTATAAAGAGCTACCCGACCTTGCTATGGGAAATGAAATACAAGGGAATAATAAATGCCCTGATAATTACACACAGGCACAAACAGTTACTGTAAATTCTGGTCAAGTTCAATCCTTATCATCTGCACCATATAATGAAATATTAGAGACAAATCTTGGTCCAATAATCAAAGGTGATCCAATGATATCAAATCAGTATTGTTCCAGTGCTGATGAAAATATATATATAACAAGGCCTGCAAAAACAACAGAACCAGTATACAAGGGATGTAACAAAACTTCAGGGCAAATACAGACAGATTTGGGCGAAACGACATTTGAATCATGTAGACAACGCGCAGAAGATAAAGGTGTTAATACATTTCAAATGGGACCAAATGATTCAGATAGGGCATATTGCTATTTGGGTGATGGAAGTTCTGACACATATGAGAATGGGTCTTCAAATTGTCCTACAAATTCGTCCAATCATCGGTTGGGTAGACATGTACCTGAGCGATTTGAAGAACCTAAAAAGGTCACCTTCTTTAATTTTATTCCTCAATTGGTAGACCCGTATGATACATATGCTACTTATACCATGAGTGGTGCAAATATAAACAATATGGGGAAAACTTATTATGTAACGGACGATTTGAAAACAAAAATGTACCCAGATGATCTTTTAACAAATGATGGCGACTCATTTGAATTTGCTGGAAACTTTGATTCAGCCGGAAATGATATTGTATCTGGAACTGGATTATCCTTAGAACAAGTAAAAGTTAAATGTATAAATACACCTAGTTCTGCTGGTTTTGTTATGACAAATGATGGTACATATTATATTAAAAATAATAAAATGTGGCCGAATGGTAATCGTCAAATGAATCCAACCATTCAGTTGTATGTTAGAAGTAAATCAGTGAAAAATAGTAACAGTTGTAGTAAAGTTATTAATTTTGCTAATCAAGAACAATCCGATGGATATATGAATACGGGTGAAATGATGTCAATTGACACACAATGTAGTTTAGGTATTATTTCAAATCGTGATATGGAATTGGTTAAAAGTCAATATTTGAAATTGCAAAATATATTGTCTACAATGCGTACAAAAATTGATAAAATATCAAAGGAAGATGCTACTATGAATGAACGATTAATGAATGAATACAATCTATTACAATCAAACCTAAACAAATATGAAAAAACTTATAAGGAAATACGTGATGTTCACAAATTATCTAAGCATAGTTCTGCGTTGTACGAAGATTCAACTTTGCAAATGAATAGTAGAAATAGCAAATTTATCATATGGAGTATTTTAGCATTAACTGTAGCTTATATAACTATGAAATATATTCGTTAATATAACCCATATAAACCATATAAACCATACAAATAATGTAAATAATATGCTAGTTAAATTCAACATCCTATACATTATATATTATCTCTCTTCATAATATATAATGAATGCACACTCCGTAGATAGAGTTCAAGATGAAATACAAACAGTTACCTCTATTTCACAAGTAGATGTTCAAATATCTGAATTATATACCGAATTAGAAAAATTAACTGTTCAATTAAACCCTGATATTTCGCAACAACAAAAAATATTGAATAATATTGATGAATTACAGAAATTAAAAATTAGTTTGTATAACAATATTAGCCAAGATTATGCTAGCGCACAAGCTGATTTGGTCGAAACCCGGGATAATTTAGTAAATGATGTGGCTATGGCGAATGTCCTTAATGGTGAAATTGCTAATGTTAATTCGAACTTATCCAATCTAAAAAATACTAGAAATGAAAAGGTGAGAATGGCTGAAATTAACAATTATTATAGCAGTAAATATGAGACTCAAACAAATATAATGAAGACAGTTGTTTATTTCTGTATTCCCATTTTAATTTTAGGAATAATGATGAAGAAAGGATTAATGTCTCAAACATTTGGAATGTCTATCATTGGTATATTAGTTGCAATATTAATCATCATTTTATTTTTTCAGTTAGTAGACATAATGAAGAGAGATAATACTGTATATGACGAATATAATTGGAAATTTGACCCTAAAAAATCTACAATTACTACTAATGGAAACAATGCCCAAGATCAACCAAAAATCAACAAAAAGAATGGAATTGTATGTATCGGACAAGAATGTTGTCCTCCCGGCAACACGAGTGGTATATCGTGGAATGCGTCTACACAATTATGTGTAGGAAATAAAGCACCATCCGCTCATGTAACAACATCATCAACAACTACAAAAGAGGAATTTACCGGAAGTAGATTAATAAAAAATGCATTTGATACTCCCTCATTCAATATAAATATATTTAAGAATACAAGCAATGTAGATGGCTTTGATGATTCCGATGCAAAATATAGTAACTTTTAAATCTAGTTATATAATAATATATAATGAACTGTATCGATGCTACACAATTATCAAAAATGATAGATATACCCAAATTTAATAAAATGATTAACAATACTACAGAAGTAGCGACTAATTTTTTGAATTCATATACTGAAAAACAGAATGGTAATAAGAAAATACTTGAAGACCGCAATGCGAAAATTATAGAAGAACGGTATAAAAAAACAGCCATGGACAAACAAAGAAATATGACGGAAAAACATCAATCTGTTATGAATATTTTAAATCGCGAACACTTGTTTTTACAACAACAAATGAATAGTATGCAAAATACAACAGATTTGTTTGATGTACTGTCCAATCAAAATAGTAAAATGAAAACAAATGTTGAGAATGAGATTCACACAATTGAATTATCTGATAGAAAAACTTATTATGAAGATGCACGAAATACATATTTAGGTTGGTGGTCTAATCTATTGACCCATATTTATTGGTTAATTATCATTGTATACGCTTCTGGAATTATTTTTACAAGGCGTTATACTGAAAAACGACAATGGTTAATTGTCTTTATGTTAATTGTTTATCCTCGTGTCGCGAATTTCTTATTTTATCTGATAGCGAGTGTATATCATTGGGCAATTAACAATTTGAAATCTATCTATATTGTTGCTGATATATGATTGATTAACAAATATTCGTAAAAATAAAAATTGATTACTATTCAATTTATATCAAATTGTGTATAAATTGAATTGAATATAGTAGAAGAAGCAAAACGATGAATCATTACGTTGGAACTGCTGGGTTTATGCTTGGAAAGAAATCGTGGATGGAAATAGACGAATTAAATTGTATTGAAATAAATAGTACATTTTATCATTTACCGAGTACAAACATTGTTTCTTCGTGGAGTAATTATCCTGAAAATGTAAAGATAAGCATTAAAGCATCAAAATATATAACACATACAAAACGATTAAAAGATGTTGAATCACATTGGAACACATTTTGGGAAAGAATACAACCATGTCAAAATAAAATATTATCGGTACTATTTCAATTGCCTCCATCATTTATGTATAGTGAAGTCAATATGAAGAGAATTATTGATATTAAAAAATATTTTCCAATAAATATTAATATGGTTGTTGAGTTTAGAAATAAATCATGGTTAACCGAATATGTATATCAACGAATGGAAGATATGGCTATTATTATATGCGGAACATATATTCAGCGTAGTCCTCGAACCACAAATTGGCTAGGCGATATGCCATCTGGTCTAAATTTTGGAAACGTATTTGATAAAATCGGGTATATGCGAATTCATGGAATGAAAGGCTATAAGGGTGAGCTTACACCGGAACAACTAGTTGATTTATATAAGAAAATAAACATTAGTAATATAAAAAATCAAATTATAATATTTAATAATACATTCTTTAAAAATAAAAGTCACACAATTCGAATCAATAATGTTGAAATCAAATATGCAGCCGTTTATAATGCCGTTTTAATGAAGCGTTTAATTAATTAGAATCACAATAAAACAAGTACATAAAAATATGAAATAAAAATGTTTATTTCATATTTTTATGTACTTGTTTTTATTTCATATTTTTATGTACTTGTTTTTATTTCATATTTTTAATCATCATCATCGTCGTCTAATGTTGGATCATATTCATCATATATGATGGAAACATTATTCCACGACCCCCTTACCTTTTTACCAAAATGACTATTCATGTACTCAAATAAATCGCGACCTTTTGGAACATTTTTACCATGGTGTAATTGATACCAATTCTTGAATACCTCATATAGACTAGTCTCCTTGATTTTATCACCTTGACATTTCTTGACCTTGTCGGCAACAAACTCACTGTAGTAATCTTGAGTATTTCTGTAACTAGAACTGCTTGCCTTTACTGCATCACAAATATTAACGAGACCGTCTGTTTCGTATGCCTTTTCAACTAACATAGAAATGAATACTGTAGACCAACTAGCAAATTTAGTACCCAATTTCTTATCCAATTCAAATTGATGTTCGCGTTCATCATCAAAATCTTCCTTTTTACAAAACTTGGATTTGAACTCACATACACACAATCTTCTCCAGGTACCTTCATCATTGCTATTGACATCTAATAATGTATTTGTACAAACAACCAGTTTGAACTGAGGAATAAATGTAATACTGTCTTTGAATAATGCACGACCTTGTAATGGATCACCACCAGTAATCTCTTTCATGATGCCTTCATTCAATCTATCACCTTTACTTGGTTCCTGCATCACGGCATATCTACAGCCCTTTAACTGGACAATTTCTGAAGATGTACCACCAATTGCATTACGCTTGGAAGCAATCAATGTAATTGGAACAGTTACCTTGTAATCACCCATACAAGCAGACATAAGTTCAACTAACTTGGATTTGCCATTACTTCCATTACCATTATAAATATTAAAGGTTTGGTCGTTATTTTCACCAATTAATGTTGACGCCAAATGCTCCCACATGTAAGTGCGAAGGTCTCTGTCAGGAAACAATTTATTCATAAAATCGTTGATTTCGTCTATTTGTTGTTTATGTTTGGCCACATTTAATTTTATGTAGCTAATTTTGGTTGATTTTGACAAATAATCATCGGGTTTACCTTTGCGAAATTCTTTTGCTTCAAAATCCAATACACCATTATTAAAACACAATAATCTTGGGTTTGCATCAATCTTATCAATGAATTCACTATCATAGAAGATTTCCTTTGCCTCACGCATAATATTATCTTTCACACCTCGTCGCTTTAAATTATTGCAAATCATGGTAATCTTTTTACACTTGTTTTCCAATGCAGCACGCTTATCACTTGTGGCGTCTAATGAACCGCTTCCAATATAGGTTGAAATCTCGATCATTTTACTGAAGTATATATTATGAAGGTCCTTTGAAATAGCCATACGCAAATTGGTGCCACCTTCATTTTCTTCCCATCTGTGTTGAATATAAATATACCAAATATCGCGCTTAATGGAAATACATGTAAAATCATCCTTGAACATTTGATACAATACTTGAGCAAAATCAAAATCAGTATCGTGCTCAATGGTTTTTTCTACGAAATAATCAATTGTCTCTTCACGAATGCTTTGGTATTCTTTATAATTATTCATTTTGGCCCAGTAAATTATGGAACGCTTTGTAAGACCATCATCATTTGCACGGTCAAATCTACACCACATATCATAAAAGTCAGATATACTATCAAAATCAAACTTTGATGATTGAGCACTAAATGCAACCCATGTGATAAATAAACTGTCATCTGTATTTTTCAGAGCCCATCCAACTCGAATCCATTTATCATACGGATTGTAATATTCTTCATTTAAACACATCGTATATAAATGCGTTTCTTTGATATGATAATCCTTTAAATCGATGTTTTCGATAAACTGTTCTACTAATTCGTTCAACTCATCTTTATTTGTTACATCCGCGATGCTGAGTGGTTTATTGCGATCGACTATTTTGAGTTTACTTTTTCGACTATTTTTTTTCGACTGTTTTATTTGCTCATATTCTTCACGAATGTCTTCTGACATTTCAAATGATTGATGTTGACTATATTGAGCACTCAGTTCGGGAAATCGTTGCTTTAGGTCGAACTTCTTAACATCGTTTATATTGAGACACCAATTATCATCTTGAAATTCCAAATCATAATATTGTCTTAATACATATTGTTGATTGCCTGGCTTTCTGGATCCGTATAATTGCCAATTGACAGTTCCTTTGGTAATACCCTCGTCAAGTACTTCATCCCAACTATTTTGTAAAGGCAACTCCGACCAAATTTCTTTAAGACCGTTCAACATTTTGTTTCGAAGAAGAATCTGTAAGTTACGATCCATATGAATACCTATAATCATGTGAATTCCGTCCTTGGTAATTTCATCAAGCATATTTACATTATCCTTCTCGAAAATAAATACAGGTATTGAAGTCCCATCTGGAATATTAAGTATTGTTTTAATTTCTTGAAAGTACAAATCAACCATGTCATTGATGTGATCAAGAGTATGTTGCTTCTCTTCAACCGATACATCATATCGGAAATCGAAATCAATTAACAGGGGACCAGCATCTATATGTTGTTTTTCGGTCAAGAATTCGAATTTACCATCTTCGAATACATGTTTTATATATTTGGAATAGAATTCAGGCAAATTTGTAATCGTGTATACGCCTCCTTTTACATTCAAATCATTGTCACCGATTCGGGTATGTGTATGTCCTTGTCCCTTTTGTGAGTAAAATGAATTTAAATAAGAGTCAAACGATTGTTTCATTTTTGACATTGTATAATATGATATATACAACCATATTATTTTTATGTCAATTTTTTTATAAATCATCTATCTGAAATTAAAAATCTACCAAATGAACTTGGATAATAAAAAATCGGAGGATAAAAATCAAAAACATTCACCTAAAACGAATAAAACATTCCGAACATTCCGAACATTCCGAACATTCCGAACATTTCAAATATTTGAAATATTTGAACAACCAATACAATTGCATTTGTATATGAATAACAAGACTTTATCTTATGAAGAAGATATAAAAACAAAATACTGTATATTATGTAGTATGTCAACAATTAATGAATCTGAAACAGTGACTGTTTCCAAAGAAACTATAAAACGGCTATTAAAAGATGTAAGGGAAATGATAAAATCACCACTAGATAGTGAAGGTATCTATTACAAGCATGATGAATCAAATATTTTAAAGGGATATGCGTATATTTCCGGACCGTTCGATTCTGTTTATATTGGTGGAAATTATTTTTTCACATTCACATTTCCACCTGATTATCCACATAAACCACCAAAAGTGGAATTCAATACATCTGATGGAGCAACGCGATTTCATCCAAACTTATATCGCAATGGGAAAATATGTCTTTCTATTTTGAATACATGGAAGGGGGAACAATGGACAGGATGTCAAAGTATAAGGACGATATTATTAACAATCATGAGTGTAATGGACGATAAACCACTATTACATGAACCTGGATTTACTGAAAAACATCGAGATTTTAATTCATATAACCAAATTATTTTATTCAGAAACATTGAGTTTTGTGTTAATAAAATAATGACCAGGGACCACACGACGAAAGGATTAGAATTATTTACGGTTCTATTTAAAGACGAAATGATGGCTCAATTCAATCGAAAATATGATGCCATTGTTGAGATATTAAATAAACGAAAAGATGATGTACAAGTTATTGTTAATACATCGATATATAATTTAAATGTTCAAATTCGATGGAACCATGAAGATGCGATATTTAAAAAAATTGAAAGGAGTTAAATAATAATATCTATATTATTCAATAGAGAACATGCACTTTTGCAATAAATGTCATAACATGTATTATATTCGATTGTCATCGGAAGAAGAAGACCAGTTGATATATTATTGTAGGAATTGTGGTAACGAAGACACAACTCTAACAAAAAATAATATTTGTGTATCAAAGACCCAACTCATTAAAAGTGAACAAAAATATAACCACATTATTAATGAATATACCAAATTAGATCCTACTTTACCTAGAATTAATACAATCAAATGCCCAAACAGTGAATGTAGTACGAATCACGACGAAACACCTGAAGACAGAGAGGTTATTTATATCCGTTATGATGATACTAATAAGTTATATATTTATTTATGTGGAAAATGTGATATAGTTTGGAAAACTGAGAAAAACAATTAAAATAAATGAAAATGTATTAGTTAATAAATAAAGAAAAAATATTATATCGTTTTTATTTATTAACTTTTTGTTCATATAATTACTTTTGTTCGTCATATTATAATTTAATTAAAAATTGATGCTATTTAAAAGTAAAAATAATATATTATTATAAGAGAATGAGTGATTTAGAACAATCCGATAATGAAGATATGAATAGCCTAATGGGTGAAGATTCCGATGTTGAAGACGTAAATCCGTTGATGAAATTAAAACAATCTATTACATCTATTGCATCCAATGCCACGAATGTATTTAAGTCAACGTTGATGAATGATGTCGAAAATGAAGGAGAAAGTGATAATGATATAAACGCAGACGACAGTGATGACGATTATAAACCTCCACCACCAGTTGATGATGATTCTGACGTCGATGATTCTGATGATGATGACGATTCCGATATAGATGATACAGAATTTGATGATGGTAGTGTTAATGAATTAGAACCATCTATTAAAAAAAACAAGCCCAAAACACTCCTTAAAAATAGTATTAACACAGCTGTTTCTCCCTTGGTTAATATTGACATTCCATTACAATTTGAAAAAAATGACTCGGATTATGACTCTATGGAAGACGAAGAAGAAGATGATGATTATTTACAAAAATTCGACAGCGAACAAAAAAATAACTACATAATGGACCAACATCCAGAATGTGAAATTCATAACTATAATGAAGTATATAATCTGACAAAGGTACAACGAAACAAGGATAATATTATAGTAGATGATTTACACAAGACTATTCCAATATTGACAAAATATGAAAAGACTAGAATATTGGGCATTCGGGCCAAACAGATAAACAATGGGGCTAAGCCACTCGTTACAATTAATACTCAAATTATTGATGGATATTTAATTGCTTTGAAAGAATTGGAAGAGAAGAAAATTCCGATTATCATTCGCAGACCAATACCAAATGGTGCTTCTGAATATTGGCGTCTTAAAGACTTGGAAATTTTATAAGTTGACTGACTATAAACACTTATAGGTAGAAATAGGTAGAAATAGGTTTGTTAATACTAGTAGTATGTCATCTATATGCTAAATAGCTGGGTTAATAATAAAACTGTTCATTCTGGTACTAATATAATAACAATATTTCTATATTTTTATTATATACGATATGATTACATTGTATAGTTTATATCCTTCGTTGTTTTACACAATTACACCCTTGAAACTTTAAAATGGGACAAAATATATAATTTAATAGTATATAATGTTAAAATATAATGTTAAAATATAATGTTAAAATATAATGTTAATATTTAAATCCAATGATGATAAATATAATATTTTTATACATATTCCAAAAAATAGTGGAAAATATATTAGACAAAAAATTGCTGATAATAAAAATAACAAAATACTTCATAAATATTGGGATATTAAATCAAGATTAGATTTAGCACATATTCCTTATATTAAGAGAAATAAGTTTATAACAAATAATATAGAATATAAGTATTTCGCAAATAGTAGGAACCCATATCATAGAATTATTAGTGCCTTTTTATACAAAAATCCAAATAAAAACATAAATGATTTTAAATACTTTGTAAAAAACACATTAATAACATATGATTTTAATATGTCGTTTGATTATACGATTATACACTATTATCCTCAGTATTTGTTTGTTTGTGATGAAAACTTAGATATACCAAAAAATATTAAAATAGATAAAATAGAAGATGTAGAAACTCCAAAAATATACGATTTAACAAAATATTTTGATGATGAATGCCTTAATATTATTAATAATATATATAGTAAAGATTTCTTATATTTTAATTACCAAAAGTTAGTTAATAAAAAAACGGCGTTTTAAATGTCCAAGGGTGTAAAGGAACAAGTTGAAAAATCTATAAAAAAGGTAAAGAAAATAAATTATGAAAATTATTTTGAATATGCTTATAATAAAAAAAATAAAACTATAAGAATAAGAAATACAAGAAAAATTAAAAATTATAAATAATTTTATTTTTTTAATACAAAAATACAAATACCATTATGCCAATCAGAATTCTTGCCTGAGGGGTTCCCGTGGGAATTATTATCAGTAGTTCTTATAACTTTATGATATAAAATTTCACATTTATTTTCTTTTATTGATTGATTTGTTCCATGTCTTACTGTGTGCCAATTCCAATCATCTACTAAATAAATAAACTCATTGTCTAAACAAGGCAAATAATGATTTAATGCTTGAAAATGACTTTTTTCAGTATGATTACCATCATACATATAAATATTAAATTTTTCCAAATTGGAAACATCTATATCCCAACAATTTTTTTCAATAAAAGTAGCATTATTTTCACCTTTAAACTTATTGAAATTTTCTAAAAATGTATTTTTAGGACCACCAAATTCACTCCAATTATCTATGGCCAAACAAGTCATTTTGTTATTACACATTGCTGAACATATTGAAGAACCTTTCCAAGTTCCAATTTCTAAATACCTTGCATCTTTCATTGAACAAATATTATTATAAAAATGTCTTGTTTTTTTACCAGACATTCCATCCATATTTAAAATTTCTGGTGTTACTTTAGACTTATACTCATCAGTTAAGTTCAAACATTTTTCTATGTGTTTTATTAAAGTTGTCATTATAAAAATATATATATATATTATTTTTTTAAAACAAACACATATTTGTCCCATTTTAAAATTTAAAAGGTGTAAATACATCTTAACATTTTTGACAAATCATTCTAATCAGTAATGGGTTATGTGTTTCAGTATTTTTATTTGGAGAAAAATAGCCTTCTTCTAAATATATAATATTACAATTATTTTTTAATGATAGTTGTTCTAACATTTCTTTATTATATAACCATCGTTTATGAGTTGTTGTATAAGATTTATCTACTTCATTGTAAATACTTTCATCTTTTAATTTTGTGTCATTCAATGATCGTAGTTCTATACAAATGATATTGCCAGTTTTTAATATATTTGATGATAATTTAAATATATTTTCCGCTTTATCGTAAGGCATTGCGTGTAAAAACCATCTCATATACACTAATTCATAATTGTCCAATTTAGTTTTAGTAGATAAAAATATTTCAACATCTTCTCTAATTAATTCTAAATTATTATACTATTCTTTAAGAATTCCATTATAGTCTATCGCTTTTATTTGATTATCATTTTTTGAAAAAAATATACTATCTCTACAGTTTCCTGCACCTAAATCTAAAACATTTGTAGATTTAGTCATATATTTTTCCTGAACAAATGAAGCAAATGTACTAGGCCTATTTATCTCGTCATTGGTATTATTGTAATAATCATTCCAAAAGTATTTATTCAAATTATTACAATAATCATGAGTTATACATTGAATCTTCGCTTGATTCATAATATTATTATAATATATAATATTATATTATAATGGGAGGCGCAAAACACAGTTCTGATAAATTAAATAACTCTTTAGAAATAACTAGTAAAATATTAAATGATAATAATATTAAAAATTGGTTTATAGCTTATGGTACATTATTAGGCATTGTAAGAGAAAACAGTTGTATAAATAATGACGATGATATTGATATTATTACAGATATAAATAACCACGATATAATCAAACAACTATTTATTGATAACAATATGCGTGTTAGTTATGATAAAAATACTTTTTTTAGAATCGATGCTGGCAAAACTCATGGACCAATTGATTTTTATTTTGCGGAGTTAGACAATTCTGGAAATTTTTATGATGCTTGGGAAAAGATTGTATGGAGTAATTGTTATAACCCTGATAATAATTTAATAGAATATATGTGGAACGATAATAAACTATATTTACCATTTAATTATGAAGAAAAATTAATCAACCAATATGGTGAAGATTGGAAAATACCAGCTGATACAAAAGGCCCCACCCCTCAAAAAAAATGTTTGTAGAATTATTTCAATACAATACCATTATCTAAATAGATGGGTTAATAATAAAATAAAAATTGTATATTGTTATTTTTATTTTAGTTTTTAGATTTTTATGCAAGATCCTCATTACATATTGTATTGTTATTAGATATACTATTTATGGTTCCACATATATAATTAATAGGGTATTTCATATTGTCGTAAACACTTTCAACAAAATCAATATGTGAGCTCATTTTCTTACATTCACTAGCTACTTCTTCAGTTAGTTTATTATTATTACAAATTATATCTAATTTTTCATTCATTTTTTCCATACTTTTATTTAGTACAAGTAAAAGTTCTTTTATTTCATCAAGACTAGTTGTCATTTGTATATTGTAGGAAAAATAATAAAGTAAACTGAACTATTAAACCAGATGTGCCGTCGTGATACAAACTTTTGAATAGTCCTAATGGTTTGTAATAATATTCCTCTAAATACGGGAATAGTTTACTCCACTTCATTATAAATCCGTATAAGGCGCTTGCTATAAATGTCCATGCCATAAATTGAATTATATATTTTGCGGAACTACTGCGAGTAGGAAATTTCATAAAATATAAAAGAATTACTTGAGTAGTGGCGCCAACAAATCCGGCAATCAATGCTGCTGCCAACATTGTATGTTTCATAAAATAGGGTTCCAAATACTGTATAAATGGAAAAAAAGCTTTAATACTAGGTATAAGATTGTATAGTGATAATTCTCTAAGCGCAACATCATATAAGGCGGTTACTATAAAAGTTAAAACTATTAATCTATAAGTATTGTATTTATAATCAACCAACATTTTCATATATATATACCTATTCTACATTTTTTTTGATAGGTTTCCTATACCTACCCAGTAATATATTCTTAACATTTCCATCTATTTCCACAGTCCAAACAATTAACAAAGGTTGTCATAGGTTCATCTGCTGATCTGGTTTGTAACTGATAATAAGTACATTTTTTTGATTTACATTTCCAACATTTAAAATTATCAGTCGATGCTTCTAGTTTAGGTTCATATTTATTTTCATCGCGAATCTTCTTTTCTTTGATTAAATCATTCCATTTATCGGGTTGCATTTCCTGGTGAGTCATGAACGCAATCTCGTGTGGTTTTATTTCTTTAGATTCGACCAAATCTTTAAGATTACTATTTTTTAAATTTATATATATTGTTCTTATTCTATCCAAATAAATTTTTACGAAATAATTATTGTCCCATTTTTTAACAATGTTCATTTTGGTAGCATGATCTAAACAATAGTTGTATATTCCTTTTTCCAAATTGACACATGACTTTTCGTCTTCTATAATATGTTTCAACTTCATAGTCATATTCTTTCGAAATTCTTCTGGATTCTCTATTTTACGCATTGTATCTATATTTACATTATATATGTGAACTTACCTTTAATCAATTTTTTTAAAATTAATTTTACTGATATACTATTGGACATTGTATTGGACATTGTATTGGAGATAATAATATACTAATCGTAAATTATTATTTTTTATTTTTTGATGTTAATCCTCATCACTATAGCTATATTCATCATATTCTAGTTCAGAAGTAGCATCTTCCCATGATGCTTCATCATCACTTCCATTTGAGCTACCAAGACCTTCGCTATCGTCTACTACAAAGTCGTCTTTTAGATATCCAGACTTTGTTTTTAATTCATCAGCTATATGTTCTAGTTCATCTTCCTCCATTTCATCCTCCTTCGCAGAAGCATCTAAATTTTCAAACCCACCAAACAATTCTTCGTAAACTTGCGACCATTCATCTTCTGATAAATCAATCCATTCATCTGTTCCATTATGAGCAATTAAAGCACAACATCCGAAATACAATACTGTATCTATTGGTGGAGGAAAATCATATTTGTTTTCTGTATTTGCCTTTCCTGAATCACGCGCATACATTGAGACATATTCAAATACATCCTTGTTCTTTTTTACTTTCCATGTAGTTCTTAATTCAAAGCCTTCTTCCTTCTTAAATTTACACTTTTTATATAACACATCCTTTCCTGGTGTATATTTGGCGCTTTTTAGGTCACCGTTTTTTTCGACAATAATAATATTTACCATGATTATTTATTAATTGTATAATCGGTTTAAATGGTTTCTTATAATAATAATATTCACAAATATGCTTATCTATCCAATCAATGCCTTTAAAATAATTCCTTTGGACGATCTAACTAAATATTTACAAAAGGAACACAATAAATTGTCTTTTGAAACGAAAGACGGAATATACGAAATTATGAACGACAAAATATATAAATACGACGAGGCACCAGAAACAACATTATATGACTTTAGTAAGGAACACAAATTTAGAATTCAACAAGATCATCACACGAAACATGAAGTATATTATATTCCGATTCATTATACATATAAAAAAATTTCAGTAAAGAAATATAAATTAGTTCCGAATAGTTTATTAACATTAGTAGTAGAAGATAATATTTCCTTTTATTTTGAAACTAAGGAAAATGAAATAACACATTCCGTGAAAGAAGACATGATTACGTTTTTATCGGTATTAAAACTTTATAAATAAATATATAATATGCTTTCATGGATTTTTCAAATGAGTGTAATTTCATTAATATTAATTATTTTAGTTCATTATTTGTTTACTTTTTTTAAAACGAATTTAACGATCCCCAAAGTAAAAGATTTAGTAAATAAACCACAAGAACAGTACGAATTGCTTTTTAATACAATAAAGAGTAATTCTCTAGCAAAAAATAGCAGCGTGGATAGCGATAAACAACATATTGGGAATGGTAGTGGTAATAGTGCGATCAACAATACAGACATGAAAAATGAACTGAAGAATTATTTGAAAGAACTAAGTAATTCTAAAACAAATAGCTCTGGGACACGGTCTGTCTCAGGGTCTGGGTCTGAACCAGGTCCCATGGGTAAAATGAATATTGACTCTGGTGGAATATTAACATCGGATAATTTGATGTCATCTAGCAACTTTGGTTCAAGTAATTACTCTACCTTTTAATGTATTGTTAGCATAATATTGTTAGCATAATATTGTTAGCATAATAGTATTAAAGAGATTTGTCTATTTATAATATTATGCGATTATCACCTGCTGATAAAACCAATTTATTGGCTAGATTACCTAGTTTGAAACTTTCTTATGAAACTACCCATAATAAAGTTTCGAGTGACTTGTACTTTTTAATACCATATGGAAGAAAACATTTAGTATGGTTTACTTATTTCCAAGACAAAAAGGTGTGTGTTTTTATTGAAATGGGGCGGAACGGAACAAAAGATATTAACAAGGTGGAAATAATTCCACAAATATTCGAAAAAAAATTAGTGTTGGGTACCATTTTTTATGGGACTCTATTTACATCCGATAATAAAGGTGTATTTTCAATTGAAAAGATTCACTATTATAAGGGAAAAAATATTGAGCACTACAATGAGTTGAAAAAACTGGTAACTATTCGTGATATATTGTCAAAAGAGTTAAAACAATGTTATTTGACGAACAAAGGGATTGTTATAGGATTGCCTGTAATCGAAACAAACTTAGATACAGCAATTGATATTGCCAAGAAAATGTCTTATAAAGTTTATTCCATTCAAACCAGATCTTATCAAACAATGCATAATAGTTATAATAGCATACTCTACAAAGACTATGATACAAATATGGTAACTAAAGTTTTTTCTGTAAAACCTGATATACAAAACGACATTTATCACCTCTATGTCAAAAACAGACTTGATGAATTAGAGCGACACGACATTGCAATGATTCCAGATTATAAAACAAGCGTTATGATGAATAAAATATTTAGAAAAATCAAGGAGAACCAAAATTTAGACGCTCTAGAAGAAAGTGATGATGAAGATGAATTTGAAAATACAAACGAAGATAAATATGTCTATTTGAATAAATGTGTCAATATGAATTGTTCCTTTAGTAGCAAATTTAACAAATATGTTCCCATTTCTATTAGTAGCAGTAATAATAGAGACAATAGGGGGAATGGGTATAACGATCGAAATATAACCAGAACAGATCAAGTTGTGCGTAATTTATATTAGTTGAAAACCAACGAACTGTAAAATGAATTTGTTTTTATTTCGAATATATATATATAAATGTCATCATTAGTTGAACAATCATCATTGGTTAATCCACAAAATGCTCATTTTTCTAATCCTGGTTTTTCAAGCAAAGTAGGTGCAGTTACTGGTTACGGTGGGTCTACCACAAGTGATTTAGCATTACAACAAAAAGGCATGTATAAAATGGTATCTACTGGTGGTAAGAAGATGAAGAAGAGAAAGAGTATGAAGAAGACTGGTAAGAAAATGAAGAAGAGTGGTAAAAGAGGTAAAAAAAGTATGAAGAAACATAGAAGAACATTACATCGCGGAGGTATGGGTTATGGATTCTCCAAGGACCAATCATTGGCTTCTACATCTGGTGTTCATGGTGCTCATTTAGCATCCTTTAATTCTTACCCAGGTGGTCAAACAGACCATCCTGCTAATATGGATGCTTCAACTAGTAACCCAACTGTCGGAGGCATGAAGAGAAAAAGTCGTAAAATGAGAAAAAGTCACAAAAAGAAGTCATTAAAAAGAACAAAAAAGGTAAAAAGAAGTAGAAAAGGTAAACGCGGAAAAAGACAAAGAGGTGGTTACGCTCAATACATGTCCAATGTTCCATATACACCGAGTTATTCAACTGGTGCACCACCTTCTTTATCTGCTAGTACTTCAGCTTTAGCAACACCACCACCCATCACGAAAATGGATAATTGTACAAACTAATAGTCATATTATCAATTCTGTAAATATTTAAATATTCAATAAACACACTCCTTTCAACGGTTCATCCTTTTTTTTAATTTTCTTTATGCTTTTTTCATTGTCTTTGGGATCGTATAATGTTTCCCATGTATTATTAAAATAATCAGTGTTGTTACTGGATATGATATTATATTTTTGTTTGATATAATATTGTCGTCGTTTTAACCATTGTTTTTCAAAGATATCGTGACTATCTATGATATCTATCACCAATGGGCTCGTATGTTTTGTTCTTAATATTCTACCAACTGATTGACATACATCTGTCTTAGGACTAGCCATGATAAGTGTGGTTAATGTTTTTATATCCAGACCTTCTGATGCCATGGCATAGGTTGCAATGATTACTTTTTTTGATTCGCTTATTTTCAGATGCTCTTCTTTCATACCTCCTACATAATATCCGACTGTAGCAATAGCTCTATGCTCAATGGCTTTATACAAATAGGTTAGTAACGATTTATTATGAGCCAAAATCATAATTTGTTGTTCTGGGTTTATTTTTAATTCCTCTTCCAATATATTTAACATGAATTCGGAACGACGATTATAATTGCATAATTTGGAAATCATTGTACTGTATAATGGATTCCCACGATAATCGTATTTTATTTCGTTAAACTCCTCGTCGTTTACTTTGTAATTGATGGCTTTCACAATAACTTTATGTTCCGATGTATCTGTTTTTTCCTTGTGAATTACATCGCCTAAAAACATTTTGAATACTTTTGTCAGACCATCTTTTCTTTGCATTGTCCCAGACAACCCAAGTGTATAATTCGTCTGTATTTTCAGCATGGATCGACTAAATGTCTCTGCTCCAAGGTGATGAGTTTCATCGTAGATGGATATTCCAAAACAATCAAATAAGGATTCTGGATACTCTTTTTGCGATAGTGATTGAAGCATACCAATGACTATGTCTTTATTTTCAATATCGATAACTTGACCTTGAATTTTACCAACTCGGGCATTAGGAAGAAATTGTTCAATTCTCTCTATCCATTGGTTTAATAGGAATGATTTATGAACAATGACGAGTGCCTTTTTTTTTAATTGAGATATTATATATAGAGCCATTACCGTTTTACCTTTACCTGGATCAACATCCAATAGCCCACCACCACTGTCTTTCACAAAATTAATGTATTTATTTACGATGTTCGTTTGATATTCTCTCATTTCGCCATTAAATTTAATGTCAATATCATCGCCCTTTGGTAGTTTATTATCAGCTATTTCGCCGAAATTGTCTTGACCAAAATATCTGGGTAAATAGAACTTGTTGGGCGACTCGCGATATATTGGAAACGGTTCCGGTTGGGCTGGCGATTTAGGAAGATACGGTTTTACGGTTAATTCATTTCGTATAAATTGCTGTTCTTTGCTAGCCAAATCTTTTTTATAAATAGTATATCCTTTTTTTCCTAAGTATGACATGATTATATTTAATGATATAGCGATGTGTTTATTCAATTTTATACGAATCTATTTAGAATATGACAAAATAAAAAAATATAATAATATGATATATGGAATTGTTCAATAAACTTATGAAGCCAAATAATCGTCACCATCAATTATTGTTGATTGTTATGGTAATATATATTATGTTTAATATACAAACCCCTCAATTATTAGCACCTGTTATTGATAATATTTACGGAAATATTGGTGTACTTCTTGTTGCAGTATACTTGATTATGAATGTTAGTCCAATTGTTGGCATCATTGCATTATATGCCGCATACGAGTTAATTCAGCGTTCAAGTGGTATGACAGGTTCAGCTGGTATTCAAAAATATTTACCTAGTCAATTAACACAAAATAGACATTTAAGTGCGTTTAATCAATTCCCCATTACTTTAGAGGAGGAAGTAGTGAAACAAATGGCACCTTTAGTTGAAACAGCTGGCCCTAGTCATTTACATTATATTCCTGCATCAGATAATATCTATAGTGCAATGTCTATTACAGATACCTCATCAATCATGTAAGATGTAAGATGTAATATGTATCTAGATATAATAAAATATAGTAGGTAATATTTTATTCATAATTATCGTTTTATAATAATTATGAATGTTTTACAATCGAAACACATAGCTGGGTATTTTAGTTACTTGGATCCACTTGATGTCGATGTTGTGACCGACGATGTTGTGGTCGACGATGTATTATCGAATAGATATTGAGCTATGTAAATTATGATATACCCAACAGCCAACCCGATTAACGTGTATAAATAGGGGGCTATCTTTTCGAAATCAATTCCACTATCCGAATCAGAAGAACTTGATTTCCCCTCCACCATATTCATATCTACTAATATATTGCCGTCTGAATCGACCGGTTGACAGTCAATGAATATATCATCACTGCTATTTTTTGAATTGGCTCCATTTTTATTATAAAATACATTGTTCTCGTTTATTTTACATTCTGTATTCTCAGTTATTTGTTTTAATTTTTCTAATACATCATTGGGGATATTCAAAGCGTTATCAACGGCATATACGATATAATTGTAGCTTCCATTACATGGCTCATATGGCAATGTTCCTGTATAAGAAAAGTACCCTTTGGACTGTGGGATAAAATTAGACAAATTGAAATCACCCATAGACAATGTAACAGATTCATCTACCGATGGAATCCTCGATGCGGATTCTGTTATCATCTTTGCTAACTGAGAAGACCCCTTGTCTGTTTTTCCACCTACCATAAATGGAACCGATACGATTAAATTCTTGCCCGGTCCGTTATGTATGATAAGTATTTCACCATCTGCATTTGTACCTTTGTATTGATGTAACGATGGTTGGTATACACGAATCTCTTGAACATTGTATTTTTCATCATTGTAAGTAACTGGATTATATTTACCGGAATAATTTAAGGACAAGTAACTCTGTTTATTAGTTACATTGGGTGAATATACATTGTAGTTGTAATTATAGTCGCATTTTAGTACACATGGACCCATGATGCTATCCATTGAAATATTAACAGGTGATGTGGCTTTCGGACAATTGATTGAATTTACATTACTGGTATTATTTGAATTAAGTTGTTTTAGTTTGCTCAACATATTAATATAACATAACAAAATAAAAAGTTCACGAATACTTTTTCTAAAACTAGTATATATACTAATCCTTATGAAACTTTCTAAAAATAGAGTAAATAAAATAAAACTTAGGAAGAACCATTCAAGAAAAAAAGGTGCTTTTAGAAAGAAAAGTAGATATGAAAATTCAAAGAAAAAAGGCAAACGACTTGTAAATATCAGAAGAAAAACAATGAAAAAATATAATAGTAGTAAAAAAAATATTATTCATATTGGTGGTCTAAGTCCAGACCAAATGAAGCGCAGAACTGCTCAGGCGAAAAAAAAACAAGAGAAAGATGCTCAGCGTGAACGAAAAAAGGAAAAGGAAGCCAAGGAAATGGAAGCCAAGGAAATGGAAGCCAAGGAAATGGAAGCCAAGGAAAAGGAAGCCAAGGAAATGGAAGCCAAGGAAAAGGAAGCCAAGGAAAAGGAAGCCAAGGAAAAGGAAGCCAAGGAAAAGGAAGCCAAGGAAATGGAAGCCAAGGAAAAGGAAGCCAAGGAAAAATTAGAACAACGAGACATGAAAAAGGCGGATGAAGATGTGAATCAAATTACTCCAATAAAACCATCTGTTATAGGTCCATCATTAGACACGCTCGGTTTAGATACTGAAAAAAAGGCAAAAGAGGAAGCTAAACGTAAAAAAAATGAATTAGACAATATGAAACTAGGAGATCAAATTGAAGAGTTAGAAAATGCTCAACAAAAAGCAAATGAGACCGTTAGTCGTAAAAAAGATGACACCCCCCCATATACTACTGCGTCGTATTTAGGAATGCCTGCTCCTGGTAGCAAACCACCACGCTCCCTAAATCTACCTGAAGCTCCTACAACAAAACCAAATATTCCTCCTAATAAACCACCAATGAGTAAGCCTACAAATAAAATTAATTATTTATTTAATAATGATTCAGATTCGGGTTCAGATTCGGGTTCTGATTTAGGTTCTGATTTAGGTTCTGATTTAGATTCTAATGGAACCATGAGTTCACAATCTCTAAAACCAATGCAATCTTCTCCTCTATCACAAAAACAAGAGATGAACCAACAATCCGGTCCAAATTCGATAGACGAATGTACTGGAAAATCATGTGATGATATTATAGTAAGAATAAATGATAACAAATATACAGATGATATAAAACAAATAGATTTAAGTATATTTGTACCTTCCAAAAATAGTCGGGTAATTATAAGAAATTATGCGAACGATACTGAAGCTGAATTAGTACAAGGATTGTCTGATTTTAGTGAGGTTAATAGAGATAAGTCTTCTTCAAATAATAATAGTTCAAGTGATAGTAGTAATGGTAATAGCGAAATCAAGAATAGCTTAGGTAATGAGCAATATTTGGGTAAATCAATTACATCTGCCATCAATAATAATAATAATAATAATAATAATAATAATAATAATAATAATAATAATAATAATAATAATAATAATAATAATAATAATAATAATAATAATAATAATAATGATATTGAGATGACAAATTTTAATAAACCTGATAAGAAGAGTAACTTAGACGGACAAATGCCTAGTCCAGACGGATTCGGAAACAAATCGATTACTGGCCTATAAGCATTAAAAAAATAAAAATTGAATAAAAATTCGTGTAATATAATCTACAACTATATTAAACGAATAAAATGATAATGCGATATCTAATGAATATTTATGATTACATTATAAGTCTCATATCATCATCTCCAAATAGACCAACTATAAAACATAAAAATAGTGAAGATATCTCAGATGATGATATTGAAGAAACTACATTGCTTAAAACAAATAGTAATAATACAACTTCAAGTTCAATAAATAATTATATTTATCGTATTGAAACTGTAACAAAATCAAAAATATTGCCAATAACATCTCGATCAAAAACACATGTTCCTTTCGAAAAATATCCAATATATCAATGTGGACATTGTGGTAAAACAATTCAAAGTCCTCAGTATTTATTTCAAGATATGGTATTTTGTAGTATTATGTGTCGAACACGCCGCGTATCCCTCGTTCAAGATAAGAAACAGGATATAGTTGTCTGAAATTAAATAATCATGACGTGTTAAAAAGAGATATTTGTTTTTTTTGATATTATGTTGCTTATACAAATGGAAGATACTGCATAGTTGCATTATCATACATGGTTACTTGGAATGTTGTATTTAGACCATCTACATAAACACTATCACCATTGGATATCTCATCACATCCATATTCATTTGTACAACTACGAGATTTGAAAGAAACTGGTAGTTTTATTTGATTATTTTGATCACTCATTGTGTAATATTGCCATTTATCACGACCTACATATCGTGGTCGACCCATTAGAGGTAATAGCATTTCAGGACCCGACATTCTTTTTAAAAGACCGACTTGACGATAATTTGTGTCGACTGCTCTCGTGTTAATATTAATGGGTATCCCACCACGTATATCATTTGACATAATTACGCGTTCATCTTTAAGAGGTGGTGTGTAAGGGTTCATTAGTACATCGTTTTGGACATTGGAAAAGGAGTATGATGGGCGTGGAAAAAGACCCGACATGGAAAACAACGAATCATTTGTGATGTTATTGTCATTACCATGTCTATGTCTAGGTACCATTTCTCGTGTTGTTTCGGAATCTACACGATTATTAGCATAAACATAATAAATAACGATGATGAGAGATATTATAATAAAAGTAAGTGTAAAATTTTCAAAACATATTACACCTGGTGGACATTTTGACATATTATATATTATAAATTGATAATAATATATAATTACATTCGTTGAGATTTGTCAACTTATATTGTTACAAATGATATGGCGTTAGATAAATAATTTATTCTTTCTTTCCACCCAAATTAGAGAGCATGCTTCCAATACCATCTAAACTACTTAAATCTAATTTACTCATTAGATTCTCAGCAGTTGCGATAAAAGGCTCCATTCCTTTAATATTTTTCATTAATTCAGTTTGTTGGTTCAATAATGTTTCAGTTTGACTAGTTAGACCCTTGATACCATCTTTACCTATCATACCTTCCAAATTTTTATAGGCCTCTGCTAAAGTGTCCCCTTGACTTACAAAATTTTTTCCATTTGTTCCTTTTGTTTTTTGTGCATCAGCACCAACTGGTTCGTCTTTGGTCTTACCGTTATCATTCATCTTTGGATTTGTTTTTTTATTATCGTCAAATCCTTCTTTTTTAGGAACCTTATCAGCATTACTAGCATCATCTTTATCGTCAGCATCTTTATCGCCGGCATCTTTATCATCCCTCTTCTCGGCATCCTTATCCTTATTTCCTTCTTTATTCTCCATACCTTCCTTTGACATACCTAGTTTGCCAAAAGACATTCTTGTAGAGGAAAAAATAGAAGTTGAAACCATGGAAACAAGTAGGACTACAATCATATTTTTACTAAAGTAGGTGGTTAAGAAACCAACAATCAAAAAGAATGCGATTGCTTCAGTATTTCTGACAAGTAAATATCCAAGAATATTTAAGATTGCCAAAATAAATACGATATACAATACATTCTTATCGTTTAAAACCTTTCCCATTTTTGGTAAAGTAGGCATTTTGAGTTTCATTGACATTATATAGTAATAACAGAAAAAATTGATATCATCTACATAGAATAATCTAAGTCATCTATTAAACTATACAATGAGCTTCGAATTAGCCTTATTAGAATTGTACATGCCATTGAAGCATGGCGTTCTTCAACCAATACACGCATCAAAATTATATGGTAATTATATTGTCATTGAACGAGTTCCAATTGACACATTTTATAATCAAATAAAAAAGGTAACCAAACAATTGAAACATATCAAAAAGGAATATAATATTTATCTTGACAAACTAAAATATGAAATGAATATTACATCGCTTCATCCATTCATCAGAAATTATGAAGAAATTATCAAAAATCCTAAACATTATAAAATCGAAATCATCCAACCAACAACTACTTCAATTGGAGAAAATGAATGGGATCAATACTCAACAGCCATTGTGAAAACACATTGGATACACTTGATCCAACGAAGATGGCGAGCCTTTTTAAAAACACGAAATAAAGAGGTGAAAAATTTGGTCAATTTAAAACATCGAGAAGTAACCGGTCGTTTTCCAAATCATTGTACCACTAAATTTCAACTAGGAATACAATAAATCGATATTCGTTAAATAATAAATAATTATGAAAACCTAATTATTTATAAATTAGAAAAATAAAAAATCATTTCTAGTTGTCGTTTACTTGCGACGAGACTTTGACTTTTTCTTGTAAGAACCCTTTCTTCTTGATTTCTTTGTTCTTCTTCTACGTCCCTTGCCCTTTTTTCTAGATGCACCGTATGTATAGCCACCACGTAAACTCTTTTTACCACCCATTCTTTTACCAGTCATTCTTTTACCAGTCATTCTTTTACCAGTCATTCTTTTACCAGTTCTCTTTTTACCAACCATTCTTTTGCCAGTTCTCTTTTTACCAACCATTCTTTTGCCAGTTCTCTTTTTAAGAGTCTTTCTTTTACTAGATCTATGTCTTTTTAATGAACGATTAACCATATTTATATAATTTACATATATTTTTATTTTTATTTTGCGAATATGATAGACAACGCATTACATAATAATAATAATAATAACAGCTAATCATTAACTTCTTCAAGTTCATGTTTCAATTTGTTAATCTCTCTTAATATATCTTTTTGTTCTTTTTTCGAATCCTTTACTATACTATCTGCTAGATGAATTTGATTTGATACTTTACCAATGTATTCATGTAACATATTCAAGAAGTCGATTTGTTCATTCTTCTTCTTCACAATATGTTCATTATGTTTATTGTAATCTGCTAAAACTTGATTTAATAATCCATTTTCTCTCACCGTTTGTTTTAATTCCTTTCTTTTGTTACCCAACATTTTTTTTCTGTTTTCTAATTCTGCTTTCAATTGAAATATTATGTGGTCTCTTTTTGCCAAATTCATTGTATACTATATATATAATAATTAGCGATTTAAAATTTACCACTACATAACAAAAATGTATAACAATTACTGGTTACTATTCGCCTACATAATGTAGTGACATATGTAATAAAAAAGAAATATATAAACGATATAAAAATCTAGGTATATACTATTTAGGATGTCCAAGAATCTCGTTCAGGATGCAATTCTTCAAGAAGATACAAATCGTTATGTAATGTTTCCAATTCAAGACCAAGAGATATGGCAAATGTACAAAAAACAAATCGATTGTTTTTGGAGAGCAGAAGAGATTGATTTATCAAAGGACGTGGTACAATGGGACAAGTTAGATGAGAAGGAAAAATATTTTATTTCAATGATATTAGCATTTTTTGCAGCATCCGATGGTATTGTATTGGAGAATTTGGCCGCACGATTTATGGGCGAGGTACAATTGTCGGAAGCCCGTGCATTTTATGGTTTCCAAATTGCCATGGAAAATATTCACTCTGAAACGTATAGTTTGCTTATTGATACCTACATAAAGGATCGCGAAGAAAAACAAACATTATTCAAAGCAATTGACAATTTTCCATGTATAAAGAAAAAGGCGGATTGGGCAATTAAATGGATAAACGACAAACGAAGTTCGTTTGCTACACGACTTATTGCGTTTGCTTGTATTGAAGGTATTTTCTTTTCTGGGGCATTTTGTTCTATATTTTGGCTTAAAAAAAGGGGTATTATGCCTGGACTCACCTTTTCGAATGAACTGATAAGTCGAGACGAAGCGCTTCATACTGAATTCGCTATATTGCTCTACAATAAATTAAGTAAAAAGGTCAGTAAATCGCGTATTAATGAAATATTAAAAGAAGCGGTTGAAATAGAAAAAGAATTCATATGTGATGCATTGCCATGTCGTCTAATTGGTATGAATAGCGATTTAATGTGTCAATATATTGAGTTTGTCGCCGATCGTTTATCGGTTCAATTAGGGAATGACAAGATTTATAACGCGAAAAATCCATTTGATTTTATGGAAATGATCAGTATTGAGGGGAAAACGAATTTTTTCGAGAAACGCGTAGCCGAATATTCTCTGGCAGATAAAACAAAAGACGATGATGTATTTGATATGGACGCGGCGTTTTAAATTAGTACTGGTAAACCATTTCAAATTGAGTATTCTACTATATAATTATATGACAATATGTAATTTATGTTGTCATATAATTTTGACTATTTGCTTATTTTTTTATTTTATTAAATTCTAGACACCCATCATATAATTGTCTTATTAATCGACAATGAAATTCAGTCTCCTTATTGGAAGTTAATATTTTATCTTTTCTCTCACAGTCATCCAACGATTTAATATAAGTATTACATATATTATTATATTTATTTTTTTTACTACCCGTATTGTTCATATAACTTATAGTATATTAAATATTTAAATAATAATGTGTATGAAGTATTATAAATAATGATGTCCGAAATGGCATTTATCCAGGGTGTAACTGGTCTGGTAAAGGTATAAATGAAGTAGGTAGAGAGAAATCAACGGGTAAAATAGTAGTCAAAATTGACGAGAAATATTTTAGACCATGTGAAGTTGAATTCTTGCTGGGTGACGCTACCAAAGCGGAAACGGAATTAGGTTGGACACGAGAATATGATTTAGACGGACTGATTGATGATATGATGCGGTAAATTGTGACCATTTTACTATAAATAGGTATATAGTATGCAATTTGATATAGTAATCTGTGTAGGACCAAATGATAATGATATAATAGAAGATATGCTTCCATATACAAAAAAAAATATAATCGGTTATAGAAACATATATTTAGTATGTGCAAACCCATGTATAAAAATAGATGGTACTATTACTATTGATGAAACCATATTTCCATTTACTATACAAGAATTCAATAATAGATACGGTTCAAACAAAAGACATGGATGGTATTTACAACAATTATTAAAATTATACTCTGGATATACAATCCCTGGAATATTAAAACATTATTTAGTTATAGATTGTGATACCCACTTTTTAAAACCAACTCAATTCATTAGTGAAGACAATAAAGGTATATATACAATTGGAAGAGAATATCATGGTCCATATTTTAACCATATGAATAAACTACATAATACATTAAAAAAAAGTCATCGTGGTTCCGGTATTGCGCATCATATGATATTTAATAATGATATGATAAATGAGTTAATGGAATTGGTAAAAAGTTACCATAACAGTAAAAAGCATTTTTGGGAGATATTTATAGATAGTGTAGAACCGTCTAATTATAATAAAAGCGGGGCATCAGAATATGAAATATATTTTAATTACATGAATATATACCATTCAAATGATATTGTAATTAGACAGTTAAATTGGAAAAACTGTTCGCATATAAGAGAGTGCGATAAAGATTCTGATTATGTAGCTATTCATTGGTATTTAAGAAAACCATAATCAACTGGATAATTATTAACTTTTACGTACTCGTTTATTGATAATAAATTTAATTATTATCAATAAGTGTAATGAATATTATAACTGGTGAAAAAATACAACAATTATGTGATTATTACATAGGTTCATTAGGAGATTTTAATTTTAATCCTAGAATCAAAATCCAAAACAACAAACACATTAATATAGAAAATTATGATTTAAATATGATAAGTACAGGAAAGATAAAAAATATTTTCTGTTATACGCATATTATTGATGGAAAGTCTGCTAAGTTTTCGCAGAACAAATGTGATAATAATTATAAAAATTTAATGGATATATTAAATAACATAACAACAAATTTCAATATTATCTTTCATAATTCCGACGGCCATTTTTTATCTAATCGTGTTGAATTATTAAATATTCCAAATCTAAATAAAATATTTACTCAAAATATTACAATCGAACCAAGAGAAAGAATTATTCCTTTACCAATTGGCATAGCTAATAGTATGTGGAAACACGGTGACTTAAACATTTGGAAACAAATATTAGAAAATAATAGTTTGGTAAATAAACCAAATTCTATCTATTTTAATTTTAATATAAATACTAATACAATTAAACGAAAAAAATGTTATGATGTTATTAGATCTAAAAACATACCTAATTTACCGAATACTAATTATTTAAATTATTTAAAAATGTTGTCTTCGTATAAATTTGCGATTTGTCCTGAAGGAAATGGATTAGACACACATCGATTTTGGGAATGTCTTTATTTAAAAGTTATTCCAATTTGTTTAAAAAATCATATAACCGAATATTACAGTAAGAATTTTCCTATTGTATTACTAGATGATTGGAATCATATAGATGAGAATATGTTAGGTTCGTATTACAATAATACGTGTTGGGATAATTATAATATGTTGAATTTTGATACATATTGTAAGGAGGTATTACAATGATAATAACGACACTTCTTTACTGTTATAATTAAATAAATGTTTAAACTTGTATGACTTAAGTGGTTCATATTTAATACTCAATGGTCTAGACCGAATCGGTTCATCCTGATTATCATATTTTTGATTACAACAATTAATTATAATTATATATTTAATAGATTTTAAAACTAATTTATCCATTATATATTTAATTTCGTTACAAGTCCAATGTTGTAATACATCTTTCAAAATACATAAATCACAACTATCTTCAATGGAGTCTATTTCGTTTAAAATATCTAAATGTGTAAATGTAAATTGTGGATATGTTTTACTATTATTGACTATGATTTTTTCATAAGCATCATACCCATAATATTTAATATCTCTATTTTCGTAAATTAAATGCGATGATTGCCAATCACCACACCCTAAATCAATAACCTTCTTAACATTATTTGTATCTATAAACTCTTTCATAAAATGAATATATTCTTTATTAAACAATATACTAGAACCATTACCAGAAGATCCTTTATAAACAGAGTTTTTATTATCACCCCATTCATTATTTTCATATATTTGAGTAAATAATTTTGTATGATTATTAAATTTCATTATACAATGTTGAAAGATTATATTTACACAAAAAATAGTACATCATTACCAATATGTAAATCGTCACTTAACAAATTTCCCATAAACTTTGATATTGGTGTAATATTTTTATAGCATTCATTTTCTCTAACTCGATATTTACTAAACTACCTTTTCCACTCATATCAGTATTAAAATTTAATCTTCTAGCGTCGTTTTCAGGAATATTACAAGCATTATCATACCAATCTGCTGATATTGGTGTATCATCAATCAAAACTATACTTCCTTTATGTAATAAATGCTTGACTGCGTTGAATTCATTCAAGTGATGTTGTGCTGATGGTAATGGATTACTAAAATCCACATCATAACTATCTAAATATAAAAAATCTATTGGTTGTGTGAAAGTTTGTAAATATTCAACACTATCCTTACAAGTTACCAATGTTTTATCACTAGTCATTTGATTGGCCTGTAATACGGCATGCTTATTTAAGTCAACTGAATATACATTACCACCGTATTTATTTACAAACATATCCCATAAGGTTGTGCTTTTTGTTCCTTGGTTGGTACTACAACCAGTTTCAACAATAGTTGATGGTTTATTTGTATTGTTTTTAATTAATAATTCTAATGATAGTTTCATAGTATGATAACAAATATGAGTATAAAAATGTTTATCACTATTGTCTAGTGAAATATATCCGGATATTAAATTTGTACCATCGCTTGAATTGTATAATGTCTCATGAGAAGTTTTATTGGATTTAATATCAAAAAATTTTGGTATCATATATTTATTCAAATAATCTAAATTGTCATTGTCAGTCATGTTATTATATATTAATTATATAAATTTCTTTAAGTTTTTACAATGTATATGTAAATTCACAATAGAATATTCATTATTATTGACAATCATATAAGGAATTTTTTTATCATTTTCATTTTTCCAAATAAATTTGTATTTTGAATAGTCTATTACACAGGTTTCGTTTACAAACCCGGTTGTATCACCTGATTTATTTCTTGGATCAACCCCACCTAAATATTGACCGATTGCAGCTGCATCAAATATACAATTGTAATATTTAAAATTTTTTGTTATCATATTTGAAACATCATTTGTGCTATCTTCTAAAAATATTGGTAGAGAATCAACATGTTCACTTAATCTATAATAACAATTTGAAAAGTTTTGCATGTCATTTAATGATGGGTTAAACAGGTCTAGACATTTTTTTAATATTGTAGGATTCGGTATAAACATTATGCCTGGAATACATCTATTTTTAGAGTCCATTGTTAATAATAACTTATTCATATTATGAAACCGAATACTATTTACATTTTTATAAATTAATACATCATTCTCAATATGAATAATATTTTGTATATTGTATTTGTTCATATATTCGTATATAACATTAAACCTATAAGATGTTAATTTCCAAAAGCCACCTCTAAATGTGTTATTTAAATTACAAATAAGTTTATTATAGTCTGGTATTAAATCTTCTACATTTATTATATTTACTTGATATTTATCAAAATAATTATTAAACTTTTTATCAGTTATAATAACAACATCTTCATTATTATGAATTTTTAAATTTTGTATATTATCAACTATATATGGTTGTAAATTATTTAACATTACCATTACGATTTGCATAATTATAATAGTATGTATTATAATTATTCTATATATTTTTCTTCTCTAATAATAATTATTGTATTTCACCATAATTTCTCGTTGTTCTAATGTATTTTTCCACAATTGTCCCTTCATATAATTAGGCAATGCGATTTCATGATATTTAGTATTCGTATCAAACATGAACCAGTGATTATCTTTCATATAATCAGCAATAATGATATTTTCAATTATATTTGATTCAAAATAAGGAACTAACCAAAATGTTCCATTCGAAACAACTAATTGCCTACAATTTGATAATGTATAAATGTCATTAATAATGCTAGATGATTGAAATGTAATATTGTCGAGATGTTTATATTTTTCTACAAGTTTATTTACAACTGGATTATGATTACTTTCATACACAATAACTATTTTTTTGGAAATATTTTCACTAATTATTTTTTCATAAAAATACAAAGGAGGTTGTAAATATTTATTGTGACTGCTTCCAATTATCTGGAATATATCTCCAGAACGAATGTGAATACCAATATCATATATATTACTACTGATACCGTCTCCTTTAATACTGATATGTTTTTTATAGCATGTTTTTAACTGACTTAAATCATATTGTTTTAATTGCTGAGTATTATATACTTTTATAGTATTACAGTTACATATAGTAGATCCTTCATTTATTATATTTTTAAAGTGGAATATAGGATGATTACTTAATGTATATTTATTTGCCTGATCATAACCTTGTATAAAAGCGGAGACTATTTGTAGTATATTATTACCCAATCTACCATAATAGCTTGTAATTGAATATATACACATTCTTATACATTTATGTTTATTTATCTTTATTTATGTTTATTTATGTTTATTGTAAAAGATAATTTATCGAATCGACATAACATTAATCGACAATTAATTCGTATTTTTTTATAAGTTCATGAGGGACACACACATTTTGTTTCTTCCTAAGTAAAACTGTTCTAGTATTTGAACACTTTTCTACCATATCAAAGTAATTTAAAACAATATGATATTGGGGTCTATTTAAAAAATCATCAAATACGATCGAACATTCATCTTTCATAATATCAAAACATTTTAAACAACAAGCAACTCGGAAACGTCCATCTATAAATACTAAATCGATGGATTCTTGTTCTTCTTTGCTTAAGTTTTTCATATGACTACTATAATTAATTTTCTGTACATCAGTCGCAGTTTTACCTGGATGTCCCCAGGTTTTAGGTTTTGTATCCATATCATTGAAAATGTATACAATGTTATCCCTTTTAATTTTTTGTTTAATACAATTTGCCCATTCTATATCACTTTCAACCGAATATATCTTTTTTATATTATCTACATTACTTGCTAAATATGTACTTGTACCACAACCATATTCAAAGTAAACATCTATCTGACTTAAATATTTATTAAGTAATGGGAGACCAGTCGGATCTGTTTGTAAAGAAAGACTCATTATATAATACTTGTATAAATTCAATTTAAGTTCTAACAAATGTTATATTTAACTGATCGTTTTTTAACATTTTATAATTTTCTTTTGTAATCATTCGTTCAATTAGTTGTTTTGTGGTGTTTCTTGGATCTTTATTTTTCAATAATAAATCAAATTCAATCAATACATAGTTTGGATATATTTTGTCATCTAACATTTGATTTACTGTCTCTATTTCGGCACCTTCTATATCCAATTTCAATAAATCTATATGGGTATGACCGTGTTGCTCCATTATATTTTTTATACTATCTACCGGTACTATATCATATTTTTGTCCGAACATATTTTCTACCAAAGATTGTGATACATATTTGTCGTTGGACTGTTTATAAAATTTTAACTCCTCTTTTTTGTTCCATAACCCAATATTTACATACTTAAATTTACTTAGGTCTGGATGTAACGATTCAATACAATAGTAATAATCCGGTTGAATATCACCAGTAAATACTTGGTTACTATTATAATATTGTTTTACTTCATCAAAATGTGTTATGGCTTTATTTGTTGGATCAATTAGTAAAACGTTGCAATTATATTTACATTGAATTAATAAATCAAATGACATGTCTTCACCAACACCACCTGAATAAACAACACTATTTTCATTTAAATTCATATTGATTGGTACATACCACCCTCCATAATTTGTTCCTAATTTTTCCATTATAATATAAATAACAATGTCATTTTTATATTATATTCCCACCAATACTTATGTAGTGTACAATATGTGCTCTATCATATTCTTCCAACAATTCTTGCTATGTACGTTTCTTTGATACCACTCATAACATGCGGATGACATATGGGTCCATTGTTTTTCATCGATATTTGCTATCTTCTGTTTCAATTCTTCAGGAGTTTTAACTAATATGTAATGCGTATTTTCAATTAGTGGTTCCATATAAGAAAAAACAGTGACTTCTGGTGTTACGATAGGAACCGTTCCAAAAGCCATTAATTCCACTTCACGATGACACTTGGAACCATATCCTCGTAAGCATAGTCCATATTTCGATGCACGCAATTTCATTAAATACTCTTCATGACTAAATTTATGCTGTTGTCCTTTCGTACAATGATATTCGGTTAAAACAGTCTCCCACGAAGCATTTGTCTTACGAAATTTCTCTTGAACACTATTCTCAAAATTGCCTATAAAAATGCTTTCAACTGTTCGATCGCCATATGACAAAACCCCATTGAGTTTAAGAACTTTCTCCAAAAGCATTGGCTTCCTAGGCCAGAAAATCCACGGACTAATATTCATGTTTGGTATCCTGTTTTTTAATTGTCGCCCTTCTAGATTAACATCACCATTTCCTAATAACACCAGTGAACTAGTCGCAATTTCTTGATTGCACCATTCCAATGTAGGACGATCATATGTCAAAATATTCGGCTCTAACCAACAATGAATTGTTTTATCGTCGTATTTTATATCAACATCTTTATTTTGTAGTTTCATTAATAGAGGCAATTCTCTATAGCTGTCGTTATTATGATTACCCAATCCTTGAATTGGTTGTTTGGGTATTTTCAAAACCCATTTATTATGAATTATCCTGTATACAATCGCTAATAATTTATACAACTTGGCTGTTTTTAAATTATGGATAATAACATTGTTAAAATCTTTAACACGCGCGTCTAAAAAATGAGTATGAATAAACTTCAGAGGTTTGTTTTTATAATATAATTTATCATTAGGTACACAAGTAACATTTTTTGCTATTTGTGCTGGGGTTTCTTCAGACAATAGTAGTCGCCAACATTGTAAATTATAATTTTCACCAAATTCAAATTTTGTATATTTTTTTGCCAAATCTTCAATCGATGCTTGGTCAAAATAACGGGATTTTTTTGTAAACTCTATCCAATCATTTGGAATATTTTTATTTTTAGTCCACAACATTCCACCATTATAGAATCCATATTGATCCATATATTCTTTTTTAATGTAATGAGGTGAAACACCAATATCTTTTGAAAAATCTATATCACCAATTGTATCTGTAATTACTATATCACTATCCAAAAACAGCGTATCTGTCGAATCTTGTAACGCATATTTAATAACGATTGCCTTGGCCATTTGAAATTCACCCCAAATTCCTTTTCTGGTCATAATGTCACGATTCATTCCATCGTATTTATCCAATTCAACAAACCAGGTGATTTGTAATCGTGGTTGAGGTGTCATATTGTCAACAATTGTTTTTGTTTTTGTATCACACAATATAAACATTTTTTCATTAGGATGGTATACAGATAATGATAATAACAAACCCACTAGCTCAAATGCACAATTAGAAGTACATATAGAAGAAAAACTACTTGGTTTTGACATGAACTATAATACAATATGACATAAAATTCACTTTATATCATATTATAGACCCAATATTTTTAGTAATTGTTATATTCTGCTTGTAATTCTCTCCAAGTCGCGTTTAACAATGTTTGCACAATGGGTGCGCATTAGACTAACTTTGTTATTGAATTCTAGTTGACTTTGATATTGTTGATTATTAATAGCATATCTGGGTTCTCCACCTACATTCAAACACACATGTTGATTCAATGGATAAAAATGTTGTATTCCTCGATAAATCTCATTTATCCAATCATCGCAAAACCAATTGACTATTTCGGGAGGGAAATAATACCCAAATAAATCCATGTGTTTTCGAGATACAAAACTTTGAGTGAGTATGCGTGCATTATTGTTAATCGGACCAACCAGACCGATTCCATTTGAATGTTGAAGTGTACGAATACATTCGTTTATCCACCCATTCGTTTTGAATTCAATGTCATCTCCACATTGAAAAAAATATTCACATCCGTCGGAATACGCCGTTTTAAATAATTGGTTCCACATAACAGTCAAATGTCCTTTTGCTACATTGTCCATGTAATGAAATTCAATACTAGTGTTTTTCATGATGGAACAAAACCGGTTCAGTTTATTTTTGTTATCTTCATTGTCATAGACCATATCATTTCGGTCGATTCCAATATAAAACACATAAGTATGTTCTTTATCGTAAGTAAGTAAAAAGCTTTTCAAGGTATGTTTGTACAAATAAGATTCTTCCATTTTTTTCCAGTCTCTGTTTTTTGAAGTTGACGGTATCAGTATTCCGATTTTCATATTATTGATTGGTAATATAAATAATAATATGAAAGTCTTTATTATTATTTATTAGTGAATGTTGTTTATGAATGATATATATATCATTATTTCCGGTCGGTATAATATCATTATTTCCAGTCGGTGTAATATCATTATTTCTTGTTACTTCTACTCATTATATTGTTCATATTAAATACCGAATTATTACCCGGACCTCGGTGGTTACCGAGACGAATTTTATTTCCATTTCGAATATCATGTACTTCAGTAGATGCTATCATCTCTTCACGCTCGCACGAGAATTGTGTTATGTTAATGTATTCGTCCACAATAGTTGTCTTCAAATTTCTTATCAAATTTAATCCATATGGATAGTTAGGATTTATAGCAGCTTTCATTTCGTTTCTATTTATTTTTCTTTCAAAACCATCATTAAATTGTAGAATGGATGGAGATCGAATCGGAAAAAATATACTTCGATCTATCTTTAATCCATGTTTTAATGCTCGTGTCTGAATTAAATTATCTTCTTGTGACCATCCCCACAAATTTGGGAAACCATTTATTCTCTCAAAATCGCCACCTTTTATGGAAAAAATACCACCTAAAGCGAATTTAAAACCATAAAAATGTTTGATGGTACCCTCATTTGTCTCATACGGTAACAAATTTTTTCTATAAGGCAATGTATCCACATCATGAAAGACAAAGGTGATATTTTTATACTCATTTGGATATTTTTCTTTCATAGCAAGAAATCCGATGTTTTTAACAGCACCTCGGTTAAAGGAACGATTATCACATTGGTGCGAAAAATAGATTTCATAATCTTCTGGTTTATAATCTTCTAAAATATGTTTCATATAAATAGTAAAAAAATGTTTATGTTCTACTCTATTTCGATAAGGGACTATGAATATTATTTTAGGTGACATCCTCTACTAAACCCAAATATTTTAATTATGTATATTTATCCAATACTGCTTTGGGAATTAATTTGTCATGAATTGGTTCTAACTTTTTAAAACATTTATTGATGGTTACTTCACTGATTTCACTTACTTTATTCACATCTCGCTTTGATATATTTAAACGACATATCTGGGCTATAAAATACACAATACCAGCAGCGATGGAATGAGGAGTGTTTTCAGGAATGATATTATTTTTTTGAATTCGCATGGCTACAAATATTGAGCATTTTGTAAGCTCCTTATTGATATTTAATTTACTACAATATCTTTCAATAAAGTCTTCGGGTTTTGTTTTACATAGAGTTGTTTTTTCATTATTGTTCATTTCCGACTCAATCTCGTTTAGAATCGTGGTAGCGTTTTTACAACCCTTTGTTGCACTTGTATTGTCCAGTGTAAATATAGTTGCGATTTCTTTCGCAGTTCTAGGACAATCATTTGTTCTACATGAAATATAAATGGAGGCTGCAATAATACCGTCGCGATTTAATCCTCTAAAAGTCTTGTGCTCAGATATCTTTTTATGATATCGCAATGCTTCATCAATAATGATTTTTGGTATCCCCGCATTGTGAGCAATAATAGTAATACGCTGAAATTCATCGTATTGAGATTTTTCTTTGTATGGCATAGATTGCCACTCTGTATATCTTCTTATTTTTCTCATTTCATAAGAAGTAGAACCTTGGCAGATCACTTTACATCCATAAGAGGATTCTTTGAGAAGTGGGTTTACAGGCATACCACATCTAGTCGGGTCAGAACCATGACTGTCTTCTGCGCCATAATACCTCCATTCGGCAGAATGGTCTAGTGAATCCTTATAAATAATGCTACATTTTGGGTTTGAACAAGCTAAAAACCCATCTTCAGTCACCCTTAATGAATATTTACATGTTTCACAATTTTCACGCTGTCCACCACTGCGATATACACATTCGATTGGTTTTTTATCAATAAAATTGTTCTCTATTTGGGTCCATAATTCTTGTTTCGATTTAGAAGATTTCTTCTTCTTAGTTAATCGTTCAGTCATATTGTATTATCAATGTTTATTTTGGAATTAATTTTATTCAATTTTTATTTTTAATATTTAACTGTGTACAATTATGTCATTTTTAACTTAATCTTCAAGGGTGTAAATTTGTTATATTTTCTATATATATATATTTAATATGCAAGGTATAGCAGTATTTCAAGGAAAATTAAAAGGTAGTTATGTTTCCTTTTATCAAGATAATTCTCAAATGCCTGTTAAAATAAATGTTCACATTAAAAATGTAACACCAGGAAAACATGGTTTTCATATTCATGAAAAAGGAAACTTATTAAAAAATGACTGTTCTGAATGTGCTGGACATTGGAATCCATATAATAAAAAACATGGAGGGTTACAAGATAACAACAGTCATGCTGGCGATTTAGGAAATATAATAGCAAATGACACAGGAGAAATTAAGACTCATATATCTACCGACAAGCTCACTCTCTATGGAAAATATTCTATCTTTGGCAGGTCTATTATTATACATGCAGATGAAGATGATTTAGGAAAGGGAAATCACGATGATTCATTGATTACTGGTCATGCTGGTAAAAGATTAGATTGTGCTATAATTGGACATTCTTAATATACATGGATGAATAATGAATCGTAATTTAATATTTATTTAACATATACATGGGTGCTGGACAATCATCATCGTCGGAAATGCCAATAAAAAAGACACTATCATCTACTATAGATTATATTGCAGCAAATTATATTTTATCGAGTAATTTTCAGGATTTAAAAAATTTAACAAATCAAGAATATTGTAAAAATTTAGTCATATTAACATCCGATGTTATTAGTCAGTATTTGACGACAACTGAAATCGAATTTTTAAAACAACGCCTAGAAGGGAATGTAGAAACCAATACTATGACAAAATCAACGGTTGCTTATTTTAATAAAAACAAGATTGGTAAAATGGATGTAAAAAGTGATTTAAAAAGAAAAAGAATGTGTATTGGAATTGCCAAATATTATATCCAGATTTTTCACATTTTCAATGCCATTGCACACACGATTAATCCTAGATATACATGGAAAGACCAATTTGGTTCTACTGTATCGGTTGACTACGAGCATAGAAAAGACATTCCGGATGATGCAAAACCAATTTTGTCGAAATCCAATTTATGTAGTAATCGGTTAAATGCTCTTATGAAAGACAATACTATAATAAACGCCTTGGATATGAACAATAAGAGTAAACCAGTTGATGTATCTACAAAATTTTGCAATATGAATGTTAATAAAGATGGAACATCAAAAACTATGTTAAACGAACCAGGAATACCAGAAATGGAAATGTTATATTATGATGTGTATGATTATAACACTGGTAAATTTACTTCCATGTCGCCTGAAATGAAAGAACAATATAAAAAAGATTTACAAGCATTTTATACCATATTTACTAGAAAAGAAGAGATGCCATCTAACATTACTAATTTTACTCAAATTCCTCTTCGCGAGTTTCAAAATACTACTTCTTGTAAAGACGGTAGATTTTCAAAAACATATTCGGGCACATTAAATGAAGAATTATATTTTAATTATGCAAAAAATCTTGAAACAATGATGGCAAACACAAAGAAAAATCAGGATGTTTTACTAAAAATAATAGATCAGTTATTTGTATTTATTGTTGACCCACAAGATAATAATAATAAACTCATTGTTATTAATCCAAAATTAGATAATAAATTATTAAATAAACTAGTGAAGGATACTAGGACTAATATTCTTACATTATACACCACTTGTGAAACTGATTTCTTAAACGGATTACAGATATTTGAATCGATTGTAGGAAATCAAATAAAAGAAACTAGTATGGCACAAATCAAAAATTTAGAAAAGACAATTGAAGAGACTATTTCACTTGATCCGAGTAAACCATTGGACCAACAACAAGGCCAACAACAACAACAAGGCCAACAACAACAATCTTCCTGGTTTAATTTTTAGTAGATATGGATAATTATGATACTACACTATCAAACGCAAATTATAACAACCAATAATACAATGTTTTTATATACAATGTATTATTGATAGATATGGTACATTCAAATACATACATTACTGTTCTACACAATTGAAGGTGTAAATATCATACATATTCTGATTTTATTTCATTGCTTAAATAAGTATGTTTTCCGATTGCTTTAACAATTTTATTCGTTTCTTTCTGGTCATCTTCAACATTTGTCATTGAATGAAATATTAATTTCGTCATTTTTGACTGTAAATCTTCGTCTGTATTCCAGCCATGATTTGCATCCTGCCATTTATTTATCATCGTTCTCTGTTTAAGAGACAATTCCTTAATACCTTTTAGTAAAAACATCAATTCATTATCCTTTTCCCAGTTGTTATTTTCTTTTACATACATGGTCTTTCTAGATGGATCTGTACAATGAATCGGTCTATCAACAATATCCATATTATTCAATCCAGTAACCACCAAATTAGTAAGTGTCTTGGTAAGCCCATTCTCAATTGTGTTATCATATGTTTCGTTGGTAATAGGTAACGAATTGATAAAATCAGTTAGATTCATCGCATTTTTACAATGTTCGTTTAAAAACATATTGATATTAAATTGGTTATTCGTTGTATTGTGGTTCGTAATGGTATTATGGCTATTTGTCGTGCCATTTTGTAAATGTGGAATTATATCTAGAAACGATTTTTGAAATTCTTTGTTTTCTTTCATCATCAAAACTAATATCTCTTTAAAATCAGAGTGACTCATAGTATTGGATGTATTTACTGAAGAGTTCGGTGCATCATGTTCTTTCTCTGGATTTATGTTATGTTCATGATTATCGTGATTATCGTGATTATCGTGATTATCATGATTATCATGATTATCATGTGTATGAATTGTATGGCATTTCTTTTTGTGATGATATAATGTAGATGAATGTTTATACTCCTTTCCACAATTGCACGAATATACCTTGGGATCTGATTCTGATGTAGGATTTTGTAGGATTTTGTGTTTAGCTGTGGAAATATGCTTATTATATTCGCTATTTTTATTACATTTATAGTCACATGTTTCGCAAAAAAATTTATAGGAGATTTTTGGAGATTTATATGTAGGAAACATTCCTATATATAATCCTATATATAAAATCTCCTAAATTTGTACTCGAAAATGTTGAAAAATTACAGTAACAAATTGAAAATAAAAAAAATGGGATTCAGAGCATTATGGTCTAAATCACTTTTTCACAACTTTTTCAATTCTATTTTCAATATTAAAAAAAACAACATAAATTCTTGTGTGTTTTTTTGAAAAGTCAAATGAAGTATAGAAAAAAAGTGAAAAGTGAAATTACCTACATGTATCGATTACAGTGCACTTTTTTAGGACAAAATAATTGCCTTCATATGTAGGGGAGTGCCTACATGGTCTAAGCACCATGGTTTGTGTATATGACTAATTAACTCCCTACATGTCTAGGGGGAGTACACTATTTTATCCCCGTTTTTTTCGAAATCCAAAAATCGGAAATGCCGTCACTGTATTATGGCGATAAAAATAGGTGTTAAAATGTGTGTTTTATTTATCGAGGAATTATGTGAAATTCATGTTTGAAATATACATTAACAAAATATCGAGGATGTTTGGTTAATATTATTGTTTATTGGATGAAATGATTCGGCTTATTATTTAAACTTGTCTTGAATTTTTTGCATGATATCGCTATTATAGATACCAACAGGTTTGTAGTTTTTGGTCGAATTATATTCTTTTGTAGCACTATTACCACTGTTATTATTACTATTATTACCATTATTCGCACCCGACTTGTGTTTAGTAAATAAGATATCATCTGGATTTTCTGGTTCTGTGGAAGAGTTATTTTCTATTTGTGGGTTCGAATTTACTAAATTCCCGTATCCGTCTATTACTGTACCTGTTTGTTTTTTGTATTCTTGTCTTACATATCCAGGAATCCAATGAGCCCAGCTAATAAAAACAAGATTCGGATGCGTGTAACGCACGACAAAATCATTCTCTCTTAATTTCCTAAGAATATAATCAGTACATTCGCCCACATCATATCTAGAAATACCAATCATCATTTCTGGAATTAAATACCAACAAAACTGTTCTTTCCCTTGTTGAATCCGAGATGTCAGTTTTATTTTCTCATGAATACGATTCAATATTTTATTGTAAAGTTGGAGTTTATTTTCCGATATTTCTCTCTTCTTCTCGAACAAATCGTCTAAGTTAATTTTGTCCATTAAATTATCATCGTCTGATAAAGTAAACACATTCATAAATCTATATTAATGTTTTATCAGAAAAAAAGTTTTAAGAATATACGATTATAATAATTAATGATAGAACATATAGTAATTAATGGGGGTGGTCCTACTGGATTGATTAGTTATGGCGCTTTAAAACACTTATTCGAACAAGGCTTTTTAAATATGGACAATATAAAGTCAATATATGGTACTTCTATTGGGGGTATTGTTGGTGCAATTCTCTCGTTAAAATATGATTGGAATACACTCGATGACTACTTTATCAAGCGTCCGTGGGAAAAGGTCTTCAAAATAGAACCAGACAACTTATTTGAAATGTACTATAGTAAAGGTATTTTTCAATTCAGTATTGTTAGTGAAATAATAAAGTCTCTATTGACTGCGAAAGATTTGTCCGACTCTATTACTCTTAGTGAATTTTACGAATTTACAAAGATAGACCACCATTTTTTTACGGTCGAAATGAATTCTTTTAAAAAAGTGGATTTAAACCATATATCACATCCAGATTTGTCACTAATAACTGCATTAGAAATGTCGAGTGCTGTTCCAATATTGTGCAAACCAGTCTTTATAGAGGATAAATGTTATATTGATGGTGGACTTTTTGATAATTATCCCATAAACGAATGTATGCTAAATGAAAAATGTACAGAAGATCAAATACTCGGTATTTGTAATAAATGGACCCATGACGACTTGCGCGCAAGTGAAAACATGAATTTGTTTCAATATTTGCAGGTTTCGGTACAACAAATAGTGAAATATGTTCGGAAAGAGAATGAAGCCAGGTCCATTCGATATGAAGTGAAATGTTTATGTGACGAGAAAATATCAGAGGCTTCTAATTGGATTGAATATATGACTGACAGAGAGAAAAGAATGGAACTAATTAAATCTGGTAAGAATTATGCCGAGATATTTCTTGAATATGAAAAAGAGTTAACCCAAAGTACTGTTTAAGAATTCGGTTAGATGAGCTACACTGGGTTTTGCATCATATTCAATCACTTGATTGTCCTTTAACATTTTTATGGTTGGATATCCTTCAACCTTGTATTTATCGGCCATACTTGGATTTTCTTCACCATTCACTTCAACAAAGGTTAGTTTGTACCCATTGAAACGTTTGCCGTTGTATTTTTCTTTTAATTCTTCCCAAATCGGCATTGCCTTTTTGCTATGAGGACACCAGTCTACTGTGAAAATAATGATTTCCACTTCTGGACCATTGTCTTCACTGGTTCCTTCATCTCCTTGACTGTCTGAACCATCACTTTCGCTTAATTCTGATGGAAATTCATTGTTTGCTATGTAATTCGGGTTAATAACACCAACAACATATTTATTATAAACAAACACGGCTACAAACAAAAATAATAGTATGGCTACTAATATCATCCAAAATTTAGAACTACTTAATAAACTATACGAGGAAGATTGAATTGATTCCATCATTATATATATTAATTTATAGATTAAACATCGGAATTAAAAACGAATAAGATTCTGTGTGAAAAGTTTTTTCTCTAAATAATGTAATATAAATATTAATGCAGTCTCGAAAAAACAATAAGTCGCAATCTAATAGACAATCTAAGATGCGTAAAAAATCAAAACAAAAACGTACAAAAAAAAGGGTGTTTTCTAAAAAGGATTTTAGTGACGGTGATGGTATGCTAGTCAGTATATGGGGTCCAGCACTATGGCATTCACTTCATACCATGAGTTTTAATTACCCAGTGAAACCCACTTTAAATGACAAAACTAACTATAGACGATTCATGATGAATTTGGTAAATGTATTACCATGTAGACACTGTAGAGAGAATTTGAAGAAAAATTACAAGGCGTTTCCATTATCAATGGGTTGTATGAAAGACCGAAATCAGTTTTCTAGATATGTATATCGATTGCACGAGCGGATAAATAAAAATTTAGGAAAAGATTCTGGTTTATCTTATTGTGATGTGAGGGAAAGATATGAACATTTTAGGGCTAGATGTACAGAAGAAAAGCCAAAAATGTTTGATTTTAAGAAAACACGAAAAAATAAAAAGGAAAAGGGTTGTACAGAGCCATTGTATGGAAAAAAGGCAAAATGCGTAATTAAAATTGTGCCTAAGGAAGAAAAATGCAAAACATTTCAAATGGATGAAAAATGTAGGAAAAGTCGTGAATAGATATATAATTTATGTAAAGTATATATATATAATGTCGAATCCTACTTCTAAAATGATAGGTCGCATAAACATGGTCTATAAATTATTAAATATGGGCGGATTTGATATAATAAACAGTAAAGGAGAAGTTTGTTGTTCTCTGGATTTACCATTTAAAATGAATGAATTGGATACAAATGTAATGAAATTGGCTGTTATAATGTTTTCACTAAATTATGGTTTAGAATATAAACCAAGTGGTGAAATGAATATTAAGTCTGATAAATTGGAAATCTCATTTAATAAAAATAGTATTAAATCGCTGTTAGCATCGGTACAGTATGGTGGCGACGATAGTGATGATGATACGGATGGTGCTATTATAGAAGTTCCTGGTAATACAGACACTACTAGCAGTATAGCTTTAAATAATAAATTATCTTTGAAAACTAGAGTAAAGGTAACAATATTAAATTTTAATAAACTGATATGGGTAATATCCACACTGTTATTATTGTATTTTACTACTCACATTGGTCTAGCCATCTCAAGAGACAGTATTAAAACTAAAATGGATATTATAAATATCCAACAACAATCATTAAAGCGCGAATTATCGAGACCTATGCCAGAAAAAGTGAAGACCTTACTAGAATATATTAATTTATATAATCCGGATGAGGCATCAACAGCATATTGTGTAGGAGATAAATGTAATATAAATATGTCTAATGAATTATCTACAAATGTTTATGAAAATGATATGGAATTATACAGACAACTACTTGAAAAATATGTTGAGTCTAATAATAATCAATTATACATAGCACCACCTCAATCCATAAAACCAAATGAAGAACCAAAACCTGAAGAAATACAGAGCACTTGGGATTTTGTTATGATGTCATGTTGGAATGGTCCAAGTAAATTAATTGATAATATGTTGAAACCATATACAGATGTTCGAGATGAACTAGTTGACATTGGTACTTCTAAAGCTACAGAATTACAGGGAATCAAACAAGTGTTAGAACAAGTTACTGGTACACTAGCATCCGATCTGGATAAACTAAATGCATTGGCAAGACAGGAGGGAGAAAAACCAATGAATACAATTTTTAATAATATATATGATATGTTACTTCAAAAAACACAAGAATCAAAAATAGGAAATGTTCGTAAAAAAATGGCAATAGCACAAGAGATTATTGTACTTATCCCAGAAGTAATGACCCAATTGGCTGTATTAACACCAAATGTTCCGTCAGAAATAGTAAAAATAGTATCCAATTATCAATCAATAACGACCGAATTTATATGGTTGTATTGGGCAATAGGGTTGATTAATTCACTATATATGACAATAATAGGTTATTTATTGTCCCAAGTTAAAATTCGTAAAGAAGATATGTCCGAAGAAGAATTTATTGAGCTAAAACGACAATTTTTATTAAGATATCAAACGGATATGAATAGTATAATTCTTGAAGTTGTTGATAAACAAGGTTTATCAGAAGGAGAAATTGTAGGAGGGTTGGGTAATTTAATAGATATTGTCAATAATATTGACATGCCAGAAAATATGAAATTCAATAAAGATGATTTTAAAACCCAAATAAACTCCTTATTTATTCGTCAGTTTGGAAATGGAAATCTGGCAAATAATATGCGTATCACTCCAAATTTAGATTTTATCTCTCGTTTTATAGTAGAGGTTATTAACAATGATGCTGATAATCAACAGCAATTAGTAGTGAGAGGAGGAAAATCGAAAAAGACAAAGAAGTCAACAAGAAAGAAGACAAGGAATACCAAAAAGGCAAAGAAGACCAAAAAGGCAAAAAAAGCAAAGAAGGCAAAGAAGACCAAAAAGGCAAAGAAGACCAAAAAGGCAAAGAAGTCGAAAGGAAGAATTACTCGAAAACATTAATTAAGCTTTTGGCAAATAATTTATGAAATAATTTTATAAAAATATCATTATAATATTATTTTTTATTCATTTACATACCAAATTGGCTAAAATCAGACATAACTGGACGAGGTAAATAATTGTCATTGGAGCTAGAATAGTTTGGCACCTTTTTACATTCGAATGCCGGTTCGGGGCATCTGGCACACGGAGGACATGGTTGACATTTTTCTTGTCTAGGACAAGCTGCAGCCTGAGGACATATTGGGCAAACAGGAGGAACAATTTCTGATTTTAAGATATACATATCTTGTTGTCCAGGCGGAATTTGAGATTGTGGAATACCTTCTGGTAAAGCAGATTGAGCAGTAACACCATCCTTATTATCGTCAGTGGTTTGTGATTCCATACCTTCCATGTAACTTCGTCCGCCTAAACATCCACATAATATTAGACCTAATAGCAATATGAGAAATAAATGTATCTTTTGAAGCTTCATTATATAATATAGTTGTAGAAAATTTAAAAACCAATAAATGAAAGGGTATTTAAAAACATAAAAACATAAAAATTGAAATGAATATACTGGATAGGTTAATTATAACAAACTAACACTAAGAAATGCCTAGAACAAAACAAGAACCGCTAACACCATTCTATAATAATGGAGAATATACTTATGAGATCGGTATAGATGAAGCCGGTCGCGGACCCTTGTTTGGACGCGTATATACTGCCGCTGTTATTTTACCTAAAGATGATACCTTTAAATACCACGATTTAAAAGATAGTAAGAAATTTACAAGTGAAAAAAAGATAAATGAAGTTGCACAGTATATAAAGGATAATGCAATTGCTTGGAGTGTTACTTACAATGACGAAAAAACGATTGATAATATAAATATTCGACAAGCGGTGCTAAATAGCATGCATCAAAGTATAAAAAACACTATTTCATCATGTGATGCCAAATCGGAAGATGAATGTACTGGTACTGGTGCTGGTGCTGGTGCTGGTGCTGGTGCTGGTGCTGGTGCTGGTACTGGTACTGGTACTGGTACTGGTAATGATAAATCAAAATATTTCCTATTGGTAGATGGTAACGATTTTAAACCATACATGACTTTCAAAAATGATGAATATTTACAAGTACCGTATACATGTATCAAGGGTGGTGATAATAAGTACTGTTCAATTGCTGCAGCATCTATATTAGCTAAAACAGAACGCGATAAATACATATTGGAATTGTGTGAACAACATCCCGAGTTAAAAGAATTATATCATCTCGACAAAAATAAGGGATATGGAACAGCTCTTCACATGGAAGGAATAAAAAATAATGGTACTAGTCAATGGCATCGCAAATCATATGGACCATGTAAAGAGTATAGTTAGATAAAGTAAATAAATATATGTAAAACAAACAACCTATTCAAAATCGTATTCATTAAATTCAGTCATGAAACTACTCACAAATGGTTCATTTTTACATTGTTGAATATCAAAGAATGTTTTTTTATCACCTAATATAATAAGATTTTTTGCTGCCCGAGATATTGCAGTATAGGCTAATTTTAAACGATTTGTTCCCCATGATAGACTACTATGAAGCGATGAGGCAATAAACACAACAACATCTTTCTGACTACCTTGATATTTATGAACAGTATTACAGTAATTTAATGTGAATTTATCTTTAATATCACAAAGATCAACTTCTTCCATGGGTGTTTGTTCATCATCGTAATACACCAGAGCAACCTTTTCCTTGTAACTTCTATTTGTCTTTGGATTCGTTTTAAGTATTTCTTTAAAGAATATTTTACCGGTATCACCATTTACACGAATCACATCATCGTCATATTTATTTTCAGTTCGCATGACATAATCACCTTCTTTGAAATAACCATGTTCATAATGATTGTCATAGTTATAAACATAACACTGTAACAGTTTATTCATTTCAAATACACCTGGTGGTTTGTTATGTTCTGGTGTAAGGAATGCGACATTTTCTTTTCCATATTTATCAACTATGTCTTTACAAAATCGAACTGTTTTCTTATTATTAATGAAATCGTGTTCTGTAAATATTGTTGAATTGTTATCAAAATCGTCAATAGACAATTTCTTTTTATTAATTTTAATGATACAATCTTTCAATTTTCCTGTATCTTGACGTTTAATCTCTGTTAAATAAACCGTATTAAATAATTCAGAATTAATGATACACTCAAATGGTCTACCATTTCCGACGGGAGGAAGCTGTTTAATATCACCACATAATACAAGACTACAATCAAAATATTTACATGCTTTTAATAGCTTTTTAAACATGAAAATATTTACCATAGAAGTTTCGTCAACTATAATTTTATTAATGTATTGAGGGTATTTTTTGTCACTGTCACTATCACACTCGTCGATTTCCTTAACAATTTTTGGAAAAGTATTTAACAAGCATTTATGCAATGTTCCACAAATATTATTAGTTCTAATATTTTTACATTTATCTGTTAATCCTTTAAGGGCCTTACCTGTAGGAGCCATTAAACATATATTATATGCGAATCCAGTGCGCGAACTTTCCTGGTTAAACCATTCGATGGTTGCTTCTGTTATAGTACTTTTACCAGTACCAGGTGGACCAGTAATAATACATAGTTTATCGGTAATTGTATGTTTAATAGCACTAATTTGTTCATCATTGAATTTAAATGGTTTCTCATTCGTCGACTTATTTTGTTCAAATTCTTGAATAAAACGCTCGAATTTTTCAATATCCTCAATAGTTTCATTATTATCATAATACAAATCTAATGTTTCATCGCCAATATCCCTTTCGATTTCTACAAATTCTTTGATACCATATAAGTATTTAATCTTTTTGTGTTGAACGAGCAATCCATTTAATATATCAAGATAGGATGCGTATTTTGTAGACAAAATATTGTTTTCGTCGCAAAATTTACGAAGTAACCAATACCAACCCTGCTTAAATGATCTGTCGGAATATTCTTTATATTTATTTTTCGAGTCAATATGACTTTTAATTTTGTAAAAACTACCATTATTATCTTGTACTGCAAATATTGACCATTTTTGTACTAATAGTTCATCTGTAAATGGAATATCCAATTCTTTTACAATACGATAAGCTTGGTTAAATCTAATAGGAGAATGTTCAATTTGAATCAATTCAAGTGGATTGTCAATAATATTTTTAATTAAATATCGACTATTTTTTTCAAACGATAATGTGTCAATAATCCCTTCGAATGTTTTGAAAGACATTTTCGATTGAGAATCCTTGAACCATTCAATAATATGTAATATAGTGTCTTCGAATGTATTTTTATTAGTATAACCATAATAAGTATTATTTTTTAACTCATCGCGTTCCCTTGTAAATAATTGAATTTTATCAACAATTGATATTGTTTGATATTGACTGTTTTTTTTAATAATGATATCCAGTTTTTTCACATATTCATCTTTCATTTTACTAGCTCGTTCTTCATTCTTTTTATTTTTTTCTATTTGTAAATTTAATTTTCGCAAATCCTTACAACTTGGTATTGTTTTACTAAATGACGACACATCAGTTGACACATCAGTTGACACATCAGTCGACGCATCAGTCGACACATCAGTCGACACATCAGTCGACGCATCAGCAGATACATAAGCAAATGCTTTGAATATTTGTTGTTGCTGTTTTTCCATTCTGATTATAGTAGGGTATTTATTGTTTGAATTGTATCTCAAAGCAAAGACACTTCAATTATTTTAAAAAAAGAATTGAAGTATATCGTAGCTATATGGGATAAGTAAACAAAACAAATCAAAACAATGAAAGTTCTCGTATTTGACACTGAAACAAGTGGTTTACCCACAGAAAGAAACGCATCAATCTATAAAACGAATATGTGGCCTCATATCGTTCAATTATCTTATATTGTGTATGATACAGAGCATAATGAATTAATCGGACTAGAAGACGATTATATAAATATACCGGATACGGTAATAATGGATCCAGGAAGCGTTGAGATTCATAAAATAACAAGTGAACAATTGAGAAATGGTATTACAATTGTAGAAGCATTGGAAAAATTCAATACATGCGCCGACAAGGTGGACTTGATAATAGCCCACAATGTATCATTCGACAAGAGAATGATTATGGTAGAAGGAATTAGAAACAAAATAAAAATGAATATTGTAGATACTTATTGCACAATGAAAAACAGCATCAATCTATGTAAAATCGAAAGAAGTTGGCCAAATGGGGATAAATACTTCAAATACCCAAAATTAAGCGAATTGTATGTCTATTTGTTTAACAAGGAACCAAAAAATACTCATAATGCGCTAGTCGATATTCTCATTTGTATGAGATGCTTTTGCAAAATGGAACTAAATCTTGACATTTATGAAAAAAATAGAACAATTCGAATGATGATGAAAGAAGCTCTTAGATAAACGAAGATTCGTTAGCTAGGTTAAGCCGAACACATTTCACATACTTCTTGTTCTTGCTCATCTTCTTGAGCATTTTTTTTTGTCGGTTCAACTGTAAATTGTTGGGCTTGATGTCTAGCTTTGCGTCTTAAATAATACATGCCTGTTTTTAATCCAGATTCCCAAGAATAAAAATGCATTGAAGTCAATATTTTGTAATTTGGTTCCTCGACCCACAAATTGAGACTTTGGCTTTGACATATAAATGCTCCTCTGTCTTTTGCCATATCGATCACATGTTTCATGGGTATTTCCCATACAATTTTATATTTATCCTTCACATGTTTTGGTATTACCTGTATCTGTTGAATACTACCATTATTCGCGACAATATTATTTTTTATGTCTTCGTTCCATATTTTCAAATCAATCAATTCGCGCATTAAATATTTATTTACTATGATAAACTCACCAGCTATGGTTCGTCTACTATATATATTACTAGTAAATGGTTCAAAACATTCATTGTTGCCTAATATTTGAGCCGTACTCGCCGTAGGCATGGGTGCTAATAAAAGAGAGTTTCGAATACCGTATTTCATGATGGATTCTTTTAAGATTGACCAATCATATCTATCAGAAGGTGTAACATTCCACATGTCAAATTGGAAGACGCCTTTGCTTATTGGTGAACCGTCGAATGAACTATAAGCTCCACGATATGTCTTAGGTAACATTGAGGTTTCATATTCATTTAACATATTCGACAGCTTTATATGTTGATCAATATCTAGTTTGTCGGAAAAATCGTCATGTTCATTTAATGGAATTAGTGTTACAGACCGTTCTTTTGCAATTTCCATAGACTTTTCAAGTGCAGCATGGTAAATTGTCTCGAATATAAGTTTGTTGACTACTTTTGCATCATCGCTATGAAATGGTATGTCCATCAAAGCAAATACATCTGCTAGACCTTGTACACCAATACCAATTGGTCTATGACGCATGTTGCTTCTTTTTGTTTTTTCGGTTGGATAAAAATTGATATCGATCACCTTGTTTAGATTGTCTGTGACAACCTTGGAAACTTCATGTAATTTATCGTAATCAAATGTCTTATCTTTTTTCACGAAACTAGACAAGGATACACTTGCTAAATTACAAACAGCTGTCTCTTTATCATCGCTATATTCCATAATTTCGGTACATAAATTAGATGATTTTATAGTACCTAAATTTTTCTGATTAGATTTCTCGTTTGCTGCATCTTTATAGAGTAGATAAGGCGTACCTGTCTCCATCTGACTATCCATAATTTTGAACCACAAGTCACGAGCCTTGACGGTTTTTCGACCTTTGTTTTCAGTCTCATATTTCGTATATAATTCGACAAATTTATCACCATAAACATCGGATAATCCAGGGCACTCGTCGGGGCACATAAGAGTCCAATCGCCATTTTCTTTGACGCGCTGCATAAATAAATCAGGTGTCCAAAGAGCATAAAATAAATCCCTGGCTCTCATTTCTTCGTCTCCGTGATTTTTCTTTAAATCAAGAAAGTCATCAATATCCGCATGCCATGGTTCCAAATAAATGGCAAAACTACCGTTTCTTTTTCCTGACTGATTAACATACCGAGCTGTTGTATTGTATACACGAAGCATTGGGACTAGACCATCTGTTTTACCGTTTGTTCCTCGAATAAAACTCCCAGAGGCTCGAATGTTATGAATATGTAATCCAATACCACCTGAATATTTTGAGATTTGAGCACAATCAGCCAATGTATTGTAGATGCCAGTAATACTATCATCTTCCATTGCTAATAAATAACAAGAACTCAGTTGGGAATTACAAGTACCAGCATTAAACAATGTTGGTGTAGCGTGAGTGAAATATTTTTGAGACATTAAATCATATGTAGTTTTGACCTTATCTATGTCAGAACCATGAATTGCAATAGCTACACGAAGCCAGAGATATTGAGGTCTTTCTACAATAGTTCCATTTAATTTCATTAGATAGGCGCGTTCCAAAGTTTTGAATCCAAAATAATCAATCAAATAATCCCGGTCGTGTACAATCATATTATCAAATGTGTCTTTATTTTCACTGACAATTGAGAAAAAATCTTGACTTACTAAGGGATACTTTTTTCCATGTACATCAGTAAAGTCATATAGCGATTTCATAACTGAAAAAAAGGAACTAGTTGTATTTTTATGATGATTTGACATGATGATTCTTCCCGCCAATGTATTATAATCGGGATGCTGTATACTTAGAGACGCGCATTGTTCTGCTGTTAATTCGTCTATTTTAGTAGTCGGTATACCATCATATAATTGGTCGATCACTTTCATGACAAAATTTGCATAATTTAATTTAATACCACATTCAGTACCAATACTCTTTACACGCTTTAAAATTTTATCAAAACCAATATTTTCATATTTACCATTGCGCTTCACAACACGCATTTCATGTTCTAACGATGATGTCATATAAATAATATATGTCGTTTATTTTAAATCATTGTGTTAAAGTATTATATTAGCCGATTTAGTTATTTATACATTGTACATTTGAAAAATTGGTAGAAAATTGGTAGAAATATAAAAATAAACCAACTGTTAAGTTGAACAAATATCAAAAATATCAAATTAAATTAAAATCTTGATATTTTATATAATGGGAATCCTAATTAAGTCAATATATTTCGTTTTAGCATTAATCATATTACTAATCATATTAAGTAATTTAATGTCTCTCTTTAAAAAATCAAGGGAAGGGTATCACAATTTATCACCTGGTTATTTTCCAATAGATGTAGATGTGCCTATTTTATATGAGGAATATCCATTAAAACAACACATGGGTCTTTCAAATAATACCTATGAGATGAATTCATCTTATTATCCTATATTTGATTCATCTTACGAACAACATACAAACAATGTGAGATATTGGTCTACACCAAATAACGGTATGTGTTCACCAGCTGATTTTTGTGGTGGTTTATATAAAAATAAAAAAATAGATGTTCCAAAAACCCCAACATCTATTAGTTTAGACTCACATGACATTCGTGTGAATTATTATGCTTCACACAAATTAGAATGTCCACAAGAATCAAATATTTGAGTTGCTAATATCTATTTCTGATGCAGAGTGTGTTTCAAACCCAGTATCGATATAAATAATTTGATTTTGTAAATTATCTGTATTAATTATACATCCGGTTTTTGGTTGTGTCTTAATAGTTCGATTTTTTTCATCAAGGATTTCATCTGTATACTGATTCGTCGTATCATTTAATATAATATTTGACAAGGACACATGTAGTCCAGATGAGATATACGAAGACTCAATCATTTGTTGTCCGGATGATACAGTTTCTGAATTTGAACGAACTCGTGGCTTCATTTTTTTAGGCATACGATGCTCGAATCCTTCTACTTTTTCCTTCTCAATAATAGACCAAACTGTGTCGATAAGTGGTACGGCATGTTTAAACCATTCTTTATTGCGAAGAACCAGTATACAGCTGTAATTTTCCAAACGCCAATATATGTTTGAAATCCACGATATGTTCGCATGTTTTTCCATAACCGTATCATACCATACTTCATACTCATCTTTTGATATATATAATGGCATGTATTCATATAATGGCTTTCCATCTTTCATAAAATACACCATGACGCCTTTTAACTCGTCTTTATTTGAATAAGTGAATGAACCATCATTCATAAATTCTTCTTCTGATTCATACTCTTTAAAAGAAGTTTCTAAGAAATCACACTCGTTTAAATCACATGTTTCCATTTGAAGTTGCATTTGAATCCAATAATCTTCCTTCGGAATGCCAGTAATTTCTCTCGATGTTGGGTTTTTTATCTCCAACATTCTACCATATAGATTTGATGTTGGGTCTACATTAATACCATCTGGTGATGCTCCTAGAAATTTATAGGTGTCGTGCTGAATACATCCATAATCGCGAATCTTCGTATTGTATTTGTACTCGTAAAACATAATGGATACATCCTCGTATTTGTTTCCATGATGCATTGGTGTTGATGTATTCACAATATCGTATTTACCAACATCTATTGGTTTGCATTTTTCGACAATAATTTGATTGATTGTGGATTGTGTTTTAAATATCTTCCACGCAGAACTGGCTGTAATTAGATTATTACGAAATAAATACCATTCTTTTGATTTTTGTTCAGGTTGTGGTTTATTTTCAATATATAATATTTTTTGTTTTGTTGTTTCAATATTTGGTGGTTTCCGAATAAATGTACTATCATATGACCGTTTAGGATAGTATTTCGAAAAGTATATTTTACTGGTTTTTTTGTATAGAATATTTAAGGTTTCTTCTAATAAATCAGGTTCGTAGAAATCTTTCAATCCGATAAATAGATTGCTTATAACATAATTTTGAATATCATTGTCGAAATGGTAAGAACTGACTTCCAATGGACTTTTCTCCAAATAACTATCCATTAAATTCATAATAGTCAATGCTATTTCATCTTGTTCATAGTTATTCAATATAGTAATAGATTTCGCTGTATTATTCGTATTCGTATTCGTATTTGTATTCATGTCATCGCCTTGGATAATATCATTATCTTTACTAGAACCCTTACTAGAATTCGGTTTAGGTTTAAGAGTGATGGTATTAGTATTTACATTTGCATTTGTATTGTCACTCGAGAAATAGGATGGTATATCAAACTCTTTTATAATATTAACCAACTTTGATAGTTGAGATAAGAACATTTTCTGTATAATTATATAACTATAGAGAAAATATTTAAATGCGTATAGTAATAACTTTACTTTGTACTTATGTATAACTTTATGATAACTTATGAAATGATATCAATTTTATCTACTAATCTCAGAATCAAGACTAGATGATGATTTCTGTTTTACACCATTCTTTGTTTTTTTTGGTGCTAATGATTTCAATGTAGATGGTCTTTTGTCAGCACGCTTTAATGTAAATCGTTTCATTGATGTATTATACACAAGTGACGGTATAGAAAGGATCTTACCATCTTCTTTATCGTAAAGAACTTCTTTTGCCTTTAATAATTTTTTTCTGTCCAAATTGCTAGATAATACTACAACTAATGATTGTTTATCAGCGTCTGAGTAATCGTTTTCACTACAATAATGTGCAGCATATTCATTAAATCGTAATAATTTAGATGTTTTATCTAGTTTAGCCCACGGTTCACCTGAGTTGTTTTTCTTTTCCCCTTCAAGGAAATGGTCCAAATTAGACATATTTTCCACCGTTTCTACAACTTCGTCTGAATTGTTATTTAATAACATGGACTTATACTTTATATTCTTTAATTCAATACACTCGTCTGATTTCATTACTACTATTACTATTCATATAAAGTAAAGTTTATATACTTTTAAAATAATATAAATAAAAATATATATATTTTAAGTTCAATGAAGACAATCGAATTCAAGGGGAAGCGTAATATAGATAAAATAAATCATATATCAGTGCCAAAACGAAACGATGCGATAAAATATTCATTCAATGACGAATACTATAGTCATCGGGTACAAATAGAATTAATAAATAAAATATTCTTGAATGAAGAAATAACAGATGGAAAACAGGTGAAACAGACCATTACTAAAAAACTATCTGGGTACAAGAGTCAAGATATTCAAAAACAATTATTTGATGTCAACTGGTTTATTTCTCTCGACGATGTAATGGAATGTTTGGTTAATAGTCAACTGAATTGTTTTTACTGTCGTGAATTTTGCGAATTATTATATAAGGATTGTCTGTCAAAGAAACAATGGACACTCGATCGTATCGACAATTCTATGGGTCACAATAGAGACAATGTTGTAATTTGTTGTTTAGAATGCAATATCAAGCGTGGAGATATGGATTATGAAAGATTTAAAAGAGGCAAGGAGATAAAAATAGTTAGAAAACAGTTTTAATAATAATAAGTGAATTTATATGAGCGGAGTAATATATTTAAAATGGTCCCCTTCAGTTAAAGACCAATTCCACGAACGAAGCAAATTACAAGACAAACCCAAAGTAATTGGAAATAATGTAATGGAAACAATTCTCCAAGAAGGACATGACTTTATTAAAAGTGAATCAAAGAGAGAAAATCATTTCCACAAAATAAACGAACGAGAATTAGTTGCACAAACGAACATGAATCCTTTTATGTCATCTAACTATTTAGAAGACTTACAAGTACAGGAGAATTTCCTGACACCACAAAACTCGAACTCGATGCAAAATGAGAAAAGAAACTAATTTTCATTTAAAAGTATTTAAAACAAACTCAATAATAATTGTATTCCAATGTCTAATGCTTATAATACACAAAACGATTTGTTATTAAATAATCTGTTAGAATTTTACAAAAAAAATGACAACATGGATAGAATGATAAAAATAATTAACGGCGAGTCGCGGACATCATTACGAATTATTGACTGGTTTTCTACAAATTATGCAAAAAAATACTATACTGTCTATCAAATGGAGGGTACAGACAAACGATTTAAAGTATATAACGACTACAAATTGAAATTAAAAGCCTATTCTAAGCGCCGTTTCGATCCATTTTGTAGATGGGATAGAATAACTGTACCATACAAAGATAATACCCATATTCAGACGACAATTGGTCAACTCAATTTTTTTAAATGGGCTATAGAAAATAATGTGATTGATTATATCTCTCATAATTATGCTACTATTGAAAAAGATATGAATAATAGAAATAGTACATCGAAAAACCGTCCTATTGATAATAAGAATAAAACCAGAAAGAAGCGCGAAGAACTCTCTGTATCAGCGTCTAAAAGTATCAAAAAGGAAACTGTTGAAATAATTGTGAAATTCGATTAAATAATTCATTATAATTTTATATCATAGGATAAAATGTATGTTTAATGAATTTAAAATTTAAATATTTAATGACTATGTAAATTAAATATTTAACTAATGGGTAATCAGAATTCGATCCAACGAATAAATTTTGAGGATATTCAACATATTTTAAAAAATAGAGAAACATATTGTCTAATAAATACATTGCCGAATAATAAACAAGAATGTTTAATACCAAATACTGTGTCAATTGATAAGGAAGAATCATATATCAATGAATTATTAAATACTCATTTAGACCGTCATATTGTTATCTATGGTGCCAATGCAAACGACTTGTTAATTTATGAAAAATACGACCAATTATTTAAACTCGGTTTCAAAAATATATCAATTTACCAAGGTGGTATGTTTGAATGGTTGTGTCTGCAAGATATATATAGTGATGAGTTATTTCCTACTACAAAAAAAGAGGTTGATATCTTGAAATATAAACCTATATCAGGGATAAATAAGACTAATCTTTATTTAACGAATTACTAATTTATATATGGATCTATGTCTATGCCTATGCCTAGTATACTTATTGTTTATTTTTGTATCATTAGAATGAATGATGTTATTCGAACCCAGTATATGAGTTATCCGTTATAATATGATTATTGAAAATGGTATTTGATAAATCATTTGCCTCTTGACTATTATCTGGATTTATTTCTAATTTTGACTCTACTTCGGGTTCGTCTAGTGCCTTATTTGCTAATTGATCAGCCTCTTTGTTGAATTCGCGTCGTATGTGTTGAAATTCGATTTTGTCGAATGTTTCAATTAAACTTTTTACAACATTGTGATATATGAGTAATTTTGGAGAATTTACTTTATATGTACCATTTATTTGATTTATTATTAACAGTGAATCTCCTTCTACTAATATATTCTTTACATTATTTGTTTGTGCTAATCGTAGTCCGTCTATTAATGATAGATATTCAGCTACATTATTTGTACCTTCTTCTATTTCATATTTTCGCGAAGAAGTGTCAATTACTCTATTGTCTTCGTCGTATAATATAGCCCCCATGCCAAGAATATTGGATGGGTTTCCACGACAAGCACCGTCAAATCGCATCTTGAATGTTGATTGATTATTATTATTATCATTATTTGTTTTATTAAATTGGTTCTCTATCCAATCATTAATTTGGTCTATCCATTCTTGGCGAATATATTTGTTCTCTGGTAAAGATGTATCCACATCGGCATTAATGACTAATTGGGAAGTAGTAACATCATTCAACCATTGTTCATGGTAATTATGACATTTTGTTAAATATTCAAGTGGAATAGTTTCACCTTCTCGAGCCCGTATTTTCACACGACTATCACATACATCTGGTTCAGCCCTTACATAAATAATGCCTCCAAGTACAATATCATCCAAAAACTCATCAAACCAATTTAAATATATTTGAAATTCGTCATGGTCAATCATACCATCGTCAAATAACATCTGTGCAAATACATTTTTATCTGTTTGAACACATCGTTCACTTATTATGATTTTATATTTATTTTCCTTTATTTTTTGTCTTAGTAAGTGAAGACGGGATATATAAGCCATCATCTGAAATCGAAATGCATATTTTTGGGTGTCTTTGTACAAATTGGTAAGAATTGGGGTCCCGTCACGATCAACGATACTTTTCCAATCATCAACTGGTTCGGGTACAAAACATATGTCATTGTTATTAGCATAATATGTCTGTAATTCTGCATACAATGTAGATTTACCAGAACCAATATTTCCGTCAATACTTAAGATAAGAGGCGAATTCATTTTATATAGAATAATGATTTTTTTTTATTGCATAAAACAAAATCAATTTTATTAAATAAAAATAAAAATCATTAATAAAAATAAAAATAAAAATTGAATTAATTCGTTCTAAGATACTATATTAACAACAGTAATTCACAATGGATCTAAATCAACAAAAGCTTTCTAAAAGAGAATGGGATACTACCGAGATCCCAGTTAGTCAAGAGGAGAAGGAGATACTAACATTAATTATAAAAGGGTATCATGATGTTAATATCATGTACAATAAAAACATGTCAATGATAAATTTCATGAAATTAGAACCAAATGAAAATATAAAAGATTATTTGTATACTGAATATTTTGAAAAAATGATTTATAAATTGGTTCATAAATACGAAATAGAATTTGATAGTTCACTTCCAAATAATCTCAAAAGAGTGAATTCAATGGAAAAATTAAAACTAGAAAATATGCGAAAAACAATCAATGATTGTGGTAAAAAAATATTCGAGTTTTATTTACTACATATTGCTGAAAAGGTGCTTCGCTATTATTACAAAGATAATATGGATAAATTCAATAAAAATTACTATACATTATATCATTTACGCCGTATTCATATTACAAATATTATTCCAAAAGTGGCGGATTTTATCGATTCTATCATTGAAAGTTATTTCGAGGATATTGATATTGACAAATTATTTGAAACGAGTAGTGATTTGATTGAAAATAACGATGACCTAACAGCTTATCATGATTTTCATCTATATAATCACCAGAAAGAACTATTCACTATATGTAAGAATCCACAACCTAAGCTTGTGTTGTACATTGCACCGACTGGTACTGGAAAAACGCTTAGTCCTCTAGGTCTGTCCGAAACCAAACGAATCATCTTTGTTTGTGCAGCTAGACATGTTGGTCTAGCACTAGCCAAGTCGGCTATTTCAGTCGGGAAAAAGGTCGCATTCGCCTTTGGATGTCACGATGTCTCTGATATTCGACTTCATTATTTTGCAGCAAAGGATTATGTCAAGCATAATAGAACCGGAACCCATATTAAATACAAGGATGGCTCAAGAAAGGTAGACAATACAAATGGTGAAAATGTTGAAATTATGATTTGTGATATTAAATCTTATCTGTGTGCCATGAATTACATGAATGCATTTAATAAAGCAGAAGATATGATCATGTATTGGGATGAACCTACCATTACTATGGATTACGATGAACATGAATTTCATGAATATATTACAGATAATTGGCAAAAAAATGTAATTCCAAACATTATCTTGTCGTCGGCTACATTGCCACATCAATCTGATTTACAAGAAACCATTGCCGACTTCATGTCTAAACATGATAATAGTGGTGTTTATAACATCGTTAGTCATGACTGTAACAAATCGATTCCTATAATTAATACGAAGAATTTTGTAGAAATGCCTCATTTAAAATATGCGGAATATAGTAAGCTTCAAAAAAGCGTTCAACATTGTAAAAACAACTTGACATTGTTGCGATACTTTGATTTAAGTGAATGTGTTAACTTTATTAGCTATATGAATAAGGAAAATAAGATTGATGATGAAATTAACAAAATTACAAATAAATATCATCATTTGAGTGAATTGACCATGAATACGATTAAGCTTCATTATCTTAGCATTCTAGAAAAGGTAAATGAATCGGAATGGCCTACTATCTATTCGTCAATGCAGAGCGATCGAATAGCCAAATATGAATCGAATATTCATGTAGCTACCACCGATTCTCACACATTAACAGATGGTCCTACGATATTCCTAGCAAATAATGTGGAGAAGATATCCAAGTTTATCCTTCAGGGAGTTAAAATTCCGGATCAGGTTATCAAAGATATGATGAATTCGATTGAACACAATGATAAAATCATTGCTGTCTTAAGACGGAAGGAACGACAATTGGAAGATAGTCTGGGTGCCGAAATTGAAAAGGAAAATAAAATGACAAAGGAAGCATTGAAGCCAGAACAAATCAAGTTGAAACAAGAAATTGATGGTCTTGGGCGCTTGGTCAAAACAATTGCATTAAATGATTTGTTTGTACCGAATAAATTGGAACATTTGCGTTATTGGGCCAAAAAAGACGAGGTCACGCGCGAGTTTTCGTGTAAAATCGAACCATCAGATGTTGAGAAAATCATGTTACTATCAGTAGATAGCAGTTGGAAAATATTGTTACTCATGGGAATTGGTGTATTCACGAACAACCACGATAGTGATTATACTGAAATTATGAAGCAATTGGCAAACGATCAGAAACTATTTATGATTATTGCTTCCTCTGATTATATCTATGGTACGAACTATCAGTTTTGTCATGGTTACATTAGCAAGGATTTGGGAGACATGACGCAAGAGAAAACAATCCAAGCGATGGGGCGTATTGGAAGAAACCACCTCCATAAAAATTATAGTATTCGGTTCAGACACGATGATTTGATTGAAAAGATATTTACACATTCAGAATATCGTCCTGAAGTAGAAAATATGAATCGTTTATTTAATACACCATTGTAAGATAAGCAAACGAAAAAAAGGAACAAATATAAAAAATGAAAATGAAACACGATAATAAAAATAATATAAAAACAAAAATGGATAAAGTGTAATATGGAGAAATATATGGAAAATGATTACGACATTGATGATGATATCGATATTGTAGGGGAAATATATGATAAATTGGTGGAATCAGTCACATCTTTTTTTCATTTTATGTATGCCTATTGTGATTTTTGTGTAGACCATAATATGGTGTAATGCTAAATGTAAATGATAAGTATTGAAATATCAATATTTATCATTAAACTTAAAAGGACCGATATAATAAGATTGAATATTAAATTTCGTAATTGTATTTCGTCTTGATTTTCTCTCTGAGTATTGAAAGTTGTTCTTCCAATTCATATTCTTCTGGTAAGACTATTCTTAGATTTTGTCTTTGGCCATTTGGTGCTTTCCGGTCGAATGTTAAATGAGGCTTTCCTCTATATTCTCTGTTGCTGACAAAAGTAGGCAAAACCTTTTCTTCCACTATCGGATAAATATCATTTTCTAAATCATCCACGATTTTGTTTGCTTGGGCTAGTTTCTCTAGAATGGATACCTTTTCGGATTTGGATGAGGTATATTCCTTGTCTAGTTTTGGATGTTTTTCAACACGAAAGAATTCTCTATAAATATTTTTTTCTTTGTTGTAACATTCTTTGTTGTAAGTAACATATTTTTTAATCATATTTTCATTGATTTCTTCAGGTAATGGTTGTGCTGATGTTTTCCTTGCCCTCTTGGTTCCTTCTTTAATCCCTTTAGAATTTTGTTCTTGTTCCTTTCTAGTAGCAATGCGTAAATTATCATAAGTATTATTTAATGGGTCTTGGTCTATATGGTCTACACTAATATTTTTTGTTCCTTTACCATTACCATAACAACCAGTAATAATTTGATGGATAGATAAATTTTTAGAACAGTATATATATCCAGTAGAGTGCTTATAAAACGAATTTTTTTTATATTTTTTTTCAAAATCCAATATTTTTTGATAAGATTTTGGACATAATTTACATATAGTATCTGTTTCACAATACATTAAAATATATTCTTTATCACCTTCTTTTATTCTCCATATAGGATTTTTCATAATATTAGCATCTTTACCATTTTTACTAATATGACCATGATGATAGGAAATTACATTATATTTTTGTATAATATTATTATGATATTTATGAAAAATATCAACATTTGAATGTCTTAAATCAAATGAATTTCCATTTTTAAATATATAATCTACATTAATCTCATCATATTTATAAATAAATTCTTTATAGCTAATGAATTGTTTATTTTGTATATAATAGGGAAATTGTTTATCTGGTGTATATCTTGTAAATGTTTTTGAGTAATTTATAATAGAGAATAGATCCTCTAAATCCATTATAACCATTCGGTCATCAAAATGTATCTTACCAAACAGGTGGTCACGTTCAAAGTCATACTTCACAGTATAATTCATATTATATATATTATAATATGAATGTATTTAAGTTGTTACAGTAATTAATAAATTAAGCAAATTTAATTGGAATATGCTAATCCACCCATACCACTCATGACACGAAGGACATTGTAGTTAGTAGCGTAAACACGGACCTTAGCAGTCTTGGTACCCTCAACAGTGGCGTTGGAGAGAACAAGTTGAAGGGTAGCGTTATCGATACGGGAGAAGTTACATGATCCAGAAGGTTGGTGTTCCTCAGGGCGAAGGGCGAATGAGTACACATTGATACCTGTATCGGGACTGCGTGTGTGGTGTTGGAAAGGTTGGACAAGGTCGAAGTATGTACCTTCACGCTCGGAGAAGCGGTCTTGGCCGTTAAGTTGTAACTTGGCAGTGACAACTGGGTTTTCACCCCAACAATGCATGTCAAGTGCAGTCTCGGAAAGAACGAAAGAACCGGCATCAGAGACACCAGAGTTCACACCATCTGTAGGCATGTTGGGCTCAGTGTAACCCCATCCAGTACCATCAACTACCTCAGCACCTGCATCAACGAAAATACCAGAAGAATTGATGAATTCACCAGAACCAACAGCAGTAGGTCCACCGAAAGAGTGGATGGCGTTAGGAAGGGCATCAACAGCATCAGTGTAGTTGAAAGGTTGGGCACCAAGGGTCTTGAAAAGGTGGCTCTTGCACTCTAAAGAGGAACAGTAGTCAACATTCTCATCAGGTTGGACAACCCAGATAAGCTCCTTAACAGGGTGGTTAAAGTTGAGCTTGATCTTGTTACTGGATGAACCGACAGACTCGTCACCTGTGAATTGGAGTTGCTCAATGAGGTACTCATGAGGGTTTTGGGCCATTCTGCGACGCTCGTCTGTGTCAAGGAAGACATAATCGACATAAAGAGAAGCAGCAACAAGGGATTGGTTGTAGGCAGTGGTGACCTTGACAGCCTTAGTGCCGTCACAGCTAAGATCGTTGACAGCCCATAAGCACTCATCGATAGGACGGATATCAAGGTTGATCTTGACCTCGTGGTATTGAAGAGCAATTAAAGGAAGGGCAAGTCCTGGGTTACGGCAGTACCAGAATTGAAGAGGAACATAGAGGGTGGTCTCTGGAAGAGCGTTACGGGGAGCACACACTTGACGAGGAGCATTGGACTCACATGGACCATCAACATCAGAGAAACTAGGATCAGTGATGTATGTAAGTTGAGTGGTGTTACCAACCATCTTGTAGTATCCGCGTTGTTGTTCGGATGTAAGAGTAAGTTGGTTCCAGATGTGCATCCAGTCACCATATTGACGGTCAATACGTTGACCACCAATCTCAACCTCAACTTGAGAGATAAGTTGCTCTCCTGGGAAGTCTAACCAACGAGCATAGACAGGACCGGCTGCGGTACCAGTTGAGGCCATGTATTGGTTGATCTCAGGAAGAGTGACTTGAAGGTAGGTACGGTAGGCAAGATCACCGTTTCTACTGATGGTACATGTGACACGGCGACCGAAATCGGCTTGACCGTTGAATGTTTGTTCAATGGATTCCATTGCGAAATTTGTGTGGCGTCTGTAAGAGACTTTCCAGAAAGTAATTTGAGGGTTACCCGTAAGATAGACATCTTGGGCTCCGTAAGCGACGAGTTGCATTAATCCACCTCCCATGGTTATATTATTGCTAAATATTTTTTTTTTACGGAAATATATACGACACCTACACAAAATAGTTAAATTAAATCGTAATTAAAATGTTCCTTGATAAATGTAGATATATATTCGTCTGACATATATTCCTTTTTACCTCCATGTTTTTTTAAAAAGATGTAGTTGCCTTTCTTTTTTTTTACTGACCAACCATTGTTCAATGTATTGTATAAAAAGCACAATATATATTTTAAAGGAACTTGAATATCATTTATAGTATTAATGCTATTGTCTAGTCGTCTTCGTTCAATAGAGTGTGTTACATCATTCACTACTAGTAGCTTCGTTTCGTCTTTTTTCAAAACATAAGTATTTTTCTTTTTCATAATATTCCAATCATTATCTAAATAATCATGTAAATACTTCATTGTATGAATCTTACTAAAATCGATTTTGTCCATGTTAAAATCACTAAAAACAACATTCATTTTTGTTAAGTAGAGAGAAAACATTAACAAAAAATAAACTTGTAGTATGTTTTATAGAAAATAATGTATTAAATACAACATTGTATTTTCTATATAAAGTAACTATGCCTGCATTCAAGCATAAAACAAATAAAAAAATTATATTAGATGAAAAAAGCATCATCACATTAGATAGTAAACATAAGGAAATTGAGCGTGAATTTGACAAAGATAAAGATACCTTATTACCTGAACTGCGATGTAAAAAAAAACATCTGATTAAATTGTTGCAAAATAACGATCTGTCTATTGAACAACGTCTTGAAATAACGGATAAAATAGAGGACACAACAAATCAAATAAAGCAGCTGAAAAAGAAGAAGAAGGATTATTATTTGAACAATAATCAATATATATTTGATTATTTTGAAAATAAAAAAGAAGTTTCAATGAATAATAACAAAACCAAATTGTTAAATTCCTTTTTTAATATTGATTCATCCAATGATTTAAACAAAACAAATGAGAATAAAGAACATATTCTAAAATATCTATCCAATCTAGACGAATCTTTTATTGACATAAACAAGTACATTTATAACAACGATGTGTGTCAGATATGTCGACGTGGTGAATTGATTCCAATAGATCACGAAGGAATCATGGTATGTAATCATTGTCATAAACATGTACAATACTTGGTTGAGAATGAAAAACCATCTTATAAAGAACCCCCTAAAGAGGCGTGTTTTTATGCTTACAAACGTATTAATCATTTTCGAGAAATATTGGCTCAGTTTCAAGCAAAAGAAACCACCCAAATACCAGAAGAAGTATTGGAAAATATCAAAAATCAAATACGGAAAGAAAGAATTAATCTATCACAACTGAACAATAAGAAGGCGAAGGAAATATTAAAAAAACTAGGATATAATAAGTTTTATGAGCATATTCCGTTTATCAAAGACAAATTAGGAATAAAACCTCCCGTAATGACACAAGAATTAGAGGAATCTTTGTGCAATCTTTTCATGGAAATACAAGGACCATATGCTAAATTTTGTCCTGATGACCGTGTGAATTTTTTAAATTATTATTATACCGTTTATAAACTCTGTGAATTGCTTGACCAAGTCCAATTTTTACCCTATTTTCCAATGTTAAAAGATAGAGAAAAAAGAATAGAACAGGACGATATTTGGAAAAAAATATGTGGTGAACTAAATTGGGAATTTGTACCCACTATTTAAATTACTAATGGTGTTAAAATATAATTATTCTAATGTTTTTACTGTTTATGTTGTGATAAGTTTATTATACTGACTATTTTTTTCAATACATGTTATAAATCTAGACAATTTATAATGATTTGTGTATTCATACAAATGGCAATGTTTACAGTCTTTGTTACCTCTTCTATAAATACGACAATAACAATTGGGAGCAATATAGTTATCCCATACAAATGAATCATATAGATCCTGTTCATAATATAAATACCTTATGTGATTTTTTATGGCTTGATGTGCTATATCATTGCGTACATACGATTGAATGATGTCAATCAATTCACGGCAAATTTTATTATGGAATAGTATGATAATTGGCGAATTCATTTTTGATGTGATACTATAAATTTAGTTGTGGTTCTAGTTTAAACTAACCTCTTTTATTTGTTTGCAATACGATAAAGGTTGGAATTAACATCAATTTTTATAATAGATACTAATAGTATATGAGTATCTATGGGGACAAATATATAACTAATAATGCTAAAAAAACATACGCAAATATGGATTTGGCCTATTCAGACAATGTTTATTTTCCAGAATCATTATTAAATCAATGGTTGAATGTTTCTAGTGTTATGGTGACATGTAGTTTAGTGTTCTATCATATGTCTAGGGTAAAATCTATCAAGGTGGAACCCTATTTAGCCAAATTAATTGCTATGAGTTTAATAATCATTTCAACTAGTTATACTATTTATGCCCTTATTCCATATAACAAACGAATGGATTTTATTATAAAAAAATGCTCGGAATTAAATGAATGTCCAGATGACCAAGTAGAAGAATTAAAATTTCTAAAGAAGTCATACATGATATTAGGGTTAACCACTTTTATGATACAATGCGTCATTGTTTATTTAGTAATTACCCACATATAAATCGTATAAGCCAGATAAATCGTATAAGCCAGATAAATCGTATACTTGTCTATAATAATTATATTTTCATAATTATTATATTTAATCAGGTAAGAGTATATTTTATGACCATTCTGTTTATGCAAATCCTCCTGGGAATTTGACAAGGTTGGCACCAATACCGAAACCAGCACCAGAACGAGCACTAACGGCTAAACTTGGTACATATGTATCAAGAATGCTAAATGTGGCAGCAGCAGTCAATGCAATAAGAGAGACCTCATCTAAATTAAGAGCCTTCTTGGGAATTGCGTAAGCAGCAATAGCAACCATCAAACCTTCAACAAGGTATTTGATTGCTCTTTTAACGAGTTCACCTAAATCTAACATGTCAAGCATTATATAAATCCTATAGAAAAAATAAATAATTAATGTAAATTAAGGAAAGAATACAACACTGTAATAATGCAATAAATAGTTCAATAATAGTATTAAAGTTTCTTCGTAAAAACACTTAAATATTAATAATCATCTTAATTATAATGAGTTTTTCTAAACCTATTGGAGTTGAATTAAAAACAGATGCTGACGGTGCAGAGAACCCTAAATATGTCGATCTCTTAGATGAAGATAAGGGGATTGCTGGGCAGAAATTCGCCTGTCTATCCTTTATTTCACCTGAGCAAATTTTAAAACAAAAGGATATGTTTATGTTTGAGGAATTTATCAAGTCATGGGATTTTAACAAATCCATGGAAAAATTCACACAATTTTTGAATTTTATATCATTTAAATACCATGTTAATTTTGACAAAATGTCTGAGGATTTAAAAGAGTTTGTTAAAGATGAGAAGGAAGCTTTAATCAAGTCAAACATTAGCGATGAGTATAAGAATTTCACAGATGAACACGACGAGAGATTAGATAAGGAATTTGGAGAAAAGCATGACTTTCAAACATCTGTTCGTGGTATTAAGGTTCGTGGTGTTTTCCCGACACAACAAGAAGCCGAATTAAGATGTAAAATGCTAAGACAAGTTGACCCAAATCATGATATATATGTTGGTCCAGTTGGTACATGGATTCCGTTCCATCCTGAAGCATATAAGACCGGTAAGGTTGAGTATATGGAAGAAACATTGAATGAATTAATGAGTGAGAAAAAGAAGAACGAAGAGAAGGCTAAGGACGAGTTCGATGCTCGCGTCAAAGAGACAAAGTTAAAGGCTATGGAGGATAATAAGAAAAAGGCCGAAGAGTCTGGTAATAAATTAACTCAAACTGTGAACAAGGAAGGCAATTTAGTGTCTGTTGCTAATATGAACACACAGGAAAGTAATATGGGTGAAAATGCTACATTAGAAGATGTCAAGAATGAATTGTTCGAAGGTGAAAACATCGTAACAAGTGATAATACAGATCATGGTTTATCTGAATTAAAGTCATCCGGGATAGATGTTGTAGATGTTAAGGTAGAAAGCGCATAAATACTAATTACACAATGAATACAATTTTTATTAACTGGTAAATTACAATGAAATAATAAATAATATAAAAATATATTATTTATTACAATAATGATGTATAATGATATATACGACTTACATATTACTCCACTATATGGACCAATTAGAAATACACAAGAGGATGAGTTATTAATAAACAAAACCATTTTACCTCATAATTATACTATAAATGAACGTGTTGATATGACAGATATTAATACATATAGTATAGATCCTGATGGATGTGAGGATGCCGATGATGCTTTTAGTGTATATGAAAAAGAAGAAGAACTATTTTTAGCCATTCATATTGCAGATCCTACTGAACATATTAATATAAACTCTTCATTATGGAATAGTATTGAGCAACGAATAGTTACCAAATATCCATCCAACAAATCACCTATTCATATGATGCCACGCGATATTGTAGAAAAATCTAGTTTAATGGTAAATAAATATGGAAATATAAAATTGGCCATAACCATATTAACAAAAATAAATAAGAGAAATTATCAACCTCAAGGAAAGATTAAATTATTATTTACAAAGATACGGGTTAAATGCGAAAACGCATTAAGTTATGAAAATGCCGCAAATTTATTTTATTCAAATGATATAATCTACACTGCTAGTCGAATTAGCGAGGTTCTAAAAGAAATAAGAGGAGGGAAAACAAAAGGTGTTGTATTAAATGAAGTTTGTCATTCATATGTAAAATTTCATACTAATAAACCTTATTTATATGAAGATACAAGTGGCGAAAGACTGATGAAACAAATGATTGCGGAATTTGCTATTTTTGCGAATTCATTTATAGGCGAATATTTAAAAATTAATTTCGAAGGTGTTGGGTTATACCGAATATGTAGTGCTAAAGATTGGCTAGATACTGTTTATACTGGTATAAGCGGGCAAGAATTATTGAATGAAATAATAGTGAATGGAATTAAAGCCGAATATATGTCTACTGTTAAATCCCACGACTTGGTGGGTGCTCCAGAATATTGTCATTTTACATCTCCGATTAGACGATTGTCGGATTGTATTTGCCATTACTTATTAAAATATATTCATTTAAAACAAACGAATCCATCGTTACTGGTTCCTTTTACAAACCAACAACTTGTAAAATATTCGTCTAATTGTGTTAAAATAACAAAATCCATAAAAAATATTCAATATAAAGATACAAAATTCCGCTTAATACAAACAATGGATCAATTATTAATTGAGAGAGGGGTAATTAATATAACCTATTATATCAGCAGTTACACAGGAATATTCTTAAATATTATAATTAGTAGTATCGAATCTCATACCATTTATTTATCATATACATTACGGGTTCCAAATTTACAAACACATTATACAATTAAACAACAATCTAATTTATTAATATCCAATGTAAAATGCTTGGGTAAATTTGACGAAGGAAGTATACCTGAATTAGATGCATTGTATATCAATTCCTAGTGAAGAAGAATATTTAACATAATAACATAATAATACGATAATAACATAATAATACGATAATAACATAATAATACGATAATAACATAATAATACGATAATAACATAATAATACGATAATAACATAATAATACGAT
>Ga0233439_10000044_pt1 | contig 187525 bp, 176 predicted proteins | sample SI_123_September_6_FD_182713 | JGI IMG/M metagenome (GOLD analysis project Ga0233439, IMG submission 182713) | Seawater microbial communities from Saanich Inlet, British Columbia, Canada - SI_123_September2016_100_MG | ecosystem: Environmental > Aquatic > Marine > Inlet | place: Canada...
GTTTTTTGCGCGAAAAACGAAAAAAAAAAATATTAAAAAATGCGTGTGTGGCAGAGAATTTAAGACGAGGGGTGGTTTATGGAAGCATAAAAAAAAATGCGATGATGTAGGTGACCACGAAATGTTTCCAAATGTTTCCAAAAAAAATGAAATGTTTCCATGCGTTTCCAAAAAAACGAAAAAAAAAATATCAAGAAATTCAACAAAAAAAAAAGTTGTTGAAACTAGTGCCTTTTTTTCAGCTGAACATTCTGTTGAATTAAAATTAAAAGAAATGGAGATAGAAAATATGCGATTACAAAATCAAATATTAAAACACCAACTAGAAAATGATGCAATGAAAGCAATAAATAAATTAGCAGATAAAGTTGGAGATACAAATTGTCATAACACTCAAAATATAAATATTAATATGTATTTGAATGATAAATGTAAGAATGCTATGAATTTAGAAGATTTCGTAGATAAAATAAAATTAACATTACAAGATTTGAATTATGCTGGGGGAAATGGTTTAACAAAAAGTATAAATAATGTTTTTGTTAAATCGTTGGGAGATTTAGAGCCAGATGAAAGACCAATACACTGTAGTGATAAACAAAAGAAAGTGTTTTATGTAAAAGAAAATGATGAATGGGCAAAAGATGAGAATAATATTCATATAGACCAGACAATACATAACATACATATGGGTCATTTAGATGCGTTGGCACGATGGGATAAAGACCATCCAAATTGGATAAATGATGAATATTTGACAAAAGAAAGAGAAAAATATTCAGCTGTATGGGGGCCAATAGATGAAAAGGATAAGAAAAATGAAAAAGATTTAATAAAGGAATGTTTGTGTGAAACAGTTGATTTAAATAACGATTTAATGTCTAATTTGTAGTTTGATTATTTTGATTTTGAATAATATCAACATAATGTTTAAATTCATCTGTTCCAGCATACTTATTTAAACATTCAAAGCATTGGTCAAGAATAGACAAATCTTCATTTCTAACAAAAGATTTTACTTTTACGCCCTCTATCATAGGTTGCATAATAACGAAATAGTGAGTGGAACCATCTTCTTGTGGAACCGTCAATCCAGTAAATTTGAAAGCAAATCCGGAAAAGCTGACTTGAAACATTTTACCAATGCCGTGTGCATTAATATTTTCATAGAATATAGTTTGTAGGGCTTCATCAGATACTTGGTCTTTTATGGCTTCTTCCATTTTATTTTATAATTGATTTACTTTTAACATAAAATTAAATCAATTTATTTTAATATCTTCTTTTCCAAGTATTACGCAATTTAATAAAACAATTATAACATCGTTCTTTACGCACCCCATTAAATTTTTTTGCAACATTTCTACAATTTTTTTCACAACAATAAGGAGAGTTTGAATATTTTAAGTCATCGCGACAAGAATGACATATATTATTTTTTCTATTTCTATGAGATTTTCCACATTTTCCACAAGTTCGCCCCGCGCTACCTTTTGGTAAAAATCTGTGAATACAACAATTACCCATAATAATCCAATCATCATCTTCCTTATTATGAATATAACAACTATTTATGGGTGTTCTTGAACCACATAAACAATAATCTTCTCTAGCTCCATAATCATATTCATCACCATATACCATCATAAAATAGCTTAAATGTTGTTCGGTATTACCACCCGCATATACCCATTTACCATCTTGAAGGTCTTCAATTTCCAAATCGTGTTTTTCTTTTAATCCATTTCTAAATCTTTCAGAAATATCTGCTTTTTTATCAAAATGTGTAGATGAGTCAGATTTTGATTTTTTTCTTTTAGTTTTGGACATATTAATTTAATTTTTAATTTAAATATTAAATCAATATCAATTTATTTAATTATGATAGTAGTAATAATAGTATTTATATGTGTAATGGGATTAATGGCAAAGTATATAACAAGAGATATATAACTAATTTGAGGTCATATTAGGTTCAGGGGCAAAAGCAACTGGAATAGCAGAAACTGGTTTAGGTTGAACAGGGGGAGCAGCGGCAGGAGCAGCGGCAGGAGCAGCGGTAGCAGCGGCAGGAGCAGCGGCAGGAGCAGCGGCAGGAGCAGCAGTAGGTGGAGCAACAACAGGTTTACTTTCATCAACCTTCATTAAATCATTTCTTTTTTTATTAAAATTTCTAACAGCTCTTTGAGATTTTTCTAACATTTTCTTTTTGATAATAGCTTCAAATAGACCCAAGCCCTCTTGAAAGTCTTGTTCGCAATTAAGATATAATTCAACAATAATATTTCTAGCTTCGGCGACTATTTCATTTAATTTGTCCATAGTTAGGTCAGGTCTAATAGTGAGTTTTTTCTCTTTAGTTTTAGGGTCAACCCAATAAGAAAATACTTTTTCAAAAATAGCTAATAAACTGGTTTCTTGTTTTTTTGTTTTTTCAACCATTTGTTTGATATTATCAGCATATTGTTTAAATAAGTCATCATTAATATCACCTTTATAAGATTTTAACCATGGGCTATCAGGATTAGTGCATAATTCTTGATTGTGAAAATCCATTAATTTGATATCACCAAATTTTTTAACTTTAGGAACTCCGGTATTATCTTTAGGAATTTCTTTATTTCCCGTGAAGGTAGTATAAAAAGTAAATAAATCTTTATCATATTGTTCTTTACCTTCTATAGACATTTTATGATATTTTCCAGTATTGTAATCATATTCGTCGTAATATAATTGTACTAATTCAGGAATACCAATTTCGTCTAATAATGTTTTATCGCCCAATTCGGATGTTGTAATATCTTCAGATCCCAAATTGGGGTCCATAGGTCCGAAATTATCAGGAGTATAGGAATAATTTGCATTTCTATTAGAAGGTGGAAGTGTGTTTTCACGAGCAGTGGTATCAAACATCTCACCGACGGCACCACCGGCCATAATAGAATTAATTTTTTTATTCATATTACAATTTTTACCTTTAATGATAATACCATTTTCATTATTTTGAGTGGGTTTTAAAGCTGCAATTCTTCTGGAACACATATTCATTTTACTAAGTTTAATTTGAACACCTTTAGGAATGGTGCTTTTATCCATAAGAGGAACGGTTTGTTTGTTACCGTCAATATCGGTATAAGAAAAGGTAGGATTAATAGTCTTGTTGATAGCTGCAAATAAGTGTGCGATTTTAACATAAAATTTAGCAATACCGACACACATACGGTGTTTCTTAACTTGACTATTAACATCAATGGAGTTAATGTCCTCTTTGGCTAAATAAACAACTGGGGATCTAGTCATTTCATTAACTTGTATGCCATTTTTAGTTCTTTGATTTAAAAACATAATTTCTAAACCATTAAGATTTTTTTCAATAACTTTTTGAGTGATGATAAGTAATTTATCACAATAATCTTTTTGATGTAAATTTTCCATATCTTTAAAGTTGGCAGAAGTAATGTATTTAGTTGCAATATGATCAAGAACATTAGGTAATTTCATTTTATCTGGAGCGGAGAATTCATCATTTTTTTTAGGCGATTTTCTAGGATTCATAGAAGACTGTTGATTACCCATATATGATAAATATATATATAATAAAATTGATTTAAAACTAATCTCTTTAATTATAAATTAATATGGAAAAGCGGATAACGAAAAAAAAGTCAAAGAAAAGAAATAAAAAAAAAATATGGGCACAATTAGATAAATTAGAGGAGAATTCAAATTTGGAAGTAGTATGGTCAAATCAAGAATTAAAATCAAGAATAGATTGCGATTTGTGCAAGTCTAAGGTAGATTTGAATGAACGGAAATTTTATGAATGTACAAATCCAAAATGTGGAGTAATATATAGAGATACATTAGATGAGTCGGCAGAATGGAGATATTATGGAGCAGATGATAATAATCATTCAGATCCAACAAGATGTGGAATGCCGGTAAATCCATTATTGAAGTTGTCATCATATGGATGTAAAGTGATATGTACATCAAAATCATCATATGAAATGAGAAAAATAAGAAGATATACAGAATGGCAATCAATGCCATACGAAGAAAAGACACAATATGACGAGTTTGAAAGAATAAAATCAATGGCAAATATAGCTGGAATAGCCAAAATAATCGTGGATGAGGCGTGTAGACAACATAAACAAATATCATCTATGAAAACATTTAGAGGGTGTAATCGTGATGGAATAATCGCAGCATCATTATATATAGCGTGTAGAATACACAATTACCCACGAACAGCAAAAGAAATAGCAACAATATTTAGATTGGATAATACAAGTTCAACAAAGGGATGTAAGAATGCAATGCATATATTGGAAAATATGGAAGCTCAGAATGAGAATGAAAAGAAAAGACATTTTCATCAAACAAAACCTATCGCATTTATAGAACGATATTGTAGTCGTTTAAATATAAATCAAGAATTAACAAAAGTGTGTCAATTTGTAGCAAAAAAAATAGAGCGGACGAATAGAATGCCTGAAAATACACCACACTCAGTTGCGGCAGGAATAGTATATTTTATTGCTCAAGAATGTAATTTAAATATATCAAAGAAACAAGTTAACATATGTAGTGAAATAAGTGAAGTAACTATAAATAAATGTTATAAGAAACTAAACGGAATGAAAAATGATTTAATACCTCAAATCATTTTAAGTAAATATAAATTATAATAAGTTCATAGCCCTATTAATAACTTCGTCTTTATCAAATTTTCTATTATTCTGAGTGGTGGCGAAAATTTCTTTATTTTTATAGACAAAGAGTGACCATTCATAAAAATGAAACATGATTAAATTTAATCTTTTATCAATTTTCATTTTATCCCATTTTGATGGAGGGTGTGGGGTATGAATTCCAATAGCCTTAAAATTATCACATTTGTATATCATTTTTGATTTATTGCCAAATGAATAAGATTTGTTACTATGATAAAATTTATTAGGATATGTATCTGGTAGTTTTCGTTGTCGTGTATCTTTTTCTTTAGCCCAACAATTTCTGAAACAATAAGCGTTATGACGCTTAAAATTATTGACTAAATGTTTTTTTATAGTCGTTCTATCTATATTAAAATACTCATCTAAATCGTTGCACATCAAATGATGTGCCATTATTTTACCATACTTCCACAATGCGTGATTTAATTGGCCCATTTGGGCATGATGATGGAACACTTCTTGAGAACCAATTTTTCCATTATTAAAATAATGATAGTCCCAAGAAATTAAAATAATATTCTTTTTTGATTCACACATTTTTTTGAAAGGTTCTGGAATAATTCCATTGTAATAGATGTAAAATTGTTCAGTGCCCTGCTTCGTATAATAATTATACCAGGGCAAAAATAACTTATAATCGTCTTTACATAATGTAGTTTGCGATAAAAAGAAACTTTTTCTAAGTTTTTTAATGTGGCATAAACGATATGTACTTTTGTAATCTCTGTAACTTACATTCACATTGATGAAAGCATTGATATTTCTAAAATCAGATGGCATGTTAAAAGATAAAATAACAATTGGTTCATAATAAATATGTTCGTGCGTTTCTTTGGGTTTCAATGTTACATTTTTATATGACAATTTTATATCATCATATTTTATATAATTTTTTGTATATACAGGGCATATTAAATAAATTGTTTTATTATAGGCAAAAATATCAAAAAATAAATATCTAGCTTGAATTGTATAATTATCCGTGCTTTTGGAGGGGGATAGAAGTAATGAATTAATATTATTATATTCATTTAACTGCGGTCGGTTTGTTACATATTCTAATTCTTGTGTCATAGTTACTACTATATCATATAAATATTTTTGAAAAAATAAGAAAATATTAATTTTTTTTGCAGTATTCAATGATGGTATTTGAATAATATTTTATTAATTCGTCGCATAAACATTTAACTGGATCACCCGGCTTTAAAGACCCAATAATTTCGTATCTGGGGATACCACCAATATTTCTTATAAATTTTCTTATTAAATGAAAATTGTTAGTTTCATAATACACCTTTGTTATCCAATCGTCGCAATACCAATTTTTCAATTGGGGTGGAAATAAAAATCCAAAAATATCCATATGTTTTCTAGAAATGAAATTTTGTGTCTGTATAAATCTAGGACCACCCGGCCAAGAATTCTTACCAGATTTAATTCTATCATAATCCATCGGACCAGTTAATCCTATATTATCATTCTTTTCCAAAATTTTTATGGAGTCCTTAACCCAATCTTTTTCTAAGAAGTGAATATCGTCTCCACACTGTAAAAAATAATCACATTTATCATCATAAGCAATTTTAAAAGCTCTATTCCACATATGAGTAACCCATCCTTTTGGAATATCTGTTGTATAAACAATTTTAAGTTCTATATTTTTCATAATACTAATAAATCTTTTTAATTTTTCTATTTCACCTTCAATAGAATATAATTTATCGTCCGGATCAATTGTTAAATATAAAGTATAATTATACTCATTTGAATATGTTATAAGAAATGATTTTAAAAAAACATTATATAAAGAAGTATCTTCAATTTTATCCCAATCTCTTTTATTTGTAGTAGATGGTATAAGAATTCCTATTTTATAAGACATATATATAATAATTAAGAATATATTTAAAACTATTTTTGCAATAAGATATAAATGAATTCTCCGTCATCATTTTGTACAATATGTACAAATAACTGTAAACAAGAGTTAGCCGGATTTTTATTAAGTTTATCATTACATCATCCAAATGAAAAAGTATATGTAATGTGTGATACTGATACACAAGAATATATATATAATATGTCAATAGAACCTAGTTTAAAAATAATATGGAATGTAACATTAGACCCTTACTCAAAATTTACTAGAGCAGAAATGGAAAAAAATGGTTTATGGTCTGACTTTCAAATGGCAAAAGCTGATGTAATACAAATAGCTCTAATGAAGGAGAAAGATACATTATTTTTAGATTGTGATACAATAATATTAGATAGAATAGAAGATATTGACTTTACAAAAGAATTAGGAGTATCTCCGCAATTTATAAAGCAAGAAAATGTAGATGAAGTAGGTTATTATAATGGTGGAATGCTATGGACAAATAACGTGAATGTACCCATCAAATGGAGGGAATATACAAAAACATCAAGATATTTTGATCAAGCATCTATAGAAGATTTGGTGAAAGAATTTAAATATTTTGAATTTGGAGAAAACTATAACCTACAAACATGGAGATTTTTATTAGGAGTTGACGATATAGATACAATCGTAAAAAATTTAAATATAAGATTTGATAGAGTATATTATAAAGATAAAAGATTAAAATTCATACACACACATTTTAATAAAGAAAGATTTAAAGTAATAAATAAGTTATTTAAAACATTACTAAGACAAGCAAGATGTTATAAAGAATTATTGTGTATAGGAAGAGTAGAAAATGATGGATGGGAATTACAAATACCAAAACAACCAATAACAGGCTTATATCGTCATAAAAATGACAGTTATAGAGAACTAGCATTGCTATTAAAAATGAATAATAAGGATGTTAAATTAAGTTTTACAGAATCCAGCCATTGTTGGTTAAAACCAGATATATTATTATATGATAGACCTACATTAGAATGGGTAAATAAAGAACTTAATGAAGCTAGCTTAGTATTACTAGGTAATGGAGGCGATGAAGAAATGAAAAAATTAGATTTATTTGATTATAATGTAAAACCATGGATTTTTTGGCCTAGAAGACCAATGATATTAGAGAAATTTTTAGAAGAAAAGGGATTATTAGCAGAGGTAGATAGACATATAGAAACAATTTTCATAGGAAATTATGAAAATTCAGTTCAAGAGAAATATAGAACAGGTGAGAAATGGGAAAATGTAATTCAACAATTCGTATGCACAAAAGGAAGTAAACATAAATTTACACAAACAGAATATTTAAATAAACTAAGATCAAGTAAATATGGATTATGTTTAAGGGGTTATGGTAGTAAATGTCATAGAGAGGTAGAATTAATGGCTTTTGGAACAGTTCCTATTTTAACACCAGGTGTATCAACCAACTATTTATCACCCCTGAAAGAAAATGTTCATTATTTAAAAGTAAAAAGCCCGGAAGAGTTAAAAATAAAATTAAAAACAATTACAAATGATGAGTGGCAATTAATGTCACAATCGTGTTTTACGTGGTATCAAGAAAATATTCATAGTAGATTTTGTTGGAAAACATTAATAAATAAATTACTATACAATTAAAGAAATATTATTATATATAATTATGAATATAATAATAATACCATACAGAAAGAGAGAAAAGCATTTAAAATATTTTATAGAAAATACAGTCCCTCTATTGAAAAAATATATGACATTTTTATTAGTAATTGTAGAACAAATAGAAGGAAAACCATTTAATAGAGGAAAATTATTGAATATTGGGTATGATTTATTTAAAGACACTGGAGAGAATTTTTTTACACACGATGTAGATATAAATCCATATGAAGAAACAATACAAAAAATATATACAAAAGATGTTTCAGATAACGAAATAATGGGAATATATAATTCAAAACACCAGACATTAGGTGGTATAATAAAATTTAAAAAAGAAGTATTTAAAAAAATAAATGGGTTTCCCAATAATTATTGGGGTTGGGGTGTAGAAGACAAATCATTGCAAAATAGGGCCGAATTTTATAAAACAAATATAACAAAAAATATAACAACAGATGACCCAAGCAGAAATGAATATTTTTTGAGATTTGATGATGTCAATGATAGAGTGAGAGTAGATGAACATAAAAAGTGGTATTTAGAATATAAACATTTTAAAACTTTAGATGATAACAAAAAGGAAGAAATAATAAAAAGAAGTGGATTATGTTGTATGAATTATAAAATAATGAATGAAACCAAATTAGAAGAAAATGTATATAAAATTTTAGTGTCAATATAGTATATATGAAAATATTGGTAACAGGATGTGCTGGATTTATTGGTTCTCACGTTTGTGAAACTTTATTGAAAAGAAAGGGTGTATTTGTAATAGGAGTAGATAATTATGATCCATACTATGATGTAGGTATAAAACAAAAAAATGTTAGAATGTTAAAAAGAATATATCCCAATTTTGAATTTGTCCGCGCCGATATAAGAGATATGAATGTAATAAATGAATGGAAACCAAAAAAAATAATACATTTAGCATCAATGGCTGGAGTTAGAAATTCAATAAAAAATCCAGAATTATATTTTGATGTTAATGTGAAAGGATTTATAAGATTATTAGAGGATTGTGATATTCATAATGTTGAACAAATAGTATATGCGAGTAGTAGTAGTGTATATGGTTTAAATGAAACAGTACCATTTAAAGAAACAGACCAAATAACTAGATGTAATAGCCCATATGCGTGTAGTAAAATGTCAATGGAATTATTAGCTAATACATATAGTCAATTATATGATTTAAATTTGATAGGTCTGAGATTTTTTACAGTGTATGGTCCTAGAGGAAGACCAGATATGGCACCATATAAATTTTTGACATCAATAATGAATGGTGAGAAATTTAAAAAATATGGAGATGGTTCTTCAATGAGAGATTATACATATATAGATGATATTGTAGATGGTATATTAAAATCTTTAGATAATGAGAAAAAAGTGAAATGTGAAGTATATAATTTGGGTAATTCAAAACCTGTGACATTAAATAAATTTATAAAATTATGTGAAAAGGTATGCGGGAAAGAAGCTATATATGAACAAATAGAAGACCAATTGGGAGATGTGCCTGTTACATATTCAAGTATATTAAAAGCTAAGAGAGATTTAGGATATTTTCCAAAAACAGATTTAGAAACAGGTTTAAAAGAAATGAGAAAATATTTATTAACAGTTGATACAAAAAAAAAAAGTTATGCCTACAGCTAAGTTAATTAAATTATTTTTAAAAATTTAATTAATATATTTTAACATATGAATAACAAAAATAATGAAGCATATGAATATTTGACGAATGATGTTCAAGAAAGTAATGATATGTATGATTCGTTTGATGATAAAGATTATGATGAATTGGGCGAAGAGAAATTGGAATTAATATCAATTAGAAAAAATATGAAGAATGTAGAATTTGAAGCACCAGAAACAAGCAAATATTTGAAGAATAGCACAAAGGTAAATATAGTTTTATCAGGAGATAGTGAGGTTCATTTGGCAATTTGCGCGTTAATAAATTCAATATATCATAATAATGAGAAAATAAAAGAAAAGTTACAAATATTTGTAGTTACAGAAACCATAAATATTTATCATAAATTAGTTTCGGTATGTGGTGCGAAACAAACATTGGTTGAGATGCAGGATTTAAGAACAGATAGCGGTGGAATAAAATTGGTAATACCGCCAAAACCATTAATGGATTTTTTAAACGACCAAGTGCGAAAATTTGTATTTTATTCAAATCCTAGAACAATAGATACAAGGTCATTTAAGCCAAATAAGATATTTAATATAATAAGATTTTATTTTCCCAGATTATTGCCAAAATATGTAAATAAAGTAATATATTTGGATACAGATATGATAGTGAAGGGTGATATAAAGGAATTATATGATGGTTTACCCAATGATAGAGAGTTGGGCGCAGTATTTTCAAGAACACCTTATAAATTATCAACGAGAAGATGGATAGTAAATAAACAATTAAGAAGAGGAATGAGAAATGTGATGTTTAATGGGGGGATGTATGTAACTCATTTAAATGCATGGCGAGATAAAAATTATACTGACAAATGTATGAGTTTGTTACAATTGAATACAAAGGCAATATGCGTATATTTAGGACAAACCCAGCCTATAATGAATTTAGTATTTAAAGATGCTTTTCCTTTTGATCAAAAATGGAATCAAACGGGTATAGGTGAGAGTCGTAAAATATGGATAGAGCGGACAACTGAAGGAGAAGAAACATTAAAAGATAGTATATTTAAAGCAAGAATACTACATTGGACTGGTATGGGAAAACCATGGAAATATAAAAGAAATTCAACTGAATTTAAAACTTTCAGTTGTAATATATGGACAAAATATTATTATTTAAATAAAAATATAGAAGATTTGATGAAAGCTTTAATAAATCAATTACTTAAGACAGATATACAAAGAAAAGATGTGAAAGAATTTAATAAAGAAATATTAATGTTCCCTCTGCCAAAAAATTCAACGATGCAATCTATGAATGAAGATTGTAGTTTTGTATATTCAATGATAAGATACTTTAAACCAAAAAATATATTGGAATTGGGGACCGGATTTGGAAAAAATTTATATGGAATAATAAAGGCGTGTATAAAAAATAAAAAACCATATCATATTCATACAATAGATAATACAAATAAATGTTTGATAGATAGAAGGATATTGAAGAATGTAACCATGCATAAGGGAGAAACTCACGCAATATTAAAAAAAGCAGTAGGAAAATTAGATTTTATAATAATAAATCAAAAATTAAATAGTCGGTCGGCAAAACTATTAAATAAAGTAATAAATCCCAATACAATAGTATGTTGTTTAAATTTTGTGGCTCCAATAAGCGATGGATTGAAAAGTTTATATAATATAGTAAAAAATACAAAATTAGATAAGAGTGTATTAATAAAACCAAATCATTTGTGCAATAAACAATATAAGAATGCAATAAATGATTATACAAAATTAGACGAAGTATCAGAAAGATACTTAAACCAAAATCCAGAAATTCTAGGGAATTTAAGAAATAGTCATGAACCACATAATATAAATAATTCATATGCGGTTTTATTGCCTAGGATATATTCTGATACATTAGATATACATTTTCTAGAAGATTGTGTAGATACGGTAATATTGGCAAAAAATATAGATTATTCAAAAACGGTATTGCGAACTTATGACCCAGAAGAAGATGTATTTTTTATATCTTATTTAAAAAATGGCTTACCAATGTTTGAAAACTTCGGAGAAAAAAGAAAAAAAAAAAAAGATCCCTGTGGAAATGGCACAGAAAAAAGTAAGCATTCAAGAGAGATATCAGAGCAGGAGAAAGTGGCGATGGAGAAAAAATTAGAAATAAAACACCGCATGAGAAGACATCAAATAATACAAGATAAAAAAAAACAAATGTATATAGCAAAAAAGGCGGAGTTAGAAGCAAAGAAAGTAACACCAATGCCGGAAATAAAAGTGTCAAATACAGCAGAAAAAGTTTTAAAAAATATTAGAAGTATAAAAAATAAAAAGTTAGTAAAAAAATTAAATGATAGTATAAAATTAGACAAATTAAAAGGAAGAACGCGATATAATTTTTTAAAAGAAATAAAAGATAAATTAGACCAAGATGAAAAAGAAATGAATAAAAAAAAACAACAGAAATTTTTTGTTGAAATGAATAAAAAAACAGAAAAAAAAAATGTCAGAGTTAATAATAATTTCGGCTTGTTACGATTTTAATATATAAATAAAATAACTATTATTTATATATGTGTAGTTTTTTAGTATTTAATTTTATACTTACACATTTAGATTTTGTGAATTTTTTTTTGAAATTTAGAGGTCCAGACCATACAAACCATGTGATGCATAATAGTTTTACATTTGTTCATAATTTATTACACTTAACTGGGAAAAAAACTATACAACCATTTATGGATAAAGAAAATGATATTGTATGTTTGTTTAATGGAGAGATATATAATTATAAAGAATTTGGAAAATACGAATCAGATGGTTGTTGTTTATTAGATGTTTATAAAAAATATGGAACTAATTTTGTAAAAAAATTAGATGGTGAGTTTGCCTTGGTTTTATTTGATTTTAAGAAGGAAATATTCATTTTATCAACGGATGTATTTGCTACAAAGCCTTTATGGTACGCACTTAATGAAGATACACAAAAAATGGGTATAAGTACATATAAAAGTGGTTTAATACGTGCGGAATTGAAGGATTGTAAAAAATTATTACCCAATACAACATTGATATATGATTTAAATTATATGGTATTAATGGAAGAAAAAAGAGTATTTACATTTAATTTTAGACAAGAAAAGGTATTTTATGATGATTGGTGTAAGGCTTTTATAAATTCTATAAAAAAAAGAGTTGATAATAATAATTATCCGGTGTTTGTTTGTTTGTCAAGTGGTTATGATTCGGGAGCTATATGTTGTGCTTTAAATTCAATAGGAAAACAATATTATACTTATACAATAATAGCAAAGGAAAATACAAAAACAATAAAGGCTAGAGTAAAAAGAAATAATTCATTTTGCAAAGAATATAAAATAATAGATTTTACAAAAGCCGAATTCAAACAATTAAACAATTATATAAGAGAAAACGCTGAAATTCATAAATATGAAGTAGCTAATGGGAAAACAGATATATATAGAGATGCAGCTAGTACAGGTATGTCAAAAATATGTCAATTGGCTTCAAAAGAAAAGCATAGAATATATTTATCAGGTCAGGGAGCAGATGAAATAACTTGCGATTACGGCTTAAATGGGAAAAAAATATATAATCATTCGTGTTTTGGGGGGAAATATCCGGGCGATTTAACAAGAATAGTAGACAATGACCCAAAAAAAGAAGTAATATGGAAATCATTTTATGGAGGAACACAAAAAGATTACTTGGGCAAAGAAGAAAATATATCGGGATTATTTGGAATAGAAGGTAGATATCCATTTTTAGATAAATATTTGGTTCAAGAATTTTTGTCGCTAAGTCCATCATTAAAGAATAAACTATATAAAGCACCATTAGATTATTTTTTAAAAAAACATAGATATCCATATGATAAAAACAAAAAAATAGGATTTTCAGCAGATGTTAATCTAAAATAAAATTAAATATTAAACATTAAATATAGTTAATATTTAAATGGTTAATTTATTTTTTTGTGCGGATGAAAATAGTATGGCAGGACTATATGCAACTATAAATTCAATAGTAACACATAAAGAAAATAAGAAAGATAGTTATAACTTTCATATATTATCAACAAATGATAGTTCTTATTTTTTACATTTATTGGATAAATTTCCATATGACAAATTTTATATAGAAAATTTTTATGATCCCTGTTATCATAATCAACGGCAAATATTATTTAACATTTTAAAAGCACAACATTATAATACAGATAATATAGCACATAGTAATTTAATGAATTATGCTCGTATATTTATTCCTGAGATATTTAAACACGTATCATTAAAAGGACTTTATTTAGATACAGATTTGATAATAAAAAGAGATATAAAACATTTATATAACACAACTTTAGGCGAGTATGCATGTGCTAGCCCATTAACTAGAGATTTAAAGAAATTTATGAATTTTCCAGAAGAAATACCAGATTTAAATATAAAAATTAATAATAATATTAAAGGATTTAATGCTGGTGTATATTTATTTTCATTCAAATACTGGAGAGAATTTAATTTAACGCAAAAGTGTATTCAAATATTAATATATAATTTAACTCATAAAATTATGCGACACGGAACACAACCCCTAATGAATTTAATATTTAATAATAAAACAAAAAATATAGATCCTAGATGGAACTTTACTGGATTGGGGTGGGAGAGAAAGCTATCACCAGATAGCCTTAGTAAAGCATATATTTTACATTGGAGTGGTCCCAAAAAACCATGGTTAGAAAATGGTTTATATAAATCATATTGGGAAAAATATCAAATATAATCACAATTTTCTGTAGTATATTGATTATTTTTTATGACCAATTTAAAAGGTTTTCCACAACCGATAATTAAATTTAATTTAACTAATCTATCACATTCAACTTTTGGTAAATGGGGGTCAATTTGTTTATAATTTTTCTTAAAAACGCCGTGTCTGAAAATTTTACAATTAAACTCATTTTTTAATACCATAATAGGAAAGGTACAATGAGGACAAGTTATTATAACATAGTCATTTTGCATAGTATGTTATAATATAATATTATTATTATTTTTTTAACCAAAAATTAGAACCAGGAGGACCATTTAAAGAATTATGAATAAAATGTTTACCTTTGAATTGTTCATATAAAGACCATTGATTAAATGTTCTGTTTTTATCAAATTTTTTATATTTCCACATTTGGTTCCAAAAATGTATAGCTATCATATTATCATGGATTTGTTCAACTTTTGTAATAACTTCATCACTTTTAGGTGTATAATAAGTATCAACTAATGATTGTGCGTCATTCCAACCGCAACTACAAACATAATTCCATGGTAAAATATGTTTTTCTAGTTGATAATTTTTGATGATTTCTATAATAGTTCTAGGTCCAGACCCCCAAGTCATTTCGCCAGATAAAATTTTTGGTTTATGTTCTTTTTGAATATTTATAGCAGCCCACGCGGGTAAGCTATTTTTTTTCATTTTTATCATACAAGTAGTAGCTTCAGAAACGCTATAATCACCATTACCTTTTGGATCTGGTTCGCTAACAAATACAAAATCATTATTATAATATGGTTCATCCTTAATTGATTTAACGGATACTAAATCGGTGTCAACCCACCATCCACCTTTTTTAAATAATAAATGAAATCTCCAATAATTAGAAAAAGCGGAATAGGACCCATTTTTATAAGTAAAAATTTCTTCTTTTGTAACAATTTCATTTGCATCTTTAATTATAGTTCCTTTAGGAACACCACTTACAGGTCCATATGTATATAAATGATATTCGTGTCCATTATCAATGAAAGATTTTATAGATAATTTTTCAAGATTAGATAATTGATTACCTATCCATAAACTCTGCATAATATTACTCATTTATAATTAATACGTATAAATTATTTATATCATTTTCCGCTAAACATGTCTTTAATTAAATTGTTTAGTGTTTTAAATTTTCTATTCCAATTTAAAATTCTAGTTGCTTTAGAAGGATTTCCTAACAATAATTCTACTTCACAGGGTCTGTAGTATTTTGGGTCTATAACAATTCTAGTTTTTCCGTCTTGGTCAATGCCTTTTTCATTAATACCTTCGCCTACCCAATGTATAAGTAAACCTTTAAATAGAAAAGCTTTTTCAACAAAAGATTTAACCGTATGAGTTTCCCCAGTTGCTAATACAAAATCATCAGGTTTATCATGTTGTAATATCAACCACATACCATATACATAATCTTTAGTATGTCCCCAATCTCGCTTACTGTATAAATTACCTAATCTAATAAAACCATCTTTATTTTTCCCATAGTTAATATCTAATACGCCTTTAATTATTTTTTGTGTTACGAAATGCGCCCCTCTTCTAGGCGATTCATGATTGAATAATATACCATTAGAAGCAAACAAACCATAACCTTCTCTATAAATTTTCATCATATTATAAGCATAAACTTTAGCAGCCGCATAAGGAGAACAGGGGTTGAAAGGTGTAGTTTCAGTTTGTGGTGTTTCCAAAACATGTCCATACATTTCACTAGTTCCAGCTTGATAAATTCTAATTTTATCTGTTGTATATTTTGGTAAAACTCTAATAGCTTCTAGTAAATTACATACCCCTAAGCCATCAACTTCGGTTGTATATTTAGGTATTTCAAAACTAACTTGAACATGACTTTGAGCGGCTAAATTATAGATTTCAAATATTGAAAAATTACTATTTTCATTAATAATTTTATGAATAGTGTTAGATAAACCAGCACAATCGGTCATATCGCCATAAAGTAAATTAAGATGGTCGCGAATATGTTCTAGTCTTGCAGAATTAAATAAAAAAGAATTTCGTCTAACAATACCATAAATTTTGTAATTTTTTTCAAGTAATAGTTCGGCAAGATATGAACCATCTTGGCCAGAAATTCCGGTAATTAAAGCAATTTTCATATAAATAAATATATGGATTATAGTTTAAAACAATTTTTTAAATATATATATAAATGAAAATTGTAGTAACTGGAAGTTCAGGAATGGTTGGAACGAATATTAAAGGTATTGTGGAGCAATATCCCGGACATGAATTTACTTTTATTTCAAGAAGTGAAGGTCCCGATGGTAGGGGAATAAATTTAACAAATAGAACTGATGTATTTCATTTTTTTAGTTCAAATTATTATGATGCTTGCATACATTTGGCTGCCAATGTTGGTGGATTATACAAGAATGAAGCAAATAATATAAAAATGTTTAGTGACAATATTGCTATGAATGAGAATGTTATAGACGCTTGTCATAAATATGGAGTAAAGCGTGGAATATTTGTTTTGTCATCGTGTATTTACACACCCCATCCGTCTAAATTTCCCATGGACGAAAAAATGATACATGAAGGACCACCTCACCCATCAAATGAAGGGTATGCTTATGCTAAAAGAATGTTAGAAATGCAATGTAGAAATTATAATAAAGCATACGGACATGAATATATATGTGTAATACCAGTAAATTTATTTGGTCCTTATGATAATTATGAAATAAAAGATGCTCATTTGATACCAGCAGTGATGCATCGTTGGCATATAGCAAAAAAAAATAATCAAGATAAATTTTTGGCGTATGGAACAGGTGCACCTCTTAGACAATTTTTGTACGCATCTGATTTTGCCAAATTAATATGTAATATATTAACAGATGGCAAATATAAATCAACAGAACCTTTGATATGTTGTGATGATAAAGAATATACAATTAAAAAAACGTTACAAACATTAGCTGATGTAATGGAAATAGATAAGAAAAAAATAAAATGGGATATGACAAAATCAGATGGGTGTATGCGTAAAACAGTTACAAATGGTAAATTAAAATCAGTATATCCAGATTTAAATTTAACAAGTTTAAGACACGGTTTATTTAAAAGTTATAATTGGTTTAAAGATAATTATGAGGAAGTTAGAGGTGCTGTGAAAAACTCTTAAGAGATTTTTGATATCCTTTACCGCCTAGAGGATTATTTTCACTAGGGGGTGCGTAATATTTTTCAATCCATTTTTTAGCAAATCTGATAAGTCTAGGTTTTATAACATACTTTTTTAAATATATTTTTCTAGCTTCAAGTTTAAAAGAATGAGATATTTGAGACCTTAAAACATTTTTAAAATTACTGTTATATTCATTCCAGGTGACTCTAGTGTATAAAGACGTTTTACAATGTTCGTTTATAATTTTTTTTATTAATTTTATTTTTGTACGATATGGAACTATGTTATATCTTACAAATAATTTGATATCATCAATTATATTGTTTTCAATATAAGTATATGATGGTCCGGACATTTCAACATTAATATTCCAATTTGTTCTCCTTAATAGATTTCTAGCATTAATATCCCAAGAAGTCATATTATTTGTAAATAATATAAAATTTACAAATTAAAAGTCTTCTTCAAGACTGAAGGTATCATTTTCATTTCTTCCACTACTTAAACTATAATCACCAACTCGCTTTTCAAAGAAATTAGTTTTTCCTTCCAAAGAAATCATTTCCATGAAATCAAATGGGTTAGAAGATTTATATATTTTATCGTATCCTAATTGTAAAATCAAACGATCCGCAACAAATTCAATGTATTGTTTCATTTGTTTTGCATTCATACCAATTAATTTACACGGAAGTGCTTCGGTAATGAATTCTTGTTCAATGGTAACAGCTTCACGGATCAATTCAATAATTTTTGATTTTTTAGGTTTTTTAATTAGTTTTTTAAATAGTAAAACCGCATAATCGGTATGCATTCCTTCATCCCTGGATATTAATTCATTACTGAATGTTAAGCCGGGCATCAAACCGCGTTTTTTTAACCAATATATAGAACAAAAAGAACCAGAAAAGAATATACCTTCTATACAAGCAAATGCGATCAAGCGGGTAGCAAAACAACTTCTTTTATCTTGTATCCATTTAATAGCCCAATCTGCCTTTTTTTTAATACAAGGGAAATTATCAATTGCTTTGAATAATTTCATTTTTTCACCTTCATTTTTAATATAAGTATCAATAAGAAGAGAGTATGTTTCTGAATGTACATTTTCCATCATCAATTGGAAGCCATATGCGGCTCTGGCTTCGGGTAATTGTACTTCACTTAAAAAACGCATACCTAGGTTTTCCAAGACAATACCATCGCTAGCAGCAAAGAATGCTAATACCATTTTAATAAAATGTTGTTCTTCGGGTTTTAATGTTTGCCAATCTTTTAAATCTTTTGAAAAATCAATTTCTTCCGCGCGCCAAAAACTATCCATCATCAGTTTGTACATTTTCCAAATGTCGTCATCTTGCACGGGAAACATGACATAACGATTTGGATTTTCAGTCAATAAGGGTTCAACCACTTTTTTATTCATCCTAAAGTAATATAATAATTAGATTTAAATATCTTTCAAAATATATATTAATTCAAATTACTCTAGAATACGCTGTAAATACGCACAATTATTTTATTTGTGGGATACTTACATTAGTTATAATAAAAAATAAAATATATATTATAATATATAAATGGATTTTACACAAAAAGATAAAATGCTACGAGAAATAGAATATCAAATGAAAAAAGAACAGCTGAGTATGCTTAAGAATTTTAAAGAAGTAGAAAAAAATCAAGTAGACAACCATTTTTTAAGAGGTGTATATGAAGATTATAGAACGTATAAAGAACATATCGTAAAACAAAAACAAAAACATGAAAATAGTATAAAAGATTTAATTAATTATTTAGAAAAAAATTTATTAAGTAATGGATTAACAGATAGAATGATGCGTCAGGTACAATTTGAACAAAAAGAACTTTTAGATAATTTAAGTTCTATAAGAAAAGAATTGAAAGATTTGATTTTGGAAACTAATTAAATATTATCATATTATATATAATGTCAAATCCACAACAAGAACAAGAAGTAGATATTGTTGCTCAATTTAAAGAAAAAATAGCAACTGCCGGGACCACTGTAGCTGATTTGATGACTTTAGCACAAGGGAAAACAACTGCGAATAATGATGCTGTAATTAAAATAAAAGAATTGGTAGGATTATTAAAAAAAGCAATAAAAAAGTTAACTGAAAGTAAAAATAAATTTCAAGATGTTTCAAGAAGAATAGGTTTGATGAATGAAGAAGCGTCAGTTTCATTGCAAGCAAGAATATCAGAAAACAAAAAATCTGGAAATACTGACTGTAAAAGAAAAATAAATGAGTTATTAAAAGAATTTAATAGTTTTGTAGCAAAGTTAAATGGTATAAAACAAGTAATTACTGAGGGGGCATCGGTAGAATTGGAAGAAATGGGGGGATTAATAGGCCAATTGGGTGATATAGCAGAAGGCATAGTAACATCATATTCTAGTATTGATGGTGCTTTACCGGGAACGGCGCAATCAGCACCTCCTAGACAAACGGGTAGTATGCCCCCTCCAGCAATGTTTACAAGAAATAGATCAGAATTAGAAGGTATGGGAATAAATACAAGACCAAGTTCCGCACCACAAATAAGAAGACCTACTAGGTCTGCTCCTAGACTTTCAACAATGGGAGGAAAAAGAAGAAGAAGAAGAACAAAAAAAAGAAGAGGTGGTTTTAGATACGGGTCATCGTTGAGAACCATAACTCGCAAGAGAACATATAATAGTAGAAGTAAAAGTAAAAGTAAATCTAGAAGTAAAAGTAAATCTAGAAGTAAAAGGAGTAGAAGTAGGGGTAGAAGTAAGAGTAGAAAGAGGCGTTAATTTAGCAAATTGAATGTATATAATTATTAATTTTATATTTTATAATTATATAGAAATGAAATTTCCAACCTTATTTAATAATAAATATTTTGGATATGCGGTAATCATTTTAGGTGCTGTCCATGTTTTAGGATATATGGGAGAAAAGGCATGGGAATGTTTAGTATTTTTTGGCCTAACAGTATTGGCAGTAGAAAGAAAATTTAAAAATAGAAGTGTAGCAATATTAGCAGGTATATTTTTAGCTAATATAATATTTGGTTGTGGTAGAACAATAGGTGTAAGTGAAGGATTTATTGGAAATTATTTTAAAAATTCATCAGACCATCTTAGGGAGGGAATGACAAGTATGGATAAAGCGGCAAAAAAAGCTGGTAAAGAAGCATCGGAAGCAAAAAAATGTGCCGATGGTTCGGACCCAGTAGATGGTAAATGTGCGGATGCTGCTGCTGCCAAAGCAAAAGTAACAAAAGATGCCGCAAAAATGACAAAAGAAGTGGGCGCTGCCGTGAATAATACAGATAATCAAATAAAATCAGAAAAGAAGAAGAAGAAGAAAGGATCAAAAGCAGATGTAAAATCTCAACAGGATAAAACGATGGATATAATGAAGAAGGCAGCAGCTAGTTTGGGGTCATTAACGGATGATGAAAAGGCGACCCTGCCAGATGCTGGTTCGGAGAAAAAAGTTGAGGCGCCAGCAACTCCGGCCGTTCCTACAAAATCAACAGATAATCCAAAAGGCACTGAAGGTTTTGGATTAATGTCGGGTGGAGATGGTGAAGATATTTTTGCCGGAGGTAACAGTCCATTAGAAGGATTTTCAAACGGTTCTGATTTATACAATGATTTTATGAGTTATGCTCAAGAAAAAGGGGAAATGATTGATGGTTTGGGAGATAGATTGGTTCAAGAAGGATTTGTATCTATGAATGACAATGCGGCATTGGATTTTAGAATGCAAAGATATGGCCAACATAATCCAAACAATGTAGGATATTAATAATTTTATTTTATATATAAAATATATAAAATGAAAAGAGTTAAAATACCTTTAGTACAAAAATTCTTAACCAATAAATATGTATTGTATTTAGTGTTTTTTGCCGCATTAGTAGAAATATTATCCTTATTGACTATTAGAGATTATGATAGTTTAGGATTGTTTATAGTGGTGGGTTTATTAGCATCATATTTTACAAAAAATATGACAATGATTTTGATAGCAGCAATGGGTTTTACAAATTGTCGTGTATGTTCTAATTTGATTAATCGCAATATGTATATGTTAGAAGGACTGGCCAATAAAAAAGTTAAAAGAGATGGGGAAGGAAAACCCGGCGGCGTTGCCGATTTGGGTGTATTTTTTAAAAAGGCCGATGGTTCGGGAGATGAGAAATGTACTTTATCAACAAACCCAGAAGAATGTCAAAATACGGGATTGTGTTATTCTGATGCTGAATGTACAACTGCCGATACAAAATGGGGTAAAAAAGTGGGAAAGTCTGGATTTGCGCAAAGAAATGTGCCATCGTCAAAACCAGCACAAGTGAATGGTGATGACGATGATGACTCTCCGGGAAAAAGAGTAGATTATGCCGCAACATTAGAAATGGCGTATGATAATCTTAATAATATGGTAGGAGATAAAGGGATGAAAGGATTAACAGATGAAACAAAAAAATTAGTAGGACAACAAAAAGAACTGATGGGTGCTTTAAATGGAATGGCTCCAGTTTTGCAAAATGCTAAGAAAACATTAGAAAATTTAGATATGCCTGATTTGAAGAATTTACAGGGAATGATGGCCACATTAAACAAAGCTAAATAAATATAAATATATTATATATGGCAAGAAGAAAATGTCCAAAAGGAGTGTTTTGTATTGAAAATACTACAATTTTTTTTTTAGTAATAGTAATACTTCTATTTCTATATATAATATATTATTTACAGGGTAATAATAGTAATAATAATAATAATAAAGAGGTATATTTTATGAATAATCAATCGCCGAGTAACATATTTACAAATCCATTTAAACCACCATTAAAAGATAATCACTATTTTCCTTCCGACAGTAGTGATATTAGAGGAGTGCCAAGAATACCAATAAATATAAGAACTCAAGCTTTAGATACTCATTATAAACAAGTTGGAATATTAACAAGAATAACAGGTCCAGAGACAATACTAGCATTAATGGGGAGACCAACTCATGCGTCTAGGAATAAATGGCAATATTACACAATGAGTGATAAACAACAAAGTGTAAAATTACCAGTAACGCATGCGGGTCGTAGTTGTACAAATGAGTTAGGATGTAATGAGATATTTAATGGGGACAGTGTTTATGTAGAAGGATATAATGATGCTTTTAAAGCAACAATATATGAAAGTAATTTATTTCAATATATACCATATTAAAAAAATTTAATGTTAATATTATATAATGATAACTCGCAATATAAAAAATAAATCTCCATTAGGAACAATAGGCCAAATGGAAGATCTATTTCCGGACGAATGGAGTGAAGATTATTATGAGATGGTGGATAAATTTGAAGAAATAAAAAATATAAAATCAGGAGACAAAATAGGTAAAACGGATAACAAATATTATGTTCATAAAAGTGGTGTGGGTAGTTGGTTATCAAGAAAATTATGGTATCAAGAGAATAGAGATAATACAATAGAATATTTGAATACAGATTTTAAAATATTTTTTAGATTTTTAGATAAAATTATGTATAATACACAAAATGATGTATTAAATATTTATAATAGCTACAATCAAAAAATAATAGAAGAAGTGAAGACAATTATTCCTGGATTATATCATTTAAAAATGACATATAATAATGAGACCGAACATTGGTATTCAAGTAATAAAAAAAAAATAATAGCAACTATTGATGCAATAATATTGACTTTATTTGATTTTAATAAAAAAATGGTAGAATTGAAAACACTGAATAGAAAAAATTACAAAACATATGGGATGATGATACCAAAAGTAAGAGCACAATCAGATACAATTGATACTATAGTGGAATCGCAACTTAACACATTCAGTATTTAAATAATATAAAAACATTTTTAATATATTATTTAATGGAGGATATAAATTATGATGAATTGGTTTGTTATTTTATTATTTCTTGTAAAAAAAACGAAGATTTACATGAAAATTTTACTAACAAAAATGAATTTATAATAGTAGGTGATGAAAGTATAGATGAAAAATACATATTAACTGAAAATAAATTAACATTGAAAGTAAATGATGGATATTTGGGATTACCACAAAAAGTTATTTTGGCCTATGAGGCTTTTATAAGAATGAAAGAATTTGATCAATATACCCACGTATATAAAATTGACGATGATTGTAAGATATTTAAAAAAATAAGTAAAGAGTTTTATGATTTTATAAATAGGCATCCCTATTCGGGTGCTGTTTGCAATTATGTAACTTACCCTAGATCGGGTAAAAGAAACTGGCATTTAAAATACAAACATGATGAAAAAGAATATTGGGCAAACAAAGAATATAATGGTCATTATGTTCCGTGGCTAAGAGGTAGTAATTATACTTTATCTAAAGCATTAATAACAAAAATAAATAGAATATGGCATCATGATAATTTAGATTTATTAGGCAAAACTGAAGTATTTGAAGATTTAGCTATTGGTAAGGTTTGTTTTTTTCTTAATGTGTGCCTTTCAGTTTTTCCTAAAGATTTAAAACCAGTCAAAGATGAATTTGAATTATAATACAATATATAATTTTATATAAATATATATTGCTAATCAAAAAATTTATTTTTTACCTAATTTGTAGGTGCGTCCCTTCTTTTTAAAGTATTTTCTACCTTTTTTGGAACTGCGTCGGGCCTTAGCTTTACTGCTAAATGGATTACCTTTACTTCCGACTTTACCTCTTTTTTTACTTCCCTTACTTCTTCTACGACGCGTGCGTCTTCTACGAGTTCTACGTTTATGCTTCATTATATAATATCTAAAGATTATTTATTTTTACGCGTTTTTATTTTACGCCTCTTTTTCTTTTTGCTTTTTCTAAATCTTTTCCTTTTTGCTTTGGTATATCTATGTTTTCTTTTATTTTTTAATGAATATTTTTTTCTTCCACCCTTTAATTGTGGAAATTCTTTTTTTGTTTGTGCTAAAACTGTATCAAAATTTGGCGTTCCGGATGGAAATGGAGCTAAATCATTTGTTCTTTCTCTAGATTTAATACCCCTAAATCTGCTTTGTAAGAATTGAGAAATTTTTCTGGGAGCTTCTTCCTGGTTCTTTTTATTTTTCTTTTTTCTTTTTTTTCTATTTTTATTTTTCTTATTTCTTTTAATTCTATTAGCATTAAATTCACTAAAAAAATTTTTAAAATCATAAAAGCTTAGTAATATTTTTTTGACTTCTTCAGATTGTTCGCTATAAAACTTCATGAAACTAATCATTATTTTGCCTGGAATTACGCCTTGTTGTTGGTGTTTATTTAAATCTGGGAAAATCTCATTTACTATGTGATTTTGAATTTTTCTGGCGTCTTTTTCATGCAAGTTCATATTTGTCATAATATAATCAAAATCATCTTGTCCCATCATTTTCTTCCCATCCCCGTTCAATTGGTTCCAGTCAATCACATATTCTCTCATCCTTGCAGCCTTTTGTGCTAATTGATTAATACGTCCTTGTAATTCTTCTTTATGTTTAAGATGATAACTAACTAGGAACTCGGTGGCTCGTTTATAATCTGGAGTATTACCACTACCACCCGAATGTGTATTTGATAAAGAATCAAATATTCTATTTATATGAAAATGATTATATTTTTTAAATATATCAATAATTTTAGAATCCGCTTCCTTAATATTATTTTTATCTTTCATAAATTCAGTATGTGATAAAACAAAAGTAGTGTTTATATTGGGATATGTGGTAAAAAGAAATCTTTTTCCAACATCTTTTATATCAACCACTTTCATGTGACCTAAATTTTTAAAGAAATATTTATTATCTTTATTGTTTTTGATCCATATAACATATATATTCTTATCTTCTTTATCATTGTATAAAACAAATGAATTATTACTAAATGCCATTATGTATATATATATAATTAATGATATAAATATATACAGGAAATCTCTCCCAGGTTGAGTTGAACTATCTAAAATTTAATATACTCTTTTCTTTTTTTTAAAAGATTTTGATTTACTTCTGCGTCTATGTTTTTTTCTTGATTTTCCTTTATTATTTCGTTTTTTCTTTTTTCTACCACCAGTAAGACCGGGTAACATAGAATATTGTATCCATTCATCAGCATCTACTCCACCTCTTGTATGAATATGTGCGTCTAATTCAGGTTGATAAGGTCCCGGTCTAGCTTGGGCATGAACAATTAAGTATGGATATGAAACATCGTGAGCTCCTAGTGTAGGATCAATTTCTTCCGAACCATCTTCGGTAGATAAGGATGAGGAGGATGTGGAAGATGCTCCCAATTCTGGATTTTCATCATCACCACCGTCTTCATCGGGGACACCATCGTCTCCTTCGTCAGCAGATTTCTCTTCTATCTTCTCTCCACCATCGCCACTAGCTATAGAACTCTCACTCGTATTTGGGTCAACTTCAGTTTGAGTAGTTGAACCACTAGTAGCTATAGAAGCCCCACTTGCGTTTGCGTCATCTTCCTCACCAACAGTATCTGTATTTTCTTCTCCAGTTTGAGTAGTTGAACCACTAGTAGCTATAGAAGTCCCACTTGCGTTTGGGTCATCTTCCCCACCAACCTCATCAACAGTATCTATTTGTGGTCCCGGAAGAGGTTCTACTGGAGCGGGGACACTATCTATAACATCTTGATATTGACGATATCTCATGGTGAGTGAGAAAGCATTAAGAGTAGGGATTGGATTAATATCTTTAAATCTAGTGTAATCAGCTATATTAGTTATTTCTATGGGAATATCTCCGTATTGATTTGGTGTTCCACTTACTTCATTAACATATTCTAGAAGTAAATCATTTTCTTCAACAGTGACATCGGGGTTACTTCTTATAGTTTGAATTAAATCATTATATAATGTAGAAGTTGGCATCTTTAAAACAACAGTTCCGCCAGTTGGTTTTATATACACTACACTAAATGTGGGTTCCTCATCTTTGTTTTCTGTATTTGATACTTCTTCTTCACCTCCATCATCACTATTAATTGAATTAGAACTAGAAGGTGGTATAACGTTAGTAGAGTCGTCCGAGGAGGCACTTTCTTCTTGTTGGTTTCCACCATCATCTGAAGGAATAACTACAGAACCAGTATTAACAGAATCACTATCTTCTTCTTGCTCTGCTATATTAGTAGGTTCAACATTAGGTTCAGCTTCACTATCTTTTCCACCATCATCTGAAGAAATAACTACAGATCCAGTATTAACACTATCACTATCTTCTTCTTTTTCTGCTACATTAGTAGTATCAACCGTGGATTGTTCAACACTATCATTTGAAGTATCGCCTTCAACAGTAGGTTCAACATTATCATATCTAGTATTTTCTTCTACAGTTGAAGGAATATTTGGAAGATTAAGGTGAGAACCCTCACTCTTAGTTTGATTGGGATTAGGAAGAGTGCCATTATTAGCTAAAAATATTATATCATCTATAAATTGTTCTTTAGTTTTATATGGGTTTTCAGTGGTCCCTTCACCTAATAATCGTGAAATCATACCCCGTAAGAAGGGTCGCCCTATAGTATTGCGGATTTGATGACGAATTAATATAGCATTAAATAGTTGAAATAAAACGGTAATAGTATTTTGAGGTGCTTGAAGTCCTCCATAATCAATATCACCAATGTGGTCATGTAGGAATAAAGAGTTGGCAAAAGTAGAACCGGATGTATGGGAAGGTCTATAACCTTTAGGTACATATCCGGGTCTTTGTACTCCAGTATCAACTTGAGGTAACATTTCCCATTGACCATTATCATTTTCAGTTAATGTCATTTGTGCTAATTGAAATGTGGGATTGGAGCTACTGTAAGCACCAATGCCGTTATGTGTAGGCTGCCAGTCATTAGTTAGACTGTTTTTATCTTTAAGAATGGGCATTAAGAAAAATACATTTTTTTCATCGCCTGTAGCACCTCCATATTTCTTTTTAGAGTACTTTTTAACAGATCTATTCTTAAGGTTATATTTTTTTCTTTTTCTTCTAAAACTTCTCTTTTTTCTTCTAGTTTTCTTTTTAGATTTTTTTATTCTTTTTCTAGACTGATTTTTGGTTTTTTTAATTTTAAATAATCTTTTTTTTGTAATATTCATGATGTATTATATACATAAATTTATATTTTTTTTATAATAAACATATATAATAAATGGCATTATGTGAAAATGTTGCCCCAATAGAATTAGTGACTGGCAAAGGTAAAAGTACACCTTGCTCAACATTATGTAAATTTACATATGAATATGGAAATTCAGATTGTGTATTAACAAATAAAGATAAGTATTTAGACATACAATGTTTTGATGGGACAAATGAAGTGGAGTTGACTGGATACAATAATTTATCAGTGGCTAGTGTAAGATTATATAACGGTTCAATAAATAAATATGATGGAGAAAATTTTCCGGGAGAATTAATAATACAACATACGACGGGGAGGAGTAATGTGTTTGTATGTATACCGGTTCAAACAACTAGAGTGACTACTGAGAGCACAAAATGGTTTAAAAATTTTATGAGTCAGACACCAACAAATTCTGCTTCTGGACAAATAGTATCAAATGTGGCAGGTTTTACATTAAATAAAGTGATACCAAAAGGGCCTTATTATTTTATAGAAAATGCGCCATTCCATAAAAGTTTAAAGTATGGATGTAATAAGGAAGATAAAATAATAATATTTGATGGGTCTAATCCAGTAAGAATGCATTATAAAGATATCGTATATTTGCAGAATAGAATTAGTCGTACAACGTTACCAACAAAAAAAATGGAAAAAGAAGATGTGCAATATAATAAGACCGGAACACAGAATGGAGCGGGTAAAGGAGATGATAACGATGGTCCTGGGACAGGAATGACTTGTGTTCCAATAACAGATTTGCAAGGGAAATCGGTAGCATCAAAAACGGCAGGGAAAGTGTTAAGTTGGGTTCAAGATATCGGACCTAGTGGAATGGAGGAATTTAATTTTGAAAAGCATGTATTACCATATTTAATACCAATAATATGCGTAGTGTTTGTATTGATATTATTAGCTTTATGGAGATGGATGCATAGTTCATCAACGGGTTTTAAAGTACCAAAAATATCATTATTTAAAAAAAGCAGTGGTTCTAGTGGTGGTTCTAGTAGTGGTGGCGAATAATTAAATATAATTGAATTGAATTAAATTATATTTAATGTTAACATTTAACGGCTCCGTGTAAATCATTTTGAACAGGTTTGAAAGTAGCTTCGTCAAAAAGAGTGTCAGTTGCGGTTCGGGGCATCATATTTTGAACTATTTCTTCTTCAAGTGTGACTGGATAAGGTACAACATTCATATCACTTAATTTATTAGATTTTTTCTTTTCAGATGGGAGATATCTGTCGTGTGGAAGATTGTTAGAGGCATTTCCAGAACGAACAATAAGAACATATGCGGAGATAAGTGCTAGAATTCCGACAAATTTATTAGCAGTGATGATAGCAAGGGCACCACCAACCACGAGTATTTTTCCAATAATAGAATCAATCATAGAAGCTAGTGGTTCAGGAATGGTAATATCAAATGCTATAAAAATGACTAATAAACAAGATAATATTAAATGGTGTTTATTTTTAATAAGTTGCTCAACAAGTGCCATATATATTCTATTGTTATATTTTTTCTTTAGGTAAATTGATAAAAAAAAAAGAACCTAAATAAAATAATATATATAAATTTAATGGAAAATGAAACAGCAACATATATGGGTCAAAAAGGATATACGATATATAAAGAAAATTTAGATATAGATGAACAAATATTTTTAAGAAACGATTTAGAAGCAAAACCATATGTTCCTAAAAGTTCTTTGAGTAAACCAAAAAGTTTTGCGATTTATAGAGAAAGTCATAAGAAATTTTATATACCGCGTTTTTATGGATATGAGAATTATGGAGAACCGGATGAATTTAGATTAACAAAATGTAAAAAAATAAATATAAAATTTAAAGGAGAATTAAGAGATTTTCAAAAACCAATAGTAGATACATATTTGAAAAGTGCTAAAACAAAAGGAGGTGGATTATTAGAAATACATACAGGAGCAGGTAAAACAGTAATGGGATTAAAAATAATAGCAGAATTAGGTGTAAAAGCAATAATAATAGTTCATAAAGAATTTTTATTAAGACAATGGGTAGAAAGAATGGAGCAATTCTTACCAGAAGCAAGGGTAGGAAAAATACAAGCTTCAATAATAGATATAGAAGATAAAGATATTGTGATATGTATGTTACAATCAATATCAATGAAGGAATATCCGATATCATTATTTTCAGAGTTTGGACTGACAATTGTTGATGAATGTTTCCCTTATAATCAATATATTCATACGGAAAAGGGTGCGGTTAGAATAGGTAGTTTGTATGAAAAATGGGAAAATAAAGAAGAATTGCCTAAAATATTAAGTTTTAATAGAGAAACAAAGCAATTTGAATATAAAAAAATGACTTATGCTTGGAGAAAAGAAAGGGAAGATTTAATTAAAATTAAATTATCAAAAAAAGTGATAAATTGTACACCAGAGCATAAAATTTTAACAACAGGGGGGTATATAGAAGCAAATAAATTAAATGAAGGAGATTTAATTATATCTAAATATGATAAAAATCATATTGATAATATAATATCTCCAGCCTTAAATGAAGATCAATTACAACTGGTATATGGTTCATATTTGGGTGATGGACACATAGGAATAACACAAAAAAATAGATATAGGTTGCGGTTTACACATGGCGAAAAACAAAAAGAATATTGCGAATGGAAGGCAAATATGTTTGGTATTGAGGAGTTAATATATATTGAAAAAAATGGATATTCGCAAAAGCCAGCGTATAGATTCGCAACAAAAATATTTGATTTAGAAAATGAAATAACAAAAAACACTAAAATAGTTCCAGATTGGTTATTAGATAAATTGGATGAGCGAGGTATTGCTGTGTGGTATATGGATGATGGTAGCAATCAAAAAAGGGAAAATAAAGATGGTGTCATTAAAAATTTAATATCAATACATTCAAATAATTTTGATTATGAAATTCAAGAAAAGTTTGTAAAAAAATTTAACCAATATGGGATTGAATGTAGTATTCATAAAACGAAAGAAAAATATCATTATTTGCGTTTTAATACAGAGAATTCATTAAAACTATTACAATTAATAAAACCGTATATTCATGAAACAATGAAATATAAATTAAATGAAAGAAATGAAAAATATGAATGGAATAATAAATATTTAGATTATGGAATATTAAAAGTAACGGGTAAAAGTTATTTAAAAAATAAAGGCGCGAATAGATGTAAAAAGCCATATGTTTATGATATAGAAGTTGAAGATAATCATAATTTTGTATTGGGTACAAAAACAGGAAAAAACCAAAATGATTATATAGATGGACCCGTAGTTTCTAATTGTCATCATATATCCGCAGAGGTATTTAGTAGGTCATTGTTTAAAATAGTAACGAAATACACTTTAGGATTAAGTGCAACCATGAAAAGAAAAGATGGATTGACAAGTGTAATAAAAATGTTTTTAGGTGAGGTTGTTTATAAAAAAGTGAGAAAGGGTGAAGATAATGTATTAGTGAAAGCAATAACTTATGATATAGAGGATGAGGAATTTAACGAAGTAGAATATAATTTTAAAGGACAGGTTCATTATTCAAAAATGATAAAAAAACTTTGCGAGTTTAATAGACGAACAGAATTTATATTGAAAGTATTGAAGAATGAGATAGAAACAGGAGAAGAAGATTCGCAAATAATGATATTAGGACATAATAAGGTATTATTGCACTATATACATGATGCGATAAAAAGTAGAAATATATCAACAGTAGGATATTATGTAGGTGGGATGAAAGAAAAAGATTTGAAACTAAGTGAAGGGAAAAAAGTAATAATAGGAACTTATGCTATGGCAGAAGAAGGATTAGATATAAAGACCCTAACAACTTTAATTATGGCTACACCAAAAGTGGATGTAACACAAGCGGTAGGTAGAATTTTAAGAAGAAAGCATAAACAGGCAACAGTTATAGATATAATAGATACTCATTCTATATTTCAGAGACATTGGGGAAAAAGAAGAGCATTTTATAGAAAGCAAAAATTTAATGTATTACACGCAACATTAAATGATTATAAAAATAATAGATGGCAAACATTGATAAAAGATGGTAAAATGAAAAGAAAGAAAAAACAAAAGATCACAGTTGAAACTGAGACCTTAAAGGGAGTGTGTTTAATAAATTTAGATGATTAATTAATTGTTATATGATATAATAATTAATTAATATAATGAATAAGATATTTATGGTATTTGTAAGTCTAGCACTAAATAACGACTTACTATCTTATAGAAAAAACAAAAACTATAAAGTAGTTCGTAGTATGTCAGAATTTTTATGGTATGATAATATAATTAATTCACTAGAAAAAAAAGGATATAGGGTATTAATACCCTCAAAACAAGAGTTTTGGTCTGTATATAAAAAATATAAAAATAAAAATGTGATAGTATTAGTTGATCATAATAGATCAGTTGATGTTGCGGTTTTTGGAGAAAAGAATGGATGTTTTACTCCAAAAAATATATATTGTATGGGGTGGTGGGAGAGAAACCCAAATGATAAAAGATTTAAATATAAGTTTAAAAATGGACAAACTTTTTTATTAGAGAATAATTTAACAGCTTATAAATATGGAAGACAGAAGTTTTTAGGATTTAATACAAGTTTATTATTTTCAAAAATAACTAAAAAAAAATATGAGAACTATGGATTAATATGGGGAAAAAGAGCAGGCGATGTATATAAATATTGGAGTAATTATCGTCCTATAATATCATACTTATGTAGAAATGGTATTAAATTATACACAGTATGTGAAAAAGCAATTGAAATAGATGGGGTAATTAATTTAGGTCCATTAAATAAATTAGAATATTCACAATTATTATCAGATACTAAGTTTTTTTTAGGTGTAGGAGACCCACGTTTTGGTTTGGCTGTAATAGAAGCTTTATATTATAAAACGCCTATAATTTGCCAAAAAAAACAATTACCACCTGGATATGATAAATCACCGAATTGCTATACATATGAAAGTATGAATGTGAAAAGAAATCAGAATATGAATGTATTATTAGAATTATTGGAAAATATAAAATTTGAAGAGAATGATGAAATAGTAAAGAGAGATTGTTCAGTAGAAGAATACAATAAGAGATTAGAAGAGATATTTAAATAAATATATTTATATTGAATAATATATTTATTTTATTTGGGAACGAGTATAACTAGGTTTATAATTGAGTAAATTTTTTTTAAATTTTTTCATTTCTTCACTAGTTGGAGCCGGTGAACATATTTTTGCTTTAATTGGTGTAGAAAAAGGTTTCATTTTCCAAATTCCTATATTAGAACAGTTACATATAGGATAACACATTAAATTATGACATTTTTTCTGTCCGATATTATATAGCATATAATTTATGTGTTTAAATATAAATTACAAAATTAATTAATGTTTATAGGATGTAGGGCAATTGAAGGATTTTCTTTCAAAACTGCCAGGTCCTAAAGCCCATGGCATTCCAGAAGCATTTTGAGGGGATGGCGTTGAGTAATTAGTTGAAGTGGAATATTGGAAACCACCCTTCATTTTTTTCTTTAGTCTAGCACTTCTTCTTCTTTTTTTACGATTAGGTCTTTTAGAAAATCGGTTTTTTTTAGTCCTACAATGAGATTTTCTACCTTTTGATCCCCTTTTTCTTTTTCTGGTTGTTTTACATCTTTTTCTATATCTCTTCATTCTACACGCTTTATTAGTTAATCGTGCACACATAGAACGGCGTTTTCTTTTTTTAGTTCTAGTTCGTCGTTTACCTCCTTTTTTACATTTACATTTACTTAAAACTTTACCACAAGGGCCACGACCTTTTCCTTTTTGTTTTCTAGTTCTTCTTTTTCTTCTTTTTCCGCCCAATTGTCCATTAGGATGATATTTATAACTACAAGCACCAGAACCTTTTTTGGAACCACCGCATTGACTGCTTTTTTCAATTTTAGTCATTACAGGATAAAGCCCCCTTACATCGGCATTAAATTTGGAACCTTCTTTTGTATATCCATATCCTACACCCCCAACTTGTCCTGGACGCGGCGGAGCATTTTTATTACAGTGGGTGTAAGTAACTGATGGGGAATATCCACGACCCATGTTTAAGTTTGAATTATTTTTCATATTACTCATAGTTACACTTCTACCAGCCCCACCTTTTTTATTACAGGAACGACTACCAGCAGTATTACTTGTATTTTGAAAAATATTTTGTGTATTTTTTAACAATGAATTGGAAACAGACATTATATATATATATACATTTAAAATTTTTTTTTCAGAATAATATTAGAATTATTAGAAATTGACGCATCGGAAATTTCAATAGGCTTCCACATATTAAATTTTTTAAGAAATTTACATTTCATTTTGAAGGATTTATTCAGATCAACATATTTATCAGTTGATGTATTTTCAAACTCATCTTCATCATCACTTTCTTCTAATTTATCTAAATCAATATTTTCTTTAATATTTCTAAATAAAGAATTCATTAAGACGCTAGTTTTATAGTCGGGAATATAAGCAAAATCAACCTTAGTTAAATTTTTATTACAGTGATAAAAAAGTTCATAAATATCAGTATTAACGGTGGGTTTAACAAGAAAAGTGGCAAGTGTATCCCTACTTATTTTGTAAGGAAGGTTAATATAAGTTTTCTCAACTGTTGGGTGTCTATATTGTATAGAATATAGTTCATAGGGCAAATTTTGAATAGATTTAGAAATAGAATTGAAGTTATTGCTAATAATAGGAAGACCAATAACAATATCATTTTTTTTGTAAATAATATTTTTGGTATAATTAGTAACTAAATCAAAAAGTTGGTTGAATTTTTTAAATTGATTATAATAATTAATATGATATCCTTTAAAGTAAAAGATATCTTCTGAATTGAAAAATGTATATTGATTTATGTTAAAGATAGTGCCATATATAATGGTTCCGGTGCCCGAACATAAAATAGGATTGAAACAACAATTGTAATTTTCAAAATTCGTAATAGAATTTTTTTTATAATTTAATTTGAGGACGAAACAGTTGGGTTTATTCTTATAATATTTGAACCATATGAAAGCTTTGGTCCCTTTAGGTATAGTTAAACAGAATTTGTAATGAACTTTTTTATGGGAAGTTTTTTCATAAGAAAGTTCTATATTAGGAAAATCTTTTAGAATATTATTTTGCTCTTGTTTAGTAAGCATATTATATATATATATTCTTCATTCTTTAAACTAATTATCTTTATCTTTAAGCAATGTGGTTTAATACATATTTTAAGAATGTTATAACTAATATATAATGAGTAGTTTATTAGAAGAGGAGGAGAAGAAGAAGAATGATATATCATATAAATATATGCCAATATCAATATTTGATGTTGCTCCAAAAGGTAAAAAGGGGATAAGGGGAAAAAGAAATTGGAGTAAAGAAAAGACAGTAAAATCAAGTAGGTCATCATATAGTCCATTTCCTATGGATGTGGGAGAGTGGTGTGCAGAATATTTTTTAAGAGAAAAGAAAAAGATATTTGATCCATTTGCCGGATGGGGAGAAAGACATAAGGTGATAAATAATGCTGGAAAATCATATGTAGGATATGACATCTCTCCCAATGCAATAGAAAATGCCAAAAATAAATTTGGAGTTATTAATGAATTAAAAAATAGTATGATAGATGATATACCTAGTCATGATGGATTATTAACTTGTCCTCCATATTGGAATTTAGAAAAATATGAAAGTAAAGAAGGATTAGATAGAATAAAAGATTGGAATGATTTTATAATAGATTATGAAAAGTTATGGAAAAGAGTAACGGAAAAAGCAGAGAAAGGAGCTTTATATTGTATAATGGTAGGAGATTGGAGAAAGGCTCATAAATTTTATGATTTAACATATCAAACAGAGAAAATAATGGATAAATGTGGAATGGTGCCATTTGATAAGGTTGTTTTATCATATAGAAAAATTACTCCGATAAAGATGCAATTACCACAATGTAAAAGATTAGGATATAGTTGTAAAGTCCATCAATATTTATTAGTTTATAAAAAAGAATAAAAATATGAAATAATAATAATGTTGAAGGGATGGAAAAAGATAAATACGGAAGATATAGAAATGTTAAGAAAAATGAATGAAAATATTGAAGTAATAGAATATTTTAATTCCATAATATGTCAAATGTATAGTAGAATGATGTATAAGATAATAGATAAAGAGTTAGTAATATGTAAAGGTTCAACAATTATGGGTAATTATTCAATTGTAAAATATGGAAATATGAATAATTCAGATGAGGTAAAAAATAAAATGAAAGAAAGTGGTATAACATTAAGAGGATATGATATAGAAGGGAAAAAAGACAAGTTTGGTGACGAATATGTATATGATACAGATGAATGTGTAAAAATGGCAGGGGAAAAATATAAAAGATTTCGCAAAGTTTTATCTAGATATGGAAAAAAAATTACTTATAAAACAGGGTATGATGAAGAAATAGAGTATTTGATATTGAAATATCCAAATCATCAAAAAAAATTATTTAATTTTATAAAAAAGTATTTGAATATGGTGAAAATAACAAGAATATATTATAATAAAGAGTTATTAGGATTTTCAATAGTAGAAAATATTAATAAAAAAAATGGTATAATTATACAAGAATTGATAAATCATGATTGTGGAATTCATGATGCGTCGTATTTAATTCATTACTATAATTGTAAGAATAATGAAGGTAAATATTTAAATGCGGGGGGAGTAAGAATAAAGGGTATAAGGTTTGCTAAAAATAAATTGAGACCGGTGAAATTATTAACAATAAGAAGAGTGATATCTGATAGAAGATTAACAAAAAAAGATTGGAAGTTAATGAGGGATAGTTTAAAAGGTTGAGAAGTTACTTCCAGAAAAATTACCAACACTTTCAGGTGTATTCACTTTTGGTGGTGGTTGTTTATTTTCATTTTTTTTTGATAATTCTTTAATATAATTTTTCAGTTCATTTTTCATATTATTTTTTTCGTTATTTTTCTTTTTAATGACATCATAAATTTTATTATATTGTTCAGTAGGTTTTTTTACTAAATCTTTAGTTTTGGGAATAGTTAAATTGTCTTTAAAAAATAAATAGATATAATGAAGGGAAACAATTAGTATAATAGAAATAATTGTTTGCTGTAAAATCCAAAGAAACATATTATATATAGCTTATATTAACAAATCAATAAAATAACTTATATCTTCTATAAAAGAGAAATCGTCGTGATTAAGATTAGATATGAAATATAAGTCATTAATGTTATTAATGTCATTTTTATCATTAATGAATTCAATAATCAATGATGTATTAGAATTATCGTTAATTTTATAAGTGTAAGTGGTTTTTATGATAGACTTGTGGTTAAACGGAATATTATTAATAGGATATTTATGTTTGAAGAATTCATTATTTTTGGAAACAATTAAAGTATATTTATTTAAAAATTTATCATATGAATTGAAGGATTGTTTATAATTAATAGAATGTTTATATAATTTATCGTCAATATATTTGAAAAATCCTTGATCAGAAAGAAGTAAAATATTTATTTTTTTTGAATTACTAAATTTTTTATTTAGATTTCTTATGTTATTGGAGTCAATTTTGTTAATATTAATATTGGGTATATAATATTTCATCATAATAAATATTTAAGAGAAAGTATTTAAACCCATTTAAAAAATATAATGTACATACAAGATGGTAAAAGTTATCTTAGTAGATAAGAATGCACGTGTTAAAGAAACATTGGTGAAAAATTTTCAAGAAGAAAATTTATATAAAAAATGTAATTTTAGAAACGCAAATAATTTTGGGAGGGTGAATACATTTGAATTAACATTTGAAGGAAAAAAAATTTATATAAGCGTATATGCGAAAAATAGTGGAAGAGCAAATACAGAGAATAAATATGAGTTGCCGCCACCAATAGATAAAGAATTATATTTTGGAAATATAATTGTATTGAAACATAAAGAAGAAGAAATAACAGCATTAACAGTAGAAAATTTAACAAAATTGGAGTGGGGTAAGATATATGAAAAGATGTTTGGCGGTTTTGACGATTTAGATCAAGAAGAAGAAGAAAGCGAAGATGAAGAAATACCAGCAGAATTTTTGACAAAAGAAGGTTATTCCAAAGAAGATGGGTTTGTAGTAGAAGGCGATGATGAAGATATAGAAATTGATATAGATGACGGAGAAGAAGAAGATGAAGAAGAAGAAGAAGAAGAAGATTATGTTCCTTCAAATGAAACTGAAGAGGAAGATGAAGAGGATGATGAAGGCGAAGAAGAATATGATGAAGAATATACAGATGAAGATAGTGATATCGGAAGTGAATTATCAGAAGAGAGTTATGTGTCAGAGGTTGAAGAAGAAAATGCACAAGAAAATTGATTTAAAAATAATAAGATATAAAATATATTAAAATGAAATTAGAGAAAGAACCGAGTGAGTTTAGAAATAATATGCGTAGTATGTTGCGAAAAATGAAATTTGACGAAAAAACAGCAACCAATTTAGAAAAAGGAATATTTAATTCAACTTGTAGGGTATCAAAACAGAAAAATATAGTAAGAAAATGGGAGAATGAGCATTTTCTGAGAATATATACAGATAAATTTAGAAGTATTTGGAAAAATTTAGCAAATGATGAGTTTTATAATGCAATAATAACAAAAAAAATAAAGCCGCGAAATGTAGGATTTATGACACATCAAGAAATAAATCCTAAAATATGGAAAAGTTTGATAGAAACAAAATTGAAAAGAGATAAAAATTTAACAACAGAAGATATGTCTATGGCAACATCTGAATTTACTTGTTATAAATGTCACAAAAAAAAATGTACATATTATCAATTACAAACAAGGTCGGCGGATGAACCAATGACAACATTTGTATCGTGTTTAATGTGTGGTGCGCGATGGAAGTTTTAAATATATATATATCTTATAAATTATATATATATGTCAGTTGAGTTACAAAATCCTATTTTTTTTACCGCACCAACAAATGGAATAATTAAATATAGTAAGAAATATCCATTTTATGACATAAATGATAAAAGAATAATAAATACAACAATACACGGTATAGGGGGGAATTATTCTACATTGCATGGGCATATAAGCCCTTGGTATCATGAAAATATAAAATTGATAGATGCTAAGAAATACAATATAAGAACAACTCAGAGTATAGGATTTTTTTTTGAAAGTTCTAGAAATGAAATATTAACGGACGATACGATGGGTAGGGCCGAATATGTTGGAATTCAACATGAAAGATATTTTGATCAAACATTAAGTATTGCGTTAGAGGATACCAGTAATGAAATAATAAGAACATCCACATATATAAAAAAAGATAGTGGAATAATAGAAAATTTGGATATAGAAGTGAATGTATATTCAAAATATGTGAAGGTAGATAAGAGGTCAGCACTTCATCCATATTATAACGCAAAGGCAGAGAGAGCATACTATATAGATGATATAGAAGGAGCAATTGTTAATTTGATAAAAGGAAATACTTATCGTTTTGACCAAAGTGACAATTCAAATATTGATTACAAGTTGAAATTTTATTTAGATAGAGAAAAAACACAAGAATATACAAATAATGTGATAAATACGGGAACTGCGGGAATAGATGGAATTACACAGATTAAAATAGACGATACAACACCAGTTAGATTATATTATCAAGATGTAAGTAAAAATGATATGGGTTATTATTGTAATATTACAGATGAAATATATCAGGGCGAATTAGACTATGTAAATATATCAATATCAGAAAATGATATATCAAATATAAGACATACAGCGAAAAATTTAGATAGTGTCATAGATAATTTATCAGGAGAAACTAAACCTAGTTATATAGCAGGTAATTTTGAAAGAGATATGGGAGCTGATACAAAAGGAAGACATACAATAGAATATTATTTTTATGTCTGGGAAACGATAAATGGACCTTTTTATTATAATGGAGAAATAAGTCAATTACCGCATAGAGACCAAATAGCAGATGGAGTGGAAAATATGCATAATTATGATTCAAATCCACTAATAAATCAAAAAGAAACAAATAGGTTTGAACCTTCATATCAGAGAGTATATACCTATAATTGGGATTCTGTAGGAAGTGATTTTACAGCAGATTCAAGTTCAAATTACATATCAGTATATAAATTAAAAGGAAGTGTTCATAATTTCATGGGTCGTATAAATGACGGATTGCCTGTTCAACACGAAATAAATATTTTAATGCCCAAATATTGTACATATTATTTTTGGTGGACATATCGTATAGCAGAAGGCGGTGCTATAAGAGTTCAAGATTTTGAAGGAAGTGCTTATAGATATTTCCCATTATCAGGATTTCCACCACTATATACACCTAGTGTAAGAATAGCACAAGAGGAATTAGGGACCCCATTTCCTGGATTTTATGATTGGTTTTGGAATTGGAATCAAACATGGGGGTCATCCTTAGAAGATTATACATTTATAGATGTTTTTAGAATGTTTAAACCTCAATTAGCGCCAATAATGACATATACAGATCAAAAATTAAATTTCAAAATCCCACCTTCAGAATTAAAAGATTTATCAAATAATTTTATATCGCGTTTTACTCCAGATGGTAGGAATGGTGAAATAGGTCCAAAATATAAAACATTCCAAGGTGATATATTACAACATTTTTATGAAAATAATCAAATAGTAAAAACTTGGTTTAATATGTATGTTTTTGTAAATCAAAAACCTAATTTGGGTAAAGATACGAGTGGTAATAATATACAATTAAGTAATTTGAGTGATTCAAGAATAACAACGGATAATGTCTATGAACCATACGATGATAATTTTATAGAAATAAATTCCTTAGAAAAGTATGATTTTTCTAATAATGAAATAATTATTGAAACCATTAATAATGTGAATTTAGATTTTGACGATATATCTCCACCCGATAGAGGGAGGACAAATTTACCACCGGCCCTAGTAGATAACAGTGGAATTATATTAGATGTGATAAATGATGAAAATATAAATCCGGGCGCAAATGAAACATTATTGCAGACGCCAGAATATTTCGCTGTAGAATATTTACCAAATAATTTAAGTATTGGTAGATGTATATTAGCAGATAGAAAAACATTACCTAGATACGCTCATATATTAAATATTGATGGGTGGTATTTAAAATTAAAAAGATATGGAATGTTCCCCGATGTAGCAGCAGGATTGGATGTTGATATATCGGATAATATATATGATGTAAGATGGACATATACAACAAGAATATATAAATATGATCCAACGCAACCGAATGAACCAGATATGATTGAATTTAACGATATATCATTAAATCATGGTATAAGTCCTCCCGCATATTTTGATTTCACTCAATACGGAAAAATATATGAACCCGGTCCATTAAATTTGGCATATACTTTTATATCAACAGAAGGATCCGGATATTATAAAAATTTAAATATAAGTTTAAATGAGGGTGAAATAGACCCATTAATATGGAATGTTCAGGCTAATACCGATTTGAATATGAAAATAGATATTCAAGTATATGGAATAAAACCAAAAAAAAGAGCTGATTTAGATCAATTAGACCCTCCAATTGATGTAGCGGGTAGACAATTAGCTGACTTTGATATATCATTTGATTTAATTGCTGGTCCAAATGAAATAATATCAAGTGTGATAGAATTAGATATTTCAGATACAGAAATAATTGATGCTACTCTAAAACCCGGAAGATGGCATTTTATATGGACATATAGTGTTAGACATAACAATATAAATCCAAAATATAGAGAATATCCATTAATACCGGGAACAGATTATGATATTAGTAATAGTTTTCAAGATATACCATATAATGATTTTTTTTATGATCATGGTTCGCCAGTTTTAACAAATTCAACTGATTTAGATCAGATTGTAATGGAAATACCAAAAGAAGATATTATAGAAATACGAAGACATTTGGATACATATTTTGATACATTATCGGATAATATAATAATAAAATTTGATTTTTTTTTATGGGTCCCGACCTTTGAGGAAGAGATAAGAAGTAGTGGTTTATTGAGATGGGCATTACCCGGTCATTATTTACCATCTATTCGTTCGGGATATTATGGTCCAACCGACCCTAGAATATATCAAGCACCTGTAGTATATGAAGATTATTCTGATGTAATAACAAGAACGAAAGTATGGTTGGGTGAAAGAAACAAATTATGGGATGGGGAACCGGGATACAGATATACTCAAGTTACATATAATGATCCTTCCAATAATTTAATATATCAATTAACAGACTTAGTATTTGAAAATTATACACAGGCCGTTGATGTAACTGGAGAATTGTCTAGTTTATTAGATGCTGAAAATTATATAGTAGAATTAATAATACCTAGAGGTACAGATTTGAATACGAATAGTGGTAATTTTGGATTTGCGAATTATGAGGATAAATTAATAGATACTACATTTTTATCATTTCATATAGGTGTGTTGGGGGATGGGTTTACTAATGAAGGCTTTATATATAAACCTCCATATAATCCATCGGCTATAGGTTTTCAGTATTATCATCATGATTTGAGACAATATGATTTATCTGAAAATGATATAGTAATACAATATCAATTTTCTAGAAGACAAAATACGTATGGAACAGTATTTAATGATGTAGAAATATGGATAAATAATATTATGATATATAGCTTACCTACAATAGGAATACCAGCAACAGATATAGTATATGTAGGTTCAAATTATACGACAGAAAATCCGTATTCACAGAGACCTACACAAATAAAATTATATAATCCAGTAGAAAATAATTTATTTGTTAGGCAAACTGATTTAAAAGATACAACAAGAGTGAAAAATGTGTTAGGTCCGCAAGATTATGACGGAGATGGAAATAGAACTCAATTTCCGGTAAGTACAGATTATCAATATTTATCATATGATATACCATACTTGGCACAATATCAATATGAAATAGTTGATTTAAGTAATAATATGACAATGAATAGCACAATAAATACATTAGATACAAATACATATCAGAGAAAGCAGGATTGGGTAGTAGTTACAGACCAATTTGGAAACGAAACAATACCATCAGATAATTCATTATATCCGTTTGAACATAAATATTTATACACGCCATATTATTTGTCAGAAGAAAATTTTATTGTTCCAGAACCATATTATCCCCAAGCATTACAATGTTTTTATTATCCATTAAAAATGCAATTATGGGCACAAATACCTATGCCGGAAATGCATAATTTATATCATGCTTTTTTAAATTATTGGAGTCAGCAGACATCAAAAACCGCAGTAAGATTTATATTTTATATATGGGAGCCGGGTTCAAAAAATAAACCAGAAAATTATAATAGAACATCTGATATGGAAGATTGGAATTTAGATTTACATGACCCATCTAATAATATTTATATGTATGACCATAAAATAACACTATCCGCGAATGAGGAGACGGGTACGAAAATTCAAAATATAATGCCTTTAATAGCAGATAATAAATTGATATTGAACACAAAAGATTTAAAATATGGCGAATGGTTATTTGCATTTACATATGAGGTATTTAATGATATAACAGTGCAATTATGGCGAGGACCAGAACACTCAGCATACCCTTTAAAAGTAACAAGTGTTCAAGTTCCTCCATATTTATATCAACCAAAAGCCCCTAGAATGAGTCATATATTAGATGCCAGCGAAAACGAATGTATAGAAGTATCAATACCAAACTCACAATTGAAAGATTTGTCACGCAATATTATAAAACAATTAAGACAAATGGATATATCTACTGTAGAAATACATTATTATTTATGGTGTCCATTAGATGAAGAAAAATATACATATAATGGTTGGAATTTACCTGAAGATTATTTTGGCGAGTATGATCCTAGAACATATGCTGCTCCCGTTCCTTATATAGATCCTGAAAATGAACAACAAAAAATTGCTTTCAAGGATGCTAGCTTTAATGAATATGGTTATAAAAAAAAACATGCTATAAAAATTACATTAGTAACAGATGTAGAAATAGATGAAAGTGGTAATAGGATAATCAATCTAGAAAAAATGTCAAAAGTTATATTTACCGATAAAATGATAGAAGATGATAGTGATGGAAAATTGAAATATACAGATTATATTACAAAAAATGGACATCCAATACCATATATAAGTAGATGGGGATATAGCTACAGAGGACCAGAGTTTCAATTTGAATCTGATATATCAGGCGATGTATTTCACAGATTAGTAAATTGGAAAGTATATGTAGATATAAATAAAAATGAAAATTTGACAGCAACAAATATTAATAGATATGAATATGGTAGGCTTTTTATTAAAGAACCAACGAAAAAAGAAGAAGAGATTATTACATTATTAGACCCGTGTGCTGGACCTTGTGCTCAAAAACCGAAAGATATAACTAAAACAAAAGAACAAAAGACACGAGTTCAAAGGTATGTAGATAAAGTTAAGAATTTTAAATATGCGGCTAGATTAAGAGAACACGCCGAACCAAAAAATATAATAATATTAGGAAACTCAAATCCAATTACACAACAATACGCATTAACAAATCAACAATCCGAAGGTTATGCGTGTGCTTCAAATACAGCTGTAATTGTAAGAAATATAATTCCGTTAATAAATGAAACATCCATAAATGTCGTAGAAACAACAAATGGATTTAGATATGTATTTAATGGAATACTTGATTATGAAGAAAAAGATCAATGGGCATTTACAACAGGTTTATATAAGCTTAAAAATGTTCCTAAAGAACACCCAATTGCCATATTAAATTCAGGAAAAACCGATAAAATACGATACAGTGGTGATAATTTTAAACGAATACAAAAATTTTCATACAGTAGTGAAGAAGATCTTGAAGGTGCTGTATATGATTTTTATTATGGAGATATAGAAATAGAAGTATTACAAGATTTTGGAATAATGAGTGTAAAATGTTTATATCACGGATATATGGGTGGTCAATATTTAATAATATATTCAGATGAAGCACCAGTTCCAATTAATATAGAATTTGTAAGTGTATTGGACGATGATGTAGAGGAAAAAGATGTTCAGACGCAACCAATACAAGATTTATTGCCTGAAGTATTGTCCGAACAACAGTATTATATAGCACCATCAATACAAGAACAAATAGAGACAATATTGGGTAGTTCATCATCGGGTTATTCATTACCAGATGGAACAACCGTATTACCAGATGGAACTATAATATATGGTATTGAGGATGGAGGAACTGATGGAGGAACAACTGGCTGAGGAACAACTGGTGGAGGAACAACTGGTGGATATTAGATATATAAAATCAAAAATAATATTTTAATTTTATATATGGCGGGAGTTAATTATAGATGTTTAGATTTTGATTTGCATTATATATATTCTAAAACAAATAACAATTATTATGCTAAAATACAGAAAAATTCAAATGATATAGTTCCTAGATTATATTTAAGTGAATTGATGTTTAAAGCCGAAGATATGCCAGAATGGAACCCTAGAGAAATATGTACCTTTACATTTTCTGCGATGAAGAATACAAAGATAAAGGCAGTAATGGCTCAAATGGATACGAATACAAGTTATCCATTGGACGGATTTGTGTGTTTTAATATATGTATGGTAAAACCTAGATTGGAAAATCAGTTTTATGCTATAACAGCGGGAGAGATACCGAGTGACGGGATGTTACATACAATAGACGATACATCATTTATGCCAGTGGAGTCGGGTGTAATTAAATATTTACAATATCCTAGTATATTAGTTTATGAATTTTACTGTGGGTTTGATAATAAATTAGATGTATATAATTTAACAGAGAATGCGAATCAAGAACAAAAATTGTTAAATATGATGTATTTAACACGATATAAATTAACAACTGGAAATATTGTTCCAGAGTTAGACGATTTTCAAGTAAAACCATTGATACGACCAATATTACCAGTGACTTGTACAGTTTTAGCAATGACACCATGGATAGAAATGCCTAATAATCCGTTTTTTATACCAATAGATGATACGGATTATCATGTAGTAAGAATGAAGACTATAAATTTTGTTGATTATGGTATAGTTCCTTTATTATTTACAAGTGATGATCCAGTATATAATACATTTAATGAAAGACTAAAAATAGTAGCAGGTATTGAGTTCGTAATTGTAGCAACGGCATCAGGATTAAGTTTGAGTAGTTATACAATAGAAATGCGAGTGGTAGATTTTAGAATAGTAAATAAAAAGGGGGAATCATTAACAACAGTGAATATAGGAGAGGCAACCGATTTTTATATAACAGTATTACCACCAGACGCATTATATGAATTGGATAATGCTTCAATAACATTTCAAATACAAAATTCTAATTCATCAGTTTTAACAGCACCATCAACAGTGTTATTTCCTTCAAAAGACCTAAGTGGTAATGTGTTACCAGAGACAATATTTGAAGTTACATCAACGGGGGAAGAATTGGCGGATACAGTAACATTAGATTTTGATATAACAAGTAATTTAAAATTTTTTAATGTATTTGATGTGACCCCGGCACAAGTGAATATATCATCATTACAATTAAATACAACAAAAATGTTAATAAATATAAAAGACCCAGTTAATCCTATATTTAGTATAATAGCGAGACTGGCGCCAACAAGAGTGGGTGATATAGATGAGGATATGTATATAAATGCGGTAACAACACCTAGTTCAATATCAGCGAGAACATTTTATTTTAAAGTAACATTTTCTGAAAATAGATTTATTGTAAAAGAGGTTCAAACATTAGCGGTAACATTAAAAACATTTCTTTACGATAGTGTAAATACATTAGAGGCATTTGTATTTGATACATTAGAATTTGATATGAGCGATGAGAGTAATGTGGGTCAAAAAATAACATTTTTTGCGGATAATACATTAGAAGCTGGAGAATTGATAGATAATAATGGATTACCAATAGCAGAATATAGTAGAAATTTACCAGCTGGAAAACCGGGTGCGTGGGTAAGAATAACAGCTCCAAATTTACCTAAAATATATTATAGAACATCGCCATATAATGCTCTGCAAAATTGGGCAGTATATGGATATGGTACAGTTAATTTATTACCATTAGTTTATAAGGAGGTAGGGTCATTTACAATAAATCCATTATTAACCGATGGGACAGGGGGGGAATTTAATTTTACAAGTAATGGGGAAGAGGGTCAAGTAGACATAGCATTATCAATACCAAATAATGATTTGTTTGGTAAAGCATCAATTCCAACAGTATCAGCAAATGTTATTACTGTAGATAGACCTAGGAATTTAAAATTTTCAATATTTCAAGCAAGTAATGTAAGATTAAATTGGTTTATTGATGATGACGGGGGTGTAATATATAGTTTTGCCGATCCATTAAGAACAAGATATTTGGTATCAGTAAAATATGAAATATTGAAACAAACATTAAGTAAGGATGAAATATCATCTCAATCAGATTTGGGTTCATATGAGGTGATAGGGACAAGTGATACAGCTGAATATATAGATTACGGGTTGGAAACATTTTCAAATGTTCGTTATAGAGTTCGTTCATTAATTACATGGGAGGGGACAACAGTTGAGTCATCAGTTAGCGATTCGTTATTTGTGTTTGTTTGCGAATTGAATAGATTTCCAAATGGTAGATATAATAACAGTCATACAAATGAAAAATTATACCAACCTTTGAACCAATCTTGTGGATTATTTACTACTATGGCGCCGAAGCCAAGAGTAACTGGTAATTTATTTTCAAATTCTAGAAATTTAACTAGGAAGCAAACATTTGCATTATTATCAGGGAAATTAGCACCGAAGCGATAATTATTTGTTTAACATATTTTTCATTAAGGTAATTTCTTTTTCTTGAACTTCAATAATATCATGAGCAAGTTGTTGAATTTCGGGTTCATTGGACCTATTTTTAATGATATTTGTAGTGGTTAAAGCGGTGGAGTGATGGGGTATCATTCTTTTAAGCCATTGTGTATCATCAATAAATAATTGATTTCTTAAAAAATAGACCATGATTAGAGAACCAATGATACCAAATATAAAAACGAATATATTGAAATGGCCCATATTAAGATAATGGACGATTTGGTGTGCCCATATCATATTAAATGCCATATAAAAACTGGCATAAATTTGTGTGTACGAAACAATTAAATGGTTGTAGGAATATGCTAATATATTCATAGGGTTTAAAAACATTGCTAAAATAAACATAACAATGAATAGGGATATTTGATGTTTATAAACATTTTTCATTATATTATAATTAAATAAGTTTTTTCTAAGGATATAGTATAATGTTTAAAAATTTTATGCCAAATAATTTTACAATTAAATTAATAGTTGCGGCCGCTATAGTAAATGCGGCCTTAGCATTTATTGCATCAATGGTACCACCAACAGGATTAGAAATAGTAGACAGCGCAGTAGGGCATTTAGCAAGTCATAGTTATGACTTAGTATCAAGTAGTTTAGCTTTAGCAATATCTGTAGGAGCAGCTTGCATGTTACTTAAAAAATTGTAAATAATATAAATTATATTTGATTATATTATTTATTCAATATCGTCAAGGTCGTGAACATCCCAATATTCACTACCTCCATTAGGTAAAGGTCGCCGAATAATGAAGGGGAGTTTTTTTTGTTTGAATTCTAATTGTGCGATAGTTAGTCCATTGATCATATCTTGACTAATTGTAATTAGTGGTTCACTTCCATCATTAATTTGTTTAGCTCGCAATCCGATAATTCTAGCTTTTTCATATCTAGTTAAGATAGGAAATGTAGTATGCAATGGGTCTACAATTATGCCTTCATCATTTCTGGAAATTTTTGTTAGTGCTTGTAATTCTTTATATGATATTTGTTTAATTTCTGGATGATAATTTAATAATTTATTCATACTATTTTCTTGTTCAAATTTTTTAAATTCATCTTCATCGTCGGAGGTTTCATCTTCGCTACTGGATGAATAAGCATCTTTTGTAGGTTCTTCTTTACTTTCAGTTTGTTTTACAGCTTCTAAATCAGACATAATATATATGTAATAAGAGTATTATATTTTTATATCAATTTTTATTATTCAGATATTAACTATTTTTATGTGTAGTCCAACTATTGTCACAATTACAACATAAATAAATATATTTCATATTAGTATCATCATATCTTAAATATACAATATCCTTTTCTTTATAATCTGTATCATCAGAATTTAAATTGGACGGACAGGGTGCGTTGGGACATTTAATATTATCAATCCTAGGGAGAGTTGGGTCATATTTAGTATATTTATTAATAATATGTTCGTAAGAGTTAGACCCTTTTTTAATTTCTGTTTTTGATACACAGATACTTTCATCTCCATTTATAAGTTCTTTATTTTCGTTTCCACATTTTCTACAATAATAATTCAAACTATTGGTATCTTCAGATATTTTAATGTAATACATATTTCCACATTCCTCGCAAAAGTGCATGATTATATAAATAATAATATAATATTTATATAGTTTCAATTTACTTATTAATATTCTCAAATTTGCATTTTAGATTAACATATAGGTCGGAATAATTTATTATATTTTTCATTGTATAAATGCTACATTTCATTTCTTTACCTTCTAAATCTTTTTTTTTACTATTTTTTTTTATATTATTTAATATAAGTTTTTGAAGTTTTTTATTAGAAAAGTATTTTTCAATAATGGGCAACCAGCTAGAATTAGGTAATAGAGCTTTGTTAAGAACTCTTAAAATAGCTGTTTTATAATTTTCATATTCAATAATATTATTATATTGGGTAAAATGTTGATGTTTTTCTGTTATTCCCGGTTCATTTAAAAGGGGTTTATTATGAAAAAGAGTAGTTAAAGTTAGTAAAATAGTAGAAATGGTTTGACATGATGTCCATTGTTCCCCTTTCCATGTATTTAAAAGACTAATACATACTTTACCATTTCTGTATAGATTGGGGTTAAATCTAGTAGTGCCATTATTTGTTAAATAAGTAACTTTTGGTGGCGTGAAAGGATAATCAGTAGGATAATCAAATTTAAAAAAATAGCAACCGTTGGCATATATTGTATCTTCTGGACCAAAAATGAGCGCGTGTCCTTCTAGGAGGTTATCTTCAGAATGAGAATAATATATACCCTGGTCATCTAAAGGGGATTTAATAATATTACTTACATCTTTTACAAGACGTCTTAAATTTGGATTGGCAGTTAATGATGCCATTGTATATAGAAAATATTTAGAAGATTTTAAATACTTTCTAAATATTATATATTTTAGCTAACGGTATGAGTTAAATAGGTAAATTATATTTTTTGAGTATAGATTGTATTATACAAAAAAATTGATATAAAAATAATATCAACAAAATATATCAAAATGGCAAAAGCAAGATATAAGTCCTTAGATGAGTTTCTAACTGCTCATAAGACAAAAGAAGGAGAAGTAGCTACAAATACAAGAATACCAAATGTAAAATTAAATGTGTATCCAGGTAGTTATTGCATTCCACAAGAAAAAAGAAAAGAATTATTCAAATTATATAATAAGAAAGTTCTACAAAAAAGTAGGCCAGAACATTTGACAGAAATACAAAATAAAGAGAAGGGTGGTCCAATATTAATAGATTTAGATTTTAGATTTCCATTGGAGGTTGAAGATAGGAAATTTGAAGAAGATATGATATATGATTTAATGGAAAAGTATGCGGATATTATTAAAAGTATGCTTCAAATACCAGATAAAACAGAATGGAAGGCATTTGTATTTTTGAAAGAGAATGTAAATCAATGTCCAGAAAAGAAATGTACAAAAGATGGAATTCATATTATAATTGGTTTACATATGCATCATGCAGGTCAAATTATTTTAAGAAATGAAATAGTAGATTGGGTTAAAAAATATGACTTTTTGGAAGATCTACAATTATTAAATAGTGAAAATGGAAAAAAGAAATATGTGGATGATGTATTTGATATGGGAATATCAACAGGCGATGTTGGATGGCAAATGTATGGTTCAAAAAAACCCGGAAATGAAAGTTATAAATTAAAGTATATATATAATTATACATACGATATTTCAGATGATGATATTATTATAAAGGAAGAAAAAGAAGACATTGATACATATAGTAATAAAGCTGAGAATTTTAGTATTCATAAAATATGGAGCGAATATGAAATTAGTGAAAAATATAAAGAGAGTTTTGAAAAAGAAAAGGAAAATATTTTGAAGAAAGTTAAAAAAAAGTTTAAAAAAAGTCCGCTCTTTTATGAGAAAAAAGATGAGAATGGCGAAGAGCCAGTATATGATGTGCCAGCAATATCAATGCAGCGATTAAAAGAATTGGTAGAGAATGAAGATTTAAATGGGTTGTCATCGGAGATAAGTAAATATTTCAGAAATATTGATAGTAACTCATTGGTAGTAAAAGAGGCACACGACATATTGATGGAATTATCAGATAAATATTACACAGAGTATCATTGGTGGATAAGAGTAGGTTGGATAATGAGAAAAATATCAAGTAAAAAAAATGTAAATAAAGTATTATGTTTGTTTGTATTTATTAAATTTTCAACTAAATGGGAGAAATTTAAATTTACTGGCGTTGATGGGATAATAGATACATGGAATGGAATGAATGAAAATGGAGATTTGAATTTTAGAACACTATATTATTGGTTACAACAAGAAAATCCAAAAGCAGCAAAAAAAGTGAAGAGTAATCAATTAAATACTTATATAGAAAAAACATTAGGATTGACAGGTGTGTTTATGCCAGCTCCGTCGGGTGATGGAAAAAAGAGGCGAGAAAATCCTCATATCGGAACAGATTGGGACTTAGCAAAATTAGCACATTGCGCATTTGGCGATACATTAAGGTGTGTATCAATTCAACATAATAAATGGTTTTCATATGAAAATCATAGGTGGCGGGAGTGTGATTCGGGTCATGCTTTAAGGTCTGCGTTATCAGAAAAGATATCAAAATTATATATTCAAAAACAGAGCGAAACATTAGAAATAATAAGAACAACATCAGATCAAGCTGAACAAGAGAAATTAACAACAAAAGCAGCAATATATAATAATATAGCTAGTAAATTAAAAAAAACATCCACAAAAGCAGGAATATTTAAAGCGTGTCAAACAATATTTTATGAAGCAAATTTTACAGAACGATTAAATGTGGACCCATTATTAATAGTATTTAATAACGGAGTATATGATTTTATATCAGGACAATTTCGTGATGGAAGACCGTCGGATATGATGTCATTTTCAACTAATATTAATTATATTAATAAAATAGATGAAACAAATAAATTTCACAAAGAAGGTTTGGATTTTTGGAATAATTTTATAAATACTATATTTGTGGATGAAAGTTTGCGTAAATATATGTGGGAGCACGCAGCTAATTGTATGACTGGAATACAAACACAGGCATTTTGGATGTATGTTGGTGGTGGTAGTAATGGTAAATCAATGTTTGTAACAGCAATAAATGCCGCGTTAGGAGAATATCATCATACATTAGATATGAGCACAATAACTCAAAAAAGACCACCAAATGGTAAGGCAATACCTGAAATTGCTGAATTAAGAGGGAAGAGATATGCAACAATGCAAGAATCATCAAAGGGTGAAACTATTAACGAGGGTATTATGAAACAATATACGGGCGGTGATAAGATAATGGGTAGAGCTTTATACGCGAAGCCATCATATTTTGTCCCACAATTTAAATTAGTGGCCTGTACAAATAATTTATTTGGTGTAAAATCAACTGATAATGGAACGTGGAGAAGAATTAAAAAAGTGGATTATGAAAGTAAATTCGTTAAAGGAAGACCATCGTCAGTTCCTGCCGACAAGGAATTCGCAATGGACGAAGATGTAAAAGAGAAAATACCAAAATATATAGAAATATTTGCCTCCTTACTGTGTGATATAGCTCATAAAACAAAAGGAAAACATAGTGAATGTGAAAAGATTAATGCTTCTAGCGCTGCTTATAAACAGACACAAGATTACTTAGCTAGATTTGTAGCTGAAAGGGTTAAAAAGGCCGAGGCATCCATTAAAATTTCAAAGCAGAATATTAAACAAGAGTTCAAACAATGGTGGGCAACGGAATATTCTACATCTGTTCCTAGTAAATGGGGCCAAGAACTGGTTGGATATTTGGATAAAAAATTAGGTAAATATGAAAGAAGAGGATGGCACGGATGGGAAATAATATATGATACATATGAAGATGAAGAAGAAGAAGATAATGAAATTGAAGGAATATAAAAATAAATATTATATAAAATATTTATTTTTATCTATTAAATGTATTTTTAAGAGCAGATTTTTTAGGAAATCTTTTCAAATACGGAAACATTTTAAATAATAAATACACAGTGATTGCGTAAAAAATATATTTTTTGTCTAATTTTATATGTTCAACATTAGTTTGTATATATCTTAATATGTATCTAATACCATATGGTAAAAAGAAGAAGAATATAAGATAAAAAATAATTTTTTTATGAGTAATGTATTGTTTTTTCCATATAGCAATAGGAATAATAACAAAAACGGCCAAATAATAAATATAACTTAATATATTTTTTGCCCAATCTACATATTCATCTCTATCATCTGTATATTTTGATAATCTATCTGCAATTTTTTTTTTTAGTCCCGTATCATTTACTTTTTGTTTTAATGTATTATATTTAGTTTTATAGTTATATTCAACATCATCTAAATTATCAACATAACTTCTTTGAGTTCTAAATATTGTATGAATACTATTAATGTTATCAACCTTTGGTAAAAAATAATTGTCCCATTCATCGGTGTGTTTTTTTGCTTCAGCTCTATACCTTTTCTCTAGAATATTATTATAAACTGTATGTCTATCGGACGCGTGGTAATAATCTTTTTCCGCTTTTTTTTCTCTATGCGGTGCGTGTGTTAATATATTTTTTGCCGAAGTCCATTCTGATTTATACATATTTAACTGGTTATTTTTTGAAGCAGCTAAAGCTAATCGTTCTCCTTGTTGACTGTATTGATCCATGGTTTTGGTTGCCATTTATAATGTATATTATATAGAAATTAATATAAATAGCTAAAACTGTTTTTTCCTATACTTTCAATGGGTTGAATATTTTCGTAACCTTCCGACATATCAGCACCACTAGCTTCTGCTTCTGCTGAGTAATTATCTGAGGCGGCTGCGGCAGTAGATTTAACATAATTTTTTGATTGTTCTGATAGGTAAGCGGCATTTTTACAATTAGCCAAACCCAATAGGTCACTCAATTTACCCTTTTTAACTACCTTTCCAGCATCTTTACCCTCTTCAAACACTGATTTGTCATAAGTTTGAATAAATTTATCATAGTCGTGATGGTCTCTTCTCATATTCCATGCAATTCGTTTGGCAATTATAATTAAGAACAATGATACATTAATAGCTAAAGCTAATACACCAATCCATGGTTTTACATATGGAGTTCTCATAGCGAATAAAATTAGTAAACTTATAAACACCATATAAACCAATCGTTTTACAATTTCTTTAGTTTCATAATACCTATCATATTCCCATTCACCTATTTTAATTAACCTCATTTTAGAATTTTTTTCTGCTTCTAATTGTCTTAAAGTATCTTCGGTATTTTCTAATTCGTCTTCCATAGTTTTACTAACGGCAATTTGGTCAGCTAAATCTCTACGATTTATATTAACTCTATCTTGAGCATCGGTATATAAGTGTTTTAGTTTATCAAATAAATTCATTCTCATAGTTTTAAGTTCATTAATCCTAGTTCTTATAGCAGCCTCTTGAGCCTGTGAATCCTGGTCACTTTTATTGACATTTTGCAAGTTTTTGAATAAATATTTTTCTAATTCTTGTAGTTCTTTAACTTGGTTCATCGCGGTTTGATGTTTTTTTTGTAACATTATTGGTTGAGATTGTTTAAATTGTTGTGGATTTAAATCTCCTGACTCTGTTGATCCCTGCATTATTGACATATATATATTAACTTAGTATAAAAAATTAATATATATCTTGTTTTATAAATCAACCTTTTTATTCAAAAGATCTATAGTAACTCCAACCATAACAACCCCTAAAAGACCCCATCCAAATAATTGCCATCTTTCACTAGGGGTTAATAATTGTGTTTCTTCCAATTGCGCGTCAATTGTTTTTTCACCACCTATATCTTCATTTGCTTGTAGACCCATATCGTCTATTTTTTTTTTTGATACTTGGAATTCACTTAAATTTCTAGATATTCTTTCTTCTTCATCTACTGTATTTTGTTTAATTTTATCATCAATATTATCTAATTTTGATATATTATTCCATATTTTTAATGCTTCGCCTTCTAAAGTTTTATTTTTTTTCAAAACCTTATCATATTTAATATGCAATTTAGATGCTTGGGATGGATATGGATATGGAGCCGCAACACAAAAAGCTTTTCCATCAAAACCTCCTAAAGCAACTTTCAGTTGCGGGTCATCACAACTCTTTATTCTATTTCCAGAAACTCTAGTACTCGGTTTTCCTCCCCCGCCTCCCCCACATTCACAACATCCCTGTTGTAATGTCAATCCATTGAAATCTCTATTTTTTTTTGATTGTATAAATGATTCATTTCCCATAATAATAGTTCCTGTATCACATTTACCCGCTGTAAGATGTTCGCATCGTTTTGATGGGTCGGTTAATTTACCCTGATATGTATTTTTACATTTTAAAACATATGGTCCTTTTAAATCGCATCCCGCCATACACGCTTTTCTTTTCTTTTGAAAATCAGGAACTGTAGTTGGATATGTTGTCATACAATCTCCTTTACATTGGGGTATTCCTCTAGATAATCGTAGATGTTCTCTCATCATAGATTCATATTCAGTTGAATAGTTATTCATCGCGGCTCCCACTTTTCCTTCGTTTTTCTTTAACCATGCCTTTTCTTTTTCATTTATATCATCCAACTTTCTTTTAACAGCCATGCCTTCTATTAATCCAGGAAAACTATTATCAAATTGCAAATTACCTTTTTGATTTTTTACTTTTTTTTCGTATAAATTTCCTTGAATTAAAGATAAAGGATTGTCTAAATTTTCACCGGTTCTACTTTTATTTAATTCACTTCTGTTATTAAAATCTTCAAATACCATTTTATTTAATATATATAGATAAAAAAGTATATTTGATTGATACTAAATGATTTATTATTTATTTCTTACTCAATTCGTTGATATGCTTAAAACAATAGACACCCATTGTTAAACCGCATATACCCCACACTAAATATTTAAATTGTAAAGCAGATACTTGCATAGTTTTATTTTGATAATCACTTTCAATACTATGAATATTTTGTTGAACATGTTTTACCCTTTTTCGTCGTTTATTTACTCTTTTAAGTAATCTAACTAATTCAACTTTTTTATTTGCCGTATCTGTATCAATTTGATCCGCTTTTTCATCTGAACCATCCACAAGATCTTTCATTTGTGCCGACAATTCTAATAATTCATCATTAAGTTTGGTTAATTGTGTATGAAGTGGGGAATCTATATCAATTAATCTGCATTCATCGCCTGTTCCCCAGTCTCTACTAGCGGGCATTGCAGTATATTCAGCGGCTTGCAATTCTGTGGTTGTTGTTGGACAAGATTTATGCTTATCTGTCCAATCCGAATATTTGTGACGATAACCATTAGAGTCAACCCATGATATTAAACCAGTTGATTTATTTTTGGCGTTGAAACCACCATTACGACAGACTTCTCCAATGCCCATTGGCGGTCCAAATTGTAATTTGCTAAATGTGGCTTCTTTTATATCTGCGGGTGTTCCTGTGCAACTACTAGGTTTTCCACTCCACGCGGAACTAGTAAATTCTCTAGCTACTCCAAAGTTATTTATGTAATAAAATTTACCATTGTATTTACCTATTTGATTTCTTAAAGCAGAAACAGCACTTGCTTTTCTCTTTGCTATTAAATCTAAATATGCTTTATATTTTTTTTCATATTGTGTCATTAATGTTTCAAATTTTGTTTTTAACTGCATCATTTGTGTGGCTTCTTCATTACTTCTTTTCATAATGGCGTCTGAACCTGCCAAATTTTGACCTGTTTCAGCTTCTATCATTCCGTTGTCTGGTCTTAAATATGAAACAAATTTTGGATTGGATTCCATTGTAGGTTTTGCTGCCCCATTTATAGGTAATCCACCCCCCTTTAAAAAAGTTCTAAAGTATGTCTTACCTGTTTTTTTTTCATATTCCACCGCATATATATTTTTATCTGCTTTTGCTGTTCTTAATGCTTGTGAAATGTTAGTTAATGTTTTTGTATAATCACCCATCCCACGAATAGGTCCATTATTATAATTTATTACTTGAAAATCATATTTTATAAAATCCCCGCGCTTTCTTCCCGATTGTGGATCTTTTGCGTTTTCCATAGTTTCTCTTAATGGGAAAAAATGTTTAAAAATATTATGATATTCATTATTATATTGATTTTTTGTATTTTTGTATTTATTTCCTTGATATAAATTTCTCATTTTTGATTTATCTAAATCATTTAATAAACTCATTTTATATATAAATATATCTATAAAAAATTATATAGTTTCTTGCTTTATTTGCTTTGATATAAATACCCCTATTCCCAGAATACCAATAATATAAAATATACTTTCAACTATATTATTTGTATGTTCATCGTATAATTGGTTCTGCAATGGTCTTCCAGCTACATTATTTCTATGTAAGGTTTTCAATCTGCCACTTTCTTTATTCCATCTTCTTTTCCACACTTTTATACCTCTTGATCTATCGTCAACTAAATCTAAATTTAAAGCAATTTGTTGTTTAACAATGCCTTCTAAATTCATTACTTTTCCAGCTAACCTCTGCCAAGCAACCTTCGCCCTACTTAATCCACCATTATCGTCTGTTCCTGTTTTGTTCATAACATAATAATCATGATAATTTTTTTTTATATAAGGATATAAATTAGTATATTTCTTTAATTCTTCTTTAATCGCAACACTATCCATATTTACTCCGGCCATATATATATATTATTAAGTAATATATATATTTTTTTATAAAGGTATTATTTTTTTATAAAGGTATTATTTGTGAATTTAATCTTTTTAATAATGAGCTGTATCTTTCAATAATATTTTCATATTGTGAAGCAGTTAATTTAATTTTAAATGTGGGTGTTTCTCCATAAATAGGAAGGTGTTCTGGTAATAATAGTAATGGAGGAGCTGTATCATAAACCGGGATGTGTTCAATGTATGGGGCAGGAACCCATTCAGGTCCTAAATCATATTCTGGTTCATACAATTCTAATAAACTCAATGGTAATGGTTCTGGACCTTCATCAAAGTAAGGGTCTCTTGATGCCGCGTATGGGTCAAACCCTAATGGTAAAACTATCGGTGGGTCATAATCCGGCTGATCCTCTAAGTAATGATAAGGGTCTGCGAAAGATATATATTCTGGGCCAAAATCATACATTGCTTCGTGTGCCATATGCCACATATCTTCATAATAAGGTTCTGGGTCCTCAGCATATACTGGTTCTGTATTTAGACTATATTTTGGTATTATGTAAGGTTCTGGAGCTTGGTCATATATTGCGTCCATTATAAATGGATCTAAAAAGTCATCTGCTCTGGGAGATATATCATACATTGGTTCAAAATAGTGTGGCATAAATGGGTCATCAAATCCAAACATATCTGGTTCTTTGTCGTAATTAGGTAAAAATTCTGTTCTGTAGTAAGGATCCGTAAAAGATGTGTATTCTGGACCAGCATCGTATTCTTCCATAGCGAACAAATCTAAATGACCATAATAAGGTTCTGGCGACATATCATATATTGGTTCAAATCTAATATAGGGATCATCAAATGTAAATGGTAATGGGTCGTCGCCATATACTGCTTCGTACTTATATGGGTCATGAAATTCACTTCTCCTAGGTTCCAAATCATATATTGGGATATGCTCAAATTCTAATGGTTCCATGTATTCAGGAATATATTCATCATATACTGGTTGATATTGCATTATTCCTACATACGGTAAAGTATCCGGACCTTCATCATATAATGGACCCTGTATTAATGTATATTCTGTTCCTATTTTTAATGCCAATTTCTTTAAATTATTTAATGCTATTTCTGTATAATTTGGTTCTTCTAATATTTCGGGAATGGGAACTATATTTTCATCTGGATAAACATGTGGATGTTGTAACAAAAAATTAATTTTTATTTTATAACCTCTTTTTATGAAACTTTCATTAAATATTGGATCCATATGTGCAATGGACCTTATATTTGAAGCTTCTTTCCATGATGTAGTTTCATAATTCATAATTATATTATACTGGATTATTTTATTTTTTTTTAAATAAAATAATTATGGATAACACATTCTATAATATTCTGTTTTTATCGCCGTAGGAGATGAACGTATAATTTTACACAAATTTTTTGGTCTTAAACCAATTGCCTGTGCAACTGGGTCATATCTAGATATCTCAGGAAACTGGCTTTCTTTAACAATATTATAATTTTTCATTACTTCTTTTTTTTCTTCTTCATTCAAAACTTCGTGAGGAGGGACTAATTCATGTTCCAATATATTAAACAAATAATTATGTAAATCAATTATATTTACATATAAATTTTCTTGATTCCATATTTGGCTCATCAATTTAATTTGACCATCATTTGGTCTATCTTTCACTACAATTATTAAATCATCTTCAGGAGAAAGTGTATTTGTGACATTAAACAATTCGTCTATATATTCCCATACCTGTTGATGTCTTATTTTCGTGTAAATATGATATTTGTAATATATCTTTTTTTTTGTATCAGGGTTCTCTATCAACATATCTAAACATCTATTTAAACACATTGACTGAACTTCATTTATTGTAAAACCAGAATAATCTTCTACATCATACCCGCGTTTCTCTGCTAAATCTAATAATATATTTCTAGAATGATATATTTCAGAAACTGTTGAACTATTTTGACATATCGCTGTTCCACTCATTTTATATAATCTATATTTTATTATTTAAATAATTTCAATTTATTTAAATAATTATATTACTATTATTCCTTTTTTTACTCCCGTATCATCTTCATCGTCGTCATTTTTCTTTCCTTCAATTTTAGATAATAATGGAGTATCTAATTTTAAATCTACGTCATCGTCCAAAATTTTTAATGAAACTTTTGGTTTATCATCTTCTTCATCATCACTAAAATCTCCACCTAATTGAAAATTAGGCATACCAGTTTGACTGGGAGGACTAGTAGGAGGGTTATTAGGATCATATGTTGGGCTAGTAGGACTATATTCAGGACTAGTAGGAGGGTTATTAGGATCATATGTTGGGCTAGTAGGACTATATTCAGGACTAGTAGTTACAGGGGCTTTTATAGTCAATCCATGACTTTCCTGTTTAACTTCTTCTAATTCGCCTTCTCTAAATGTTTCTTCTAGTCTAGAAAATGGGTCATCATATATTACAGTAATCCAAATATCTCTAGGTTCATCATCTAGAGCATATGTATATGCAGAATCTACATTCCATATAAGTTCCTTTGTTGCTGGCATTATGAAAGGATAAGAAGAATGAGCACTTTGTTTTAATTTTACATTAGCTCCAGTAGGAAATAATTTGGAAAAAACATAATTTTTATGTAATCCAACATGAGATGCCGAACCAGTTACAGGTGTCATATTACTCATCATGGAACCCATAGTTCCAAATGGGTTCATCATACTTCCGGGAACTTGTACATCCCATTCGCCTTCATTTGACCAACCGGAAATCATATTAGCCGGTGGTATAATCATTTCTGGTTCAGGTTCCAAATTAAATAATCGTTGCTCACTTTCTTTTGCTCTAACATTGTTTTCTATTTTTCGTTTTAATGATTTCATATCACTATTTAGTTCTTTAAAGTCTTTACCGGTAAGTTTAATAATATCATCACCGGTTTGTAGAGACATTAATTGATCAATATTTTTTTCCGTGATAATTCTCATTTGAATATTCATAGTTTTCAATTCTTGTAGTAATAATTTGAAGCAATACGGAACTTCTACAATAGAGAAATCTCTCCCAAACTTACTAATATTAACAATATTTAATTCTCCAGTTTGATTTGTAATAAATTTTATTGGGCCATCAGCCATAGGACTTAAGAAAATGTTTTTATCAGGATTATAAGCAGCAATACATCCAGTTTTATTACAAATAGCCATTTTAAATCCATCGCCTCTATTCAACATACTATCTTTTATAAATGAATTCATACCATGAGAAATTAATACATCGCGTTCTAATTCACCAACTCTTAAACCACCATCATTTGCTCTACCCGATACGGTTTGTCTAGTTAATACTTCTCTAGGACCTCTAGCTCTATAATTAATTTTATCTTTTGGCATATGTTTTAATCTTTCATAATATGTGGGTCCAATATAAATATCAGCTTCTAATTGTTCTCCCGTCATACCGTTATATAAAATTTCACATCCACTTGAATGATAACCACTATTTCTTAAGAATTGACCAAATAATTTATGTTGTGGTCCTTTTTGAGTAAAAGCGGTGCAATCACCAAATCCTCCATAAATACAACCGGTTTTTGAGGTAATAGTTTCAACTAAATGGCCAATTGTCATGCGAGATGGCATGGCGTGTGGATTTACAATGATATCGGGTCTTAATCCATCTCTGGTAGCAGGAAAATCACTTTCTGGTAATACAATACCTACAGTGCCTTTTTGTCCTGCCCTACTACAAAATTTATCACCAATAGCCGGAATTCTATGACTTCTTACTTTAACTTTGACAATTCTTGTCCCTTCGGGGCCAGGAGAAATATATACTTTATCTACAACACCAATATTACCTTTTTTGGTAGAAATAGACTCATCAATAAATTCACTAGTTCCCAATGGATTATATGAAACTTTTCCTATTAAAATAGTTTTATCATCAATAACTTCGCCTTCTTTAATAATACCAAATTCATCTAATTTTGAGTAATCGTATCCAATTTTAATACCTAAAACATCATTGTCTTCTATATTAATAAATTTTGTAGTATTATCGCTATTACCAACACCTTCTAATGTTTCGTGGGCTTCAAATACTGAAAATTTTGTGGTGCTAAATAAACCTCTTTTTAAAGAACCTCCATTAAGTATAACAGCATCTTCAACATTATAGCCAGAATAACACATCATTGCAACAATTGTATTCTCGCCATAAGGATGTTCGTTGTTGTTAGAATATTTATAATATCTAGTTTTTGTTAAGGGTATTTGACCATAATTTAACATTAAAGCTGTTTTATCTAATCTATATTTGAAGTTAGAATGGTAGAGACTAACTGCTTGTTTTCCTTGGCCACAAGAAAATGAATTACGAGGAAATTGATTGTGTTCGGGAAATATAATTTGATTTGCCATAATTCCAAAAATTAATGACGGGTGTATATCTTCGTGTGTGATTCTATTTTTTATATAATCTCTTCTTTCTATTTGAGAATTAGCTAATACATTACCTTCTGCTTCTTGAGTATCAATATATTCTACAACAGCTGCATTTTTTATTAGATATGATATTGCTTTATCTCCCATGTTCATAAGTTTTTTTATGGCATCAAAATCAATAATATTATTTCTTTTATGTTCAGAAAATCCATAAATATACTCGTCCCAATTAATATCATTTTTAACAATTTTTTTTAAAACATCTTCTCGTTCATAACTTAACACATCACTATCAATTGAATAGAATATTGGTCTAATGGGTCTCCCACTATCGGTTCTAATTCTAATTTCATTTCTTTTTATATCAAATAAAATACTAATATAAATATCAATTAAATTATTTCTTTTATGAAATCTCATAGTTTCTCTCAATAACAAGGGATTTTCGTGTGATCCAACCCACGCACCATTAATAAAAATTTTTGTAATGGTAGATAAATATTTAATTGAACATTCTTCAATTAATTTCATGTCTAAACGCTTAAGATAATTTATGAAAGGATAACCCGAAACACCTTTTGTAATATGTGTAGATATTGCTAGGTGTTTATGTAGTCCTACATGACCACCAGAAGGAGTATGCATAGGACATAATAACCCCCATTGAGTTCCACTTAAGAGTCTAGGGGCAACTATTTTAGCACCATCCGCTGCTATCGGTAAATTAACTTTTCTTAAATGACATAAGGCTGAAAAAAAAGATAGGCGGTCTAAAGGTTGAACAATACCTAATCGTTTTGTGTGAGACGCGCTACCCCAATTTCCCTTAAAAGCTTTTCTAAAACCTTCTTCAACAATTCTATCCGCAAATAATTTATTTTGATTATTATAAATTAAATCTTTAAAATTTTCATTTTGATATATATCACTGTTTTCTCCTTTATAATGATATTGCTCATCCAACACTTTATATATTTTATTGTATTGTAAAACATAATATTCTCTAAATAAATCTTTTATAAGCGTTCCGCTATTTAATATTTTTTTAAAACTGTAGCTATCTCTATCTGTAGGTTTTTCAACACCTTCGCTAACATACAATAATCTTTTAACAATATAACCTAAATATAAAGCTTTATGTTTAAAATTAAGTTCTCCAATGTGAGGTAAGAAATAATTCATTAAAATTTGTAAAACATAACTAATACTTGCTGTTTTTACTTTTGTAAAAGAAGCAATATATTTAAGTGCTGCATTTTGTGTTAATATTCCACCGGCGTTATGAATAGATGGTCTAAATAGATCAATAAAATTTTCATGTTTTTCTAGATTTAATAGGCAATTTTCTATGATGTCTCTATCCGAAATAATACCCAATGCTCTCATTAATATAAATAAAGGAATTGGGGATCTAACATTAGGAATCATTACAACTATTTGTCCTCCTTCAAATCCTTGTATAGATTTACAAATTCTTACGGATAAAGTTCTTATTGGTTTTGAAGTATCTTCAGATACTGAACGAATTTCTGCGGCGTGAGAATATTTATCATCTTTTAATGTTTTTACATAAAGCATATTATCTGCTCTGCCTTCTTGAGAAACAATAACCTTTTCGCCACCGTCAATAATAAAATAACCACCCGGATCATTTTTACATTCACCCATATTATATCTAGCTTCTGAGTTCATGCCATTTAATACACACATATTTGATTGTAACATAAGTGGGAATTTACCAAAAAAAATATTTTCTAGAATAATTGGTTCTGGTTTATATTTTACATATTTGTCGTGAATTAATTCTCTTCTTTCATCTGATTGAGGTTCAGCTAATATTTCTATTTCTATTTCTACATCAATGTGTATAGTGAAACCATATGTCATATTTCTTAATCTAGCTTCGTTGGGATACATATAATGTTCTCTAGTAACATTGTTTTCATCGGTATCATATATAACTGGTTTTCCATAATAAATTCTATCCACATTTTTTCCACCTAGATAAATTTTAAAATTATAACGGAAATCTTCTGTTCCGGGAACCTGTTCTTTAAAAAATTTTATTGGGTTTTTATTTTTAAATATACCCCTTATACCATTTTCAAAAAAATCATTATAACTATCTAAATGATGTCTAACTAAGAAATTTTTGTTGTCGTAAAATAATTTATCAATTGTTGTCCATGAAATTTTATCTCTTATATCTTCATTCATTTATAATATAATATATATTAATAATGAATTTTTCTTAAAATATGTTTTATATAAATATATTATTTGTTATCTAATATGAGATTATATACATTTTGATGATGGTGATGACCATTTTGTTCCTGATGGGCATGATTCACCCATTGTAACAGCACCTCCCCCGTGAATTTGCATTTTGGCCTGTGGTAGAGGGGCTTTACTTTGGTCGGTTTCTGATGAAAGTGGTTCAATTAATCCAGATGTCATTTTTTCTTTAACACTTGATACTGTCATTGAACGACTAGCAACTAAAAGAAATAAGCCTATCATAATAAACATAAAAATTAAGGGTAACAAAAATAAAAACCAGGATACTCTTGTATATCCATTTTTACATAGTTTGTCTAAAATGATTGTCCATATTAAGATGTATATTGCTTTAAATATAAAAAAAGTAATGTTGTTACATGGCGTTTCACTTTCCCAGGCACCAACCTTATATTTTCTAGGTTCTTTACAATTTTGGATCATTAATGATATAAATCCTAACATAGAGACTCCTAAATATACATATGCTGGAGTGCATAGTGAATTTATTGTTTTCATAATTTTCATAATATATATATTATTTTAGAATATAAATTATGCTCCGGGAATTTCTCTTGCTCCGGGAATTTCTCCTGCTCCTACACTACCATAATTGGCAGCTTGTGTTATTCCACGCCTATGATGTGCGTCAACATCAGGAATGGTATGTTGAATTCTAGGTGTTTTAATTTTTTGTTTCATAGGATCGGAAAATAAATCTTGTCTCTTCCCGCGATACTTTAATGGAACATCTGTCATAGATTTTACACCGTCAAAATAAGAATTAACTATATCTGATAATCCAAATTCATACCACGAACCTCCTTTTTGTGTTTTTCTTCTAGTTTTTCTTTTTCTTTTTCCACCAGATTTTCTATATGGAAATGGTATATTTGAACTTAAATTTGTAGATTTTGGGTCTGGTAATATAGGATTATTATTGTATTTTCTTAATGTAAAAAATTCTCCCATATTTTTATTGTAAGGACACCCTGAACCACCGCCTTTTTGTCTTTTTCTTCTTTTTTTTCTTTTTTTAGTTTTTCTTTTATTTCTTTTAACGCGGCGTTTTGTTTTTTTTCTTTTTGTTCTTTTTCTAGAATATCTTCTTTTTGCCATTAATATATATTTAAGTGATAATATAATTTTCTAAATATTCAAAAATTATACAATATCTACATGAGTAAGCATGTGTCTTCTACAACATAGCTTTTTATAGCCCAATTTGTCTAATACTTTTGCTTCGGTGGTTTTCTTAGCATTTTTTTCTGTTAAATAAACTACTTCATCTGGTGTGTCGCCTTTTTTTAATTTTTCTTTTGTAACTTCTTGTATGTAATATAAATATGTGTCGGCCAATACTTTACCACACGTAAAACACTTCACTGGAATAATCATTTTATATAATATATAAGATGATTATTTAATATCAATTTTTGTTGTATTTCTTATTTAAATAATAATAATAATCCCATTTTTGGCCCGGAGCTGTTGTAGTTGGACCATCTTCATCTGCATTACCGGGAACACATTCGCCCTTATATTTTTTATCTTTCTTTTTACTTTTATCATAGGCGTAAACACAACATTTTAATTGACCACAAATCTCTTTACTTGTTGAATTTTTGCAAGCTTTTATTGGGTCTCCACATAAATTGTTTGCCACCTTTTTATCATATTTACTTTTTAACAAAACCTTATTTAATTTTATTTTATTTCCTTGTTGTAAATTTATAACCTTGGTTGGTTGATTTTTATTTTTTTCCTTTTCGGCTGCTTTTTGTACTAGTGCTGCCCTTCTAGCCGATTCTTCTTGAATCATTATTTCTTTTACTTGTTTTACATCTTTTGAAGTCAAACCCTCCCTATTCATCATCTTTTCATACACTATTTGAACTTCCGAATTCCAATCTTTATCACCTGGAATATTTATTTTTAAAGTAACAATAATTAATATAACTAAACTAATTAACCAAGTTGCTATAAATATTGCTTCTAAATTTTCATATAAATATCTAAAAATTCTTAATGTTAATAATCTTTCAGTTGCAGTTTCACTCATATATATATATTAAATGATATTAAATCATTAATTTCTTCTAGTTTTTTTTCGTCTTTTTCTTTTTTTCTTTGTTTTTCTTTTTCCTCTTTTTCCTCTTCTTGTTCTTCGTTTTTTATAACGACCGCCTTTCTTTTTACTACTATTTGATTTTTTAGTATGTCTAGTTCTTCTTTTTGGCTTACCATATGCTGCGTATGGCCGATGTCCAGCTTGCTCTAATTTAAATGCTCTACCCGGTAAATTACCGGGTACAACTAATCCGTATTTATCTGCTAAACTATCTGTTTCTGATTTAACATCTAATTGTTTTACTGCTTCATCAAAGGTTTGGTCGCTAATTTGTATTGGTGATACTGAAGATCTTTTTGGAGGTGTTTTTGTAGTCATAGGACTTACAGATGGGACTTTATCTTTAGTTTGATTACCAAAAACTATAGGAGATTTTGGTGGTTTTTTACAGTCGCCTTTATCTCTTCCACTCATTCCGCAAAACATTATATACATTAAACAAATATATTATTGTTCCACAAGTTCATATCCTTTTGATGTTTTTGTTTTTCTATGAATCGTTTTTTCTTTTGTAAATTTTGTATGACATTTTTTACATATATTTGTTAAATTAGCAACATGATTTACACGCACACCATTCGCATATCCACTACTATTTTTTAATTCTTGTGGCGTTAAATGATGAATGTCAACTCCTTTTTCTGAACAAAATTCACAATTACCTTTTATTTTTTTGGAATTATATTTTGATTTTTTTTTACTTAAAGTTCCTTTATTGCTCTTATCCATATTTTTTCTATTTTTATAACATTCTTTAATGAAATCATCTGGTAAATTTAATGATTTACATACCTCAATACCATAACTATTGTTTCCGGGACCATCTTTTAGTTTTCTATTATATATTAGTGTATCGCCTGCTTCGTCATATTCAACTTCCATATGCTTAACAAGAATATTAGAATTATTTTTATATTTATTAGCTATTTGATGAAAATGTGTAGCAAAAATAAAACTAGATTTTTTTTTTTCAAAATGAGTTAAGCCAGCTTTAAAAATACTAATTGCTGACCCTATTTCAGTTCCAGAACATAATTCATCACCTAAAATCAAACTATTATTATCAGCATAATTTAATATAGTTCGTAATTCAGATATTTCTACAGCAAATGTGCTTAGCGATTTAAACAAGTCATCATTTCCCAACAATCTAGTATATATAGCATTATATGGATAAAATTCATAACTGGAAGCGGGGGCATACATTCCAGCTTGAACCATAATTTGAGCAATGCCAATTGATTTGATCAAACTAGATTTTCCCACCGCATTTGTTCCGTATAATAATATACCATAACTATCTTTACCTAGAGATACATCATTTGAAACATATGTTTCATTAGTATTAATATGCTCAATTAACGGATGTCTAAGACCCTTAGCTGAAAAAAAAGCACTATGATGCTTACCTTCCCATTTGCTCCATTCTTTTGGGTCTTTAATAGTTGGCTTACAATAATTATATTTATGACTTATATAAGCTTTACTTATAATTAGATCAAACATTGAAACAAATTTTGATATTTTATAAATAAAATTGAAATAATCTCCCATTTCTCTAATAAATTGATTATAATGTTGTGTAATTTCATCTTTTAAATTACTTTTACTAGTGGAAATACTATTATATAAATCAGTCAAGTCAGAATTATATAATGCTTTATCTTTACCACTATTAATATAATTTATATTTTTCAATAATTTTTTTTTACATAATGTACCATCATATTTTGAATGAAATGTTATAGTTATTTTTTCATTTTTTATTTTATCTAATTCTGTTTTTAAAAATATAGATCTTCTACTGGTGCATTTAAAAAATACACCAGTTTTATCAGTTTCATGAATTTTTGGGTCATTTGATCTTGCGTCGGTTCTAGAAATTAATCTAGAAAAATATTCTTGAACACATTCTAAATATTGTAAATTTTCAACATATGTTTTATGAGCTTTATCTACTCTTTCAAATACACCTTTTTTAAAGAAATTTGTTTCCATATTATTACAATTATCTAATTTTTCCATATCAATAGTATCATTAATTAATTTTGATATTTTATTAATATTTTTAGAGACTGTTTGGGTTTTAATGGTATCTAATATATATTGTAAAAGTTTATTTCGGGTTGGTGTCCAAGCACAATCAGTTTCAATTGTATTTATTAATTGTAAATCTTTATAAAAATTAACAAATTCGTGCGGTTCAACTTTATTTGCTATAAATTTTCTATACAATTTTTCAATATCATTAACACTTGTTAATTTCTTTCTCAAGTCCATAAAATATGTAAAATCGTTTTTTAAAACAAAATCTATCATATCATATTCTGTATTAAGCAATTTTATATCCGTAATTGGATGTAATATTTTATCATTGAATTCTCTTTTACCCATATTTGTAACACATTTATTAATAAAATTCAAAATACAAGAAATATTTTTATTATTATCCGTTACATTAACAATATTCAATTGTTTTAAACTATGATTGGCACATTTTAAAGAATTGTCATTATTTTCAATAACTGGTTCTCTAAGTTTTTTTGTTAAGGTTGGATTATGTTCATAAATAAAATGCAATAAAAATATAAAAGAATTGAAAGCATGTATATTTTCATATAATTGATTACTTTCAACAAAACTAAAAAAATCAGCGAAGTTGTAAAATTGTTTTAATAATTCTTCGTGGTAGGATTGTTTTTTCGCATTTTTTACTATTTCTTGCCATTCATTTTCTTCATTAATATTTATTTTATATATTTTATCAGCGTTGATATTGCCAAATCTAATTACATCTTCTACCATTGAATTTTCTTTAAAATTATGAATTAATATTACTTCACTGGGATTATATATAGATATAAATCTTTCAAGATTATCATAAGCAGTGGTATCGTGTATTTTGTTATTTTTATATTTGAATTCATATAATACTGATTTACCTGTTATAATATCAATAGTAGAAATTCCACAAGTAAAATAAGGTGTATTATCAAAATCATTACAAATATCTAACCAAATAGTACAACAATTATTTGTTATTTTTTGACGGGGGTCATCAAAGTTAGTTCCAGGTGAAAATGTTTGTGTATGGCTTCTCTTTTTTGTCCCATTAGAATTTTCCCCAGTTTGTTCCCATACAACAACTGTATAACCTTCTTTACACAATCTAGGAACTTGTCTTTGTAAAGGTTCTGATACACCATAACCCGCCATAACATGATCATTTCCTTTTCTAGCGATTTTACAGTTCAAAATCTCAGAATATTTTTTTATATGATAATATGTTGGGTGTTCATAATTTTTTTTTGCATAAACTTCAAAAAAAGTTCCAGCCTGCCATAAAAGTATTACTTTATCTCCATGTTTCTTTTTATATTGATCTAATTTGACAAAATATGTATCAATGTCTCGTTGTCCATTTCTTGATAATGAGCTCATATTAATCTATATATATAATTATTAAATCTTTAATATGGTTTAATAAATATTAATCGTGTGTGTAATTGTGAAATAATACTTCGGCATTCTTATTATATACATCTCCGGCTAAATACGCACTTTCATATATTTCACGAGCTACTTCATCGGGAATTGAAGACCCAATTTTCATTAAATTATGTTTTTTTAAATATTTTTTTATATGTCCAATGGACCTACTTTTTAATTTATTAATTTCCTTTTTAACATTTTTTCTGGTTTTTTTATTTTTAATGAGAACACCACACGAATTGGTTTTTTTATTTTTCCCCAAATAAAACTTCCTCTTGATCCTTCTAGTTTTCTTTTTGATTTTCTTTTTTTTATTTTGTAAATTGACTTCTGGAAGAGGACCTGGGAGAGAAACCGGTTGAACCAAAGAAGGCGTTGCATTTGAAATGTTTGTCACTGGTATTGGAGACATATTAAATTTTGCCTTAACCTCATGTAATTTTTGTTGTCTTTCTTCAAAACTGTCGTTGTGTATCATTGAGTTTCCAACTTTAAAATTAAAGGACAACGGCTCTTTATGATTATCATTTTGTTTTTGTGTTTTTCTCCATTGTGAATATGCCGGTTTTATCCCACCTTTTTTCATATTTGAGTATGGAATACTATCAGTTTCTATTTGTATTTCTTGTAAAGGGTTTTCTTTCACATTTTTTTTACTCTTTCTTTCAATTTTCTCTCTTTCCACTTTTTTTGATATACTTTCTAAGTATTCTATACTATCTTGTAGAGAATTAGCAAATTCTAAATCTTCTTTTTTTTGTTCATCATTACTGCCTATATTTTTTGTTTCTATTTCCTTCTTTTTTTGATGTTCTTTAATTTTTGCAATTAGATCTTTTTTTATACTATTTGGTTTAATGTCTCTAGACCTTTTCCTCTCCTTTTTTTTTGTTTTGTTTCTTTTTTTTGTTACACTAAAAAAATCAGGATTAATAGCAATTGTTTTAGTATTAGGCATTGTAAATAATAATAATAAATTTAAATATTATTATTAACTCAAATTATACGTACATATATTTATATAGTTCATCTACTTGTGTGTTATCTACGGATTTATTATTCTCTTTAAACATTTCAATTCCTTTATTTAAATCTTCTAAAGTAATTTTCTTCTTCTCATTTTTTGGTAAGCAAAAGACACGACGCGAATGAGCTATTTTAGTTTTTGCTAAAAGTGTTTCTATATCTCTTCCAAAATATTTAAAACATTTAATATTTGTTTCAAACCAACTATCTGATATTGGTTTTCTTAGTTTCCATCCAATATCTTTTACTTTTTTGGCGAAAATTTTATTAAGTTCTGGTGCGTGATAATCGTCTGTTTTGAATCTCCATGTAAACCTAGATGATAAACCCTGATTATAAGAGAAAAAACATTTTTCTAATTCTTCCTCATACCCTGCTATTATAACCATTAATCTATCTTTATAATTACTTAATGCTTCACAAAGAGTGTCTAAGCATTCTTTGGCAAAACTATCTCTTTTCTCTGGATTTCCTAAAGCGTATGCCTCGTCAATAAATAATACACCACCCAAACAATCCTTTACAACATCCATTGTTTTTAACGCCGTTTGTCCTAAATATCCAGCAACTAAATCACTTCTAGTCACTTTTCTAAATCTACCGCGCTTCAAAATACCTAATCTGGAATAAATTTTCCCTAATAATTTTGCTACTTCCGTTTTACCAGTTCCAGGTGGGCCATAAATAACAGTGTGTAAAAAATCATTTTGTGATTTATTTTTACAAATATGTAATTTTTGTATAAAAAATAAGATTTGATTAACAACCGATTGTTTTAAACTTTTCATACCTATCATTTTATTTAATTCAATTAATGGTGTTTTAATTTTGTGTATTGCTTTCATATCAATATTATAAATAACATCATCCTTTATAGGATACTTTTTTGCTAAATTTAATATATCCTGTATTGAAAATATTTCAACATTAGATATATCTACTTTTCTTTTCTTTATTTTTTTTAAGCGTTCTTGTTTTTCCCGGTAATTTTTCATATTATTTTTAAAAAATATATCAAAATCATCCTCATAATTTTGTAGATTTTTTCTTAATGCTGTTCTATGACTTCCTTTTATTTTTTTTACACCCTTCAATGTAGGTATAACTTTTCTTTTTTCATCAAGATGTTGTCTTAACTTAAATATTCCTCCGGATGATTTTTTTTTCATATTATTATTATTAGATATGTCTTTAAATATTGTATTATTTGATATATCTGTAAGAAGTGGCATAGTAAAATCTTTATATACCATTTTATTAATTTCATTTAATAATAATGAATTCAATTTTAGTCGTCTTTTTTCATTTGGACTTATAATTTCAATTATTTGTAAATTTAAATTATTGTCGGAGCTATCTATATTATTATTAGAACTATCGGTTTGTAGGTCATTATTAGAATTGTCTTTCATAGATATACTTGTTTGTTATTAATAAATTTAAAAAAATATTAGAAAAATATGATTAATAAATGAGTTTAAAGAAAAATTGATATGATATAAATTAAATAGAATAATGGTAATTATGGCTAAAAAGAAATTACAAGATTTTGACGGGGATATATCATGGAAAATAATAGAAAGTTACTTTAAGGGGCAACATTTGGCTAGATTAGTAAGGCACCAAATTGAATCTTATAATCATTTTGTAAATAAACAAATTAAAAATACAATTGAAATGTTTAATCCTGTACATATCAAATCTGAACACGACAAAGATGAAAAAACAGGATTGTATTCATTAGAACTAATTGTTACTTTTAGTAATTATCAGATATATAGACCACAAATACACGAAAATAATGGAGCCACCAAATTAATGTTCCCACAGGAAGCTAGATTGAGAAATTTTACCTACTCTTCCGCTCAAACTGTTGATTTAAATATCAAAATTATCAAAAGGGGTGGAGATAATTTGGAAAAAATGGAAACATTATTGAAAACAATTCCTAGAATTCATATTGGTAAATTACCTATTATGTTAAAATCTAGTATATGTGTGCTGAGCCAATATAAACATTTACATCCAAACATTGTTGGAGAATGCGCATTTGATGCAGGTGGATATTTTATCATTAATGGTAGTGAAAAAACTGTATTAGGACAAGAACGAGCAGCCGAAAATAATCCCATGTGCTTCAATGTTGGAAAAAATAATACTAAATGGAGGTGGTTAGCCGAAATAAAATCTATTCCTTTGGAAAAGTGTATATCACCTAAACAAATTAATATTACTATCGCTGCTAAAAATAATGGACACGGACATTCAATATATGTTCAAATACCTAGAATTAAACAACCTATTCCACTGGTAATTGTTTTCAGAGCCATGGGAATATTATCAGATAAAGAAGTCTGTGAAAGAGTTATTCTTGATATTGACGCTAAAAAAATGAAAAAAATGTTATTTGGATTAAAAGCTTCTATAATTGATGGATATGGTTACTTGACTAGAGAAAAGGCACTAGAACATATAACTAGTTATGCTATGTATACACCTTTAAATATGGATAAAATCACTGGTCAAAGGAAAAAGAAGGAATTTACTCAGGATGTATTAAATAATGACTTATTCCCACATTGCCAGACCAAAGAACAAAAAATATATTATTTGGGTTATATGACAAATCTATTACTACAAACAAGTTTTGGATGGCGCAAAACAGATGATAGAGATAGCTACAAAAATAAAAGAGTAGATCTAGCCGGAACATTATTAAATAATTTATTTCGCAATTACTTTAATAAATTAGTAAAAGATATGCAAAAACAAACTGTTAGGGAAATTAACAATGGTTCATGGAAATCAACCGAAGCTTATCTAGATATTATGAACCAAACTAATATATATAAAATTATTAAATCTACAACAATTGAAAATGGGATTAAAAGAGCATTGGCAACAGGTGATTTTGGTATAAAAAATACAAATTCTAATAAAGTTGGAGTAGCTCAAGTTTTAGGTAGATTAACATATATTTCTAGTCTTAGTCATTTAAGAAGAATAAACACACCAATTGATAAAAGTGGTAAATTAATTCCTCCTAGAAAATTGCATCAAACGGGTTGGGGTCTGATATGTCCGGCAGAAAGTCCAGAAGGTCAATCAGTTGGTGTGGTTAAAAATTTATCTTATCTTGCTCATATTACAATAAACTCTAACTCTAATCCAATTTTCAATTTATTAGAAAAAAATATCATTAGACTTGAAGAACTAACTAGTAAAGAATTATATGATAAAGTTAAAGTAATAGTTAATGGTTGTTGGTATGGCATTACAAATGAACCTATAAAACTATATCATTATCTAAAGGATAAAAAATTCAAAGGTATTTTAAATATCTACACAAGTATTGTATTTAATTATAAAATGAAAGAATTAGTAATATGTAATGAAGGGGGTAGAATAACAAGACCCGTATTAAAAATAAGAAAAGGAAAACTTTTATTTACTAAAAAATTGTTAAATAAAATTAAAAAGAATGCGTCAAATTGGGATGACCTTTTAATAGATAATTCAGAACACGAAGGCATCATTGAATATATTGATGCTTCAGAACAAAATAATGCTCTTATAGCCATGAGGCCTCATAAAATATCAAATAATAGGTTCACTCACTGCGAAATACACCCCTCAACTATTTTTGGTATTCTAGCTAGTTGTATTCCATTTCCAGAACATAATCAATCGCCCAGAAATACTTACCAATGTGCTATGGGAAAACAGGCAATGGGTATGTATGTTACTAATTTTAAAAATAGAATGGATAAAACCGCATATGTTCAAACATATACAATGAGACCTCTAGTTGATACAAGAATTATGAATATAATTAATTTAAATAAAATTCCTTCGGGTAGTATGGTTGTAGTTGCGATTGCGTGTTATTCTGGTTATAATCAAGAGGATAGTATATTATTCAATAAAGATAGTTTGGATAGGGGGTTATTTTCAGCTACTATTTACAAAACAGATAAAGATGAAGATAAAAAAATTCAGGGAGATGAAGAAATTAGATGTAAAGCCGATAGAAGTAAAACTAAAGGTATGAAATTTGCCAACTATAACAAATTAAATTCTCAAGGTGTGATACCTGAAAATACATTAGTTGAAAATAGAGATGTTATTATTGGAAAAATAGTTCCTATTAAAGAAAATAGAAATGACCATACAAAAGTAATCAAATATAAAGATCAAAGTAAGATATATAGAACAAATGAAGAAACATATATTGATAAAAACTATATTCATAGAAATGGAGACGGTTATACTTTTGCTAAAATTAGAACTAGAACATATCGTGTTCCTCAGATCGGAGACAAATTTTCATCAAGGCATGGCCAGAAAGGAACAATTGGCCTGGTAATACCAGCTGAGAATATGCCTACTACAAAAGATGGACTACGACCAGATATAATTATAAACCCTCATGCTATCCCTAGTAGAATGACTATAGCACAACTAAAGGAAACATTATTAGGAAAGGTTTTATTGGAATTAGGATTATTAGGAGATGGAACTAGTTTTGGTGAATATTCCATTAATGATATTTGTAAGGAATTACAAAAAAATAAGTTTGAATCTCACGGTAATGAAATTTTATATAATGGCATGACCGGGGAGCAATTAGAAGCAGATATTTTTATAGGACCAGCATTCTATCAAAGATTGAAACATATGGTTGCTGACAAAGAGCATAGCCGTAGTATTGGTCCTATGGTAGTATTAACAAGGCAGCCCGCCGAAGGTAGATCGCGCGATGGTGGTCTGAGATTTGGAGAAATGGAACGTGATTGCATGGTAAGTCACGGGGCGGCTAGATTTACTATTGATAGACTATATCATGCCAGTGATAGTTATACCATTTATACTTGTCAGAAATGTGGATTGATGGCTGTATTTAATCCAGAAAAGAAAATTAATATTTGTAAAACTTGTGGCAATACTACCCATTTTAATAAAGTTAATATGCCGTATGCTTGTAAATTACTATTTCAAGAACTAATTACTATGAATATAGCTCCCAGAATTATTACTAACGCATAAATGTTGATATTTTTCCAAAAATCCTGCTCTCAAATCTTTTGGTATGCAGTTAAAATTTATTAATTTTGTATTTAATTTAAAATCTTCCCACGCATTTTCATTTTTAAATCTACTATCTTTATCTTTTAAATAATTTTCTATCATAGTTTCTTTTATATGTAAATTATATAACTTATTAAATTTATTTTGTGATAATGGTTTTATAATTTGTGGTATATTATCTGATTTATCACCATGAATTATTTTATATAATAAAGCATAATATGTTTTCATTCTCCATGAAGCCTTACTATCATATATTTCACAATATCTATTAATAAATTTATCAACATTTACCAAATTATTTTTATTTTTTAAATTATAAATTTTTAAATTATGAACACCATTTTTTTTATCTATTAATTTACAATTACAATCATTATATAATTGTAAATAATCAGTATCACTTGTTATTATTTTAACGCGATTATCTGGGTCTTTCAATAATTCTTTTGTTAAAATAGCAACACAATCATCTGCTTCTAGTGTATCATATTTTACTACATGATCTACACCAGCTTGTTTAAATAATTCTTCATATGCCATTTTAAAGAAGGGCCCGCCAATAAAATCATCTTCTGTTGTTCTGGTTCCTTTATAACTATCAAATAATTTCATTCTCCATATGGTTTTTCTAGGGCAGTCTTTTGCTACTATTATTTTAATGGTTTCCATTTTACCCCAATCATAATCAAATTCTGGTTGACATAAATACCTTATTTTATCTATAAATGTTGTTTTAAATTTATTTACAAATTCTTCGTTTTCAATTGGTTTTTCCAATTTTTCCCCTTTTGTTTTACATTTCCACCATTGCATCATAGCATAAAACCTATAAAACACAAAATAACTCCCATCTATTAATAAATATCCCTTCATTTATATTTAATATTATATATTAAACACTAATCAATTTATATCTATTAATGTCATTTAAAGAATTTTTAATTGGCGGAACATCTGGTATGGTTGCTAGAACATGTGTAGCTCCATTAGATTTATATAAAATACAACGTCAAAATTATTTTATTCCTCATACTACTCTTCGTGACGTATTTAAAAAAGAAGGTATTAGATATTTATGGAAAGGAAATGGTATTAATAGTATAAGAATTTTTCCACAAAATGGTATTAATTTATTTGTTTATAAATTCTTTAAAAAATGTGAATATAATCACTTTATTTCTGGCGGGGTTGGTGGTGCTACATCAATGCTTATTACATATCCATTAGAAACAATTAGAAGTAGAATAATGTTACAAACAAACCATTCACATTATAAAGGATTATTTAATGCTCTAAAACAATTATCCATTAGAGAATATTATCTAGGTTTAAATTGTAGTTTAATTGGTTATAGTTTATATTCTTCATTATTTTATCAATTTTATCATACATATAAAGAGTTGAGTAATGATATATTGATCAATCCTAATATTAAAAATTTATTATGCGGTGGTCTTACTGGTGTATCGGCCGTATCCATTACATACCCAACTGATTTAGTTAGAAGAAGATTACAAATACAGGGATTTCATACTTCTGTCCCAACATATGATGGAATTATTGATTGTTGTAAAAAAATAGTTAATAAAGAAGGTATCAGGGGGCTTTATAGAGGGTTACTCCCAACATATTATAAAATTTTTCCTACTGTTGCTATACAGTGGTGGTGTTTAGATTTTTTTACTGAAAATATATAAAAAGATTTTATAATATTATACATATGGCGCATGGATGTCGGTATAAGAAATCTACAGCTAGTATGAGATGGAAATGGAAAAAGAAAAGAGTTAGAAGATTGCAACGAAAAAGGCGAAAAATGAGACAAAGAGCAAAATAAATAATTTAGAGAAAATGTTCTACTATTATATAAATGGAAACAATTTTAAATAAAGCAAAATCATTGATTAATGAAATAAATACTGATAAAACTATTAGTTCATTTCAACGTAACCACTCATTTCATAAAAGAACTGAAGAATCTAATAGAATTTTATCAAAATATCCCGATAGGGTTCCAGTAATAGTAGAAAAAGACCCTAGATGTAAAGATATTCCCGATATAGATAGAAAAAAATATTTAGTACCTGATGATTTAAGTATGGCAAATTTTATGTATGTGGTAAGAAAAAGAATAAAGTTATCACCTGAAAAATCTTTATATTTATTTGTGGATGGAAATAATATGGTTCCGGCAAGTCAATTAGTGAAAAATGTATATCAAGAATATTCATCATCGGACAATTTTTTATATATAATCTATGCGGGGGAAAGCACATTTGGATAAATTTTTAATATTTGATATTATATATATAATGTCATTCAATTTAGACATATTCAATCACTCTAATAGCAAACATAATGGTGGATGTAGCCAACCAACTTATGGAGGTAATGTTGGTCCAACTACTATAATGGGTAGTCATAATTATCTTCAGCGGGTTATACAAAAAAGAACTATTTCTCAACCAACATTAAAATCTACTATTTTCTCTGGTTTGAACCCGAATGATAGTAGATACAGATCTACTTTATATAATCATAAAACTGGTAACAAAATAATGGGTAAAGTTCAAAAACCGGCCGACTCTAGTACACGAACAAGATTTTTAGCAATATTTGGTGGATTTAATGTAAAACCGGGTGAAAAACCAAATTTATAAATTAACTTCTTTTTCATTATATTATCTATTATAATATTATAATGAATATTAATCAACTTATTGGTGAATTATTAGGAACCTTGGCTTTGGTACTTTCAATTCTTTACAGTAAAGGTAATGCGTTTATTATTGGTGGAACTCTAGCAGCGGGAATATTAGTTTTAGGTGGATTGTGTCCAACTCATTTTAATCCTGCGGTTTCTATTGCAATGTTTGCAAAAGGAAAAATATCAGGTAATCAATTACTACCATTTATTGTAGCTCAAGCAGCCGGTGCTTTAATTGCTGTTGAAATTTTTAAACGCGTATAATTTATTTTGTGTATATTATATAAGATGACTTATAATAAAAGAAAAACTAAACAAAGAAAAACTAAACGACGAAGAGGGAAAAGAGGGGGTGAAAATTTTCAATCTGCTGCTACTAGTGATAGTCGTCAAACTTTAGTAGAAAAAACCGAAGTAGGTGTAAAAGAATTAAAGGAAAAAGGTTTGATCGGGCACAAAAATCTATTTCAAATTATAGATTGGACAGCAAGAACACTTAATGATGCGCACGATGAATATGAAAGAGAGGCTAAAGGAGCGCCAGAACCAATAATGGCTAAAGCAGCAGATGGTGTAGGTATGACAGCTTCGGGTGGTAGAAGGCGAAGAAGAAAATCTCGCAAAAAAAGAAGTCGCAAAAAATCAAAAAGAAAGAAAAGAAGAAGTCGCAAAAAATCAAAAAGAAAGAGGAGACGAAGTAAAAAAAAACGATAAATATATATTATTAGTATTATATTGCTTAAGCAATCGTTTAAAAAAATAATTTAACATATTATAAAAATATATTATGTTAAGGATAATTATTATTAGTGTTTTAATGGTGAACGCAATATTTTGGGGAATATATCCACTGTCAAAAAACTCACCACACAATCAAGTTTTGCGATTTTTTAATATTAAGCGAGAAGTTGGACTTCTCTCCCACTTAATGGTAGGATTGTTCTTTTACATAACTGCTTTTTATATTTCACATATTAATTTAATTTCTTAATAAGTTGGAAATATAAGTAGATTAAAAAAAGACTATATCCAGCAGTATAAAAATTTGCAAAAGGATTATCATATAAATTTATTTTACTATAATATTGTTTGAATGGTTCTCCATATAGTGCGTCGTCCATATTTGTAAATGCTTCATTTGCTATTGCAACAGCTCTATTACCACCCCCGTCTAGAAATCTAGCTCTACCCGGCATATTTAATGCTTTTCTTCCTTCTGGTCCAGCAACTGGTATGTCCATAATGGCTACATGGTGTTGTTCCATTCTTTCACTTCTTCCACCTCTATTAGTTACCGGTGCTCTTAATAAGGTGCATGCGGGCGGCCCTGTTTGAGCTAAACCACCCATTAATCCCATAGGATTGAATGCTCCCATATTTTCAACCATTCCCGGTAATAAACCCTTAAAATAAGCACTTTTTGCTGGTATTAAAGGAATTTTACCAGTAGGTGCGTTATTGACATAAAGGTATCTTTTAACATTCTTACCTCTATACTTACAAGTTGAACCGGTGTTCAAAAAAAAACGATTGCCCAATGGATTACTACCAATTTTAGCATTACCTGTTCCTTTTACTAAAATATCGCCATAACTAACTAATCCGGCAATATCTTTTGCTAATGTAGATAGATTACCCGTATCATTCATACCCATTTGAGATGGGTTTCGTACGTGTTCAAGATAATTATATTCAGGTCCAACAAATTTTTCACCCATTGCTGTTGCTCCTTTTTTTACTTTTTTAAAAAAACCAGTAGGCATATTAATATATTGATATATATTAATATATTAATAATCTCTGTTTTTTGTTCCAGAAAGTGTTCCAATATCTTTTGTGTATTTAACTTTTGTAAATGCATTGGTTGAAGCGGCAACTTTTTTCTCATCTGCTTTCATTTTATGGTCGGCTTTTCTGAGATCATTCTCAGTATCAATTTCGGCTTCTTTAATACTATGTTGTAATTTCATAGCACTTTTATCCTTTTCTACAGCTTTTTCAAATAAAGTATTATATTTACCTTCTAGTTTTTTATATTCAGCGTTTTTATCCTTTTCTGATTTTTTTAATTTTTTTGTATTTTTTTCTTTACATGCTTTTTTCCATAATTTTTTTGAAGTTTTTGTAAATCCCTCAATATTACTTAAATTATTTATATTAATAATTAATTGATTAATTATTAAAGACCCCAATAAAATTATTAATAATACGATTAACCCGTTCATATATATTTCTAAAAGATATTATTTGGATCGTCTGTTTGGACACTTTTAACAATTTTCGCTTGTCTAATTCTTTTTTCATTTACTTTCAATGCTTTATCTGTTCTTTCCTTATCTTCTTTGTTCCTATCCATTTGGTTTTGTAATTTATTACCTTCGTCTTTCATTAAAGAAACTTTCATTTTCAATCCACCATAAGCTTTTTTTAATGTTTTAAATTCTCTATTATTTACTGCAGATTTTTCTTTTACTTTTCTCAATACTTCTGGGTCACATTTGGCCAAATCCAATCCTTCAACAATACTAAAATTATTAACGATTTGATTTAGTATCAAAGAACCTAACAATATAATTAATAACACTATTAATCCATTCATATATATTTCTAAAAGATATTTATTTACTTCGGTATTTTAGACTGTTCTACGACACTGTCCATTGCTGGAGAATTAACTACATTTTCTCCATCCGTTGCTGCTTTAATTCTGGCTTTTCTAGCCGTATCAATTTTAACTTGTGCTCTCGTTTTTCTTAAACCCTTTGCGGATTTGTCTGACCCATTCTTAATCGCTTTAGCTATGTCTTTCATTCTGCCAATCATACCTTTATTTTCTTCGGTAATCACATTAGCACAATTCACATTACTTAATTTTGCACATTCTTTTGCAAATCCTTCAATCGTATTATTTAATAAATGATAAAGTATTAAAAAACTAAAAAATAAAATTAAAAATGTATATATCATTATATTAATCAGTTATTTTTTCTTTTTAAATAATATATGTATTGGTCAAGAAATTGGAAAACAACTAAGGATTGTAAAAAATGTGAATATCATGGAATTCCAAAAAATGCTAAAACTAGTTGTGTTTATAAATATAACAATTATGGAACTTGTATAGCTAGAAAAAGTGGTAGAGCAGGACAACTATATACAGAAATACTTCCTAGTAATCAACTATATGAAAATAACACTTCTTGTAATTCTCGCTCAAAAAAATTTATAATTAAATCTGGACTGCTTCCTAAGAAGAAAGTCGGTGTAAAAGAAAGTAATTATTCATATTCTTATAATGACCTTATGAAAAGACGAAAAAATAATGTTGCTGATAAAGTTCCTACAGTAAAACCTCACTTTTTAAAATACGAAGCATCTGATGAAGGAAAAATAGATTTTGGACCAAATGGAACAATCGCTTACCCTGATCACGAAAATTATAATAATGTTAATAGGGGACCCAAAGCATATTATGGAAATCAAATTGTAATATTTCATAAGAATGGTGATTTAATAGCTAAAATAAAAAGAAATAGAAAATACCAACAATCTACAGGAAATGAAATAGATCAAGAATATTGGTATTGGTATAAAGATGAAACATATACTCATGAAGTTATTATGCGACATTTCCCTGGAGAAGGATTAAAAATTCAACAACAAACTTTTCTTGACGCTGTTCAAAAATACACATTTAGTAAAGAAGGATATAATGTTGATACGCTTCAATATAACGATAATATGAATTTACTACCAAGTGATTGGGAAGAAAATGGCGGTTATAAATTATATACTGATATGACTGGAGCTGAAACAGATTGGTTTATTAGAGTAATTGATAATCCCACCGTTTATAATTATCAACATAAAGATAACCGAATTACAAAAACTAGTGGTTATGGTGGCCAAACTTGTGGTTTAGAAACTAGAGTCGGTTTGGGAATGAAAACATGTGAAAATAATACAACATTTAATCCAAATAATAAACAATTTCATCAACAAGGTGCGGTTGATAGTTCTACCAGAATAGATAGATTACGATTGAATGCCGTTGCTAGTAATTATTATTGCCCTCCAAATACCGTTAGCAATGGAAAACAAGCATGGGATTCGTGTTGGAATGGAAATTATTTAGATACCATTAGAAATACAAATGAATATAATTCCGGTGGAGCCGATTGGAAATATAATGATAGATTAAATAATTTTAATCTAGATAGATTTCCTTTATATAAAACCGCGTGTCATCAAGAAAAAACTGCTAGGAGAAAAGTAGCTGGAAATGTTACCAATAGTTTTTGTTTATTCCCTAAATAATTTAATATAATAAATTATATTCTAATATATTATATTATGTCCGAAACAATAAATATATTCAATCAAATGCCCCATCACTACAAAAATCGTAATCATAATTATAAATTTGATATAAGAGATGATAGAGTTAGCCGGTCTCCAGATTGTTGTGGAACACCATTTCGCATGCCCCTTAACATAAATAGAAAAACATTAGAATGTGATAATTGTATTCCTAATACAAAAGTATTGAAAGATAATCATGCGTTATATTGTTGTTATGACCCTTATATTTTCAAAAAATTAAATAAAAATGGTATATTTGATCCAAAATTCATATTTGACGCGCATAATGTATTATATAAAAATAGTAAAACTTATTTATTAAATACTAGAAGTAATTTTAAATCATATAAACCATTAGAAGGAAAACCTTTTACTTATCCCATATCATTAGACCCAAATAATAATAATTTTTTACAATGTGCCAATGCTACATATAAATTTACAAATTTTAATCATGAATGTAATGGCGCTGTATCTCATAAACAAAGAATAGCACGGTTAAAATTTAATAATGCTGTTGCACCATATTTATATAATTATAATGTTAAATGTCCAAATAGAAATTCAAATTGTTTTCAATCATATTATAAAAATAAAGAAAAAGACCCTCAAAGATGTAGACCAAAAAGAATTAAAGGAAAACCACAATCATGCCCTCAATATATATTAGATGATATTGCTGAAGAAATGATAGAAGATACTATAGATACAAATGATATTAAGCCCCTTGATGATGTATATTCAAATTCTACTATACAAGCTACAATACAAATTAGTGAAAGTCTAGTAACATTAGTAGCTGTATTTTCACAAGCACATCATTGGTCATATAAACTAGATAATGATTATTATCCTACTATTGTCAATGAAGGTAATCATGTAGAAATAGAAAATGTAACATACGGCAATCATGTATTATTAGTGTATGCTCTAGATAATGATGATAGTGTTTTAGCGACAGATGTAGTTCATTTTAATGTAGATTATGGAATACCTCCACCTGATTATGAAGTTATATATTATGAATATAAATTAACAGACCCTCTAACTGGTGAAACTAGAATTGTTGTAGTTAATGATTTACAATATCAAATATTAAAAGGTGTCTTTGAAATTAACTATCAAAACCTAGTTAATAATAATATGATTAAAACATTAACATTATCTAATGGTGAGACGCATCAAATGACAAATTTAATTACTAATATATCATTAGATACTACTAATAATTTAATGGTTATACAGGGTAATGGTATTCCTAATTATATACCAAAAATAGCTGGTTTTGATGTAACAAATGGATGGAATGATATAGCAAATGGACATACATTTACTGAAATTTTATTATTAGAAGAAGGGGGAATAAATAATCCCAATGGATTATCAGAAACGAATGAAATATTTAAAATTCCTTTAACTCCTCAAGAAAATCCAGATGGGCCTTCTGATACCACATTAGGTACGGTAGGTATAGCATTAAATGGAATTCCAATATACAATCCTTTTGAAAATTCTCAGGGTGAGGATGCTTATGGTAGAATTTTTTCAAGTTGTTGTGGTCATCCTCAACAAGACGGGATATATCATTATCATAAATATCCAAAATGTTTAAGATTAATGGATGATACTTTTAAAACAGAAAAAGATAAATGTGATGAATTAGATGCTTTAATATCAGCCGGGGAACACTCTCCAATGATAGGTGTTGCGATTGATGGATATCCTATATATGGGCCAATAGGTTGGGTCAGTGTTGATGCTTCGGTAGCTAAAGATAGTAAAGTTCTTGTTAGTAGTTATACAGGTCATTATGTTGAGAATAAACCTTCATTAATATCCGGTAGTGGTGATTTGGATGAATGTAATGGAATATTTTCTCCTACTCCAGAATTTCCTTCAGGCGTTTATCATTATGTTATGTCAGTAGAACCTATGGCAGGGTTTTCTGGTAAGCGTGTAAATAGAAAAATCAATCAATACTTTGCTTATGATGTTCGTTCTGTTTTAACTAGACACAATATTAATCCAAGTGGATGGAATGACGATGAAATATATTTTAATGCTATTAAAAATGGATTTACAATAACTAAACAAGACGCAACTACTATAGATATTAAAGGAACTTCTCATGTTGATATTTTAAATTACTATTATTTCATTAGAAATTTATATCAAGATTTAAATAGTAATGGATTAAGTAGTGCAGGACGAGAATTTGAATCAATGGAAGCTACTTATCCATACACAATAGTAAAATTAAAAGGTATTCCATATGTTGAACAAACTGCTGAACCTGACCCAGATAATACTACCGGTGCTAACATATCTGTTAATGTTACTGTAAGTAATAATAGCGCTACTATTAATGTTACATGGACAGGAGGTAATCATTGGCAGTATCAAATTAATAATGAAGCATTGGTTAGTGTTTTTGATGGAAATAGTGCTTCAGTTTATGGATTAACAAATGGAAATTATACTTGTACCGTTTATGTAGTTAATCAAAATAATGATTTTATGGCTACTGATGTTACCTATTTTGATATTAATGTTTATTAATTCTTATTAATTATCATCCATGGTCAGGTCATGATGTTATTTATGAAGATAAATATTTGAAAGAACATGATATAAAAAAAATAAATTGATAGAAAAAAAATCATGTTTAACTATATTAAAACACAAATACAAATATGATCTACAATTTTAAAAAACAACTAACATTTTCAAAATTATTTGAAATTGTTAATAAATATGGAATCAATTCTTCATGGTTGGGTAATGACGGCGAACAACTTATGAGAATTTTTCAAAAAAAAGAATTCCCAAAATCTAAAATCAGTCACATAAATACATCTATTTCTTTAAAAGATATTATACCAAAATTAGGTAATGGGCGTATAATTACCGACTATTTCAACAATTTAAATTTTAGTATTTGGGAGAAAAATATTTGTTACGATGTCAATTTTCAATATATACTTGGGAGAGATTTCCAAAAAGACAAAATAGTATATTTATCATATTGTTATGAAGATTACTTCCTAGATGAAAAAAATGAATATATTATTCATTCGGTGTCTTTATTGTTTGTTCCAGAAGACGGGAAATATAATGTATATTATGTCAATTCTCATGGTAACGATTTGAAAGATTACAAAAATTTTACATACAAACATACAAAAACAAGAAAAAAAACACTATCAATGCAAACATCATATGAGTTATTATTTTTGGACGAATTGATTAAATATATGAATAAAAGTTGTAAGTTGAATTGCGTTTTTAATGAAAATCATATATATTATGGTCCAAATTTACAAGAAGCAGATAATCATGGGTTGTGTTTCTTATTTCCACAAATGATGTATATATATTTGGAATATAGATGTGAAGAAAGACACGCATCTAGAATATTAAATGAAGAAACTATATATGATTTTATACTAAATTGTATGAGTATGTACGACCCAAAAATAAATGAAATAAAAAAGTCCTACATAGATGAAGTTGGTAATTTGGAAGAATACTTCAGAAAACAAAAACATCATATACCTAGAAAAATATTAAACCATGTGATAGGGCTTTTAACACAAGATAAATATACAAAAAAAATAAAAGCATAATATAATAGATGACAGAAAAAATAAAGACAACAATATCAGTTCCAGATACAATGTGGGATGTTACAGGTCAATTGGTTCCTTCAGGTAATTATTATTATCATATAAATGAAATAAAACCAAATGGAGTATATTCAGGTAATTTAGTATGTCGGGGAAATTATGGAGAATTTGATTTTGAAGCAACTAATTTAATAAAAATGATGGCAATAGGACAAAGTAGATTAGCAAGAAGAGCAAATGTAGAGGATGAATATATACCAGACTATAAATCGCCTGCAACTTCTCCTACAAGTTATAAAAAGAAATTGTCAAGTGTTCCATCTTTTTTAACTACAGAAATTGTAAATAATTGGAAAAAGAAGAAAGAAAACATAGAGCAATGTTCTATTTGTTTAGGGAATTTGTATGGTTATGAAGAGATTGGTTCTGGTAGATTAAAGAAAGAAATAAAAATTTTAACTTGTTTACATAAATTTCATAAGAATTGTGTAAATACTTGGTTAAATGAGAATGATACTTGTCCTTTATGTAGGACAAGACAAGACCCAGAGGGAGAAAGTAATTATAGTAGTTCATCCGCATCTAGCCGTTCTATTAGACCTGAAGATGATTATAGATTACCAAATATGCCTAGAATAACATCAAGGCACGAATATAATTTTACAAATAATCCAATGGCTGTGAGGAGAAGTGAAAGATTACGAAGAAGTAGAAGTTTATTTGGAAGTTCAATTGAAACAAGACGAAGGAGAAATCAAAGATTAAATATGACGAGTGCCTTAACGTCGCATAAATAATTTTTAAAAATAATATATATATTCAATTAATAATGAGTTATACAAAAGTCCCTAAGTATAAAATAGATCCATGGACAAAATTAACCAGAAAAGAAGCTGCGGAATATGAAAAAAATATATTAATACGATTAAATAAAAATTTTGAATGTATTTGTAAGAAAAAAAAAGATAATCATTTTCCAATATATCGTAAAGATATGATGACTGGTAGAGGCGACCTTGGATTAGTATTATCTAATTGTGGAAATAATTTGAGACAATCATCAAACCAAAACATAGATGATATAGAGGAACAAATAGATTGTATAGTTTATAATATGAAAAAAAGTAATATTATACAATTAGATGTGGGTTATAAAGGAAATAATTTATGTGTAAAAAATGGGACACTATCTATGATAGATTTTGGACAGGGTGTAATGGATAATATAGGATACAATGATTTTTTTAAAAACGCATTAAAAAATGAAATATTTGGCGAATATTATTATACAATATTGAAGGAACAATTGTTATGGATAGTTAATAATGTGGATAGGGTGCCACAATTAAATATGCGAGGGGTAGTGCGAAAATTGAATAAACGATGGTATAGTATTATTAAATGTCTGAAAAATGAATGAGGAAATCTCTCCCAGGTTAGTTTAAAATTTGGAGTACAAGAAAAATTATTTTAGAATAATTAAGTAAATTGATATGATTTAATACATGATAAATTATATCAATAATATCGTTATGAGTAGTTTAGTTACAAGCAATACAGCAAATACAGAAATAGAAGAAGAGATGGCTGAGATTTCTAGAGAAGTTTCAAATGAGTTGCGAGAAGTGGATGTTACACCGCGTCCAGCATCGGCGGTAACCGTTCCAGTTCAGACACATATAATTTATGTGTTAGATAGGTCAGGTAGTATGCAACCATTAAAAAAGGCAGTAGAAGAAAATTTTGAAGGTTGGTGTAAAGCACAAGAGACAGTGGTGGAGGGAGAAGATATGTTACCTAGATTAACATTGGCACAATTTTCAGATGGAAATCCAGAAATTACACATTATGATAATATAAAAGAGAGAAAATTGTTGAACTATGAGCCGTGTGGTTGTACGGCATTATATGATTGTTTGGGTAGAATATTTGAAGAATATGGGAATGAAGAAGGTGCGATTGTAGTAATTTATACAGATGGTGAAGAGAATTCAAGTAATAAATGGACAAAAGAAATGGTGGAAAAAAAGATAAAACATTTACAAGACGAGAAAGGTTGGGAATTTGAATTTTCAGCGGCAAATCAAGATAGTTGGGCTGTGGGAAATTCAATTGGAATTACAAATACACAAGATTTCCTGCCAACGCCAGATGGTTTAACTCGCGCATTACATGTATCAAGAAATACATCATTGGGTTATAGGCAAAGTTCAGCTCAGAGAATAAGATCAACGCCTGGAGCTAGGAGAGTTCAATCACAACCATTACCGAATGACCAATATGATGTTCATATAGGACCTCCAGTAGATTTGGAACCACCGAGATTAGTTAGAAGAAATCAAACACTTCTCCCGGCGGAGGGGTTTAATGCGTTTAGTAGGGCTCAGTCTAGTGGTCCTCAATGATTTCTGCGATTTAAAAAAATATTAGTAGTTTCAAGGTTATTGTTATAGGGGACATTATTATTAATACACCAATTAATACATTTTTGGATATTTTGAGTTTTAATATTTTCTAATTTATCTTTTTTTCGTTCTTTATATGAAATAAGTTTAATAGTGTTGAGAATATTTTCAATTTGTTGTTTTCCTAATATGGAGTTTATTTCTTCAAGTTGTGTATTATGGTAGAGAGAAATGTTGATATCAAGCATACTATGAATTTTGTATTTATTGAAATCAATGTTATTTAATAATTTAAGTATATTAAATAATTTTTTAGAAATATGTTCAATATTATTAAATTTGAAGAATTTACATACGATATATTTTTCAGAGTTAGCATATCTGCTAGTGTTAGGTTTGGTTATATAAACTTGTTTATAGAAAGAATTAAGAAAATAAAGCATTTCAATGGTAGTTTTGTGAAAGACATCGTATATTTTAAGAATGAAAGTTCCATTATATTTTTGTAAAATGAGAGCATATGCGATTTGTGTAAATATTAGTCTAAAGGCTAAATTTTCTTGTTCATTATAGTTTGCAGAGAAATCAAAACCCCCATCAGCAGTAACGAGATGCATAGAATTTCCGTATTTATTTTTACAATAAATAAAGTTATTTTCATCAAAAAGGTCACCATTTCCAGTATCACCTGTTTCTAAAACAACATTTGGATATTTTTTAATGAAATTTTCAGTTTTTTTCCATCCGGGAATAGAATGATTGGAGTTATCAATAAGTGTCATACCATAGTATGTATCATTTTTATTATTTCTAAGATGAGCCATAGCTTCAATGAAACCACCGGGTCCTTCAGCTAAATGAAAAGTATTTATATATTTATAATCATTATATAGTAAATTGAAAGTTCTACATATTTCAATCATTTTGAAATAAGATCTAGAAACAGGTTTAATTTTGCTGATGGAAATATTATAATTTGGGATTGTGGTATGTATAAATTCATATGGATTAGTATATTTTTTGAAAGTATCCCATTGTTGTGAATAATCACAAATAAGTTTTTTAGAATTGTTCAAATAATTTCTAATGCTAAAACTAATTATAGGTTCAAGTTCCTGTTCGTTATTTCTTATAACAAGTTTTAGATTATTTTCAGATATTTTGATATTATTTTGATACAATAGAAAATATAACATATATTATATTAATAACATATGTTATATTTAAATACTTTTTATTGTGTTGGTAAAGTTAATCGTATTTTTAATTTTCTATATTTCTTTTTTGATTTTGAGCTGGAATGACTAATAATATCGTCGTGAATTTTGTCTTTCATTTTTTCAAAAATACTTTCATTGAGCGTTTTGGCGTTAACATTTCTAATTTTTTTGAATATGAAATAATTGTTTAAGAATGATAAACCTTTTTCGGCAGTACTCATATTTAAAGCATTTCCTATAAAATTTTTTTTGATAACTCCCATATCTAATTCGTCTTTCATATATGAATACATTTGTTCAAAAGAATCAACAGATTTTTTCAAACCAAATTCTCTTAATTCATCTTTTTTTAATAATTTGAAACCATATTTTTCTAATACTAATTTTAGATAGTCAAAATTAACTAGATATTCTTCAAACCCTTCATCATTAATACTTTCTTGATAAACTTTAATTTTCAAACCCACACTATTATAATTATTTGGAAATGTATCATTCTCATATAATTTTTTAATTTCACATATTTTTTTATCTTTTTTTTTGAAGATGTGACTTTCGTTGTATTTTTTTGTTTTGAGTAATTTAAATATTTTATTACCATTGTAGCAAGTGCCAATGAAGTATCCACCAACTTTACACATTTCACAAACATTTCTTAAGTATGTGTGTAGTATTTTATTTGTTTGAAAGAAGAAGTGAAGGGCGAATTGAGTACTAACTACATCAAAACCATTTTTAACTAATCCGTAATTATCATTGGCTAATTTACCTATTTTGTCTGCGTCATTAGACCCATAACCAAAAAGAGCATTAATCACATATTTACTTTTAATATTTTTACAACAATCTCCGTTTCTTATTAATTTTCTACTGTCGCCTTGTAGAAATAAGCAACTAGTAGTGCTTTTTCTTTGTCTTTTTTCTGTTATATACCTAGCACACGCACCATCAATACTGTTTTCTATATTATCTCTAAATAGGTCAAATCCCATAACAAATCCTAAATCAGAAGATAACCATTTATGTAAATCACCGCCTTTACCGACGGCTAAATCAACTAATGTTCCTTTTTTTTGACATACGGATTTTATTAATTTAAATTTAACATATCTATTATGGAAATGTCTCATACCAGTTGTGTTGCTATATATTTTATTTTTACTATTATAATAGATATCGTCATCATTAACAATATTTGATATTCCTTTACCAGTAATCATCATATGTTTAGTTATTGGGTTGTGTATAGATTTCCATACACTATGTGCGACATGATAAGCATTGCCAAAATTTCTACCAGTCTTCTTATAATCAGCAGTTTTGTCGTGTCTTACCCTAATGGGGATCCATTGCCAATATTTTTCATTATCATTAACCCACTTACATTCAATAATAGTTTCATCATTAATAACTTCTTTACCATTTTCTGTATAAATGAAATTATTATTACCAACTCTTTTAATCATTATATTCATTAAGTGAGCTTCATAGGGTAAAGCGGGTTCGGTGGGAATAAATTTAACGGGTTTGTATTTATTCCATCTATAATTTCTATCATATTTTATATCATCATTTAACACGGTATCTAAAGGATTTTTATATCCGTGTTTTTCAGGGTCAAAACCAACTCGCAATTCCAATGTTTTATATTGTTTGATATGGGTTTTTTTTGTAAGACTAGTGCCAGATTCATAAACATTATTAACTATATCATTTTTGTTATCATCTTTAACTGTAGTGATTAAGAAATCTACTGTATTAAATTCAGGAGGTTTCCATTTAAATGATAATGTCCAAGTTTTGTTGTTGTCGGGTTCTCCCAATGAATACGCGCCTACACTTTTATCAATAGGCGTAAATATTAATCCATCTGTTTCATATTCAAAACCACCATTATCTATTTTTTCATAAATTTTTTGACAACATTGGAATATAGTTTTATCTGAACCATCGTCGTTTTTTTGTATATTGGCGTGAAATTGTTTAGTTTTGAATATCATTGAGTTACTTTTATTTTTAATTATGGATACAGGTTTAAAATCTTTCATATATTTTGCTATAATTTCTAATCTACCTTTATTTTCCATTTTTTTTTCATATTTGAAACCTTCTTTAAAGATTAAAGGGAATTTTCTAACATCTTCTTTATCAATAAAGTATATATCAAATATTAAATAGTTATTAATATATTTACCGTGTTTATCGTGGCCAACATATTCTCCGTCAAAAATACAATTTTTGTGTTCAGTAGTTTTAATAATAGACCCGGTGAATGTAATATTCATATTGATATCTATTAAATATATTTTTCCACTATCTGGGATATACATCAGTCTTCTTTCTCCATCGGCTTTATCAGTAACCGCGTATGGAGTATATATTGTATCATAACCACCATCTTTAATAATATTTTTCATTTCTAAACTGATAGATGATGGACCAACAAAATTTTTTCTGTTTTTTCTTTTATATAATTTGCCCTCAAGTATTTCTCTTTTTTTAATGTCTTTATCGGGAATAATTAAATCAATATATCTATATAGCACATCGTATTGTTCATCATATGAAATTGGAAAATTAGAATTTTGGATACCTGATAAAACAGCTTTAATATTAGTTTTAAAATATTTATGTATTAATTTACACCATTGATTTTCAATAGTTTGAACTTTCAAAGCATAACTGGTTGGCATATCTGGATGTATTTTTCTCATTAAATCGTCATCATATTCTAATTCAATTTCATAATTTTCAGCGTTTTGAAAAACATTAGATTCTTGTATGGTATGAGTAGGTATGTAATTATTTTTGTCTCTTTTTGATTTAGATGTTTTGATAATACTGAATGATAATAGAAATGGGAAAGATGTATGTTTAAATGTATATCTTTTGATTAGTCTAAAAGTTTTTTTAGTATCCTGCCACTGATTAAGCATTATTTTAACTAGCGTGTGATTGGTCCCAAGGGTATTTTCATTTTTATAATTAATTTTGAATTGAAAATCTTTATAAAATATACCATTTAAAAATATAGGTTCAATTGAACTATCGTCTCTAATTCTATCTTTTCTTAAGAATTTGTAATAACCGGTATCGCCGGTTACATCTTCTAAATTTAACATATTTTTTTTACAATAAGCTTGTATTTTACTTAATCCATCAATTGTGGTTCTAATGTTGGACATTTTGTTTCTTCCGGATTTTTTATCATAAAATTGGTTTTGAATGTTTAAATACAATTGTTCATTATTAACAACCCAACCTAAAGATTTAATCTTTTTGATACAATTTTCAAAGGTAGTTCTAGTAATTGGATTATCCCAGTTAGTTCCAAATTTAATTTCTAATTCTGGATTAGTAAGAATATCTCCAAATTTATTTTTTTCAATTGGAGTAGAAATGCAACGCAAAATATACTTTTTGAAATCATTATCTCTTTCTTTTTTATTGTCACTCATTAATATATATAATATTCATATTATTTTAAGTAGATCAATTTATATTAATTTTTCTTTTAAAAACATATATAATTCTTTTTTTGTATATTTTTTGGCTGTTTCGGGATTTTTTGTAGGAATTTTTAATTTATTTGAAATTTCTCTAAGTTCGGAAATTTTATAATTACTAATGGCTTTTAATGGTTTATTAATTTCGTCAATAACGATTAAATTTTTTTTAAGGTCAAATATTGAAGGATTTGTGTTCTCTAACCAAATTCCATATTTATCTTTCTTTTTTTTTATAAAACATATTTTGTTTTCACCATAGCTAAGATTTTCATAATATATCATATTATCAACAAATACAATATTAATTTTATTAATTAAAAGCAGAGCATTAAAAGAATACAAACCAATTTTTTCTTGTTGAATTAATTCATTTTCTAAAATAGTTAGTTTAATTTTATTTTCTTTCAATATAATTTTGTGTTTTTTTAGTGTTTCTAATAATGATATTTTGTGTGTTTTTTCTACCATATAAGAATTCGTTTTAGAATATTCATAATCTTTAAATCCATTAGTAAAAATATGATAACACCAAAATAAGCTATCATTAAAATGATTATCTGGATAGAAAAAAATATCATTAATTTGTTCTTCATATTTTTTTGTTTCCTTTTTTAGGATCTGTTTATCTTTTTTTATTATGGGAATATTGTTTAAAATATTCATTATAAAATCTTTTTTTAATGAATATTTATTGAAATCGTGAAAGTTAAGTGAATGCATCATTTATATAACATAGGCGTTGTTTCTTTATTATGTTTATTAAAATAATTATCCTTGTAGTCCGATTTGAGTTTTTCAACATTATCTAAATGTTGTTCTTGAGTTTTAATGTATGTTAAAAACTTATTAATTTTTATTAATACTTCTTCCGGTATATTATTCATATTAATAAAAATACCATTTCTATTCTCTGAGTAACTAATATTATTTTCTTGAAAAATTCTAAAAATTTCAATATGATGCGAATTATCAATCTTCTCAATATTTTTTTTTAAATTATTCAAATCGGCTACACTCATTATTAGAAAAACTTTAATTATATTTAAGTATAAATAAAATTAAACTATTAAGTGTTCAAACCAATCTTGATTTTTCTTTTACTTTTTTCTTCTTTTTTAAATTTCTGTTTTAATGGTTCGGCTAAAACTGATATTGAATTATCATTTAATTGAAATCTAGAACCAATTACTTTAATATAAATTTCGTCATTTTCTTTCACATTTTTAAATATGTTATTACTATCATTGTAATAATGGTCTCTTGTTATGAATACAATAATAGGCCTTTCATCTAATTTATAATAATTGGCTTTAATACCCGCTTTTGTTATATTTTCAACAATAACTTTAATTTTTTGACCTTCACATGGGTTACAAATTAAACATTCAAAACTAACATCAAATACAATATTATTTGATTGTACTACTCCAGCAGAATAACTTAAAACCCTAACAGAATTTCTTTTTATGTAACCTTCTTTAGAACATTTTCCTTCTAAATTCATTATTAATTTATTACTGATATGTTCTTGTATATTACTACCTACTGTATTAAATCTTAATGAAACTTTTCTAGTCAAAATATTTAACATATAAATTCCAGTATTTTTTTTCTGTTGTTTTTTACTATTACTTGGAATTGAGGCCATTCTATAATACTATAATATTTTTATCTTTATTCTATTATCAATTTATTTTATTAAATTTTGCGTTAAATCGCCATTAATAATAGGTAAATATGGTACGTTATATAAAATACTTTCTATACTATCAAAAAACCATTTTTGATTTTCAAAATTTTTTTCTTGTAGAAATCTCATTAATAATTCAAATTCTATACATAATTCTGTTGGTGATATTTTTATTTCATGTGAAAGTGGTTCTTCACCAAAAATAGAAGTAACACTATTTTTTTTCACAACATATTTCTTCTTCTTATAGTAGTTTTTCGTAATTTTATTTATATATTTAATTAATTCTATTTTTGCTGGCCCTCTATCACATTGTTTACCCTTACTAGGTCTTTTTGCTGTTGATAATTTCATCTCCTTATATTTGAATACTATTTCTTCATTTCTAAATGAAAAAATGAAACCTACTATTAAATTACAGTCTTTAATAAGCTCTTTATATTTGTACTTTTTATCTAATAGTTTATTTGCGGTATTAACCGATTTAAATTTATCCCATTTACCATCTATTTTTTCTAATATATGAAAGTTATTTTTTTTTCCGAAATGGTCTGGTAAGATAATTAGCTCATCATTAAGTTTGTAATTATTGAAATATTCATTAATATACTGATATATATTATCTTTTATAGTAATGCTTTGAATGCTTTGAAATAAAGACACCTGTTGCTCATAATTTAATACATCTATTGAATGAAATATACAATATTTCACTAATAAATTTAAATCCATATTATTTCTATTTTTTAAGTTGTTAATAACTACAATGGCATTTTCAATCCAATTTTTATTATTAGTTAAGTCATAATTAATATTATCACTTATTAATTTTTGATAAATATCAATTATTTTATTAATTTCACTGTTATCTTCTATAATTTGTGTTTTATTTTTTTTTGGTATATTAAAAGATAATTTTTCTCTTTTATATGGAATTGGTTGAGTTCTTTGAAGAATAGTTATTTTTTTATCGTCTAATTCAACTGGTTGAAATAAATAATAGTCACCAGTATTGACCAATCTACCATTTCTACCTAACATATCTTTAATAAATTCATTTTTATCATTTATTAAAATATCTAAGGAATACATTATTTGTGATGAAGAATAATTTCTCACTGCCCTTATCCTTTTAAATAATTCAGTTTTTTTATAAAAATATTTTTCTTTAAATAAACTTCTAATTCTAACTAATATTCTATCCATATTCATTTTTAAAAAATTAGAATTATAAGTGTTATCGTTTATGTTAATTTTATATGAAGATTTTACATTACAGTTATATTCGCATTCCATCATATCACACATTACAGAATAATCTTTTTGTTTTAAGGAGTAATTCATTTTATCACCATTGGATAGTGTAATTTCAATTTTTTTTTGAGTATTATAATTTTGGCTTTTATTCAACAAGCAATCAACCGCATTTTCTTTTAAAATTCTAGTAACCCTACCAATATTTTTGGCACTATTTTCAGAATATCTATACATATATAAATCTGCGGTTTCTACATTATCAACATATGAAGCATACAAAAAAACTTGACAGTTTCTTTCTTCAAAGGGTAAATCACAATGACTTTGATTACGAATAGCTCTACCAACAGTTTGGCCAGTTCTATTTAGATTATACCATGGGTCAATGATGTGCATTTGTCTAATATTCTTAAAATCCAGACCTTCAGACCCAGCTTTGGAAATAATAACTACTTTTACCAAATCACCATTTTCATTCCCTTTTTGAGTAGAAGCTTTTAATTCTTCTTTATTTCGTTTAGAATAAAATTTATTACCCGTTATCATTGTATATTTCATTATACTTTTAGGAGGATTTTTAAGTAAATTATCACCATTATATCTTGTAATGCCAATTGATTCTAAAGCCAGAGCCATGGGAATACAACCACCTTCAATATATTGCGAATAAATCATTACAACGCCTTTTGATTTTTTTATAGATTTAATGATGTACTCAATTTTTTTACTATATTTTCCTATTTGAGTTTCATCAAAGATTTTACCATAATTTTTTAAAGTTGTTTCTTTATATTCAAAATTTCTTCTAGTTTTTTTATCAGATTTCATTATTGTATTTAAGCCAGTTATACCATATAATTGTTTATAATCTGAAAAATTATCACTATCTAAATTTTTGTTAGGATAAGCAATATTTAATAGCTGTATTGGAGGTCCCAATATAGTATAAGCAATTCCTTTTTTACCTTCTTTTAAAATTTTACCTCTTTTTGTATTTTTAAGATAGTCAATAAATTTATTATAAATATGTTTTTGTATATCCCCTAATTTGAGAATACATAAATCTAAATGTTCAATGGGTGTATCAATTTTTAAACCGTTTATTTGTGTAGATGGGTATATGAAATTATCATTTTTTGAAGAGTTGGTGTCATTAAAATCAAAAGGATAAATTCTATAAGGAAAACTGAAAGGGTCTTCTCCTTTTACATAACTAATATAACCAGTTGATTTTTGTATTAATAATTCTTTACCGCCTTCAACAAAATCACCATTTTTTTTAAAAATATCATTTTTTTTGATTTCAAATCTTTTATCATTCGCATTCATTAAATTTAATAGCCATATAATTTCATCATAATTATTATATAAAGGCGTTGCTGTAAGAAGTAATAATTTTGTATTTTCGGCATATCTAACAAGGTCAATAAAATTTTGGGATGTTCGTTTAAGGTCGTTTTCGGCAGTTCTTATATTATGAACTTCATCAATAACAATAAGTCTATCAGAAAATTCGTTTTTTATTGCATTAATTTTTTTTTCTTTGGAGGTTGCGTCATCATCTTTACTTATAGATACCTTTCTAATAATTCTATCAATATGATTAGCAAATTTGGTATAACCCATGAAAGTGTAAGATTGTTTTATTAATTTATTTATTTGTTTAACAACACTTTCTTTTGTTAAACCTTTCATGTTCATGGGATTAACTTCTTTTATAAATTTATTACCAATACAAGCTTTAATATTCCAATAACCATTAATTAATTCTAGTTTTCGTTCATCAAATAATTGTAATTTATAATTTTCCAAAACATTAATGTTAGCGACAATTATAATTTTTTTTTTTATACCAATTTGTTTCAAATAACTTCTCATTTCTTCACATACATTAATAGATGAGCACGTTTTACCAGTTCCTAAACCATGATAAATTAATAAACTATTATAAGGTGTTTGAAATGACATGAAATTTCTGACGAACATTTGTTGAGTAGAAAGTTCAAATTCTTTATTTTTACAAGTTTTATTGGAAATACTTTTTATATTTTTAAAATCTTTTTTGGTTTTTTCGGGAAATTGAGTTTCATCAAATTCTTTTTTATTTGTAATTTTAATATTAAAATTGGGGTCATCTAAATGTGGATATAAAAATTCATTTTCGTCATTTTTAAATTTTTTTTTATTAGAATTTTCGTTTTTTTTGTATATATTATTATTATCAAGAAATTTCATTTTTTTGGATGGCATAATAATAATATATTATTAGATTAAGTTATATGTGTTAATAACTTTACATATTTTATCAAACATGGCTAAACGTTCAAAATTATAGGGTCTAATTTTTTTTTTACAGTCTGAAACATCAAACCACCCAATATCACTAACTTCACTTTTTTGGTATTCAAGGGTGATATCATTTATATTTTTGATATAGGCCAAATAATATTTATGTTTGTAAGATTTGAAGTTTGAACCCATAAAAATTTCTTCAAGTGGTATTATGTTTTTAATAATAGTAAATTCTTTAGATGTTAGACCAGTTTCTTCTGTAAATTCACGGATGGCACAATTAATATCAGATTCAAGATAATTTCTCCTACCCTTAGGAAATCCCCATTCAGGTTCAACCCATTCATTTTCCGTTTGATGTATTAAATCTTCTAAATTATAACAATTATTATTTTGTAGAATTACGCCCTCTTTCATATTTTTAAATTTATTTTTTGATATTTTTTCTTCGGATAAATATTGATTTCCAATGAAACCACCCCATAATTCATTCCATAAATCAGAGAAATTCCTGGTAAGTAAATTATTCTTTTCTTTAATGGTCATTTCTTCTAATAAATTTTGGATGTATAATTTATTATATATGGGGTATTTTCCCCTTAAAAAATCAACATAACCTAGACTATCTTTTCTACATATTAATAGGAATTTTAATTTATTATCGTGGAAAGTAAAACAAATAATCCCTAAACTACTGATTGGTTTTTTACATGAATGAAATAAATGACCATTTCTTCCACAATTATTACAAAATTGAAAATTTTTACTCATTACGAGATGTTATATGTTAAAATCAAATTGTTTTTATATCATAATTGGTATATATAATGAGGATGAAATTGAACAATAACGTTTGGTTACCAAAATTAGAATTTATATTACAAACAGTTGCAGTTACATATCCAAAAAAACCAAATACAGTAACAAAAAAAAAATATTATGAATTTATTCAAAATTTACCTATATTTATACCAATATATCCATTTGGAAATAATTTTATAAAGTTATTAGATAAGTATCCAGTAACTCCATATTTAGATTCAAGAGAATCATTTATGAGATGGACGCATTATATATTTAATAAAATAGACAAGCAAATGGAGAAACCTGAAAAAACATTTTATGAAAGTTTAGAAAAATATTATGAAGAATACAAACCAAAAGAAATGAAAAAAGAAGAACAAAGAAAACTGAAAGAAAAATATTATTATTTTGTAGTAGGTTTAATTGTAATATTTAGTATTTATTATAATTATAAGAAATGAATTATCAACCCAAAAAACCATTTTTTAAGATGAATATAAAAGAATTGAAAGAATATGTAAATGAATGTGAAAGATTAGATAAAGTTGCGAAATCAAAAAAAAAATACAAAACAAGAAAGCGAAAAATGAAAAATGGCAAAACAAGAAAGAGGTACCGAAAAAAACGCACTAGAGCGGTATGGTTAAAATCTTAAGTTAATATATATGAAAATAGGTTTAATGATAGTGGGAATAACATTATTTTTTATAGCTGATACATACTACGATGGAAGATATTCACAAATGATAATGGGTTGGAGGAAGTATTATAAAATAGCAATGATAGGATTTGCTGGATTATCGTTATGGACATTTATAAGAAAGCATCCACAAGAATCTGGTAGCACATTTGGAATATTATCCGATTTAGTTAAACAAATGCCAATAGATACAGCTGCTGGGGATATATTAACACCTATATTTGATTTTAGAAATTTTTCTCGTCCGGTTCAATCACCCCAAATGAAAAGAATGGTGAATTCAGGATTAAATTCAAATAAAAGGTCAGTAAGTGAAACAAAAAAAAAAATATGTAGCTAGTCAGCAAGGATGGAAATGTGCCGGTTGTAGTTCTCAGTTAGATGCTACATTTGAAGTAGACCATAAATTGGATTTACAATTTGGAGGGTCAAATCACGTAACAAATTTATTTGCCGTATGTAGAAATTGTCATGGTAAAAAAGGATTGCTTCAAAAAATACAATAATTAATATATATATAAGATAAATGGGAATATTAGATGATATTGATGGCATTGTTAAATTTCTTATATATATACCAATAATATTAGTATCAATATATGTTTTGTATATTTTAGGTAAAGGTGCGAAACATAAAATAGATCACGGAGAGTTACCACCTTCATGGTATATTACCCGCGATCAATTACTTAAATCGGCGCTATTTGTTATATGGCCAATAATAGGGATATTTAAAGTGTTAAAATATTTAATTTATGATATATTAATTCTTTATGCCCCCAATCGTCAAAATAGAATAAGAAGTATATTGTTATTAATAACTGCGGTTGTAGTAACCATAAATTATTGGGTATATTTTGATACAGATAACACATTGAAATATAAATTTCTGATAGATTATAGTAGATGGATTACTGGAATACTATCAGTTGGATCAATAATATTGTTGATGGCGAGTTTTGTAAGTTTTATAGGTAGAGCAGAAGATTTTCCAGAAGCACCAGATTTTGATAAGCAGCAAAAATGGGAAGACCTGCCAAAAATTCAAAAAAAGTTTGTGAAGCATCAAACAAAAGAACATTTAAAAGTTACCATTATAGTTGGATTATGTGTTGCTATTATAGGATTAGTAGCATATTATGCTATGTATAAAGATACGGTAGCAATACTAACTAATTATTTTATGACAACGGCGGGAACTATTACATTAATGTTTGCGGGTTATTTTATATTAAAGAAATACAAATTTTTTCAAAGTAAATATGGAAGAATATTATTTAATATATTATTCATAGTACCGTGTGTTTTTTTTATGTTGGCTGAATATTTATACAAAGAATTGAAACATACACCCAAATCGGCATATTATGTATTAATGGCTGAAATAATTGGGGTGATATTGTTAATAATAATACCTTTAATAAAAAAAATAGTTTATACAAAATCTAAGGCCGATTCTAATTCAGGAGATATATTAAAACAAAAAGTAGAAACAACACAGGAAGAATTAGACGATTTAAACAGGAAAATTAGAAAGATGACAGATAAATATGAAGATTATTTAACTAAGTGGAATTGGGATGAATTATTACAAAATAGTTTAAATGCGCCAAATAAAAAACAAGAATTAATATCATTTTTAATAGAATTGGGATTAGATAATCCTGAGAATTGTAAAGATGAAAATAAAGATGAGAAAAAATCGGTTAAGGCTAGTAAAATAAAAGATTGTCAAGATGAAAGAAAAAAATTACTTACAGATATGGTCCAATATATACAAACACAGGCTCCAAAAATTAATAGAATAAAAGTATCAATAATAGAAGTAGAAAAAAAGTTAGAACTAGAAACAAAAGACTATAATGAAAATAAGTCAGCATTTTTAACAAGTAAAATATTAGTAGGCGAACCAATATATTTAAATAAAGCAAAAACAGTAGGTACATTTGAAAATTTACCAAGAGGAACAACGACAGATGGAATTCATAATTTTAATTATTCCTTATCATGTTGGGTGTTTATACATTCAAATCCAACAAATTTTAAATATATGGATGGTAAATATTGTACAATATTGAATTATAGCGGAAAGCCAGAGATAAGTTATAATGTTAAGGATAATACTTTGAGAGTGACAATGGTGAATGGGAAAAAATCAGAAAAGAAAAAAATAATTTTTGAAGATAAATATTTTCCGATGCAGAAATGGAATAATATAGTTTTAAATTATCAACAGGGAACCTTAGATATATTCATAAATAGTAAATTAAAAAATACATATACGGGGGTGGTTCCGTATATGGAAGTGGATAGTGTAGTAGCGGGACAAGATAAAGGTGTGAGTGGAGGGATATGTAATATATTATACTCACCGTCATATATGTCAAAATTTAGAATAGAGACAAATTATACACTATTAAAAAATAAAAGTCCGCCAGTTGTTTAGATTTATTTCTATATTTATAATATAAATATGGATATAAAACAAGTAGGTTTAATTGTAGCTGTTATTCTAATATTATATTTAGTATATACTTATTTCTTTTCTGATCCAACTGTAGCAGATTTAGTAGGAATGCACAACGCAAAATTAGTAAAAGATATTGAGCCGGAGAGGTTGCCCGGGGCAAAGGGGTCTAATGATTTTTGCTTTTCAGTTTGGATTTATATAAACACATGGAATTATCGTTATGGACAAGTTAAGAATATAGTCCGAAGAACAAATGCCGCGGGAGATCATTGTCCGTTAATAACTTTAGGCACTGGAACTAATAATTTAACAATAAGTATGGCAACCTACCCAAATAGTGGGGAAGTGTCTACATCTCAAATTCATAATTGCACTGTAAAAAATATTCCTTTACAAAAATGGACAAATATTTTGATGTGTACAATGGGAAGGTCTTTAGATGTATATATTGATGGTAAATTGGTAAAAACATGTTTATTACCGGGTGTAGCAAAGATGGACCCTAAAGCACCACTTCAATTGTGCCCTGATGGTGGGTTTTCTGGATTTACATCAAGATTAAGATATTATTCTAGGGCCGTTAATCCTAGAGAAGCATATGAAATTTATAAAGAAGGTTACAATTCTAGTTGGTTTGGAGACGCCCTGAATAGATATAAATTAAGTGTTGCATTTTCAAAAGATAATAACATAATTAACCAATTTGATTTGTAAAATTCTTTAATTATATATATATATAAGTATGTCATATTCAGGGTTTTCTTCTAATTATAAAAATCCAGTCGTTGAGGCAGCCGGGGCTTTAGGGGGCAGTTCAAGATATGTGAGTTCTCAGGCTGCAGCATTTAGGAATAACAAGTTTGTAGCCGGCGCTACAGATTTTTTATGGTCAAACTCACTTATTGCAAAAATATGTTTTCTTATTCTTGTTGTATTAATATTTATATTATTGATGAGAGTAGGGGCTAGAATTTTAAGTTGGATGTCACAACCAGAAAAAAATCCAATTTTATTAAATGGTTTAAAGAATGGAAAGAAATTTTTAAGAGTAATACAAGACCCCAGAATAAAAAGTTCTAAACCAATTTTAAGATCCAAAAATGAGGCGGAGGGCGTTGAGTTTACTTGGGCAGTATGGTTATTTGTAGATGATATGGTATATAGACAGGGGCAAAAGAAACATATATTCCATAAAGGTTCCGCTGAAATGGATAGAAAGACTTGGAATGATAAAGATATTAATGGTTTAGCATTTCCAAATAATGGACCCGGATTATATTTACACGAAACAGACAATAAATTGATAGTTGTAATGAATACATTTGATAAGATAATTGAAGAAGTTGCTGTTCCAAATATTCCAATGAATAAATGGATTAGTGTAATTATGAGACAAACTGGTAGAAATTTAGATGTATTTATAAATGGAACAATATCTGTTAGACATGTAATGTCGTCCCCCCCAAAACAAAATTATGGTGATGTTTTTATTAATATGAATAATGGATTTTCCGGTTTAATATCAAGTTTGCGATATTTTTCTTATGCGTTATCCGCTTCTGAAGTGAGACAATTGAATAACGAAGGTCCTAATATGACAGCGGATGAATCTATGAATATATTCCCACCATACTTCTCATTGAGGTGGTTCTTTAAAGACTTTGACGATAAAGATCCTATGAAATAATTAATTAAATTATAATAATTAAAATTTAATTAATATTTTTACATTCGCGAAGAGTATCAAATACTTTTTTTGACTTACAATTATCCCCTTCAGTAATCTCAATACATTTTCTTTTACCATCATATGTTCCCACATAACAATATCCCTGTTTCCTTGCTTTTTGGATTTTATCATTGGTTTTATTACCCTTTGGCTTCTTCTTCTCTTTTTTAGGTTTTTCTAAAACCTCATCTGTATCTTTGTCTAAAAATAAATTACTAACTACTTGTAATGACTTTGTTAGCATTTTAATACCAAATACAGCCGTTTTACTTGATGCACTAACCGTCTTACCAACTCCAGATTTGAAATATTTACTAATAATATCAGTTCCTTCATAAGCATATAAAAATAAATTAAACCCTAAAGCTGCTATAACTATTATTATAAAAAACCATTGTACCATTTTTCCTATTCCCATGCCTTCTGAATTATTTGATGTAGGTATTTCTGGATTACCAGTTACTGGTGTTATTGTTCTTTCCATTGGGGGCAAATCATTCATTATATAATAATTGGTTATATAATTTATTTAAATTTTAAATAAATTGATATGAAAATTTTAAATATATAAAATGTAAAAATACTTCAAAATGACAACAATTAAAAACAATTTACCAGAAATTTTAATATATAATATATTAACTTATAGATTAAAATCATTTAATGACATAATAGATGTAGCATCATTAAATAAAACTTTTAATAATCTAATTAAAGAAAAAAAAACAGAAATGTTATTTTATAAATATGTTTACGATTTTATATCAAAATATAATAGATTTGAATGTTACCACGGGAATTATAAATCCGCATCATTTAAACATTGGTTTAATAATACTCATACAAAACATATTACATCGGGATTTGCCGTTGTAAATGACACGGATTTATGTAAAATTAAAAACATTTTGAAAAAATACAAATTTAAAAAATTTGGAAAAAAAAAAAAGATGAGATTTTATGAAATTTTGCCAGGAACTTGGCCTAGCGTTACTTGTACTTTAACCCAACACCAATCTGCTATTAGGTTTGTAATATTTTAAATTTATTAAATTAGATATTATAAGTTAATAAATTTTTTGATTTACTTAACGCTTGCGACTTCTTCGTCTGCGTTTGGTTCTTTTTCTGCGTCTGCGTCTGCGGGAACTACTGCGACGACGGCGTTTACTGCCACCAGTTCTTTTAGTTCTGCGTCTTCGGGTTCTTCTAGATCTAGTTCTTCTTTTGGCCATTATATACTAAATAAAGAAAAAAAAGAATTTAAATTGCTAAAGTATGTAACGCATGAATAAATAAATTATTATGTGTAATTTATTTATCTAAGCCGACGAATTTTGCTGTGCGGGTTGTTGAACAGTATTACACCTACACCCAGCTTTAATTCTTGGGATTAAAATGAATGAATGTAAACTTTTTCCAATCTTGTCTGGTGCACCGTATTTTTTCATACCTCCTCCTTGATTTACACGCATAGCTTGACGTTTACGAACTGTATTTGGCATACTATATACTATCTAAACATTATTTATTTCGCGGAACTATACCGGTCATGGAATTTAATTTGTCTAATCTATCAATTGTTTTTTCTAAATTTCCTTTAGTAATACTATTATTAAATAGATAATCGGTACTAGGTTTTTGTTCATTCTTCTTTATTTGTCTATATATTATATTTACTTTTTTGCTAATACTATTAGCGGTAGATTTATCATCATCATTAATAATTTGAATATTTGCTAAATTTTCTGTTAATAAAGAAATGCTGAAATATAATATATATTTTCTTCTTTTTTTTGACCCTGGTTTGTATTTGTAGCAAAATAAGTTTTGAAGACTTAATAATATTTTATAAATCATATCATTTCTATTCGTTTTGCATTCATAAAATAAACAATCCCATAACATCCATATTGTATCTTTTTGTATTTTATAATCAACGGGGAAGTTTCTTCTTGCACATATGTAAGAGTTGGAACCATTTTTTTTACATAAATCTTCATAGCCAATTATCCATTCTAACCAAAAAAAAGCCGCATTATAATCTTTATTTGCTAAATTTATACTATAAATAAATTCATTGATTGCAATAAATAATTCTTTAGGATCTTCTTTTTTAAAAATTGGTTCTGCATATTTAATTGAATCGGCCTTCAATCTATAAGATATTGTTGTAATATTGTAATACTCTTCTTTAATTTTGATAGGATTATATTTATTTTTTTTTTTTTGATAAACATAATACAGCAATTACTTCGGACATAGTTTCTCTAACTTTAATATTATTTCTTAATTTGAATTCATTATTTTCATAACCACCAGATATTATATTATCAATTAATAGATATCTTAAATCAATATATATAGGTAATTTTGGGTTACCTAAATGAATGTTTTTGCTAACAAATAAAAATATGAATTCCCATAAGTCGTATATATGCCCGGCACATATAAATTCAGCTGACCAATAACAAGCGGGTTCTATATTACCAGCCTGAAGATTATTTAGTAATTCTTTTTTAGCAGCATTTTTTTTAAATCCAGAAAAAGTAATTCCTTTAAAGTCGGCTTGTAATCTTTTATCATTGATTTCATTTTGGTTCATAATATATAAGATTTAACATAAAAAAAATACCATTAATACATATAGAAGTATGAAATTCTTAAAAAAAATAAAAAAAATATTTGGAACAACAGTTCATTTTTCAGAACTTAGCTTATGGTGTAAAATTTTAATATATATTAGTCTTATTTTATTTATCTTGATAGTTGCAAATAAACATAAGCCAAAAGTAGAAGGTTTTTCCCAGTCAGCAAAATTTGTCACAAAGAATAACAATAATCTTTATGATGATTTTTATTGTTCTATTTATGATGATTTAGTTTTTGATACAACAAAAAATAAATTTGAATTGGATGAATTAAAATATATTTCAAAATTATCTAAAGAAAGTAGTGTTCTAGATGTAGGGAGTGGTAGGGGGCACCACGTTAAATATTTTAAAGATATGGGTGCGGAATCAATTGGTATAGACAAATCCAAAGCTATGATAAATTTATCCAAAAAGAAATATCCAATGTGTAAATACAAACACGGTGATGTTTTAGATAGTATGCATTTTAAACAAAATAAGTTTTCGCATATAGTATCATTGTATTTTACTACTTACTATATTGAAGATAAAATGAAATTTTTTAAAAACGCATTTAAATGGCTGAAACCTGGTGGACATTTAGTTCTTCATTTAGTTAATAGAAATAAATTTGACCCAATTATTAATACATCTAATCCCGTCCACATGGTATCTGTTCAAAAATACGCACCCAAAAGAATTACGAATTCTATTGTTAAATTTAAAGATTTTACTTATAAAGCAAATTTTGAATTTAAAAATAATAGAGGCACATTTTCAGAGACATTCAAAGATGATGGAACAAACAATGTTCGTAAAAATGAACATGTTTTACATATGGAAACACAAAAAGAAATATTAGCTAAGGCTAAAAAAGCCGGATTTATATTTCATGGAAAATCTGATATGGTAAATTGTATGTATGAATATCAATATTTATATTATTTAATCAAACCAGAATAATTATTCATTATAATCTTTTTTCATATCATAATAATTATTATATAGTATATTGTCTCTTAAATAATATTCTATAAATCTTCTATATGGGTTTTGAGAACCTTGAAAATTTTGTGGAACACATCTTATAAATTTATAATATTCTGTATCTAATCCAATCAATCTTTTATTTTCACTATTGGTGAATATATAAATCTTAAAATTACATTTTGGATATTTAGATTTAATTATATCTTTTAACTCCATAATATTAATTAACTGTTGATAATCATTATTACTATTTTCATATCGTATAAATAATATTTTTTTACCTGAATTCATAGCATCTAGTAGTCTATCAATTCTTCTAGAGTATTTTTCCTTATTTTTTAAATAAATATTATCATTGTTCATTAATTCTTTATAACTACCGTCATGTACATATATAATTTTAGCTTTTTCATTCTCTAAGTGAGAATTAATTGAAGTTTCATATGCTGGTTTGCCCGCATACCATCTTGCCCTTTTAAAATTTTCTTTTAAAAAAAAAGTTTTAAATTCATTAGTAAAACATTCTGCGATTTTTTCCATGGATGTATAATTCCAATCAAATGGATAAGAAGCTAGTCTGAGTTTCCCATCTCTTATTGAATTTGTAGGAGTGCAATTATACCCCAAAGGAATAACATATTGAAAATATTCTTTCATTTACATTAACCATATAAAAAATTATTTAGTAAGTTAAGAAACAAATATAAAAAACTTAATAAATAATATGATTATTTACATATTATTAATATTAATAGTAATATTATTATTACTATACTTATTTTATAAATATAAATATCAGTTTTGGTCTAGACAACCTGTATTTCATTATCATAACTTATGGTATTGGATGTTTCCTCCAGGAATAATACAACAAAACAAACCGAAACTTGATAAGTATTATGATATAAAAATAAAATTTCATGAAATAGCAACATTACCTACTGAAAAAAAGACACTATTAGCATCCTTTATCAAATCTAATTATTTATTAAATAAAAATGAGAAATATGTTCCAACATCAAACGCAATATTGGATTATTTTAAATTTCATAATGATAAAAGTTATGTATCACTTAACTATCATAATAAAGGATTAAAGGCTATAATGACAACTAGACCATTAGATTGTATAATAGATAAAACAAAAATTAAATTGTATTATGTAGATTATTTATGTGTTCATAAACAACATAGAAAACAAGGAGTAGCTCCAAAAACTATATATACACATTATGTAAATCATAGAAGTAAGCATAACAATATAGTATTTTTATTTAAACGAGAAGGTGAAGTTACACTAATAGTTCCATTAACAATATTTAAATCATATATTTATGATATATCTAGATGGGATAAGAAAGTTGAGTTTGACCAACCTCAAATAGAACCACTTATTTTATCAAAACAAACATATCATTTTTTTGTTGATTTATTTGAAGATATTAAAGGTTCATTTGATTGTTATATAGTTCCGAATTTTACAAATCTATTGGAGTTATGCAACCGACAACATTTATTTATAACTGGGTTAATGATAAATAAGAAGATAGAGGCATTGTATGTCTTTAGAGATACATATACAAATTATGATGGAGAGAATAGTATGGAATTTAATAATTCCTATAATAATACAAGTGATGAGATTTTTACTGTTGGATTTTTCAAATGTATAAATATGATCAACAAAATTAAACCTTTTAATAAATTAATCATAGAAAATTTGTCTAATAATGACATTATTATTAATGTTTTACACAGAAAATATAGTCCTATATTTACAACTATATCATCATATTATTTTTACAATTTTGCTTACATACCGAAGTTTAGCAATGACACATTTATTTTAAATTAGCGAGTATATTTACCGGCTCTTGCAAATGAATCAACCACAAAAATCACAAAAACGCCTAAAAACATGTATAATACCAATTCTTCTGTGACATTTTGTGTTTTTTCATCTTTATTTTCTTCCATTAAATGTATTAAGTAATTAAGCTTTTCTAATAATGGTTCTTTGTTCCCATAAGCGTGAGCATCGTTAGCTGCTTTTGTATAATATGGTATATATGAGTCCATATATTCTCTTTGTGGTGCATAATTATCTAAATTTTCAAATGCTTTAATATTTAGGGATTGGTCATCGTTGTTTTTAACATTTTGTACAGGTGGAGGTTGCTTTGTTAATTCGGGATTTCCCGGAGGATTAAAATCTGCTAAACCATCAGATGATTCTTCTTTTCCATCATCTTCCATAGCCTTTAGGAAACTTGTGACTTTTGGTGCTTGCTCTTCTAGTCTATTCTTCCTAACGGTTTTATTTTTTCTTTTATTTGGTTTATTGGAATTGTCCGGTACGTTATTAAATTCAGAGTATCCTAATTTACTTGCCATAATTAAAATAAATATAGATTTTTATTTATTTTTATCAAACCTGAATAATTTTATTAATTTATTATATAAGATATGAAAAAATATGTTCAAATGGGATTGATATCATTGCTAATTGTGTTATTATATAAAGTTCCAGAATTTTTAATGGATTTTATTGATAACACAATAGGCAAATTAATATTATTATGTACGTGTGCTATAATATACGATAAATATGGTTATCAGACAGCATTAATAGCCGCTTTAATTGTTATTGTTCTTTTATATCAGTTACAAGAAGGTTTCATAAATCTACCAAAAATTCATGCATCTTTCAGCATTGGTGAAGGGATGTCCAATAATGAAAAATTTAGAAAAAATAAAAAAAGAGAAGCATTTTCTAATTATACATTAAGTCCATCTGGTATCAGTGCTTCAAATATGACAGACCAAGATAGAAATTTTAAAATGAAAGGCGAAAGAGCTAAATTTTCTTCTTCTAAACAATCAAATGGCTTTACAAATTAATATTATGATTAATATATAGATGACAAAAATTAAAACACAAGAATCATTTCTAGGTAGTATTGGTTCGGCTTTTGCTGGTTTAAATAATAGTAAATATTTTTCTGCATTAGTTATGATTTTATTAAATATTGGTTCTAAATATATTAAAATAGATTTAACAAAATCACAAGAAAGATTTTTGAAACATAATGTAGCTAGACAAGTCTTAATCTTTTCTATCATTTGGATGGGAACTAAAGATGTTGTTATTGCACTTACAATGACCGCAGTATTTCATGTTTTAGCAAATCATTTATTAAATGAAGAAAGTCAATATTGTATAATACCTAACTCTTGGAGACAATTTGAAGAAGTATTAGATTTAGATGGCGATGGTATCGTAAGTGAAGAAGAAATACAAAAAGCAAAAGACATTCTTGAAAAAGCAAAAAAGAAAAATCAAAAAAGAGAAATGTTAAGAAATATGAAAAATCCCAATATTGAAAATTTAAAAAATATGAATAATTTTAAACTATCACTTTAATTTCTCATTATTTTATATTAATGGAAATTAAAAAACCAAATCCTTATAGAGAAAGCAAAATAAAACCAAAATTTTGTGGAAGAAGAAAAGAACTAAACGCAGATGGTATGTATGAAAAATTTCCACAAAGTTTATATAAAATTAGATGGAAATATGTAACTAATAAATCTGGATCTAAAGAATTTCATTTTACAGGACAAGAAATTGACTTCGGCCAAAAAAAATTTGCTAAACAAAAAGACATATATCCAGGAGATATAGTTGTTTTAAATAAAAAAGGACATCCCAATGATGGTATTAAAGCAAAAGTTAAAAAAGTAACTAAAGCTATTACAGGCTTAGCAGCTAAAAAAAAAGGTATTGAAGAAAATAAAAATTTATCAAAATACTATGATTTAAAATTTATTCATCCTCCTGTTATTAATTTAAAACGAGTAAAACACGCAAAAGATGTTGATGGAAAATACTTAAAAAAAATGAATGTTAAAAAAACTTACAAATGTATTCCAAACCATTACGAACTAGAAGATAAATTAAAAGATGAACTTTCTAGATTTACTAATTTACATTTTACAAAAGGAACTCCTTTTAAACCTCAACAAATATTAGCTATAGACAGTCAAACTAGAAGTAAAAAAACTCTAGTATTAGATAATTATATAGAACCACAAAAAAAAGATAAATTCCAAATCTTAAGAACCAATTATATTAGTCATAGCGTACCTAAATGGAATAAGAAAAAAACACATAAAAATGTTGATGTTTTAATTAGAATAGATTTAACAACTGTTCCCGGAAATATTTTATTAAATATCACTAGTCATTTAAATTGTCGCGGTAGAAAAAAACAACTAAAGAAAGATGTCAAAGACGTATATAAGGACATTTTAGGTGGGATTGAAAGTTTGATTGCTCCAGAACCAAAATGGAAAATAAAAAATGATGATGACGACCCTTTTAAACGACCAGGTTGGTGCAACCTGTCCCACAAAGAAAGTTGCGTCAACCCTTTTCATACTCCCAAAAATGACAAACGAGATAAAGATGGTGTTAAAAGTGTTACTGAGAATTTTAAAGAAAAATGGGATGGACGAGGAGACGACATTCCTGAGAAAAGGGATGATGACGATGAAGGAACGGAACTTGAAAGAAAAGATAGCAGAGGTGACGACCCTCTTCCTTCAAGACAAAAAGGTGGTGGTCTCACTAAAGAAGAAATACAAAAATGGTTTGAATATTTTGATAATGAAATAAACGAAAACGACGATAGTGTAATGAATTTTTCATTATCTCTCTTATCAAAAGAAGAAAATGAAACTTTACTTAAGTTTTTTTAAATATTTATTTGTCGCATACTCAATAACAGCTAATTGTTGAAATTGTGTATATTTTGGATTATCCCTTTCATATTTTCTCACAGCATAATTTTCTATAGCCATTTTACCAAACATAGTAACATTTAAAAATATTATTAGCAATAACGCTATAGAGCTTATATGTTCCGCGTAACCATGTAAAAACCTCATTGAATAGAATATTAAATAACAACAAATAATTCCCCCGGGTATTCTAATAAATGTGTTTTGTTTTGAACTAAAATTCTTTTGAGTTATATAATTCATCTTATCATTTTTAACTAATGTTAAACATAAATAATCTAAACCACCGGGAATTCCTGTTAAAAAAAAATAAAACATTGAATTTGGTCGTTTATCATATATAATATTTATGGGTATAGCAAACAAAACACTCCCTACATGATGATATATATCAATCTCGGTTAGTTTAAAAAATAATGTGTGATAAATATGTAAAGATAATGATAAAGCACCTCCTTCATAATTTGTAACGCTATATTGAGTATTACAAGGATTTTGAATTATAGATAATGTATCTCCTATCGTATAACCACTTATAATCATATTTATAAAAAAATGTAATTGAAACCACCTAGCTTTATTATTGTATATCTTACATAAAATACAATCAGATGTATATATAAAAACTAATGAACATGTGTTATAAATTAGAAATTTATAAAACATTTTAATAAATAACATTAATACTATTATTAATGCCAAATTTTTAATTTATTTTTTTTTTAATCCTTTTTCTATATTTTTATAAGCTATACTATAAGCACCATCCCTATATGAATGAAATCCATCTGAACTTCTCACATAACTATGAACCATTTTAAATATTTTTTCTAATTTATTAGATGCCGCATCTAAAACTTTTTCACGAGACCATTGCTCGCCTTTAGTATTTTGCATCCATTCATAATACGACACTAAAACACCACCAGAATTGGCCAAGATATCAGGTATAATATCTATATATCTATCTAATAAAGGGCTTTCAGCATCGCTTGTTACTGGTCCATTCGCACCTTCAATTATACATTTACAATCTAATAACCCAACATTATCTAGCGTTATTTGACATTCTAAAGCAGCAGGTATAACAAAAGTGCATTTTATAGACCAAAATTCTTTATCATCAATTTGTTTTAATAAAGGAAATCCTTTTAATGATTTATTTTTATTATTATATTCAACCAATTCATCAATTTCGGATATAGTTTGAGATTTTGTGTGTTTATAAAAGCCGGTATGGTCTGCCACTGCTAATAATTGTGCGTTTTGTTTTTTTAAAAATATTGCTGCATTTGAACCTACATTTCCAAAACCTTGTAAAATATAACTAGTATTTTCTGGTTTAATATCATGTACTTTACAATAATTTTTATACATTTCGCTAACGCCAAATCCTGTTGCCTCTGCTCTTCCTAAACTGCCTCCATTATTTATAGATTTACCTGTAAAGGTAGCTATATTTAAAGGATTATGATTAGACATTCTTAAATTTATGGATGTCATCCAATCCATTATTTCACTATTTGTATTCATATCTGGCGCTGGTATATCTCTAAATGGACCTATAAATGGAAATAACGCTTCGCTATATTTTTCACTAATTAATTTCAAATCATTTTTTGAATAATCGTTTTTGTTAAATTTTAAGCCGCCTTTACCGCCACCTAAAGGTATATTTAAAAGAGCGCATTTAAAAGTCATCCATGTAGCTAAAGCTTTACATTCATCTAAATTAACGTGTGGTGAATATCTTAGACCACCTTTGTAAGGGCCTAAAATGTTATTATGTTGAACTCTATAACCAGTAAACATTTGTTGTTCTCCATTTTCTAATGTAACCGGGAAATTAACAGTTATTTCATTATTTGGATATTTCAACATATCAACTATATTTTTTGAAACGGTTGTATACTTAGCTGTGCGTTTTATTTGAATTTCAACTTGTTTGAATAAGCTATTCTTTATCATTGCTAATATGTAAATAGAAATGAAAAATAAAAATACATATTTATTACTTGTTTTCTAATAATTTTTCAAGATGTGTTACTTTATCTTCTAATAATTGTAACTTATTTATTTCTATTTCATCTGCTGATTGTATTTCATAATACCAATCATATACATATTTGCTACCCCTATATGTCATTCCGCCGAAATGCCAAGCTAAATCAACTGCTTCATATAATAAAAATCCTAATACCATTCTTATTATATAATAATAAATAATTTTAAATATTTAATGTAATTGAATTACCCTCCGATTTATTTCTTCTTTTACTTCTTTTTGGTTTCTTAAAATCTGTTTCATTTAGTTCTTGAATTTCGGAAATACTTACAGTAGATTTTTTATCTTCTTCTTTCAAATTTATAGTTTTTGTTTTAAGTCCCGATAAAATATCACTTAAATCGGCTGGTCCTTTCATTTCTACTCTTTTAGTTTTTGATGGTGAAGGGGGTCTATTTGGCGAAGCAAAACTGTTTTCCATATTTTCAGCGTCTTCAAAACTAGCTCCTCTTCCGGCAGCAAAATCTGGTCTAGGTCCCCCACGATAGTTCATTTTTGGAGGTTCTCTTCTATAATTATCATGAGGTCCTTGCGGAGAACCTCTAGGTGGTTCTGGTGGCATCATATTTCTCATAAATCCACCTAAACCCGGATTTTGTCCTTCCATACTATGAACCGCTGCTTGTGTGAATTGTTGCATCAACTCGGGATTTTGTCTCATGATATCGTCCATTCCAGGCATAGCACTTTTAAACATAGTATTAGTCATATGTAACATAACAGCACTTCCTCCTAACATAAATAATAATTTGAGTTCAGGTGCGATTTTAGCTTTGCCAGCATATTTTTGGTGTAATTCTCCAAATACATCGTCATATTCATCAATATTTTCATTAACAGATTCAGCCCAACCATCTAACTTTATATCAAATGGATCAAATTTTTGATTTAAAAATTCTAATCCCGAAACACACGCCATTAACATTTTACCCTGAAATTTTACACTACTTTTTTTTTCAATATCGTTTTTAATTAATTCATATTCTCCTTTCATTTCTTCCAATGAAGAATCCATTGAATACTTTTTACTCAGTTTAAAACCTTTTTCTTCTAATGCTTCCAATTGTCTCAATAGTTTGAATTTTACTCTTAGCATTTCTTTATGTGTTAAGGGTTTTTCACTTGATGCGTTAACTTCTGGATTAACTGGTATCTCATTAAATTGTTTAAATCCATCATTACTTTCCATTTTAGCATTTGCTTCTGATGCATTTGGTAATATTGGGTCTTCATTTAATTTTTTATCAAAAATATGATTTGTATCGCCCATTATTGTAGGGTCGGGTGCTAATTTAATATTAGATGATTGTTCTACTTTTGGAGCCGAAATACCGGCTATAGAAAATAATGATTTTCTTGCATCTTTCATTGAACTTTTACCCGAATTAATATCCATTGAATTTAATTGTGTTAAATCACCTAAAGCTATATCTGTTTTTGGAGAATTTGCTTTTTTCATAGCAGATGGGTTCATCAACAAATCTGCACCCGGTCCAAAATTTACTCTGGGTTTTCCACCTGCAATATTTAAACCCGACGTAGCCGCATCAATAACATTTAATTTAGGTTCTGTTACTTCATCAAATTGAATTTTTAAATCACTCATATGATTAATATTACCAATTTTAATTTTAAGTTAAGACGCATTAATATTAATTATTTTAATATTAATTAAACTTTTAATCTATTTTTTATAAACCACCTTGCTTGTAGATAGCAATCTGCTAGGTCATCTTTTTTTTTGTGACCATTAAAGGTTTGTATCCATTTATTTAAATTATTATCATTTAATAAAATTTTATTTGTAAATTCTATTCCATATTTCTTTCTTTCTTTATAACTTGTATCTTTATTTCCTATAAATTCTTTCAATTTATTACTTGAACTAACACATTCTATATTTGTTATACCATTGTCAATAAAATATTGTATCAGCATTGCTTGAATACTTTTCATTCTCAATGCTAAAGGTCCTATTTGGTTTTCTATTAATACATAATCTATTTCCATGTTTAAAAATGTTTTATCAAAAATATTTTTGATACTTTTACCATAGTCTATCAAAGTAAAATCTTGAGTTTTTGATATTTCCACAAAATTTAAATAATTATTTGATAAATCCAATATAATATTATTTATTAATGCGTCTTTCTTATCTTTCATATTGAATGATAAATCATATTTTTGTGCTATTGATTTTATATCTTTTATTTTTCTTTTTTTTAATCTTTTAATTTTTAAATCATTTGTTGGTATTTTGTATTTTTGTTTTTTTCCGTGAAGCTTGCAATAATATTTATTTTCTTTAAAAAATTTAGCATTTTTATTGCATACTGATTTATTATTCTTCATTTCTTTACATTTATATTCCGGAGTTTCACATAAATCTAAAACTTCCCAAAATGAAATCTTATGTGCATCTGGGAGAGAAGTCTCAATGATACATACTGCTAAATTCCTCATACCAACATCTATTGATAATAGTTTCATATATAAATATTATAAAGTATTTTTAAATAATATTTATTTATTACAACTCTGTTTCTTTAACAATTCTTCTTGTGTCATTATAGGTGCAACCAATCTATTTTGTAATTCTTTTCTAGATAAATATAAATTTTTTAAATCAGAACCATTATTAGCATATTCTGGTTTATTACCTAAAACAGCATTACTTGTGCACATAACAGATAATTTTTGATTAAAACCAATTATTTCGGGTGCGTTTTTTATCAAATATTGTCTATAATCGTAATTAGTAACTAAATTAGCACTGTGTTTTAAATGATTATTTACTTCACAATTAGATTTCCAATTTGTTAAAAACCTACTGTCACTCATCATAGCAGGTTTATCATAATGATTATTATTTGTTGCGGAATAGCAAGTAGCCCAACTCATGATATATATATAATCATACAAAAATTTATTCTAGGTAAATAACTCATTATTGATGTGCTACTGGGTTCTGTGACAATAATTCCACTAGATCTTTTTTTTTTAAATGAGAATATCCCGTCAATTGTCTTTCTGCTGCTAGACTTTTCAATTCAGGAACTTTCATTTGTTCGTAACTAACGTGTTGTTCTAATTTTATTTCTGTTTTTTCTTCTTCTTCTAAATCATCTAAGTCTACTTCATCTAAACTATTCTCATCCTCACCTTCGGCGGATTTATCACTCAATTCTTCTTTCACTTCTTCTTTTACATCATGCTTTAATTCAATTTCCTCTATTTGACCATTTAAAACTTCTGCTATTTGTGGTCCAGGTACTTCCTGTATTAATAATTTTTCTCCTTCGTCGTCACTGTCACTTTCACTTTCACTTTCACTTTCACTTTCACTTTCTTCATCTTCAGACACCTCAATCCTTTGTTGTGTTAAATTCATTTGCTCTTGTTGAGCAATATCGTTTTCTTCTGGAGTGGCCCCCATTTTTTCATTAAATTGTATTCTTTCATTCATTGAATCTCTGGCTTCTTTTTGAATTAATTGAAATAATGCTTCCATTTTTTCTTCTACATGTCCAACTCTATGTCTAAAATACAAAAAAAGTAAAACAGAAGTTAATCCAGTTACACCTAAACAAATGGCTAAATTCCTAGTTATCATTATTAATTTAAAATAAAATAATTCTTTATTTTTAACGAACATTTTCCATTATATTTTCTGATCTTTTTATTATTTCTTCTGGATAATTCAATTGTTTTAACACAGATAACCCACCCTTTATCTTAGATATACCCTTAATCATTTTATAAAAATATTGAGATACATTGTTTTTAACATCAGTTTTCATATTTTGATTTATTATTTTTTTGTTATTTTCCATTAATTCGCATAACTGAATGTAATGTGTCGTTAATATAAATTTAACATTGTATTTATTAATATATTCTAAATAACTAACAGCACTTGATATTGCTTCATATGGATTTGTTCCTGAAAATAATTCATCAAATATACAAAAATGCCTTAAATTTGAATTAGAACCAATTTTTTCCAATATATCAAGACATCTCCTTACTTCGGCCTGAAATAAACTATCGCGATCATTTGTATCTGGTATATTTATATAGCAATGTATAAATTGAAATGGGTTCAAGTTTCCTTTATCATAATAACCATAACCTATTTGTTGACTTAATAATAAATTAATTACTGTTGATTTTAGAATTGTTGTTTTACCTGCTGCATTTGGTCCTGTAATTATTTTACTTTTTTTCATATTTATATTATTTTTAACTGGATTTTCTATCAAAGGGTGATATTGGTTTTTTAATTTAAATACATCTTTTTTACTAAATTTTACAGCATTTATTTTTTTATTTATAATATTATCATGAACACCACATATGCAATCTAAATATCCATTAAATCCATAAGAATAATAAAATATTTCTTCCACTTCTAATGTTGAGTGCATTGTATAAAAATATTTCATAATTCCTCCTAATTTAATTATTCCTCTTAATGTCATTGGATTTTCTGGAATAAACTCTATATTTTCTCTAAAATGTTTGAGCCTATCTTTATATTCAATCAATTCTGTGTTAAAATTTTGATATGATTTCATTTTTCCAGTTATTTTCAAAAATTTGTTAATATTATTATCTGTATGATCTAAATAGTTTTTTATTGTTATAAATTGATTTGTAATATAATATGTATTATTGTAAAACTTAATACAAGAACATATATTCTGATATATGTTAAAAAAATACATACCAATAATAAAAAGATAATATGTTTTTTGATTAAGTGATACATCTGGGGTATTAAATTGTTTCATTAATTTACCTATTGGTATTTTTTCTAAAGCAGCATACAATAATATTTTATATTCAGAAAAGGATACACTTTTTCCTACAATAAATAATAAAAAAAATGGTATTATGCAGACAAATATAGGCACCATTAAGTTTAAAACTGGGGATGATAAATTATAAAAACTTAAAATAGCTAAAAATATTGAAGAATGATTTAAAAAGTCTAATTTATCATAATCAATATACTGATACTTATCTTTAAAACTATCATTATTTTTTATGGTATTCCAACAATTTATCATATCATTTATTTTATCTTTTTCCAAATTAATATTAATTTTTTTATATAATTTTTGACTATCTTTTAAAAATTGTTTATTGTCTGTGAAGTGCTCGGAAAATTTTTCAATATTTAATTTTCCTAACTCTGTTTTTGGTTGAAAAACCACATCATATATTGGTTTTTTTTTGGAAGAACTTTTAGTTAATTCTAAATCGGCCTTTAAGTTTTTACTAACATTTTTGATATTTTTTTCTGGTAAATGTTTAATGGGTAAATTAAAATGATTATTTATATTTTCTTTATTCAACATTGAATTCAATAAAGAAAATTTTTAATATTTTTGAACTTATAAATAGGTGCTTAACACAATTTTCCCAAATGCGATGTAAAATCCATTGGCATTTCCCTAATCTCCGTTTCATAATGTTGTTCAAATTTATTCAATGTTAGTGTATCGTGTTTTGTAATAAAATTAATTGCTACTCCTTTTCTACCCCACCTACCACTTCTACCTATTCTATGTAGATAAGTATGCTTACTTCTAGGCAAATCAAAATTAATAACAATACTAACTTGTTGAACATCAATACCTCTGGCAAATAAATCAGAAGTAATCAAAACTCTACATTCGCCATCTTTGAAAGATTTATATGTTTTTTTTCTAATATCTTCAGGCATTTTTCCGTGGATTTTTGAAACAGGAAAATTGTCACCTAACATTGCTTCTTCTAAGTCGTCCACTCTAGAACAACTATTACAATAAATAATTGATTGTGAAACAGATAATCCATTATATATATCTTTAATACATTCGTATTTTTCCGTATCGTTTCCTAATTTTATATAATATTGCGCTATACCAGCTAGTGTTAATTGGTCCGCCTTTACCAATAATTTTATAGGATGTCTCAAAAATTGTTTCGTTAATTCTTCCAATTCGTCAGGCATTGTAGCACTAAATAAACCAATCTGAATATTATCCGGCATGTATTGAAATATTTTGTACATTTGGTCTTTAAACCCAGAAGATAACATTTCATCGGCTTCATCAATAACTAACATTCTTAGATCTCCCGGTTTTATATATCTTCTACGAAGCATATCATGTATTCTTCCGGGTGTTCCAATTAATACCTGCGGCTTTTCTTTTTCGTTTAATAGGGCTTTTTTATTTTCTTCAACCGAGGTTCCTCCTACTAAAAGTAAAGTTCTTATTTTTAGATATTTCCCCAAAGCATCAAACACTTGTTTTGTTTGGCCGGCCAATTCATGTGTAGGGGCTAAAACCAGGGCCATTGACTTATTTTCTTTTTCATCAATCTTTTGTAAAACACTTACCGTAAACGCACCCGTTTTGCCTGTTCCAGATTGAGCCTGTGCTATAATATCACAATCCGTTTTGACAATAGGCATTATCGCCTTTTTTTGGATTGGACTCGGCTTTTCAAAACCAAACGCGTATATTGATCTTAATAACCCGTGTTTTAAGTCTAATGCGTCATCCTCCCATGAAGATATTTCTTCAAATTTTCTTTTTTGATTCGTTGTTAAAGAACTCATAATTTATATATCATAAAATATCTTTAAGTCTCATCAATTTATCTTTAATTTATCTTTAATTTGTATTAATTAATCTTAATTAATCTTAATTAATCTCTAAAAAATTGATATAAATAAATACTGCGTAATAATTATTAACATGTCTAGTCTAGTAAAATCCACGAAAATTTACTCTCTCCAAGATTATTATAAAACAGACAATATTGAACTACCAGATGATATTATACAACTTATCAATAAATTAGCAGCAGAAGTAGGAGCACCTAATTATCAGAAAACACCCATTTTTAAACAAAAACGAGCCCGTAAATTTGATAAAAAGGATGAAATATCAAATAAAGATTGGGAAACATTAAGAAATTTTAAAATAACCGAATTAAGAAAAAATGAAGAAGGAACTCTAAATGCCGAAATAGATACGATTAGAAGTTTATTGAATAAAATTACTGGTAAAAATTACGATACTTTGAAAATAGAGATATCAGACAATATTGAAAAGCATATTGATAATAAAGAAAACCTCAATGAAATATGTAAATCAATATTTGAAATAGGAAGTATGAATTCTTTTTGGTCTGAAATGTATGCCAAATTATGCGAAGAATTGGTTGAAAAATTTGAAATAATGAGAGAAATTTGTAAAACAAACTTCACAAACTTTTTAGATTTATTCAAAAACATTACAAATTATGACTCGGAAGAAGATTATGATAAATTTTGCGAAACTAATAAAATTAATCAAAAAAGAAGATCTATGAGTAGCTTTTTCATACACTTAATGAATTGTGGCATCATAAATGTAGATAATATGTATAATTTAATATACACGCTAATAGAAAATATTGAAGATAATAAAGACGATAAAACAAAATTATTTTGTAATGATGAAATTATTGAAAATTTATCTATTTTGATAACAAAGGGTAAAGAAAAATTAATACATAATGAGGCTAGTTGGACATCAGTAATAGCACACATTGATACATACGCAAATACTAAGCATTGGGGTTTAACTAAAAAAACCACTTTCAAATGTTATGATATTTTAGATGAGCTGGAAGATAATGATAGCGATGATGATGACGATAGCGACAGTTCAAGTAATGATGATTAAAAAAATTGGTATAAAAACATGTTCAAATAATTAATTAATGAAAAATACTATAATTAATTATTCTATTAAAGAGAATAATGATGACGAAACGGGCTTCAGTTATGATGACATATTAAATGATGTAAATTCACATGAAAAGGTTGTAAATAAACCAGAATACGACAATGATGAATTTTCTAATGAATACACCGTTTTAACATTACATTATAAAGAAAATTTTTTAAAACGGGGTTTGGAAATGATTTCTGAATATTATGAAATATTATTGAAAGATAATAAAAGAAAGAAAAAAAGGAAAGAGGAATTAATAAATGATATAGTTTTATTTGAATTGAATTTTGAAAATTCTTACATTGTTGAAAGAAGAAAAGAATTATGGTTATATATGGAAGAAATTAAATCGGATAGCTACTTAAATAAATTTCTATTAATAAATTAAAGACACATGGTTAATTCTAAAATTATTAAATCATTAAATTACCCCGAAAGTGAAAAAATTAATAAAATGGATCAAAATAAAGATGTAGCTTTATTTGAATATAAATTATTTGATATTGATGTTATAATAGCTTTAGGTGAAGTGAATCAAGACTATAGTAATAAAAAAATTTTCATATGTCCTGTTTATTTAATTGTAAATGAAGAAGATGAAAAAATATACCAAATTGGTTTATATGAATTTGAATCAAAAAGATATACTAATTTACTAGATGAAGATGGTGATATAGATATTAGTAACTTAGAAACTCCCTTATTAAATAGTTATGTCAATAAAGAATATATTCAAACTAGATTATCAGATTACAGTTTAATTAATGATGACGATGATGATATTCCGGATCAAGAAGATGATGATGATGGAGATGATGATGGAAGTAAAAAAGGAAATATAGATGAAACAGAAAAACATAAAACTATTTTAAAAGAACTTGAAATAGATGACGATAGCGACGATGAACATGAAAGTGAGATGGAAAGTGAAAATCAAGATAAAAAATTTAAAAAACAATTCAAAAAATTATCCACTACTAGTTGGGTTCAAACTTTTTTTCAAAATGATAAATATTCCTTAATTGATAATGCAGGTGGAGGTGATTGTTTTTTTTATACTATTGAAGAAGCTTTCAAAAGTATTGATATTAAAATGTCGGTCAGTAAGCAACGGCAAATATTATCTGATAGCACTCCTGAAAAACAATTTATTGATTATAAAGAGATGTATGAAATGTATAGCGATGAAATAAAAGAAAATAAATCCAAAAAAGAAACTGCCGTTAAATTATTTAAGGAAGTAAAACCAAGATGGACTAAATTAAAAAAAACAATAAAAACAGAAGCTAAACAGGGCCTATCTGGACAACCCGAACATATAAAAAAAACGGAACAATATAAAGAATGGAGTAATCAGTTGAAAGATATAAAAAAACAAGCAGAACAACTAACAAAAGAAACCGAACTAGCAGAAGAAAATATGCGAACTGTAAATTTTGTAAAAAATATTAAAACATATGGTGATTTTAAAAAGGCAATAAAAAAAAATACATATTGGGCTGATTCAGCGGCAATACATAGATTAGAAGAATTATTAAAAATAAAAATAATTGTTTTAAATAGCACTAATTATAAAACTGGAAGACATAGTAATGTTATGCAATGTGGTAATATGGTTTCAACTAAAATTGAGAATGAAGGTAAATTTAAACCAAAATATTATATCATTGTAGATAATGAAAATGATCCCAATGACCATTTTAAATTAATAACTTATGGTAATAGGAAAATTTTTAGATTTCATCAATTACCTTATTCTATTGTTAATTTAGTTGCCGAAACTTGTATGAAAAGTAAAGGTAAAAGTGTTTATAATTATATACCAAAATTCAATAAATATTTAAATATTGTTCCTACATCAGTGGGTGATAGTGAAGAAACTAAAGCTACGAATAAGGCGGAGAAAGTAGATGATGAAGAAGCACCAGAAACCATACCAACTCCAAATGATACAGATAGTGGCGCGTTTGATGATAATATAGTGTTTGTTTTTCATTCAAAATCGCCACATCATAAACCTGGGAAAAATACAAAAATAGGTGAAAAAATACCATCGGAAAAAGAAAAGGATTTTGATGAATTACATAAAATAAAAGACTGGAGAAAATTATTATCTAATTTTTCTAATACACCATTTAAACTTAATGATAAAAATTGGGCTACGGTAGAGCATTATTATCATTCCCGAAAATTTGACGATTTTCCAAAATATGCGGAATTATTTTCATTAGATAGTAAGTCATCAATATCTAAAGACCCTAGTATGGCAAAAGGTGCTGGTGGTAAAACAGGAAAAGTTAAAGGTAAAAATTTTAGAAAAGAAATGCAAAAGAAATTAAATATAGAGAAAGAAATTGTAATGGATGAGGAATTTTATAATGAAGGTGGTAAAGGTGAGAAAGCAATGGAAGAAGCACAAAAAGCTAAGTATGAACAAAACGAAAACGCCAAAAAAATGTTGATATTAACAAAAGACGCAAAATTATGCCATTATGTAAAACAAAGGGGGGTTAAGAAATCTAATATGAAAGCACCAATTCCTTTTTATGATACTATGAGAATTAGAAAACAATTAATTGATAATAAATAAATAAATAAATAATATAAATATTATAATCAATCTTTATATTATATATTATATATGCTATATACTAAAGATTCGGAGAAGGTTTGTAAATTTATTTTACCTACTATGAATAATTTACATAATATTAAACTAACATCATTATCTAGTAAGATTTTATTAACATTTTACAATGATATATTAAATAATAATAATGAAGTGGAAAAAACATTTGAAAACTATAATATAAGATTTATTGAAAATGTGGAGAAACCATCATTATATGAAAGTAAATTTGTATCAAATGATATATTAGCCGAAATTGAAGACGCGAAAGGAGTTTTAGAATGTAATTTCAGTCTTAATGAGTTAGATGTATCTATTAAAGTATTAATGTTTAATAAAAATAACAACTCATTTACAAAAGCCAAAAATATAATTAAAAAAAGTATAATATATTTGAAATTTATACAACAATATTCTGAAAAAAAAGGAACATTGAAAATTTATTTATACCTAACTAAATTAAAAAAAAATTTACCTGAAAATAATAGAGAAATAATAGGTTCAAATAATGCTAATACGGCAGTAACGTATGCTTGTGCAAAAGATGGAGAAATATATATTTATAGACTGGAAGAATGGTATAAGGTATTTATGCATGAAATAATGCATTCAATGTGTTTGGATTTCTCTCCCATTCATTCTCAAGGAACTGAGAATTTAAAACAAAAGATTAAAGATATATTCAAAATAAAAAGTGCATTTGATATAGCAGAATCATATACCGAATTTTGGGCAAATATTATTAATTTATCTTTTATATCCTTTTATAGTTTAAAAGGCGAAATCAATAGCAAATCTTTTTTAGAATATTTTGAATCACATTTAAATATTGAGCGGGCATTTTCTATATTTCAAATGAACAAAATATTAAAATTCTTAGATATTGATGATTACGAGTGCTTATATGAGAACGATAAAGTTAGTAAAAATATAAGAAGATTATATAAAGAAGATAGTAATGTTTTTAGTTATTATTTTTTAAAAACTATATTTTTATACAATACAAATTCATTTTTAAAATGGAATTGGAATAATAATATCAATATTATAAAATTTAATAAGTATAATAATAATAATTATAATAAACTTTTTAGTTTCATAGAAAAAAATTATAACAGTGGGAATTTTTTACAAGACATCAAATATATAAAAACACTTTTAAAGAAGAAAACTACACCATTTATTAGTAATAACCTTCGTATGACCGTATTTTCATTATTAATATAAATTGAAACAGTATAAATATATATTGATAATGTTATATATCAACTGAAAAAAAATGGGAATAAAACTATTAAACAAATTCTTGAACATTCAATCTCCAAAAGCAATCAAATCTATACATCTATCTCAATTTTATGGGAAAAAAATATGTATTGATACAATGATATATATATATAAGTTTTTAAGTGAAGACGGCCTTATAGAAAAATTTTATCTTATGAGTATTATATTCAAAAAGTATAACATAATTCCTATATTTATATTTGATGGAAAACCTCCAAAAGAAAAATATGATGAAATACAAAAAAGAAATGAAAAAAGAAATGAAGCATTGGAAGAATATGAAGAAAAGAAAAATAGATTAGATTTAAATAATGCTAATGATAGAAAAGAGTTAATCAGATTAAAAAGACAAACTATAAAAGTTTCAAAAAACGATATTAATTGTGTAAAAGAATTATTAGATTCAATGGGATTTAAATATTTAACAGCCAATGGAGAGGCTGATTTATTATGTGCGAAATTATTACAAGAAAAGAAAGTGGATGCGTGTTTAAGTGATGATATGGATATGTTTGCATATGGTTGCAATAAAGTTCTAAGACACTTAAGTTTATTAAAACATAAAGTATTATTATACGATTATAAAATTATACTTGATTGTTTAAATATTAATAAAACTAATTTTACCTGGCTATGTTGCTTGTCTGGCTGTGATTACTTTAATGAAAATAAAAATGCAACAATATTTGATTATTATAAATCTTATATCAAATATAAAACTAGATATAAAAACATTAATAATACAAGTTTCATTGATTATTTGAAAGAACAGCAAATTATAGACGACATTCAATATGATGAATTTCATAAAGCGTATAATATGTTTAACATTAATAATACAGATTATACGGAAGTTTTAAAAGATTTAAAGGTCAGATATAAAAATTACGATAAAAATAAGTTATATAGTATTTTGCAAAAAGAAAACTTTATATTATAAATTACTTAACCAATATTCTAATTTTTCTAAACATTTTTTTACATTTACATAATTATACGCATTACTGGTTGTTAAAAAACTTTTATAATTTATTTTAACATCTATAAAAGATATTCTTATAATTAATGGTTTTTCTATACCAAATACACTTCCCGAAACCGTGATAATATTTAATTTTTCTGACAAATATTTACATAATTCATCCGATGTTACAATATTAATTTTATTTAATTTTTTTTTATAATGGTTGAAATTTAATAACTTATACCATGCTGATTTGGTAATACTACATTTTATTTTCATATTTTCTAATTTTTCATGACAATATGAATTGATCTCATTAAACATTTTATTCTGAAACTCCATATAATTTATTGTATTTTTACTTAATGATAATGCTTCAACCGCTACATTATGCAGTTTTTCATTAGGATTATTACATATTAAAGATGTGATTGACGATGAAAATTTATATAATTTTAATAATTCGTCATTAATAATATTTTTTGGAAATTTTAACCAGCCATACTTATTATTACCAGACCAATTATTACTCAAACAATTGGCTATTATAGTGTTTGAATAATGATTACTAATTGACCCATATTCCTCACGATATTTTTCATATACTAATTTATCATATCGTTCATCTGATAAAACAATACATTTATATTTATTAAATATTTTGGCTAATTTACCAAGCTCAGTTTTATTATAAATACATCCAGATGGATTATTCGCATTATTAAAAAAAACTAATCTAGGAAATGTAGTATCTTTTAAAGCTTTATCTAATCCATTGTAAGTTACTTTCCATTTTTTATTACACGGTATTTTAATTTTATTTATATTAATCCAATCACTCTGATATTTATATGATGGGCAATATGGTATAATGTGACATATTGTCCCTTCAGGAAAAGCTTTTGAAAATGCCAACTGAGTTATATATAATAATGGTTTTAATCCGTGTGCTATTATAATATTATCTGTTTCAAGTAAATTTTTAAGTTTTTTTTTTCTATTTGGTTCATCATTGTTTTTAATCAAAACTTTTTTTAGGTCAATAGGAGGTGGCATAGGATTTTCCTCTAATCCTAAATCATATATTTGTTTTCCAGGTGAAGAATTCATTTATTATAATTTAATATAAGATTTTTAAATTATAATAATTTAATGATTATTTATTAGCTCAATTATTGGGCAGGAGTGGCCTTGGTTGCTTTTGCGAAGTGGCAACTCATAAATTTTTGAAGATTGAAATAAGTCAATTCATCTCCTTTCTTCAATTTCAAAAGTTTCTTTAATTTGGCATCTGCTAGAATATGGCGACCATTCTTTGGGTCCTGAAGTTTGTGTGCTCGGATGTAAGTGTTAATTTCACGAGTTACTTCAGTTCTAGCCATTTCGGTATTTTGTGGCTTATTCAAAAAATCCGCCAATTCATTACTAATTCTAGTTGGTTTTACAAAACCACTTGGGGCACGATTACCGGTCTTACGCTTTTTGCGACCATTTTTAGCAGCAGTTTTCAATTCCCGGTCATACCTCTTAGATAGGGTTCGGACTTGAGTAGTTACTGTAGTCAATTGACTACGCAACGATTGCAATTGTGCTAGCAATGAAGCAAATTGTTCATTCAAGGCGGCTGGTTGAGACGGGGCAGCTTCTTGAACTGGTGCTTCAGCTTTAACTGCTGGTGCGGGTGGAGCCTTTACGGCAGATTTTTTAGAGACCTTCTTAGCTTTTGGCATTCTATGAAATACTATAATAATCTGTTTTTAAGTTCTTTATTAATTAATATATTATTACTAATTTAATTTAACAGCGTATATCATAACAATGCTAAAATTAATTGTTTTGAACCGCGAACGATTCATACATCCATGGTAGAGCATTTGCCGCTTCTTGTGATTGAATTGTTAAAGCTCCTAAAACATAAAATATTCCTAAATTTTTTGACTTATCATCCACTCCTGTATTTATTAACTTATTTATCATTTTCAAACTTTTTCTTAGCACATATGGATACTGTCTATGACCCAATGATGTTATATTTATACTATCAAATGGTCTTCCGTTTGGAGGGCATATATTCCTTTTTGTTTCATTTGTTAATTGTAGTCTATAATCCCAACAATCTCTCAATTCTCGCAAAAATCTAATCAAATAATATTTATCTAAATTTAGTAACCAATTTGAATCTGTTATAAAACTTCCCAAAGCATCCATTTGTTGAAATAAATTAACCGCCTCTTTCTTATACTTATCCATTAAATTATCAACTTCCTCATTTTCATCTTTAAATTCTATATTTATCTTTTCACCATATATTGCCTTTGTCAATCTAAATATTCTTCTCCCTGTTTTCTGTATTTTTTTATAATCCAACTCTTCTCTTGTATATGGATTTTCTATTTTTTTCTTTTTTTCCATTCTAGCATTTTCTATTAAATTCCATAATGATAATATATTAAACGCATAATAATAACATTTATTATTTCCCCCATTTTCTATTCTCGTTACCTGTTTTATTACTATCAACTGTTTCAACTCTATATCTTTTATTTCTTCTAATGTTAAAAAATCTGTATCATTTATACAACTTTTCAAACTAGCTAATTTTTTGATCTCAAACAATTTTCTAACCATATAACCTCTCAATCCCTTTTGAATTTTTCTTGCGTAATTTGAATATTTTAAATAATTATATAATCTAAAAATCTTCTCATTTTTATTACCACTCACTTTTTGTTTATAATATTTACATATTTGCGATAATTGATGACACGTATAATTGTATTTTAACAATAAATTATACTCATTCATTTCTGGTATTGAAAACTCATCTGATGTCATTTTTATTTTTTTCTTTTTTGATGAAATTATATTATCGTATATTTTCTCTTTTAAATATGTTTTGGGAGAGATGCCTTTTGGCAAAGAATATTTATTTTTATAATTCATATTTGTCCCTTTATTTCTAGTCATTATATTATTATTCTTTAGCTTTTTTTTAAATAGATTATGTTTTTAATATAAAGATTTGTCTTTGTATTTTACTATATAATGTACTCTAAAATAATACTTTTCCTACTGTTTTTACCTTATTTATGCATTCAATCTGAAACAGTTCATAATTGTAAAAAATTATGGGGTGTTTCCAATAAAATTAATCAAATTACCTTATCAAGTATGAATATTTATATATGTATTGATGACCCATATAAATTATATAATAACAACGATCAATTCACATCATCTATTGAACTTATTGAAAATTCAGATGGCAGTTCGGACGAAACACTTTCAACTACTACTTTTCCACCCGCAAACCAATATAATATATCTAATATATCAAATGTATCCCACATTAATATTACAAATAATAATAATTTCACTAAAATTTTAAATGATATCACTACTACCACTGAAATACCATCTACTACCACTGAAATACCATCTACTACCACTGAAATACCATCTACTACCACCGAAATACCATCTACTACCACTGAAATACCATCTTCCCCGATAACGACTTTCTCTCCCAGGACAACTACAAACTCTCAAAAGATAAATCCAAAAAATAATCATACCACTGATTTTATTAAAAATATTACGTATGAAGAATTTAATAGCAAACAAGATGAATCTAATATTCAAACTATAGAAAACAATGGACCAATTATTATCACTTTAACTATAGTTTGCTCAATGCTCGCTTTATCTATTATTACTCTTGTATTTATAAATTGTAAGAATAAAAAGAGAAATGAAGAAATAAATAAAACAATATTAAATATACCACAGCCTCTGTATAAACATAAAAATACACAACAAATTAATAAACATAATACAAAAATTAATTCAAAAAAAACTAATAGAAGAATTAAACCTAAAAATAATAATAGCCCTCCTATTATTATGAAGAAAAGTCCAACTAAAAGACTAAGCAAAACCTTGCAAAAAAAACAGTTTAAAGGTGGTGAGATACCTACTTATGATGTAAAACTTTCTCAAAATATGCCTAGAGATTTAACTCCAACTACGAAAAACGCACTATCAGCAAATGGGGGAGAACATTGGTATAAAAATACATTCTCATCTGAATTAGGATTAGAACCACCTATGGCTCCACCTCCATTATTGCATGTAAAAAACCAAAATTTTGAACCGCCTATACCTAAGCGTAACTTTAAAAGTGCTGTTAAAAAAATTGGCGTAGCAAATGGTATAAAAAATCAAGTGAATAAATTTGAAAATCGCCTACATTAAAGTTGTGTACATTAAATAATTAATATCCCAATATATTAAATAAATTGATTTAAAGAAATCCTCTAATATATGTATTATATAGAGTAATGAGTTCTGCTATGATGATCACAAACACTAAAAACTTCCAACCTTCTAAGGTTAATTACAAGCCAGTAAAAACTGATACCCGCGGTGGTAAATCAGTCGCACTGAGTTATAATGGACAAAAACTTACATTGAAAGTTCCTATTATGCTTACATGGGGAGCCAATGAGTGGCAAGATGAAAACACTGGATTTTGTAAATATGATATGGCGCTACAATTTGAACCGGAAAAATTTCCTGCTCAAGCTGCTATGCTAGAGAAATTTAAAGAATTTGAAAACAAGTTGAAGGATGACTGTGTTAGGAATTCTAAGGAATGGTTTGGTAAGAAAAATCAGAGCCGTGAAGTTGTTGATGCTCTTTTCAACCCCGTTCTTAAATATCGTAAAGAAAAAGATAGTCGTGGTGAATATACTGGTGATTTTGATTATGACAGTAATCCAACCCTTAAAGTGAAATTGCCTTTTTGGAAGAATAAATTCAATATGTCATTGTTTACTATGGATAAACCACCACAGGCATTGTATATTCCTAGCGACGATTATGAAGGTCCTTCTCCTCATACTCTCATTTCTAAGGGCTCACATGTTACTGGTCTTATCTCTTGTCGCGGTATTTGGTTCGTAGGTGGTAAATGTGGTATTACATGGTCTCTTGACCAATTGTGTGTAAGGCCACAACAACGCATTGCTGGTAGTAGCGTTTGTATGGTTATGGACGATAGCGATGATGAAGATACACTTAATAAACTGAATGAAGCCGAAGAAAAAGAAGAAGAAGATGCGCAACCGTCATTTCAAGTTAGCGATGAAGAAGATGATGATGAACAAGAACAAGAAGATGTTCAAGATGATGAAGACGAACCAGCACCAGTAGTTAAGAAGAAGAAGAAGGTTGTAAGGCGTAAAAAGAAAGCAGTAGCAACTGAAGCTTAAGTAATTTCGTATAAATAATTAAATTATAAAATTTTTTTATTTTATAATTTATGAACAAATTACCAATAGATTTACAACGATACATATTTTCATTTGATTCTACATATCACGAACATTATCAGTATGAAATAATGCCTTATTTAGAAAATCTATGGACTATAAAATATATATATAAACATAACAATGAAAGGGGTGTTGATCTGTCTCACCTTTTTTCTGGACCATTTGCTACTGAAGATTGGAATAATGGATATTGGATTGAAAACGGTGTTGATTTGGATTACAGTCATAAAAAAGCTAAAAAAATATGTGATTATCTTACAAAAAAACATAACGAATTTGTTTTCAAACCCGAACATAAATATTATGGAGATCTTACTTTTCATCATAATTTATGGAGTAATTGTTCTGTTATTTTACAACCAAAAGAATATGAAGTATTTCATATCAATACAAATAGTTAATAATATATAATTAAAAATACTTTAATTATATATATATAAATGCCTGTCGCTAGAACTTGTGCTCATTGTAGGAAAACTTTTTTGTGTTCAACATATCAATTAATTGAACACGTTTTTAACAAATGTCCTGAATATAAAAAATTTGATGAAAATAGAAAAAAATTAACCCAATTTTCTAAACCTAACTCTTCTAGTAATATTTCTATTGCTCCTATTTCCACTCATCTTTCTGGTAAGAATGCCCCTTCTTCCACCTGATTTATTTTTCTTCTTCGTTCCTTTTTTTTCTTTCTTCTTTCTAGTTTTATTAACATCCGCTTTTAATGATTGTTTGCGTGGTGGTGCTACTGGTCTCTTCTTCTTCTTTAGTTTTCTTGTAGCTTTATTTACAGCTTTCTTCTTTCTTACAGCATCTCCCATTTGATCACCAGTTCGTGGTGGAAGTCCTCTAGGAGTTGATGGCGGTGGGATATTTGTAACATTTCTTCCCGTAGGATTTGGTATTAATTCATCTTGTCCAAATTCTGCTTGAGGTGCAACTCTTGTTTGTAAATTTTTTCGCCTCTCTTTGATTATATTTCCTACCTTATCGGCTCTCCGATAATTTGAATTAAATCTACTTACAATAGTAGGATTAAGTAAGTATTTCCTTTCACCAGTCGGATGTTCTGTTATTGTTGATTTTTCATCTCGTGTTCCACTATTATGTATATCTATTCTACCTCCCATTCCTTTTTTCATTTCTTGTAGTCCATATCTTTTACTAGTAGGATAGTATTTATCTGTATATTTTTTTCCTTCTTTTTTTTCCCTAGCTTTTCCTGACACAATACATTTATCTCGTTCTTGCCATATATACATCCCAATCCAACTATCTTTATCACCTGTTAATTCCATAAAATCTTTATAATAACTGTTACATGGAACCATTGGAATTTTACATTTTGATAAAGTCTCAGGAACATAAATACTAATAACACTATTTCCATCATTCTTTTCTTTTTGTTTAAATAAATATTTTTTCATTGCTTTTTTTGCTCCATTTGTTGGTGCCATTTTTTCTCCCTGTGTCAAATTTTTAAATCCTAAAATAATTTTTGGGGTGTTTCTTACAACTTCTTGATATATTTCAGAAAATTCTCTTATAATACCACCATCTACTGACATAAATACTTTTGGAAAATTAGGATCTGCTTCATCCATCATTTTTATAACATTTTCAGTCCAGAATGTTTTTCCTGAAGCACTGGGTCCAAATCCCATTATTAATCTTTTTTTCTTACCTTCTTCTACTTCAACAATATCAATTAATTCTTTATCATGTTCCCATTGTCCAGTTAATCTAGCGGCATCAGTTATATGAAAAACTAATGGATTTTCATTAGTTATATCTATTACACTTTTAGATAAAATTCTTAACATAAAGGCGGTTAATTTAAATTCCATATTTAAATATTTTGTAAGTGTTTCATAACATTTTCCTTTACAATCTATCCAGTGTCCAGCCTTTTTTATATTTTTACCTGCTGTTTTCCATTCTATAGCTGCAAGAAATTTATTTGCTACGCCAAAATTAATCAACTCTGGATTTAATAATTTATGACTAATTGCTTCTACACTATTTAATTCTTTTACAGCTCCACCATGTCTAATTTTAATACCATTTAAATATGCGGATCCTAATCTTCTTTCTGCATCTTCTGCTTGTACTTCTGCTTGTCTATCTGCATCTAATTGTAATTCTGCTGCTCTTTTATTTGCTTCTTTTGCTCTTCTTTCTTCTGCTTCTTTTTCTTCTTCCGCTTTTTTAGCTGCTTCTAGAGCTGCTTGTTGTTCTCTTTCTCTTTCTTCAGATGCCAATCTTTGTTCTTCTATTCCTTGTCTCATAACATCCGTCATTCCTTCATCAACCGATGACATTGATGATGGTGGTGATGGCACGGGTGGGATTGGAGGAGGAGTACCGGTTGATGGAGGTGGTGGAATAACACTCGTTGCTGTTGTCGGTGTCGTATCCTCATCACTATCACTTTCAGCGACCTCGCTTGTTACTTGTTCAGCCAATCTTTGTTCATCCGTTTTTGCTGCTTCTTCCGCATTTCGTTGTTCTTCTGCTCTTCTAGTTTCTCCTTCAGCTTGAATTTTTTCACTGGCTTGTTGAGCCGCTTCTTGAGCCGCTTCTTGTCCCCTTAATCGTTGTTCTCCTATTGCGATTTCTTCTGTTTTTTTTTGAGCAGCCGCTGCTACTTCACCCGCAAATTCTGTACCTCTCTGTCGCTGTTCTTCTTTTTGACCACGCATTTCCTCTTGTTGTACTACTGTTGTTTCTAATTCATCTTGCATACCACTAGGTAATGGGGGTCTTTTTTCTACCTCCTTTTCTTCAACTTCAGTTGCACAAAATAAATTTTGACCATCACCTATCCCACTTACGCATTTCTTACCACTATCTCCCTCACATGGGTCTCCTTCTTTAGAACCAACTTGACTACATTCTGTTTGATCATCAATTTCTGTTCTTAGGGGTGATGGCGGTTCATCGGAGGAGCTACTTACTTGACTATCCTGACTAACAAGACTTTCATCACTCTCGGTTGGTGCCATTTCATTATCGTCACTATTACCATCACTACTAAGTGAACCCATGCTATCTACAGAAGGCACTTCTTCAATATTCAAAGGTCTTAAAGTATAACCACTGTATTTATGTTCAGCATAAATATATTGTTTCATAAATTTAAATAACTCAACTGTCTCTGGTTTATTTATAATATCTTCTGCCTGTTTTTTCTCATTATTGTATAGGTTTTGATATGTTTTATTAATTGTTTCCTTTAATACTTCCATAATATTATATATAACATTCAGATTATAATATTATGACTAAAATATTATTTAAGATTTACTTCCAAATATATATTACTTCTTTTTTCTGTATCATACATATGTTTTTTATTTATTTTTAATATGCCAGCATTTTTATATTTTATAACTTGAGGTTTTTCAGTTATCCTAAGAGAATTTGAATTAATCCAAAGTGATTTTGTTCCAATTTTAACTGTTAATAATTCTTTACTATGTAATAATTGTTTTATATCAACATTGATATTTTTACAAATATTATTATTATTATCAATTGTAATATCTTTTGGCAATATGGGAGAACATTTTACTATAATAGTAGAATTAGTATTGGGAACATCTAGTATTAATTCTTTATGCCAAAGGGGTATATAAATTTCCTCATCTTCTATTTCTAATTTATATATTTTATCATTTAATAAATCATCCAATGATGGTTGTAATATAATTATATTATTGTTATCATTTTCATATTTTTCTCTGAGAATTTCTTTTAATTGATCTTTAAATTTTCGTGTTAAATTAAATAATTCTAAATTATTGGATAATATCCTATAAACTTCGTAAGCTCTTTCTTTCTGTAATCCTTTAAATACATCCAATGATATATCTTTACAATTTTTTATAATATCTTTAAAACTTGTATTTAAAAATACGGTATTCCATTCTGTCCTGGGAGAGATTTCCTCTACAACTTTCTTTAGTATTTCTATGTAACTCTTCCCTTCAATATCAAAGTCTAATCCTTGATAAGGTGCGTTACTTGCTAATAAATATTCATATGCTTCTTTTACTTCTTTAAATTTTTCTGGGTCGCCACCTTTATCTGGATGATGTTTAAGTGCGGATTTATGGTATGCCTTTTTTAACATATCGGTAGTGTATTTTTTATCTATTTCTAATATTTCACAAGCTTTTTCACAATTCATTGATTATTATACATAAATAATATATAAAACTCTCTAAGTGATATATGGGTCTATAATTATTGTTATAGAACTTCAAAAATGTATATAACTTATAATACACCTTATCCATATCCTCTAATTTTAATTTATCATTTTTAACAAAGTGATTTACTATTTTATATAAAGTATCAGAAAAAGGAAGGTCATAAATAAATATTTCATATAATAAATCTCTTAGTTCTAGGTAATTTATTTCGTTATAATTTTCTATTTTATCTATTATCTTATTTCTTATATTTTCACCATAATTTTTAAAATCTTTAATATCTGATTGTAAATCCTTAATATTAGTTAAATTTTGTATGGTTTCGTTATTTATACCTATAGCATTTTTGATGCATTTTGTATATATTGTTTTAGATGGTTTTTTAAATGATATAATCTGACATCTATTTAAAACATTATCTGGAATAAAACTTATTTGTTCGGTTAATATTATATATTTCAAATTTATATTTTTATGTTTAATTGTTTGCATATAACTATAAAATATATCTAATAATTCACTATGAATTTTATGAAAATTTTTACATAGTATAATTCCATTACGATTTTCTTTAGTTGAAAATATTTCTATAATATGATAATACAATTCATTAAATAAGGTTTTTGCGTTACACCCTAATAACTCCATATCTATTTCAAAATGTATATCACTCACTTTAAATATATATTGTTTTTTCTCTGATAAGGCAAAATTTATTTTTCTTTCATATTTTAATCCACTTTGACTATATTTTTTTATATAATTTAAAGCTTGTGTGTATTTACCTATTCCTGATTTACCAAAAAATATCATATGATTTTCACTTGTAAACTCTCCATTAGTTAATTGATTAAATGTTTTAACCATGTTTTCATGTAAATTATTTTTTTTACATTCATTAATATAATCTTCAAATCGTGTTGAGTGATACTTCATTATTTATTTATATTAAAACTTTTTTAATACTTAAACTAATATTATTTATTTTATGTATTAATGGATTTTGATAAAATTAAAAAGAAATTACAAGTAAAAGAAGACAAATACCCCAATATAGTTAATGTTTGGAGAGAATATATAGAATTAAAAGAAAAAAATTATTGCACCTTTTTGAATAATATAAATAACATGCTTGATAATATTGATAATATGCCAAATGACTTAACAAAAGAAAATATTATTTTCTTATATTTACTTTTTTCAACTTAATATATATGAACCACATTTTTATTGCAACTACTGCTTTGAATAGACCCGATTTACATAAAACGGTTTTTCATAAATGGTATAAATTATTAAATACTTTAAATTATAAGATAATTCATTTTATTAATATAGATTGTATTGATAAATTACCCCACACCTATGAAGATACTTGTAAAAATTTTAAAGAAATGACTAATCTATATAATATAGATTTGCATTTATTGAATAAAAAAGAACCCGATTTCTTTTTATCTTGTTTAACAGTAAGCAAACAAATTGATACTTACATTGAACTCAATAATATTGATAAAAATAATGTTAGTATTTTTTGGTTAGAAGATGATTGGATATTAAATAGAAAAGTTTGTTTAAAAAAACACATTAAGCATGTAAATATAAATTCTAAATTATCTTTTGAAAGTCATATTAATTATTCCATTATTCGTAAAAATTATATTTGGGCACTTTTACCTTCTATTTTGGGTTATAATATTTTTAAGGAAATGTTAAATATTTGGACGAACCATTTTATTATAAATGATATCAAAGACCCTGAAAATTGTATTGGTCGCTGGTATATAGATAAAAAATACCAAACTAATAGTGTTAGTATGCTAATATTAGATGACACTTTAGTTAAATTACATTTAAATAAAGGTCTTTTAAAAATTTATTTTGAATATAAAAATAGATATATTAATGATTTAAATGAAATAACTGAATATAAAGAAAAATTAAGTGTAATTGAAAAATACACATTTAATATTATTATTTTAGCAAATAGTTCTATGGATGTAGGAAGACAATATATGAGTAATTTAAACATAGAAAAAAAGAAACAACATAATAAACAATTTGTATATATTAAAATAAATGAATAATATAATGGAAACTCCAAAATTATTTATTGCAACTACAGCGCTTAATAGACCTGATTTACATAAAGAAATAATCCCAGATTGGTTGATATTTTTGAAAGAATTAAACTTAGAAATTATATGGATTATTAATATTGATTGTATAGATAAACTTCATTTCACATATGAAGAAACTGTTGAAAATTTAAAAAATATACTAAATGGTATAAATGTTATATTTCTTCCGAAAAAAATCCCGGGTTTTTTGAATAGTTGTCAAAGACTATCGCAATATATTTATGATTATGGTATGATTAATATTAAAAATAATAAATTACATAAGGTTGCGTGGATTGAAGATGATTGGAGATGTAGATCAGAAAGATTTAAAGTTAAATGTAGTAATTTAGTTAAAGTAATGGGCGACAGATCTTTATTGAATTTTAGATTTTTAAGACAAAAATATATTTGGGCTTTAAATCCATCAATAATGTCTTATAATCTATTTTTAGATTTACATTATAGTTGTTGGAATGATTGTAAAAAGAAAAATATTAAAGGTGACCCCGAACATTTATTAGGATTATATTGTAGAAAACATCATAATATTGATACAATGAAATCAGTTTTAATTTTAAATTCCAGATTTAAAGCTATTCAACCTGAATTTAATGATTTAAATTTTGTAAAGGCACCTTATGGTTGTATTATGTTATTAGAGAAACAAAAAAAACCAGATGTTATTCTTAAAACTTTAAAAAATTTCACCGATACAAAAGAATTTGCCAAAACAGATATATGTATAATAAGTATAGCCCCACACATGATACAAGATAAAGGTAGAGAATATATGGAGCTATATAATATTAAAAAAAATAAACACGATGGTGTTAAATATGAAAATAAATAATTTGACTTAAATACATATTATCATATAATAATAAAATGTATTTAACCATTGCTACAAACAATTTTAATAAGGACCATATGGTTTTAAGCGATAAAATTAAAAATAATATATTGAATAATAGTGATTTTTATAGGTTGTATTATTCTACACCTAATATTACATTCAATGGGGTCTTCGTTGATTTTGATTTGTCTAATATTATAATTGAAAAATATTTTGATAAAATAAAATGTTGTTTTGAAAAGAATAAACAAAATATTGAATGTGTAAATAGGATATTACATATTGAAAAACAAATATTAAAAAATTGTGGCATTTTTAATAGTACACCTGTTTATAGAATTGAAGAACAATTACAAAATAATTTTATAAAAATATTTGTTGAAAAAAATGTTAAAATTGGTAACTATAAAAATAAAAAGTTTGTATTAAAAATTTCGGGAATTTGGGCAACTTCAAGTGAATGTGGTATTACATTTAGATTTTTTATATATTAACCATCAACTCGCTGTAAATATAATAATACATATACCATAACTTCTGATATTATAGTTAATACTCCAAAAAACAATACCATTGGTATCATCCATTGACTAATAGGTTTTCCAGTTAGTGTATTTATCATGGATTGTAAAAATAAATATACTTGTATAAATAAACCTAATACGAGTAAATTATTCCAATTTCTAAATCTATCTGGATAATTACCTATGAAATAAAATTTAGAATTGTCTAATACCAATCCTGTTGCAAACATCAATTGTGGGATTATATACCATACGATGACATTTCTAGATACTATCGCCTTTATTATTGTCCATGCTCTAATTAATTCACTAGAAAATTCTTTATCCGCAAATTCTTTAATTATAGATACTAATATTAAACCAAAAGCGGATGCTAATGACGCGCAAAATCCTATATATGTTATCGCTTCACTTTTTTGATATTTCATAAAATCTCTTGATACAATATAATTAATAATAGATAATACTGTTATTGCTTGAATAAAATATATTATTGTTCTTTCATCTAGAGCATCTCTCCCGGCTTTATATAATTTTACTTGTTGTATTTTTTTCAAATCTTTTAATGTGTCTTTTGGTATTACTTTTTCCATTGGATGTGGTTCTGGCTTCTTTGGCTGCGGAGGAGAATCTATAACTGGAGGAGCACCACCTTTTTTATTGAGTATTTTTTTACCTTTTTTTTTCATTTAGATATATATATTAAATGATAAAAAATAACTATAATTTGCGAGAAGTTGAATATACTGATCTTGATAAAGGCATTTTAAAACTTATGTCTCAATTATCATCAATTGGTGTAACATACGAAAAAGCAAAATGGGAATTTGACGCTTATTGTGGCGAAATAAATAGTAATAAAAATCAAAAACATTATGTTATTGAAGTAGATGACATTATAGTTGCTTCAGGAACCCTATTAATTGAAAATAAAATCATCCATAATTTTAAAAATGTTGGACACATTGAAGATATAGTTATTCATCGTAATTATCGTAAAAAAGGCTATGGTAGAATTATTATAGAAAAATTAATTGATGTTGCTAAAAATAGCCATTGTTATAAAGTTATTTTAAATAGTAACCCTGAATGTGAAGATTTTTATAAAAAATTCGGATTATCTAAAAAATATATACAAATGGCTAGATACTTTTAAAGTTTTGACTTTACCCAATCTATATCCACATTTTCAATTTTTTCTTTTTTCAAACTAATAAATTTGGGTTTTTTCATTGTTTTTGTTTTATACATTACATAAGGACCGTATCTACCTTTTCTTATTGACATTTCATCATTTAATACCTTTAATACATTTGGATTACTATTTTCATTTTTATTTAAAATAGGAATTACATCTTCTAATTTTATTTCATCTATTTGTTTCATTAAATGCTTCACTGAGCTATTTTTTCCATTATGTGTTACATATAAACCAAATTTCCCATTTTTTATTTCTACTTCGTGTTCATTATGCATTCCCAAAATTGTACCATTTTTTTGGGGACCTGTCTCTATTATTTCATCTAGATCATATCCACCGTCTCTTAACTTATCTAAATCTATATTCTTTTTCACATTTTTAAACTTCGTTTCTCCATCTTTTTCATATTTTATTACAGGACCATATTTTCCTACCATATATACATGTTCGTCATCTATTCTTATTAATGTTCTATTATTACCGTCTATGGTTTTTGATTGCTTTATCATTTCATCATCACATTTTTTACATAAAGTATGCCATATCTTTTCTCCTTTTTCTATTAAATCTAAATCATCCTCCATGTTTTTCGTATAATCATATTCAAACATTGTATTAAAATACTTCAATAAAAACTCTAAAACTAATATTCCTAATGGTTGTATCACTAATTTATTTTTCTCATTACCAAATTCTTTTACTTCGTCAATATCTTCTATTGTATCGCCTATTAGTTCAAAATTTTTACAATTCATTTTTTTCCCTTTCACATCTGTTTTTAATACATATTTTCTTTCTTGAATTTTATCTATCAATGATGAAAATGTAGAAGGTCGTCCTATACCTTTCTTTTCTAATAATTGAACCAATTTTGCTTCTCCATAATGACTTTTTAAATCTTTTATACTAATCTTACTATTTATTTTATTGTATTTTAATTTTACACCCTCTTGTAAATCTAAAATAAGTTGATAATTGTCATTTTTTGTTTCATATCCTCTTACAATTTTCCAACCCGGAAATTTCACTAATTCTTCAGAATTTCTATATTTTCCATTTTCAGGAGAACTTATAATACCGGTAATACTTGTATATATAGCATTTGACATGCACGATTCAATTGTATTTGCCCATATTAATTTATATAATCTCACCTCTCTATTTCCGATTTTTCCTACTTGATCTATATACGTTTTTTCGGGATTTGTAGGTCTTATTGCTTCATGAGCTTCTTGTGCATTATTATCTTTCTTCTTTTTCTCTTTTCCAGATGTTATACTTTTTATATTTTTGTTGATATATTCATTCTTTACTTTGAAATGTTTTTTTATAAACTTTTTTGCTTTATTAATAAACTCAATACTATATGTCCTACTGTCTGTTCTCATATATGTTATCAAACCAGATTCATATAATGTTTGAGCATATCTCATTGTCTGTTTGGGAGAGAAACCCAACTCATTACTTGCTTTTTGTTGCAATACACTAGTTGTAAATGGTAAAGGACATTTCTTTTCTACAGTTTTTTCTGATGTTTTTGAAAATATATGTTCAAAATTTACACTATTTTCTAAAAACTTTTCCATTTTTTTTACTGTATTAATTGGCTTATTCAATTTAAAATCTATATTTAAAACTGTAAAATTACCTATAGTATCATAAACTATTTTCCCAGTTGAATCTTTTATTTCTTTTTCTCTTTCATATATTAATCTTAAAGCTGGCGTTTGACATCTTCCGGCCGATAAACCATCCTTTGAATTTCTTGAAATATGCTTCCATAATAATGGCGATAATGTATATCCAACCAATAAATCTAATATTTGCCTGGATTGTTGAGCATTTACTTTATCCATATTCACATATGTGGAATTTTCTAATGCTGATAATATTGCTGGTTTTGTTATCTCATGAAATATTATTCTTTTTGTAGTTTCTACTGGTAAATTAAAAGCATCACATATATGCCATGCTATTGCTTCTCCTTCTCTATCGTCATCTGTTGCCAATATTACTTCTGATGCTTTTTTTATATTTTCTCTCAAATTTTTCACATATTTTTGTTTACTTACTGATAAATTATATGTTGGTTTATAATTTTTCTTTTTATCTATTGATTTTAATCCATTCTTAAAACTCCTTATATGTCCAAAACTTGCTATTACTTTGTAAGGTTTTCCCAGATAACTTTCTATCTTCTTACATTTTGCGGGTGATTCTACAATTACTAATTTCATATTATACTTACATGAAACGTTATATTTAAATGATTTCAATTTATTAATTAATTTAAAGACAATAATATTTATATACTAATGAATAGAAATATTTTATTTGGATTTTATAGTTATTTTATAATGAATAAAATACTTCAAAAGTATCAAACAAAAAAACTCGCTATGAATTGCACCGCTGGTATTCATGCATCAACTACTTCTTTCATTTGGTTAATCGGGTCTATAACTAGTTCTAGTTATATGGCTCCATTAATTAAATTAAATACAGGAGGTTATTTTTTATTTGATATGGTTTATTTAATTAAAAATAGAAAAATGAATTTATTACACGGCATGTATATATATCATCATATATCTGGATTATATTATATGTCCCTCAGTCCTGTTAAATTCTTATGGCCTACCGTTATGGGTATAGCTGAATTATCTAATATTCCGACCTATGTAGTTTATTATTATTTAAAAACAAAACCTAATTCTAGAGAATTAAAACTTTCACAAAATGTTCAAAAATATTGGTTTGGATTTCACCGAATAATTTCTTCTACAATTTTAACATATTTTGAATTAATAGACCCCATCAAAAGAAAAATGTTAAGGCCTGTAATTCCTTTATATTTTTTTGGTTTAGTATGGTCTCTCAATATGTTTAAACAATAATGATATAAATATATTTTTATTTATATTGGTATAATGACTTCTCACGGTCAATTATTTGAAAAAATATCTAAAACAAAAAATGTTCAAGAAACACTTATTGAACAACGAGACACACATCCATATACCGAATCATGGAAAAACCCTAATATGCCTGTTATACAACGAAAAATAGTAGATTTTGAACTAAATGAATTAAAAAACAATGGTAAAACATTTGAAGTATATGAAGCTTTAAAAACAGCACTAGACCTTTTATTTAAAGATAAAGCCTTAAAAGATTTAAAAGATATATCCATCCTTGATGTTGGGTGTTCCACTGGTTATTATTATGATGTTATAAAACATTATTACCCCGATAAAAAAATAACTTATGTTGGGTGCGATTACAATGAAAAATCAATTGAATTAGCAAAAAAACATAATGATGGTGTTGCGTTTGAAGTTCAAGATGCTACCGAATTAAAATATCCTGAAAAAGTTTTTGATATTGTTCTAGCATCTGGTATTTTAACGTATGTCCCAAATACATATAGACTATTAGATAGTATTACAAAAGTATGTAAACACTATGTTATTTTACATAGAGTTAACATAAGAAAACAACCTTTTATATTAAAATCATATGTTTATGATAATGAAGTTATTAAAAAATATTTCACAGTTGAAAAAATTAAAAAATTAATGGGTGATAGAAGAAAATTTCAATATGCGTATGGACAAATGATATATCCACAAAATCCATATTCCGCTATTTTTATTTTTAGAAGAGATTATTTTGCTGATGCGGTTTCAATGTGATTTTTTTTGTATTCGGCCCAACCAATTTTTTTCGCTTTTCTCATTACTTTCTTCGTTTTTTTTGCATCTTTTTGTTCTATTTTCTTTTGTTTTCTTACTGCGGAATCAATATATAATTTTTTTAATACTTGACCTACATGAGCAGACGCCTCATGCTGGTCTATTACTCCATTCTCAATTTTTTCCAATGTTAATATTAATTTATACAAAATATTTAAATCCAATTCTTTTTTTAGTAGTCTATTAAACAAATTAAAATAATTTGTATATAAAAAATTACATTGTTTTTGTATCATCTTTTCTTGGGTTTTGAAATCCAATCGTTTATATTCCTTTTGGATTTTCAACATTCGTTCTACATCTTTATGTATTCTTTCACTATGTTTCAATGTTCTTATCTTATCTGTTGTTTCTTCTGGTTTATATTCTTTTATCATTCTCTCTAAATTTAGACGACTTTCTTTATCCATTTAATAATATATTATAGTTTTTTTTTAACTTTTATTATTTACAATATATATAATGCTCAATAAAATTCGTAGAAAATCTAGAAAAAAATATCAGTTTGGTGGAAAAGTTCCTATTAACATGCCAATGCCAAAAGTTACCCATGGAACTACACAAGATGCGTTAAAAGCTAATGTTTTTGATGTTGAAAAAGCAAATGAAGAACAATTAGAACTTAATAAAGCTGGTGGTGGTGGTGATATTGTTGTTCCTCAATTAGGACATGCCGCGGGGGACGCAGGAAATAAAGAAATCGCAGATCAATTAAAAACTTTAAATCAGGGTTCGGCCGATACCGAGTTTGATAAAGAAGTTCCCAATGTTCCTAAAAAAAAAATTGGTTCTTTTTCAGATTCTTATCAGGGTGGTCGCCGACGGAAAAAAACTAAAAAAAATACACGAAGAAGAACTAGAAAAAAACAAGGCGGCCATTGTAGTAAACAATTAAAAAAAGTTAAAGTTCTTTTAAACAGAACTAAAAAAAATAAAACTAGAAAAAATGTTAATAAATTAAAAAAACAAATGAAAATACTTACTAAAAAGATTAAAGAATACAACCACTCTAGTAGAAAAGGGAATAGGAGGTTAAGAAAAAATAAATCTCATATTAAAAGGTACAAAAAACTAAAAATCAAATTTAATAGATTAGTTTAATAAAAAATAATAACATTATATTTTATTATGAAGTTCAAAGATATTTCAATGGCTGTTATAATCATATTATTATTTGTTGCATTATATCTTGCTAGTTTTTTGTCAATTGGATTAAAAAAATTGCAAAAAGATTGGCCCAAATATAGATGTAATCCTATGGCGATGCCTTTAGCTAGTTATTTAGGACACGACCCCGTTCAAAATTTTACACAGTGTATTGGTAGAATTCAAAAGGGATTAATGGGTCATTTCTTAGAACCTGTATATTATGTTTTAGGTATTATTGGAAATATGAGTAAAACTATGTTGGGTGCCATCAATAAGATACGAGATGTTTTCTTTAATATGAAAAAGAGAATTGTTGGAATTATTCAAAGTATTTATTTTATGATTATAAATGTTCTTATTCAATTTCAACGAATTATTATTAAAATGAAAGACCTCATGTTTAAAATGATTGGCGCGAGTATGACCACTATTTATATGGTTGAAGGTATTGCACTAAGTGGTAAATCCGCAAATAATGGCCCTATCGGCGGTGTTTTAAGAACCCTATGTTTCTCTCCCAATACCAAAGTTAAAATGAATAATGGCAAACTTAAAAAAATGAAAAATATAAAAATTGGTGATATTTTAGAAAACGATAATAAAGTTACTGCTACATTAAATATTTTAGGTGACAAATATTCCCCATATTACAAAATTTTTAGTAAAGAATTAAATGACCATATTTATCTTACTGGAGAACATCTTATTCAACACCCCGATACAAGTAGATTTATCCCTGTTAGTGAGTATGAAAAAGCAGAAAAAACCAATATTAGAGATAAGGTATTATCTTGTTTAGTAACCCAATCACACTTAATTGAAGTTGGTGAATATACTTTCTGGGATTGGGAAGACTAGAATATTATCCATTGAATATATAAGATGAATAATATTCAGAAACAATTTTATAAATTACATGAAAAAAGAACATATTTAGATAAATATGGTGGCTCTGTTGTTGCTACTGGATTAACATTATTCGCTTTCTTTCTCCTTTTCTCATATTTATACATACAAGGACAAGCCGCGCCCATAAGAGTTAATTGGTCTAAAATGAAATGTCACCCATCAGTAGTTCCATTTGCGGGTATTATTAATAAACCCGATAATATGAGTGCAATGCAATTTACAGCCTTAAATTTTCAATCTTGCATGCAAGGTATTTTAGCTACTATAATTGGACATTTCACGGCACCTTTCTATTTTATAACTACATCTCTCACCAAATTTATGCACGCGCTTACATATTCCATTGATATTATTAGATCTGCTATAAGAAGATTAAAAGATATGATGATGACACTTTTTAGACATTTCATTGAATCTGCTAATAGAGCCTTCATGCCCGTAGTTAAAATTTTAGCTAAGATGAACGATACTTTCGCAAAAATGTCCACAATATTCGTTAACGTTTTTTATTTGATATTGAGTATGTACTTAACTCTTAAATCATGGATGGCTAACTTTTTAACATTAACCATTATTGCTCTTGTTATCGGCGTCGCGTCTATTATTGCTTTGTGGTTAATACCCTTCACATGGCCATTTGCTATAGCAGCCACCATTTTCTTCTTATTACTATCTATTCCTCTTGCTATCATTGCTGGATGGGTAAAACACATTATGGATATTACAAGTAGAGGTGTTCCTGAACCTCCCGGAAAACCAAAACCACCCTGGCCTTTTTGTTTTGATGAAAACACTATAATGAAAACTAAAAAAAGCGATGTTCATATTAAAAATATCAAAACTGGTGATATTTTATCCAATGGCGACGCTGTTACAGCAATTTTAAAAATTAAATTTAAAAAAGGAGAAAAAATGTATAAATTAAATAATGTCGTAGTTAGTGGTGGTCATTATGTTTTACATAATAATAATTGGATACTTGTTAGCGATCATCCTGACCGTATAATTATTAATAATTATGATAAAGATTATTTGTATTGTATTAATACCACCAGCAAACGAATTTTCATTAATAATACCGTTTTCATGGACTGGGATGAATTAGAACTTAAAGATATCAAAAAAATGATAAATTGGAGATATTTTAAAGAAAAAGATATACCTAATTTACATTCCTTCATAGATAGCGGTCTAACACCCTCCACTAAAATTAATTTATTTAACGGTATTACAAAAAATATTTCAGATATTAAAGTTGGAGATACACTTGATATGGGAGAGAAAGTCATTGGAATTGTTAAGATTAAAGGTGAAGATATGGATATATATAATAATTATATTAATCAACAAAAAATAACCGGAGTAAATCTTTATTTAAAATTAAATACTAATTCTTTAGCGAATTTTCGTAAACGAGTTTTCGGGGGGAGATATAAAACATTATATCATTTAATCACCGATACTAAAACTTTTCATATTAACGGCGTTGAAATTTACGATTATAATGCGGCCATTGAAAATATATTAGACATGAGAGATAAGTTTTTTAATATTTAATTTATATATAATGGAATTTAAGTTTAAATTATTGGGTTTTCCTATACAATTCAGATTAGAAGTAGTTATTGCAGCTATTCTACTAGGTATGTTCATTCAAGCCAATATGCTATGTAATTGTATAACGCAAGAAGGAATGGAATCAATTGAAAATGTTTTGGGTATTGAACTAAAAAATAATAACTAATTTTAGATATATTTATTTTTATCTATTAAATATATATATCATGGAATTTAAGTTTAAACTATTAGGTCTTCCTATACAATTCAGATTAGAAGTCGTTGTTGCTGCTATTTTATTGGGCATGTTTATTCAAGCTAATACAACTTACAATTGTTTAACACAAGAAGGTATGGCTGCCGGCGGGGCTGCTTTAGATTATGCTATGGGGAAAGGTGTTCCCGGACAAAATAATAACGATGGTCCTCAATTAGCAAATAATCCTGCTGAAATGATTGAAAAAGTTCAAGTCCCGCTTCCACCCGGACAACTATTTATGTATGCTAATAATGATTTTAAACCTGAATGTTGTAAAAATTCTACTATTAGTGGTTCTACCGGTTGTGCATGTGAAACTCAAGAACAAATTGATTATATTGCAAGAAGAGGAGGAAATAAATCTTCCGGTGAATTTTAATTATATTTAACGATTAAAGATAAATATAATTTTTAGGTGCATATACTATATATGTCATGTTCTCCCGCATCTGTAAAATTAAAAACCAATAAAGTTAAAAGAATGGTTACTGGCGATATAAACGCACCAACAAATATGCTTGTTGTAAAAGATAAATTAGATAAAAAACAATATATTGATCTAGCCGCCGAAAGGTTAGCAGAAAAAGGTTCTAGTTGTAAAGTAATTCATAAAAAAGCAAAAGATATAAAAGAACAATCTTATGAACAAACTACTGAAGAATTGGCTTATGAATTAATGAGAAAAAATGTAAAATATAAAGATATGTCAAATGAACAATTAAAAAAAATTAGTGATGGTGATAAGCACTCACCTTTGAAAAAAAGTGTTGCTTTTGGTAAAACTACTACAACAGATACACCACCTCACATCAATAGAGGACTGGGTACAGATAAATGTCCAAAATTTAAAGTTAAAGAGATGATAACACCTACGATGACAAAAAAATCCAAAATAAATAGAGTATTAACAAACCAAGAAAGAGACGCAGCATTCCTTAGGGCATATGGAAAAGGAAATTGTAAATTAGCACAAAAAGAAGTAGACAAATATATTGATATGTTATATAAAAATGAACAACCGATTGTTAAGGCTACGGTTAATATGTCAGAAAAACAAAAAATGAAAGATGAAAAAAAAGCAGCAACTAAAATTCAAGCGATTGTTCGTGGCGACCAAACAAGAGGAAATGTCGCAGATTTTTCTGGTAAAAAACACGGAAAACATAGCGGAAAACATAGCGGAAAACATAGCGGAAAACATAGCGGAAAACATAGAGGAAAACATAGCGGAAAACATAGAGGAAAACATTGTATATCTAAATATCATGACCCAGCTTTATCACAGGTAGAAAAAAGTTTGGGTGTAACATTATCTGATGCTGAAAAGGATATATTAATTGAACACGCGAAAAAATTCCCCGATGGTGGTTGTCAAGTTATAATGAAGAAAAAATGGGCGGAACTTAATCCTGAAAAATTTATTGATATTTATCAAAAAATGCCAGAGGAAACAAAAACAGATAAACATAGGAAAAAAGTTATGACAGCATTATTTAATCAAATAAATGGTAATAAAGAAGAATTAATAAAAAAAGTGAATGAAAGAAAAGCAGAACAATCTAGAATAGCAAAAGAAGCAGAAGAAAAGGTAGAAAAAGAAAGACAAGATACTATGAGAAAAACTCAATCAGAACCGGCAATACAACCTACTCCTACACCTGAATTAAGACAAACTAAAAGTGAAACAGATATTGTATCGCCCGCTACAGTCAGATTTTTTATGAGTATGGATGGGAAAACATATCATAAGAAAAATAAAAGTCTCTATGAAAAATACAATAAATTACCGCATTCCGATTTTTATGTGGCAAAAGTCTTAAACAAATATAATATTATAAAAAAAACCACAACAAGACCGCGACCTTATATTAAATTACCTGGTGCGATAGTCGGCACACAAGGATGGAGACATTCAATTTTAACACATAAAAATAACAAATTAGGAGGATTGGACGAACATTATTATTTTAAGTTAGATAGTAAGGGTAATGTAAGTGACTTCAAAACTGGCGACGAGTATATGGAGATGTTAGGTATAACAGATGATAAAGTAGAAAAATTAATAAATGATTTTTGTTTGTTAAGAAAAGGAGAAAAAAGTTGCAATGAAGCAAAACAATGTAAGTTTGATGTTTCAGAAAAAGTTTGTAAGCCTAGGGGTGTAGTAGAAGGAAAAAAATTAGAAGAAGACCACAGTGCGGAAAAGCTGAGTGAAGAAAATCCTAATTTAACTGCTGATGAAATTAACAAAAAAAAAATGGAAGAAACTATGAATATTATAAATCAACTTAAACCAGATATTGAAAAACAAGAAAGAGATATTGCTCGTATAGATAGTAATATATCAGATGAAATGGGACAAAGTGGTGTTGATTTGGCGGCGGCAGAGTCATCAGATGCAACAGAGGCAACAGAGTCATCTGATAGTTTAGTTCCGCAAGGTTCAGATGTATTTGATGCTCAGTTAAATGAGATAGAAAAAAAGGATGAAGAAGATAGAGGAGTAGATACAGAAGAGGTATCAAATATTAATCCAATAGTAGCTACAGATAGTAGTGTATCTACAACAGATGGTGAAAGTGACAGTGAAGAAACTCAACAGGGGGCATCACCTAAAGATGGATTTGCTGATTATTTAAATTGGTTTTTAGTTCAATCGGATATGAAACTTATATCAATCGCTTAAAAACATTAAATTATAATAATAAAATGAATAAATTATTAATTATATTATTATTCTTATTCTTAAATGTTATAAATTGTAATAGAGTGCGTATTTATGAAAGAATAGAGAGAAATTATGTAGCAGAAAAGGTGTTTAATTTTTTGAATGAAAATGAAATAAATGATTGTTTTAGTTTTAGAGAAGATTATGACCATTTATTATTAAAATGTTTAAGAGATGATGAAGTGTTTGATGTGGATATAACAATAAAAATGGGTTATGACCAAAGATATGATTTTAAAAGAATATCATATGTAATTTAATAACAAACTCTATATCTTTTATCATTAGTTAAAGCATCAAAATTTAATTTTAATACTATTGTTTTTTTTGGATCATTTTGACCAGTTAAATCAATTTTTACAAGATCGCCATAACTAACATTACAATCCCATGTATTCAAACCATCAGTTGTGCTATGAATACTAATTTCTTTTACTCTTTTATTTTGAATAACAATTTTTACGGTAACATCTTCTTGTTCAACATAATTAATATGAAGCGGTAATTGATGATATGTTCCGCTAGTAACCGCAAAATCTTCAACTGTATGTCCTATTTCTTCATCGGGGGTATCTTTTGTAAAAGGGTATGTAATTGAGCTTAACATCGCATTTTTTTCATTTTTCAACCAATAATCAGCTAAATAGATTGGTATACTTTTACCTAAATCCATACATTTAATGTTGGATGTGGATAGTTTGTTTTCATCGCCAGTATTATTTTCGGTTCCAATTTCTACATAATTCCTTTCAAAATTGAAAAAGGGGTCATTTGATAACATTTCTGGACGAGCAATTAATTCACCTTGAACATTTCCATATACTGTATTTTGATTGTTTGGTACTTTACACGCTGCTGATTTGTCGCTTTTAAAATTTTCAGTATCTACATCTTTAGTGAAAAAAGCTGGGTCGTTTTTACAACTTTGAAAGAAGTCAAAATAACCTTTGGTTACCTTAATTCTATTAGAGTGATTATTGAAACTTGTAATAGTGCTAATGTAATTATTTTTATTACTATTCCATGCTATTCTTTTTGCTTTATTATTATGGAATTTGCTATCAGCACAATCATAATATAATGTTATGTTTCTTTTTTTTTCAATATAATCTTTAGCTGACATCTCTTCGGTATTTTTTTTAAAGATATTCATATATGTATATATTATATAAATTAAAATATTCTACTTTTTATATATGAATACTTCTGATCTAGACATAACCAATTATTCAAGTACAGACTTATTTGATTTATTTGAATTAGAACGTGGAAAGAATTACGACGATGCTATCTTAAATTCCAAATTTGATAAATTATCTAGTAGAATTTTGAGTGATCAAACAATAGATTATCCACAAAAATTGGAATTAATTGATTTTTTAAAAAAAGGTCTAAATAAATTAATCTTTGAAACAGACACATATGAGCAAGATTATAAATTGACAGATGGTAACTTTATGCCGAATTTAGAAAAAAGCGAGGTGTATCCTAATAAGCATTTTGTTATAAAACAAAATCCTAAGAAGGGTTTAAGTGGACTAATAAATCCATTAGTAAAAGCTAAAATGACTAAATTGTTGAACATTAACACTCTATTTCGCAAGGATTATTATAATAGTTCTTCAACCGATTTTGTATTTGAATTACCAAATACACTTAATAATGTTATCAGTTTAGCTCTAGAAACCGCAGAGATAGCAAATACTTCAAATACATTATCTAGTAAATTAAAAAATAATGAATTTACAATAGAATTAGTAGATACAGATACTAATGGTAATCTCATAAATAGAAAAAAAAAGACTATTGTAATTCAGGACGGGAGCTATAGTGGAGAAGCGTTGGTTGATTATTTGAATACAAGAGTTTTTGATACTGACCCAGATTTACGAAGATGTGCTTGTATGTATAATGATCATAATAAAAAAATTAATTTTTTTACTGATCCAATGTTTGTAACAGATATATCAGATGGTGTAGTAAATGCTAGTTTAAATTACAAGTATAATTTAGATTTTAATGTTAATGATAAATCTAATAGAGCCATACAAATGAATTTAGGATGGATACTAGGATATAGAAAACAATACTATAGATATGGCGACCATTATGTTCAGCCGAGTGATACTACCCCTAATATTTCTGAAGGATTTAATCCAGAAGCGCCATTTAAAAAAAAACCTAATAAATATATTTATTTATCCGTAGATGCTTTTAATAATAATCATTCGCAAGTTATTTTATCTCCATTTGAAGCATCTGCTTTTAATGATACAAATATTTTAGCAAAATTAATGAATAATTATGGTGATAATTTCAATTATATGTCTGGTAGTTTTGCTTTAGGATTTACTCGTAATTATTTTGGACCTGTAAATATTAGAAGATTAAAAATTAGATTGTTAGATGAAATGGGTAGAGTGTTAGATTTAAACAACGCTGATTATTCTTTTACTCTATCAATCAATCAAATATATGACTTAAATAGAAAAGAATAAATGTTGTGTTATTATATATGAGAAAAACAATGAAAATGAGTAGTTTTTTATTAACAGTTGGATTGGGGTGTATGGGTTTATATGTTTTATTAAATATGCTTAATTTACCAATTGTGGAGGGCATGTCCGGGGGACCTGATGCAAAAACAAAACAAGAATGGACTGAAGCATTAGAAGATAAATACAAAGAATTTCATAAAACGAATGGAAAGTTGGAGAAAGAATATGAGGGAGAAAAACAAAAAAACTGGCGCGCCAATATGGAATGGGATAAAGTAGGTCAAATGTGGATTAGACAAACACAAATGAAGAGAAATAGACTGTTAAATATTTTAAAATGGAACCCAACGCAATTCCATGGACCAGAATCACTTAACAAAAAAGGTAAAGCCATAATAGATAATATTAGGGATTTGGATTATGCTTTGAAAATATATCAAGAAGACCCTAGAGCTAATACAAAAACAGGACCTGCTGGAGGAAAAACAGGAGTAGGTCTTTAAATAAATAATTTAAAAATAACATTACAAATATAAATAATGTTATTTATTAGTCCTCCTTTTGGAAATTATATAAATCTCCCAAAAACTACATCAATACGGGGTTCATTTACATTAAATGAAAGACCGGGTAAATGGCCGCAAATTTTAAAAACATTAAGATTTATTCCATATTTAAATGGTTGGGTCAATAAAATAGGATTGAGAAATCAGGGCATTGATTATGCTATTAGAACATATAAAAAGGGAGAAATTATTAGCATTGCTATATTAGATAAAGAAGAAATACCCCTACTAGTAGAAAAAATACCTGAAGATATGGATATTGAATTAAATGTTAGTTGTCCCAATACTGATAAACATATGGTAAACAAAGGATTGAAACCGTTTATTAATCAAAAAAGAAGATGGTGTATTATAAAATTATCTCCAGTAGAAGAATTTAAAAATGTTAGAATGTTTTATGACCAGGGCTTCAGACAATTTCATTGTTGCAATACATTACCAGTTAAACAGGGTGGTTTGTCTGGTCCTAGTGTAAAAGGTTATTCATTATTTATGATACAACATTTTCGCAAATTTTATGGAAATAAATGTGAAATCATTGGTGGTGGTGGTATCCGGTCATTAAAAGACGTTAAAGATTATAAAGAAGCGGGAGCTAACCATGTATCTGTCTCAAGTTTGGCTTTTAATCCAATTTTGTTTTTGAAATTTTACTGGGATTTTACAAATCAATTTTAATTATAATATCAATTATATATAATTAGAATGAAAACAAGGAGAAAATCAAAAAGGAAATCTCTCCCAGGTAAGACAAGAAAACTCAAATACAAAAACGCAAAAATCAAAAGTAATTTTGATTCTGGTAATATTATTGTAGATAGTATTGAATGTGAAAAAAAAAATGTATTTGCTGAGTTAAGAATAGTAGATGACCCATATAAAAAGAATACAAAATTTAGATATCAATATTGGTTTTATTTTAATGTATCCGATGTTAAGGGAAAGAATTGTAAATTTAAAATAAATAATATACGAAAATTAGATAATGAATGGAATGGATATAAAGTATGTTATTCATACGATAATAAAATATGGAAAAGATGCGATACAACAATAAATAAATCATTAATATGGAAAATAAAACCAAAATATAATAAAATATGGTTTGCTTATTATCCTCCTTATACTTTATCAAAAAAAAATATGTTAATAAAAAAATATAGAAAAAAAGACTATGTAACTCATAAAATAATAGGTTATTCGTCACAAAAGAGGCCCATAAATATGTTAGTAGTTGGTTATGGTTTAAAAAATATATGGATTATAGCTAGACAACATCCCGGGGAAAGTATAGGAAGTTGGATAGTGGAGGGATTTCTTGATTCGTATTTCTCTCCCAAACATAAAAAAGATAGAGAAATATTAATGAGTGTATATAAAATACATATAATACCAATAGCAAATCCAGATGGTGTATATATGGGTAGATGGTATTTACAAAATAAAGGATATAATATGAATAGAGATTGGCAAACAAAAAATTCACCAGAAGTGAAAGCGATATCAAAAATAATAGATGAAAATCCTTATACTGTGGTATTAGATATACATGGGGATGAGGAAGTTAAAAAACATTTTGTATCAAAATCAGGAAGAATTAATGATGTATATGACAGTTTTAATAAATGGATTAATAAATATAATTCAAATTTTCAATTAAAAGACCATTATAAAACAATTACTCACGCACCACATGGAACTTGTGATGGTAAATGGAAAAATTCATTAACAATAGAAGGTGCTATGAAACATAAAAAATTTAATAAAACAGTTCAATCTGAAGGATTAAAAGTTGGAGAAAGTATAATGAAAACATTGAAACATTTATAAAAGCGATGACGAATGTGGAATGTTTCTAAACCATAAACTAAATCTATTTTTATTATCTTTTGCGGAAAAACATGCTGCTTTTGTAGGTATAGGGTTATTTACTTTACAATATTCACTAACAATTTGAAATTTTTGAGGTTTTGGAATAGCATAATAACAATATCCTATAGGACCTACTTCATCTGATTTTAAATTCCACTTATCTATAACACCTCCGCAAATTGCGTGTTGTATTCTCCATTTTTCTCCACCCATTCCCATACCATCCCATGAATTATTACAATGTTTGAATCTGAATATTGTTGTGAGTTCAGTCGCTTGTTTAGCAGTCCATCCTTCATATTTTGATTCACGTATTCCACTTAAAATTCCAATATATTGCTTCATTCCATCTATTGTTTCAATAGACCCATTTTGAAAAATAAATTTTAAAGATTTAAATAGATAATGATCAAACGGTAATGCTATCAATCTAGTAACCTCTTCTAATACTTCATTAGAATAAAATGGATTATCCAAATCATTATTTTTATCTGCAATTTCTTTTTTAAATAATTCCGGATTAGAATGTTTTAAACATTTTGAACATTTTCCACCATATTCTTTAATTTTATATATACCGTTTTCACAACATTCATCAAGTTTGTGTGAGTTAGGATTAATTCTTTTTTTATCAGACATAAAGCGAATGCGTTTGGAGTATCTTCTTCCGTTGCTAGTATAAACAGACATATTAATTAATTGATATATATAAATCATATATTTATATCAATTTTCATGCGTAAAAAAATATTATATATTATATCTAATAATTTTAATATGGAAGGGAAGATACTGGGATATTATTTTGTTATAATGGGTTGTGTTGCCTTTGCTTGTTGGGTTTGTCCAATAATTAAAAAGAGAGCTCATAGAATATGTTGTGAATCTAGTGATGAAGAATACGATGAAGAATATGATGAAGAAGAAATGATTACACCTTTAGCATCTCCATCTAGTTCAACAAGTTCCGAAGGAACATATGAATTGGCATTAAAACCTGATTATTCATCTAGTGACGAATTTGAAGATAGATACGTAAGAGTAAAAGTATATAATACGCAACCAAATTATATTGTAGAAGATATATAAATTATTTTTTATTATTTTTTGGATTTTTTTTATTAGGATTTTTTTTATTGGCAACTTGATTTTCTAAGTTTGATTGTTTAATCCTTATACCGCGGGTGGTATTTTTTCCATATTTATTAAAAGTATTTTTCGCTTTATTTTTACCTTTTTTGCGCTGTGTTTGGTTTGCCTTTTTACTCATAATTATTAGTATTTTATGATATATAAAAATCACAAAATATTATCAATTTATTTACCATAAATACTCATGGCTTAATATTTTTGCATTATAATTACCTCTTGATTTTCTTTTTTCTTTTTGAATTGCTTCTTTTCTATTTTTTGTACCCGAATGTCTACTAAAATAATTTTGAAAAAAAAATTTTCAACGGTTTCAATGAGTAATGCTAAAATAGATATGATAGGAGTAGTGTTAGTGGGCGTAAGTCAATTAGTGTAGATGTCCGGCGGAGATAGGCTTAGATGTATGTTTATTTAAGTTTAATAGGGCATCGGCTGCTACTTGTTCGTCAGTTTTAGTAGTAGGTATGAACCCATAGTCGTATAATATTTTGATAGGAAGTTTGGTGATATCAATTACGAAGTTTGGGGTAGTGTTAGCGAATGCCACTTTTGGTAATACTATTCCCAGCTCTTTTAATTTTGCTTGATATTCGCCTGTATGCTGATCAATTTTACCATTTTTGATAAGTCGCATTTGGAATTTTCCAGCAGAATTTTTGTAGTCATTTCTCACTTTTGGTAGGTAGTGATTATAGGCTCTTTGGTGACAAAATTGGTATAGTTTTTTACCACTGGGCCATTCAAATCCGCCCATATTGTAGCATAAGCCTAGTAGGTCGCTTTCGTGGTAGGTAAGTCCAATGTATTCTACGGGTTGATAAGTAGTAATTTTTTTAATTTTCGTTTGATTAAATTGTTTAACGGGACTTAGGAATAGGGATAGCGATGGGGAATGAGAGATCTCATGTGGGTTAGATTCCCGCCACATAATAAGGTGTGGGACTTTAGTGCAATCAATGTTGATCATTCGTCGCCTACCAGCGTAGTGATTGTGCATATAGTCAGGATCAATTAAGGTGAATTCAGAACCCCGTTTTTCGTGATATTCCTTAAGTGGTTTAAGGTCGGCATCTTTCATATCCCAAAATCCAAATCTCCTGATACCTGTTAATCCTACTATAGTAGCTATTTCACCAGGGATAAGGGATATGTTTCCATCATCATCTACCTTAAATAATTCGTGGGCTTCAATATGGAGGCTTTTTGGTTCATTTTTAAATTTGATGCATTTCCTTAACCTGTTAGGTAGATACTTAATTTCGCCACCATATAATGCGGTCATTGTTTGGCGAAACCTGCTGTTATCCTGTAGTAAATGGTGAATGGGGGTGCCATATTGATGTAACATTCCTTGTGCGTCATCACCCGCCTTGCGTTTTTGATAGGTCGCTGGATTTTGTTTCTCTTCCATAGTGGGCTCGGCTACCTTAAATTCGTCCTTGAATATTGCGTTGGCAGTATTGTAAAACTTTGTTTCTTTAAGGGCTTGTTTCAGTGACGCACCATCTACATTTAATGGTACTACGGCTACTCCATAGGTATCCAGTATTCTTAAAGCCTGATCAGGATACTGTGCTATGACCAGCTTGGAATCAACTTCAATAGGGTCAGTAGTCTTCATTTTAGTTTTTTTTCTTTGTTTAGTAGTCATTGTATAGGGGTTATACTGTATTAATTTTCATGCTATTTAAAATCAATTTTCATGATATCATTGGGTTAGTATTAGGGTTTTGGATCTTAAATTTATAAAAAAATTTTATATTATTAATACAAAATTTCTTCACTTACACATACATTCCATACGGAACTCCATTACCTTCCTTTTTCTTTATTAATTTATCAACCACTTCTTTTGTTACCGTAAAAGGGAATTTTACTTTTAAGGTTTTTTCTTTTTCAAATAAATCTGTTCCCTCTGGCATTAAACGATATAAATTCAATTTTGTATGAATTATTTCCAAACATCTTTTCAAATTTCTTACACCCTTTTCATTTTCAGTAAAAGCTTCTGATAAATATTTTATTGTTGCATCGGGTATAATTATATCTCCCTCTTTAAAATTAACATTCGCTCTTATTTTTGGTATTAAATACTCTTGAGCAATCACACATTTTTCTTGATGTTTATAACCAGCAGTATCTATTCTATACATTCTATCTTTCAATATTGGATTCACTTTTTCTTCATGATTATAACTAAATATAAACATTGCTTGATTTAAATTAAAATCTACATTAGCAAAATATTTATCATGAAATTTATCATTCTGAGTTGTATCGGTCAAATGTGTTAATATACCCGTTATTTCTTCGCCTCTAGGAGTTACGCTTACTTTATCTAATTCGTCAAAATATATTAATGGGTTCATACATTTTGCATTAATTAATATATCTACTACTTTCCCCCAACAACTACCCTCATATGTATATGAATGTCCTTCTAAAAATGAACTATCTGTGGCGCCACCCAATGCTAAAAAGGCAAACGGCCTATTTAAAATTTTGCTAACCCCTTCTTTAATTAATGTAGTTTTACCAGTTCCCGGCGGACCTTTTACAGCTATAGCAGAACCTATTGCGGCTGGATTACTTATCAATTGTCCAACCATTTGTAGTATTTGCATTTTAGCATCGTTCATTCCATATACCGCATCATCTAATATTTTTTTGGCATTTACCATAAACGCCTGATATTTCTCTTCTCCATCCGCCATAGATACCGGGAGAGTCTGGTATTTACCAAATGGTATTCTCATAAATGTATCAACCCATTGTTTAATTTTATAATATTCACCGCTACCCGGATCCATATATCTCAATGTATTTATTTTTTTCATTGCGTTGGCTTTAAATTCTACTGGAATATCAGAATTCAATAATTGCAACCTATATGGCATCTCTACATTGGAAAATTTATTCACCTCTTTTAATTGTTTCAATATTTTTGTCTGACTTTCTAATTCCATATTACGAAAATATTTAAAATCATTCATTACATTTTTCTCTCTCAACGCTTTTCTCAATCTGGTAACATTTTTTTCTTTCTTTTTCCCATCTCTCGCTTTCTTTTCTTTTTCTAATTTCTTTTTATGTTTAGTAGCAACTGTTTCAAACTTCTTAAACATTTCTTCCTTTCCTTTACTTTGATTTGTTTTCATTAATTCTCTCAATTCATTTAATGTTTCCTCATAATTTTCTTCCATTGGTTCAATAGATTTAATAAATCTGGACTTAATTTTTTTTACCATTTCATATGTTTTATCATCCAATTTTACATCATATCTTGTTAATCTCGGCTTTTTATTCCAATGAACTGCTTTTATTATTCCTTCATAGAATTTATCCCAATCTTTTAATTTTATTTTAACACGCTCATTTTTTTTAAATTTACTTTCCTTCTCTTTTTTTATACTTTTATTAGATTTTTTCACCTTCTTCTCCATTGCACGGTCAGACAGATCTTCCTCTTCATCGCCTTCTTCTGACTCTTCGTCTTCTTCTTTTTCCTCATTATCTGTATCATCTTCAAAACTATCTTCAAATTGATCATCATCTTCTTCATACCAATCTTCTTCATATTCATCCTCATATTCATCCTCATCTTCCCATCCCGGCATACCGGGCATTCTTGATGAAAATACAATATTAAATTTCATATTTTGATTCGGTGCCATTAATTCTTCCTCTTCTCTCAAAGCTTCTTGCAATTCATCTTCATCTACCCATTCATCTTCGTCGTGTTCTTCATATTTATCTTTTTTTGGATCATAATCAGAGGAACTGTCTTCATCTTCCTGTTCTTTCTTCTTCTTTTTAGATTTCTTTTCAGATTTCTTTTCAGATTTCTTTTCAGATTTCTTTTCAGATTTCTTCTTCTTCTTATTTTTTACATTATCTTTCAATTTTTCAATTGCTTCGGATTTTTTCATTTTTTCATTTTGATGTCTTGATGGGAAATGTTTAGCTAACATTTTTTGAAAAGCTAAATTATCAAATTGTTCGTCCTCTTCTTCTGAAAGTTCTTCTACTATTTCAATATCACTTTCGTCATCCGAACTTTCTACTTGCTTTTTCTTCTTTCTTTCTTTCTTTCTTTCTTTCTTCTCTTTTTTACTGGAACGTGATCTATTATTCTTTTTAATTTTAGGAGATTCATTGGTTTCTTTTTTACCGGCCATATAAATATATTTATATTTAATATTTTAAATCATTTATTCAATATCAATTTTTCCGGATAAATAAATTGATATAGTAAAACAATCTAAATAAATCTCACATATTAGTATAATAATGGGAATTGATAATGAAACAAAAACAAATAATATAAATCCATCTAAAATTATAGGTATTCAATTCAGCGTTCTATCTCCTGAAGAAATTAGAAATAGTTCTGTTGCCGAAATTACAAGTAGAGATACTTATATTAATAACAAACCCGTTATTGGAGGATTGTTTGACCCTAGAATGGGTGTTTTAGACGCTGGCTTGATATGCCCTACAGACGGACATAATTATATGAAAACACCCGGATATTTTGGACACATTGAATTAGCTAAACCTGTATTCTATATTCAATATATTGAACCTATCAAAAAAATTTTAAGATGTGTTTGCATTAAATGTGGGAAACTTAAAATATCTAAAGAAAAACATAAACATTGTTTGAAAATGGCACCTAGAAAAAGATGGCATTATGTTTTTCATGAAGCCAATAAAGTTAGAAGATGTGGAGAAGAAACAGCCGATGGATGTGGTGCGAAACAACCAAAAAAAATACAAAAGCAAGATTTGGCTAGTATTTTTGCTACATGGGAAAGTAGTGATGGTATAACTGATAGTGAGGGCCAAGTAACTGACAAACCAACTATGAGATTAACTCCAGAATTAGTTCTCAAAATTTTTAGAAGAATTTCAGATGAAGATATTACATTTATGGGATTTAGCCCCATATGGTCTAGACCAGAATGGTTCGTATGTCAAACTCTAGCAGTCCCACCACCTTCAGTTAGACCCTCTGTAAAACACGACGCACAACAGCGTAGTGAAGATGATATATCACATATTATTGTTAACATTATCAAAGCTAATAATACTTTACAGAGTAAAATAGAAAAAAATGCCAATACTAAAGTAATTGAAGATTGGGCTACCGTTTTACAATATTATGTGGCAACTATGATTGATAATAGAATTCCCGGAGTAGCATCTGTTGCACAGCGCTCTGGAAGAGCTTTAAAATCTATTAAAGAAAGATTAGTTGGAAAACAGGGTAGAGTAAGGGGTAATCTAATGGGAAAAAGAGTTGATTTTAGTGCCAGAAGTGTTATCACTCCTGACGCAAATATAGATATAGATGAACTAGGAGTTCCTGTTAAAATTGCTATGAATATAACAGTCCCAACTACAGTTAATAAAAGAAATATTAATTATCTTACAAAATTAATTAGAAATGGACCCGATACTTATCCCGGAGCAAACATCTTAAAAAGAAAGGCCGGACATGAACAGTCATTGAGACATAGTGATAGAAATAATATTGAACTTAGAATAGGAGATATTGTTCAGAGACATCTAATGAATGGTGACCCTATATTATTTAACAGACAACCTACTCTACATCGTATGAGTATGATGTGTCATAAAGTAAAAGTTATGAGAGTTGGTTCTACATTTAGATTAAATGTAGCTGTTACAAAACCATATAATGCAGACTTTGATGGAGATGAAATGAACTTACACGGACCTCAAGATGAGGAATCGGCAGCAGAACTCTTATATTTAGCAGCAGTTCCTAGACAAATTATTAGTCCAGCAAATAATAAATCCGTAATTGGTATATTTCAAGATTCATTATTAGGTTGCTATCGTTTTACTAGAAAAGGTATAGATTTCAGTAAAAGAACTGCTATGAATTTGTTAATGTATCATAAAAATCCCGAATTAGATTTGTTCAAAAAGAAAGATAGAATTAGTAGTTTTGAAATTATGTCACAGATTTTACCACCTTTATCTTTAAAAACCCCTAATGGTAGTTTTGATAAATCTACTCAAGACGCAAAAACAACTAACAATATTATTGACATTATTAATGGTAAATATTTAAGAGGACAGATTGATAAAAAAATATTAGGTGCTGGTTCAAAAGGCCTTATTCAATCTATTTTCAATGATTACAGTTTTAAAGACTCGGCTAATTTTATTAATGACATTCAAGCTATCGCAACTGAATATATGAAATTAACTAGTTACAGTGTGGGTATTAGTGATTTAATTGCTGATGATAACACTAATGGTAAAATTGATACTGCTATAAAGCAAAAAAAGAAAGAAGTTGGCGATTTAATGAACCAATTACATTTATCTATTTTTGAAAATAACACAGGTAAAACAAATGAAGTTGAATTTGAAACACAAGTTAATGCTTTACTTAATAAAGCTTCTGAGAATGCTGGTAATATTGGTAAAAAAAGTTTGAGTAAAGATAATAGGTTTATTATGATGGTAAATGCTGGAAGTAAAGGTAGTAATATTAATATAGCACAAATGATTTCTTGTGTAGGTCAGCAAAATGTTGATGGTAAAAGAATTCCTTATGGATTTGAAGATAGAACTTTACCTCATTATAATAAATATGATGATAGTCCCGAGGCTAGAGGATTTGTTCAGAGTTCATTTATTGGAGGGCTAACTCCAGAAGAAGTATATTTCCATGCTATGGGTGGTAGAACCGGTCTCATTGATACAGCTGTTAAAACTAGTCAAACTGGTTATATACAAAGACGATTAATTAAAGGTTTAGAAGATTTAAAAGTTTGCTATGATATGACCGTTAGAAATAATAAAAATAAAATTATACAATTTAAATATGGCGATGATAATATTGTAACTACTAGATGTGAAACACAGTCCCTACCTATAGTTTCTATGACATTAGAGGAACTATATTCGCATTATCACATTCCAACTGACACTAAAAATTCTATTTCTTCACCAAAATTAATCTACAACACCGACGCACTTAAAAGATTTAAAAAACAAAAAACAGAATTAAAAAAATATAATAAAAATAGATTAAAATATATTATAGAAAAAAGAGACGAAATCGCCACTCATGTTTTTAAACAACGGAATGAACAAAATATTCATATTCCTGTTAATTTTAAAAGAATCATTAACAATATCAAACATAATTTAAACATTAAAACCACCTTTACTACAGATATTACACCCTTAGAATTTTATAAAATGATAGACCACGAATATTCTAATTTAGAACTTAATAGATATACAACACCCACTGAATTATTTAAAGTTGCTTATTATTTTCAACTTACAGCTAAGGAAATTTTGATAGTTAATAGGTTCAGTAAGGCAGCTGTAATAATTTTGTTGAACAAAATTAAAAATGCTTATTTAAAGTCTCTTGTTCATCCGGGTGAAATGGTTGGCATGATAGGGGCACAAAGTATTGGAGAACCTACTACACAAATGACTTTGAATACTTTTCATTTTGCTGGTGTTGCCAGTAAAAGTAATGTAACCAGAGGTCTTCCTAGGATTGAAGAAATTTTATCATTAAGTGAAAATCCTAAACAGCCATCTACCACTATTAGATTAAAAAGTAATGAACATACCGATCCTCAAAAAGCACAAGAATTAAAATATTCGCTTGAATATAGCAATTTGAAAGATATTGTAAATTCTCTTAGTATATGCTTTGACCCTCAAATTGGCGACACAAACATTGACGAAGATAAAAAGATTGTTGAACAATTTTACGAATTTGAAAAAATTATGAATGAATCTGGAGTTAAGTCTGACGATAATAAATTATCTAAATGGATTATACGATTAAAACTTAATCGCGATGAAATGTTAGACAAACAAATTTCTATGGATGATATACATTTCGCCGTCAAAAATTGTCTTAAGCAAAAAACTGTTCAATGTATCTATAGTGATTTCAATGATGACAACCTTATTTTTAGAATTAGGCTAGTTGAAGCTTTATTAAATAAAAAAGAAAAACCCCTTGACCAAACTGATGAAATTTATAAACTTAAAAACTTTCAAGAAAATCTTCTTAAAAATATTATTTTAAAAGGTGTTAAAAAAATACCTAAAATTATTATTCGTAAGGTTACTAATAATGTTGAACCTGAAAGTGGTAATTATGTTCCTACTGACGTGTGGTGTCTTGATACGGTTGGTACTAATCTTAAAGAAATTCTTGCTATTCCTAGTATTGACCCTAATAAAACTACTAGTAATCATATACAAGAAATTCAATCCATTTTGGGCATTGAAGCTGCTAGGCAAAGTATTTATAATGAACTTGAAGAAAATTTTGAAGCCAATGGCACATATATTAATTATCATCATATGGCTCTTCTCTCCGATAGAATGTGCGCCACTCTTAAAATGGTTAGTATTTTCAGACATGGAATTAATAATGATGATATTGGTCCTATTGCCAAAGCCAGTTTTGAAGAAACTCCTGAAATGTTTTTAAGAGCCGCTAGACACGCAGAATTAGATTTAATGACTGGTGTTAGTTCTAATGTTATGTGTGGTCAAGAAGGTTATTTCGGAACTAACTCATTCCAAGTTTTATTAGACATTAATAAAATGAATAAAATTGGTGATATCAAAATCAATGAACAAATTAATATTCAAAATAGTCTTAATTTAGAAGACAATACCGACCCCTGCTCCAAAAATAATATTATTATCAATGACTCCGTTGATAACATTAACGCAAATAATACTGGCGATGTTGATGATGATTATGATATTGGTTTGTAAAACAAAAATTAATTTATTTGTAATATATATTATTAATGAATATAATAATTTATATTATGAAAAATTTAAAACATAAGAACGATAAATTTTTTCAATTTTTTATTAATTATCAAAGTGATATTGACGTTACTGATATTGAATTTTTTAATTATTATATTACAAATTTTCACTTATTTGATAATTATTATGACAATCCATCGCACATTATTAACATTTATAATAAAGCAAAATTTATTAAAAATTCTTTTAAAAAACTTATTCAAATTTGGAAATTAAAAAAATCTATTAAATATGATAATCAGTGTGATTTATACTTCAACCCTCTTTCCAACTTAAAACACTATTTAAAAGTAAACATAATTCAAAACAATACATTATATTCTTTCCGCATAAGTGATATTATTAATTTATGGGTTACTTCTCTAACCGCCAGTGAAAATCTTTTCTGCAAGCCAACAGAATTAAAAAATCCTTTCACTAATTTAACTTTTAAAAAACACAATTTATATATTTTATATTTTTCTATATACTATTCTAGTCTTAATGTTCCAGAAGTTATTTATAGATTTTTTAAATGTAATATGACTATTGAATTATATATGCTTACTTATTACCCTATTATGAAAGAATACGCAATTGATACTTTCTTTGAAAGTTCCACAACTTCTGAACAATATGAATTCATATACAATATGATTACTCAAATGAACGATGATGTTGACCCAAATTATCCTAACAGTAATTTCTTTTTTATTCCTGAAAATCCCAGTTATAATCGTAAAAAATATTATATTCGTCAATTAAAACATATTTTAAAATATTATCTTCGCGGAAGTTACTCTTGTAATCCTCTTAGAAAAAGAGTTGCGTTTGATAGATATTTGACTTTAACTAGATTATATGACAAAAATAACCCTAATGTAATTTCTAGAAATCCAACTATAAGATCTTCCTATCAATCTCCTTTGACAGAATTACCACTTTTACCAAACTTAGCTAACTTATCACCTCAAACCAACCATTCCACTCATTTTGATTATTCTGAAATTGCTACTTCTCCCAGCAGTTCTCCTGACAATACACGAGTATGGCCTCAAACTCAAATTAATAATTTACTTTCTCTCCCAAATACCACTCAAATTGAAATTAATATACCTAACATTCCTATTCCTAGCGATGAAAATGACCACTACATCAATAATGATGATATTGTCTTATCAGATATTGATTCTGACGATTTACCTGATTATGATCTTAGTTATAATAATCCTTTCACTACAAACATTCAATTACCTAGAACACCCCCTAATTCTAATAACACTGGTTCCTATTACAATAGTTTTCAATTATTTCCAAATAATAATCATAAATAAATAATTAATTAATTAATTTAATTATTTATTCATTTCTTTTTCCAATCTTTTCCTAACAATAACGCTATCTCCCTTTTAGCTGCTTTACTCCATGTTATTTTCTCAGATGAATTCTTCTTTAAATCTTTCCATTTATCATATCTCTTTTTCCATGCTTTCTTTAATTCTGATTGCATTGGTTTTAATATCCCCTGTTTATACCCCAATCCTGGAACTTCCATTTCTATCAATTGCTCATATATTTCTCTCCAACCTTTCTTCTCAAATACTATTGGATATTCCAAATCATTATCTAATGAATATTTGATTAATGGTATTTGTTTGTTATTTAATATGTATTGATTATCTGTATCCCAAAATTTTTCTTCCGCATAATCTTCCCAAATAAAGTTTTTATAATTTCCTTTTATATCTAATTTTTCTTGTGATAAATTTCTTACTGCGTCTCTTAATATATTATGTCTGCCCGAATCTTTTTTCTTATCTGATGCCTTCTTTTCTTCTTTTGTTATCATTTTTAAATTAAATCGTTTTTTTATTTTTTTTGGCTTAATCCTCTGTTTTTCTATTTCTGCCTTCTTTTCTTTCTTCTTTTCTTTTGATTGTTCTATACTAGATATTCTATTTTTTAATATTATCTTTCTCTTTTTTTCTTGAAGATTATAATTATTAACTGGAACCCAATCGTTCTTCACATTCATCATATCATATTTATTTGTTGATTTTATATAAATATTCTTACCCTGAATTATTAAATCCTCCAAATAATTCTCCAATACTTCTTCTAATAATATTATCTCTTCATCGGTTATATTATATTCTATATGTTCAAATGATAAATATGACCGATTAGAAAATACATACTTTCTTATTTTATAATATCTTATCAATTCATCTGATAATTTCAAATAATATAGTTCTTCATTATTATTATTATTAATTAAATTTTTTTTCGGTATTAATATACCACATATATTTTTTTCATTAGAAAAGGCACAATATTCTTTCCTATCACAATCTACCCTATTTAACCCCATACACGTCTCCAACTCCAATATATTTAAATTTTTAAAATCCGCAAATTCCACATAATCTTCTGATAATAATCTTTCTATTTTTTCTCTTATCATTTCCATTTTTTCCATATAATCATAGTCCAAACTTTCTATCAATTCTAATAATTCTTTTTTTATCTCATAATTTATTATTTTATTTATCTGTATTTTAAATATATTCCGAAACATCTTATAAAAATTATCTTCCATTTTTATCTTTTTTATTGTTTCTATTCTTTCTTTATCTTGTAAAAATTCTGAAGTTTTACTATAATTATACATTGTTTCATTCTCTACTTTTATATAATCATCATTCTCTATTATATTTAATTCTCCCTCATCACCATCTTCATATTTTTTTAATGGGAAGATTTGAACAAATTGATTTGTTATTGTTAATATTCCCACTATCATACCATCATTAACTATTATACTGTGTGGATTACTTTTTATATTTTTCTCTGATTTTTCCCATATTTCTTTCAAATATTTTATAGTATTATTATAATTTGAATACAATCTCAAATTACTTTCTAACAATTGTTTTTTCAAATCTAATTTTATTCCCGAAGGCTTACTCGGTATATACATTTTATCTAATAATATACCAACCACCTGTAAATCATTATTTACTAATTGTATTATATCGTCTTTCTTTTTTATTACACCCATTTCTTTCAAATAATACAATAATTCATCTAATGTTATATTCTCTACAAAATTATATTTTCTGTTTCTTATATTTAATATACTACTACATTCACTCTGTAATTTATTTTGTATCAATTCTAACACATTACTTATTTCCTTTAAACTATCGTACTGGGAGAGATTTCTCAAATCAAATATCATATTTATCTTATATCTCACCTTCGTCCCCATTTCTACTTCATATATTGGCTCGTAATAATTCCCTTGTTTGTATATAAATATTGTTTTTCTATTCTCATCATAAAATTTCTCCGAATAATCTCCCTTTGGACATATTATTTCCATCTTCTCAGATATATCATCATTCGGATTATTAAATATTATTATATTTATTCCATTATTAAATAATACACCACAATTATCTTCTTTCTTTGGCTCACATATTAAATCCCATATGTATTCATGATCTATTACACTTTTATCATCTTTTATATATTCTATAAAGTGTAAATAAGATGCTACCACCCTATTCAAAAATTCTGAATTATTCTTTCCTTTATAAATTTCTTTTAATATCTTACTTGATTTTAAATATCCCATTTTATGTGCTTTAATTATTCTATCATCCTCAAATAATGTTATTAAATTTCCTTTCTGAGCCGATATAAACTTATCTATTGTTAGGTTCTTCAACAAGATTGATTTTATATTTTTTATTGTATTTGATTTATTTTTATTTATATAGCGAAATCTTAACTCTTTATTTTTTGATATTTTATCATATATATTACCTATTACTGATAAAAAAGACTGATTTTTATTATTCTGAACACCATATCTTAACAAACACGGAACATTTTGTTTTAATCTTGAATCATTCTTACCTCTATAACACCTTGATTTATTATCTATCCCCAAAAATTTCTGCATTGCTTTATTTAAATATCCTAATTGACCAGATTTTAACGGAAAAGTTCCTATCAATGGTGCTTCCTCCACTCTAACCTGTTTAGGTTCCAATTTTATTTTACTTTCTTCTTCCCCTTTACTTTTTGAAGTACATCTTTCATATATTTTCCTTCTCGCTGGTTTGGGTAATACCCTCTTTTGTAATTCCCCCTCTATCGTATCCATCTTTATATTTCCTTTTTCATCTCTTTCAAATTTTGGCTCTCCCTTATACATATCTATCAATGTCTCATTCTTTATATTTTTTTTCTCTTCGCCCGTTGTTTTATTCTTAAATTTTGTTGGATTACCCTTCTTATCTCTATTTAATACCTCCCAATCACCATATTCATTAGGCGTTCCATAACAACACGGCGAACATAACTTATCGGGGTGATTATCTGGTGACATAAAACTTGGATAAAATTGTTTATATGATAATGGATTATCTTCATTACCTTCATGATATCTATTATCTGTAAATTCAAATATTCGCTTTCCTTTTGGCACCTTTTTTGAACCCGCTGGTATTACAGCATCCCAACCACCACATACCCCATCATTAACTTGTTTTAATGATAAACTTCGTCCTTTCCCATTGTCATCTCTTATACACCAAAAACGAGGACAAATATAATGTTGTTTTGTATCCCCGTGTGAAGATGTTATGTGTTCATCATATGATTTACTCCCCGATTCTCTATCCAATTTATCTATTTCTTCTTTCTCATCGGGATTAATTATTACCGGCACTCTTTTATATTGCCACGGGCACGTCTTTGTATAACTAGCAAACCTACTATTAGGATCTTCTTTCACTAATAAATCAGATTGTCTATTTTTTATTCTATTTGTAAAATAATTTTTTGAACCAGATAATGCCACTTTTGTTAAATCAACATCTATTTCATCTTCACCAGCACCACCCGATTGATGCTCAAATTGTCTCATCATTTCTTCCATTAACGCATTCTGTTCTTCTAATATAATTTGCTGATCTCTTACTTGTTGTTCTAACATTTCGTCATCATTCTCTTCTTTCTCTTCTTCTTTTTCGCCTATATGAAATAATACATTTTCTTCATTTTCATTAACTATAACCGGCGATAATCTTTCTTCACGACCCTGCTGATTTTCGGGTTCCCGACCACCCTGCTGGTTTCCTAGTGTATCAAAATCATTATGCCACGCTTCCCAGGTTGCCTCCTCAACTCCATCTAAATCGGTTGGGTCTTGAAGAAAAAAATCCCTATCATCGCCGACCAAATGTTCTATAAATTCTCGTTGTGCATCCGTTATATTTTCTGGAACAACCCAACCTAATTCAACTTGATCGCCCAATTGCTCATTAATTTCAATTCCTAATTCTCGTAATATATCGTAATTTCTATTTTGTATGGGAACTACAAAATGATTTGGACTAGCGCCCCCTTCTATGTCACTAATATCATCATCGCTATCACTATCACTTTCACTTGAACTATCATCCATATCAAAAAACCCTTGAACATCTTCTTCCTCTTTTTCTGTAACTTCTACTTGCGTATCATCTACATCAAATGTTAATGCATCAGTAACTGTAGATAAATTTTTATTTATCATTTCTTCAATTTTCTGAACTTCCTCTCTTTTTTCTTCAACTATTATTTCTTCTTTTTTCAAACATAACTCTTTTACTTTACTATTTTTAATACTTTTCATTGAGATATTTATCAACCCATTTATATATTTATTTATATGTGGCAAATATCCTATATGATTTATATTTTCTACAATTATTTCTAACTCTTGTTGCATTTTTTGATTATTTTTTAATTCCATAATTATTTTAAAACCCGGGTTATCTACTATTTTTATTTTCTTATTTTCAAATGTATCTACTTGTAATTGGACTTCTTGTCGCCAATTATTATAATATTCATTTGCTTTTTTAAAATTTATATTTTCATTACTCATTAATTTTTCAATTAAATCATCTAATGATATTTGTTGTTGTACTTGTTGTGTTATAAATTCATTAATACTATTCATCTTATTATAAAAAGCAACTCTTTTGTATGTTAAATTTATTTGTTCCCCCAATTTTGATATAGTTCCTTTATTAATCGTAAATATTGTTGATAAACATCCTATAAATTTATTTAAATTTATTTTTTTTTTATGAGAAAATGTGTATTTATAATCTATTTTATTTATTTCTATATTTGTATCATCAAATGTATTGAATGTTACATAATCATAACCACTTTTTGATAAAAAATCATAAATTTTTATTAATAAATGTTCATTTACGGTAGATTGTATTAATTTTTCAATTTCATTTTTACTTTTTGGTTTATCAAAATCTATTTTTATATCAATATTCCCATTTTCAGATAATTCACAATAAATTTCATTCTCGCTACTAACTATATAAAATCCCAATTTCTGTCTCATACTTAATTTTTTTAATAATTTAAATATTTTATATTTTTTATTTTTTTCATTTACATACAAAACTGGTATTTTTGTACCTTCTTTTGACATATAATCATTACAATATAATCTATATATATTTTCAAATTTTTTCCCTGGATTATATTTTATAAATGGTATTGTATCATTTGAATTTATAATTTTAAATAATATTTCTAATGGTAATCTTATTTCAGATTTTGGATGAATAGTAAAAAATATATTCAATATTCCTTTCTCATTGTATTTTATATCATTAAAAGCTTCATCAAATATTTTTATCCTACCATTATAGTTATCAAAATTTTTTGATAACTCATCTTTATTTTCATAATATAAATTGTCTGTTTTTTTCCCTAGTTCCCCCATTGTTCTAATTTTATCGTGTAAATATAATTTTGGATAATATAAATTTAATATATATTTATCACTAATTCCGTATTTTTTTGTTGAATTTATAACATCAGATGCGATACACAAATATATTATATCACCTGTGTTTCCATATTTAAATAATAAATCATCGTTATTATACATTATCATATTACTTATGTTTTCTTGAATTATTGGGCTCATCCTTCTAATATTGTAAGGATTAATTATGTATGGGTATTTTTTTTTGAATATTAATTTTTGACCCAATGAAACCAAGAATTTATTTTTTTCATCCCATTTAACATTTGTATTGTTAAGTAAATCTTCATAGGAAAATAATTTTTTATTTTCTATATTACATTTTTTAATATTAATATCATCATTAATATTTGACAAAAAATCACAATAAATATCATATGTCATGTCAAAATTATTTAATTGCGTTAATTGATTATAACTTATTATAGGATTTATATAATCTTCATTTATAGCAAATAAATACATTTCATTTGTACATTTTTCTAAATCCGTGTATGCCATTATTTTATTTTTTATTTTTGAAATTGTATCATCCAAATATATAGTTTTATTAATATATGTAGTATTCTTTTCACCTAAATTTTTTTTGTTATCATTTCCTATAAAAACATAAGTATGTTCTACTTTATTATCAATAATATATTTAATTTGAAACATATTAGACATATATATATATTTTATATATATATTTAAATGAATATTATTGCTGCAGTGTGTAAAAATAGAGGCATTGGTTATAAAAATCAATTACCATGGAAATTAAAAAATGAAATGCAATATTTTAAAAAATTAACCGTTGGAAATGGTAACAATGCGGTTGTTATGGGGAAAAATACCTGGTTAAGTTTGAATGATAGACCTTTAAAACAAAGAGATAATATTATTATCTCTAATACTATGAGTTCGGCTATTAAACACGACAATACATATGTATTATATAATAAGGAATATAGCGAACCAAATCTATTAGAATGGAAAGGTATGTTTAAATATGATAAAATTTGGATAATAGGAGGAGAAAGTATGTATAATAGATTTATAAATACTAATCATATTGATAAAATATTTTTAACTGAGATTGACCAGGAGTTTGAATGCGATACATTTTTCCCACATATCCCATCAAATTTTAAATTATTAGAAGAATCTAATAAAATAAATGAAAACAATATTTCATATAAATTTAAAGTTTATAAGAACTTGAAAAATAAGGGTGAATATGAACTTGAAAACCATAAATGGTGTGAAACACATTTACATCAAGGCTTAGATTAAAGATCATAATAGGGGTTGTCTGTTATTTTCATCCCACAATATAACATATTTTTCTTTTTATAATTTTTTGGCTTATAAATACCCATTTTAACAGCACTTTGTAACATGAATTTGAAATTTCCCCAAAATTCATCTGTATGCCCAACAGTTTTTGTTGCTATATGAGCCATTTCATGTATTGCTACAAACATTAATGTATTTTCGTCTATTAATTGATCACCCAATTTGGTTTTTGTTACGCAAAATGCTAATTTTTGCCCTTTATTTTCTGAATATGCTGTAAATTTGCTTGTTGGTAATATCTCTACAATTTTTTGTGGTCTAAACCCATTAACTAATCTTTTGACATTTTCTCTGTCGCTATATTCCTTTTTCATATACTTGACTAAACCTTTCATTTTTACTGTAGTTCTTGCTAATAGGTCTGCAGCCAATTCAAGTTTAGCTCTTTCTCTAACGCAATATTGTTGTCCATCTACATCAGATACTATACATTTTAAATTAAATGCGTCAGACTCTAAATATATTTTTAATGATAATCCTATTATTAATACTACCAATATATAACCAAACCCATTGATATCTAAATTCATATATAATATGATTATATTAATTCATATTATAAAATTATATTTAATTGCTTCCAATTTCTAAAGGCCTCCTGTAAGGATCTCCAGTTATTGTGCTTCCATTCCATGGTCCGGTTTCCATCTTTGGATTTGGTGGCTCACTTCTTAATTGTAAATTAGCATTTCTTAAACTTTGCCCTACCGTGTTAATACCAATATGATGTCCTGCTTTTAATAAACTAACATTTTGTAAATCTCCTGCTCCTTGTGGGTTCAATTTTGAAAAATCACTATTATCATCTCTTGGTAATAATTCACTAGGATTTACTACTTCTTGTTTAGCACAACTTGGTGGCAAACCATAACTATCCGTATTCATTCCAGAAGCCTCTCCATACCCCTCATTGTCTCCCTCTGGATCTGCTGGTTGATAATTTGATGCTCCTCCATCTACACTGGATTCACCACTATTGCGTTGGTGTGCATTCTCCATATTACTAAGAATCATTGATTTGTTGGATGAATAGTTATATAAAGCATAAATCACAAAAATAGCAGCGATAGCCATTACTGCCGTATTAGAAGTTAATTTTTTAATTAATTTATTGACACTACTAATCATTCTTTATAAAATTATAAGATAAAATATTTTTTTAGTAAAAAAACTATTTTATCTTAGATCTCTTACTTTTCGCTAAATACTTCGTCGTCAAATTCACTATCATCATCTGATGTATCTAATTCATCTATTAAATAAGATTGCTTTATTTTTTTTGCTTCTAAATAAGCCTTCACTGCCGCTAGTTTTGCTTGTCTAGCTTTTTCTTTTGCGGCTTTATAAATATCTAAATATATTTCATTAGGATCTCTTAAATTCATTACCCCTTCATTTTTTGGTATTTCTAAAACAAATTCTTCTAATTCTTCATTTTTTTCTAAATCTTTCTTCCGTGTTTCTTTTTCATTTATAAATTCTTCTATTTCTTTCTTTACATTATTTTCTTTTTCTTCATCTTTTTCCCCCATATTTGCTATTATTTCTGTTTCTTCTTCTTCTTCTGGTTCTACTACTTCATCTACGGTCTCTTGCCCTTGCTCTACATCTTCTAGTAGTTCTTCTTCTTTTGGTGCTGGTACTTCCACTTCTTCTTCTTCCACTTCTTCCACTAGTTCTTTTTCTGCTACATCTTCTTGTTTTTTATTTTCTTCTTCACTTTCATTTATTTCAATTCTTGGTGCTGTATTATATTTAATTAAACATTTATCAAATTTATTGGTATCGTCCAACATCATTATTTGTTTTATTCCAAATTCAATATGAAAACTTGTTGAATTAAATTTTAATCCATTAATTTGTAATATACATATTATTTTCGCTTCTGGTTTTAAATCACCAATTGACATTTCAGTACCACTTTCGTTAAATATTCTTAAACTATCTAAAGTTTTATTTAAAGTTGTTCTACATAAAAATTTTTTTTTATAATTTTTTATACTTTGTATCCAATTATATTCAATATCGTCTAAAGTAAGTTCGTCATAAAACCAGAATTCTCTTTTTTCATATATAATATCTCTAATTCTATCTTCCATTTTTTTGACCCAATCTAGAATTATAGAATCATCAATGCTAAATAATAAATCACAATATGTTTTCTTCCCCGTTTTATGAATTCCCTTTTTTGTGTATATTTTAGGCGTTTGTACCAATAAGTTGTCACCATTTTCAACTACTTTAGAGAAATATGTTCCACCCTGTAAAGGTCGTGGTGTTAATAATGTAATTTGGTTAAAGTCATAATTTTTTAATTTTGCAACAGTATTCATTTAAAAAATATTAAGATATATATTTTGTGATATTTTCGCAAATAATTTGTATTTATAAAAAAACTTTAGTATATGAACATTAAAGAAACTTTAATAAATGATTGTATTGATATTTTGAATAGAAAAGATGTTAAGGATGAATTCAAAAAAATGATGAAACCTCTCATTGACTTAATATTAAAAGAATTATATCCATATATTTATTTATCTATTATTTTTGTATTTATAAGTTTTCTGTTAATTTTAGGAATTTTTATATTACTGATGCGTAATAAAATATTATTAAATTCTAATAAATTAAGATAAAAATATTTATATAATATATAATGGCTAAACGAAGAACTCGTAGAATGCGCAAAAGAACGAAACGAAGAAGGGGAAGTAAAGGAAGAAAATCTAGACGCAGAAGAGGCGGCAGTGTTGTAGGTGCTCTTAAAACGGCGTTGTTACCTTTCTTGCTTTACAAGGCACAAAAACACATGCAAAAAAGAAAAGGAAGAAAAGGGGGCAAACGAAGAAAAACTAAAAGACGTCGTTAATTTATGATATAAACATTTAAATATAAATTCATATCATATACTATATGGGAGATTTTCAAACGAATATTCAAAATTGGGTTAGTTTAGATAACAAAATCAAACAACACCAAGCCGAAGTAAAACAATTAAGAGAAACTAGAAATAATTTATCTGACAATATTTTTGGTTATGCTGAGCAAAATAATTTAGAAAATGCTGTTATTGAAATATCTGACGGCAAATTAAAATTTCAAAATACTAAAGTTACTAGCCCCCTAACATTTAAGTTGGTTGAAAATTGTTTATTAGAATGTATTCCCAATGAAGAAAAAGTCAAATCTCTTATGAAATACATAAAAAGTAAAAGAGATATTAAATTTGTAAATGATATTAAAAGGAGCTACATAAAATAATTTATATGAGTAAGCATATAAATGATTTGCCTCTTAATAAAGAAAAACTAGATAATCATACTTTAAACGCTTTCAAAAAAATTCAAGAAACTAGAATGGATAATTATAAATTAGAAGCTCAAGAAGATTTTCAAAATTGGATACGATATAGAAATAATATGGATAACACCTATATTTTTATTGATGGCTTAAAAGATCTACTTAAAAATCATAATCGTAAAATCATTGATGATAAAGGATTTAAAAACATGATTGCTTCTATATTATATAAACATTCGCGATAATGGACAAACTATTAGACGATAATGAATATAATGAATTATGGAAAGAAATAAGAAATGAATGGAATTTAGATGATTTTTTGAATCACCGTGAATTATATAATGTTTTAGAAAATAACCAAATTGAAAAATATAATAATGAATTGCACGACAAAATATATAATTTGGCCGGTTCATTTTATGAAAACTTCTGGTATCCGCATTTTTTGGACGAAAAAACTTCCGATTTCAATAATGAAATATCTAATGCTGTTTATTTATTCATAAATAAAAAATATGACGAAGATATTATTAAAAATAATCCAGAATTAATGTTTAAATTATTGGAATAATATATTTAAATATATTAAATGAACCTAAATGATTTCACTGTATATAAAGAAGCTGGTAATGTTTTAAGTATGGGATTCAAAATTAATAGTATTATTGCCAAACAAGGGTTACCCGTTATGGTTGGTGGAGAAAATCCATTCAAAAAAGGAGCTTTTGATAATTTAAATGTTCCTCTCCCATTAGCAGTTTTACATCAAAAAGCTCACTCAGCAGCTCATGAATCAATGTCGGGAGGGGATAATACAGAAAATAATACTATAAATATGGAAAATATTCTTGACAATCAACAAATTGATGATTTATTATACAACAAATTATTAAATCTTAATAAATTAGGAGGGAGTAAAAAAAAATTTACTAAAAATAGAAAGAGAAAATCTAAAAAAACTACTAGAAAAAATTAATTATTAATTATTATAATTAATTTTTTTATCTATTTATGCTGTTCCTCCTGACTGCGAAGCAAGTTGTTTGAGTTCCGCTTGACCTTTTTGCACCGCCGCCATACCCACATCACCCGGTGAAGCTTTTGATGCTATTTGTTGTGGGGGTATTCTATGTTTATGTGACGCATGCGTATGCGCTACTTCTTTAGGTTTTTGAGCAGCCATCTCGTTTTCTAAATCATCTACATCATAACTATGGTTATAATCTGGCGACTTCCATTTTTCTTTATTCCACGACGACATTCTAAAATCTTGTATTCGTTTCTTATATTCACTTACTTTTTCGTCAAATTTACATTCATCTTTACTTTTTGGTCCTAATTGATGCTTATTTAATCTATCCTCTTCTCTTTTAAATGCTTTTCTTTTCACTCCCCAACAATTTACACCCAATTTCAAATTAGGATTATCAAAATAACCACCATTTATTCCTGGTCTCCCACAATCATGATTTCCTCCACCACCATCTTTACAACCTTTCTTTTTTTGAAGTTTTTCCCATGTTTCTTTTTGTGTTGGAAACAAACCCATTTGATCGGTAGACCAACCATAACCACACCATTCCGCTCCACTATTATATGCGCTTTCTATTTGACTATAACTTGCCAATTTACTCCCATGCGCTTTACATACTGCCTTCGCATCATCATAACTATAAATATTTCTCTTTATATGAAAAACCTCTTTTTGTGGTTTATGTTTTACATGAGTATGTTGTGTTGGTCCTTTTTCAACTTCTTCTTCTTCCTCCACTTCCAAACCTTTCACTTGTACATCAACTTCTGGCGTTGTCCATAAATTTTTTACTGCTGTTTTTACATCTATTTTAAAAAAATATTGTAATCCATTTATTAATAATAGAAATATAAATATTCCCCACATCATTATTTCCATTAAATTCATAGTTTGTGCTCCCGGAACTCCCGACTGTCCTTCACTAGCATAACTCCCTAAACTATTGAACATTACTAAATAAAAAAATAATACAACTACTAATAATGTAATCACAAATGGATTTAAATTACCTCCACGATACTGTTCCATTACATCTCCATTTATGCCATTAAATAAACTTGAAAATCCTTTTGCTGGCGATACATCCATATATATATTAGTGACATCATTTTTTTTTAATTAATATTTTTTTTTACGATAGAAAAAACAATAAGCTTTTGGTGTTTTTAAATTTTTTAAATTTTTTATTTCTGTTACTCTTGTATCATTAAAATGATACCAAGTTCCATTTGCGTTTTTTACAAATGATGTATAATGACCACCTTCTGTTCCACCCGAATGATTACATATACCATATAAATCATATATACAACCCTCCCTCTGATATCCAACCACATATTCTCTTAAATCTAAGTTTTCTAAAGGAAAATCTACAAATACCTGATTCTTCCTTCTTCCCGGTGTAAATCGTTTCAATGTAATTACCAATATATCTGGCAATTCCCAAAATATTATTCTTTTCTCACCGTTCTCTTTTCTATCTAACTCATCATTAAATACCTTACAATCTCCTTCCATCTTTTCAATACGAGTATATGCTTTTATACTTGATTTCAATGAATGAAAACTATCTATTTCTAATAATAAATTAAAAAATGGTTCTGGTGTTATATTTGAATAATTACTTTCCAATGATTTTACCTGAGATACATGAATTCCATAAAACAATTTTAAAAATTCACTATATTCCTTCTTATACATATTTCTCATCATTTCATAACATTTCATAGCTAATTTATCTACATTATTTCTTACATTTCCTTTTATATTCATTGTTACTTCTCTTTTTAATGAATTATGAAAACAATCTATTACAAATGTTAAAAATTCTGTTAAATCATTTTGAGCATATCCTGAAAATATTATTGCATCTTTTATAGTTGCCACTTTTTGTATTGAATCCACAAATCCTGCTGGGTTTATTGTACAATTTTCACTCCACATTAATTTTCTTAATTTATCCCACTCCATTAATATCAAACTATCCGGAACTCTATTTAATTTACTCTCATACACTTTTTTTCCTTTTCCATTCTCTATATTTAAAAATTCATTTAATTCGTATGTGTGTGACAAACATTGCAATGTTGAATTTAAAAAACAGGTATTGCCTAGATTAGCTAACCCAGTTAATCCTAAATTTTCATATTTCTTAACTATTCTTTTAGACATTTATATTATTAAATATATTTACATTTAAACATTTTTCTTTTAATATATTTAATTATGAACAGAAATCCTAATCCTAACCAGTTTGAAGATATTGTACACGGTTATTTCAGCGTATGTAATCGCTCTATCACTATGATGGAAAATATCAATAATAGAGTAAGTAATATACTTGATACCTATTGTGAAAATGTTCACCAACATACTATGAATAATCATAATTTGAATATGCCTACATATGAAATGCCGCGAGAAAGAAGAAGAAATTATAGGGAAAGAAATTCTTATCGTCCAATTAGTTCTATATTTGATACCACATCAACTACTAGACATAACCCCTTTAGTCGTAGTTATTTTCCTAATACATCTAATAATCTTTCTAGAAATACTACTACCCCTAGAGTTAGAATTAATACCAGAACAACCACGGGGACGCCCGCTCGTAATTTTTCTTCCCAAACCCTACCCAATTTAACTAATTTTATTAATAATACTTTAAATACATCAACTTGGTCCCAATCTATTCCTAGCTCTAGAGATATTTCTGCTTCTACTATTACTTGCTATTGGTGGCAAATTACCGGTGGAACATGGACCGGACCAGACCCAAATAATACTACTTGCCCTATTAGACAACGAAGTTTTACTTCTGCTGACGAAATTATGATGATTAGACATTGTAAACATTGTTTTGTTAAAGATTCTTTAATGCGATGGTTTCAATTAGATTCAAGATGTCCCGTTTGTCGCTGGGATATATACAATACGGCTATTACAAACATTGATAGTTCTAATAATAATATACCAAGGCCTACAATACCTCCACCTCCACCTCCGCAACCAGTCCATCTTTCACAACCACCTCCACCTCCCCCCACCACACAATCTAATTTACCAAATATATCTAATATATCTAATATTTTTAGAGAAGGTGTATTGAATGCTAACAGCACGGAGACTTCTCTCCCAACTATCCCCGGTGTTGACAGAACTACACATAATTTTTTAAGAAATGTTACAAATACTATTGAAACTGGATTATCCAATGTTTTACGAAATAGAGGCTTTGACATGTCTTCTAATATTGTTGAAGCTTCTTATACATTTTCTCTACCTACTCCTCCCTCAAATGGTAATCTTTTTAATGAAGAAACTTATCATATTAGACAACAAATTTCATCAGTTACTAACAGAGATAATTCTAACAATATAATATCTAATACAGAGGAACATCCAGATAATCCTGATTTCCATTAAATATATAAATTAATAATTCTATAATTTTATTAATTTATTTTAAAATTGCTTTCAGTATTATTCGTTTCACGGGCTTGTCTCGCTGCTTCTCTTAACCTCTTCAATCTATATCTTGCTCTTTCTACCTTTGATTTCTTAGTAAATGTTTTTAAATTTATTGGTGTTCTTTTTCCTATTTCATCTAATTTAATAATCTTTTTTTCTTCTCGCTCTTTTTCTACTTTATTCATTGTATATTTCATTAAAGCGTCTTTCTTTCTTTCCTGTTCTTTCTTTATTTCTTTTCTTCGTTTTTCATGTTCTATTATTCTAACTTGTATTCTTCCCTCAGGTGGTGGTTTTGGCTGATTTAACCCCCTTACCCTAATCAGCGGACCTTTTTCTACTATTTTCATTTTATGTAATCCTTTCATAAATTTGTGTAAAAATAATCCAAATTGAACAAAACTTGAACCTGCCCACTTTTTACTTATTGTACAAGGTGGCCAGTCATGTCTCTGCATGCAATATGTTTTGCCTAATATTATACAATCTACCATTGCTTCTTTACACGCCCCTTTTGTTCTATTTACATTATAAACATGATCATTTCCCTTTCCTTTCCATATTTTCCATTCGTCTCCAGTTTTTTCTGTATAATTAGTCTTATTATATCTTATTAGTCCATCCATTTTTTCTAATATTTTTTCTTCTGCGTCTTTATCTTCTGAACATACAAATCCACCATCAAAATATTTTAATTGTTTTTCTCCTTCTAACAAAAAATGATCTAATGAAAACCATCCACCAGGATAACATTTCGTACCATAGGAATCTATCCACCAACTATCTGTTCCCCTCCAGTGTAATCCTAATGTTTTTTCATTTATATTATTTTTTTCAATAAATTTTGTAGACTTACTTATTATATCTTTTTTCAATTTTATTCCATAATATTCTATTGCTTCTTTCAACACATTAAATTCTACATTCAATGGCCATCCATTGCCACCTATATATATATTACAATCTTCATATGGGTATAACGCATTCATTTTATTGACATATTTCTTTATTTTTTTAAATCTACCCATTACATCACACTGACTACCTATCCAAAATGGATTGTCACTATTCCCATTATCCCATATGTCTTTTGGAACTCTTAAATAATCACACACTTTTTCTGTATGTAAATTAACACCATATATCATATTTTCATTAAAATCAAATACTTCTGTAAATTCTAAATTACCACAATTCATTGTATGCGACGTTAACATAGGCACTTTTTTTAATTTATAAGCAATATATATTCCTATAAACGCACTCAAAAATGCGTTTCCTATTCCACCACCCGATTGTATGTATACTACCCCCGTGTGATTTTTAAAAGTTTCATTAAATATCTTATTAAAAAATTTATTTTCATATATATCTTCATTTGTAATATTATGAAAATCTATATATTGATTTAATTCTGTTTGTAATAATGCGATTGATTCCATTATATAAATATTTATTATAAGATTATATACAAAATATTTTAATTTAATTTTTACTTTTGAAGAATGTTGTTAGAGTTTTTTGTCCTTTTTTCGCATTATCTGTTATTCGCAATGTACTATCAAATAATAATTCTTTCACTATTTTATTTTTCAACACTGTTTCTTTATCTTCTCTCTTTTTTTCATTTATTAAACCATTTCTCAACTTTCTATCAAATGAACGCAAAATTCTTTCCATATCTTTCTTTTTACTTTTTGTAAATGAATTTAATTGTTCTAATACTAAAGCAAATATTTGTTGTACTGGTTTCATTATTTGATTTGTTATATAATGTGAATAATCCGGTGTTAAACTGTTTTTTATTATAAAATCTGGATGTTCTATTCTTTCCCCCTGTAATTTAACTTTCTTTTTTGTTTGAATATAAATATAAGGTATCCTACTACCCACTTTTGGTTTATTTCCCGGGTCTCTTTCACCCATTCTATCTGCTAATACTCTATGTGCTATACTTTCTGGATTCTTATAATAACTTCGCAACGATTTGCTTATTATTAATTTATTTAATCCTATTTCTCCATTTCCTATTTTTTTCAAATATTTTTGTAAAAATTCTACTCCTTTATTAATATCACTTGTATTCATTAAAATATCTACAATTCCACCATAACAATCTTTCACACACGGTGCGTTGTCTCTTCTTTTTAAAACTATACCCATAGATTTCCTCTTACCTTTATTCGGATCTTGCTCATATAATATTCCTACATATCTCTTCCGCGATAATAATAAAAATGGCATAAATGTTTTCTCATATTCTAAATCATGTGGTGGTTTTAAAAATTTTGTTGCTAATTCTCCGGCTGCTATTGCCAACTCAATTGTCATTTCTAATCCTTTCTTTCCTCTTATTTTCTTATCGTCTAAATCTCTTAAATTAAATTTAAAGAATACCGAATCTGTATCACCATATACATACTCCGCATTCACTTTTGCCTTACCATATTTAGTATCGCATATTGTATTCTTATAACACCCTTCAATTATTTCTTTAGCATACAATAATAATTTTCTACCCACTGCCGTAGTTGATGCCGCTATATCTTTATCATATAATGAACTCGTTCTAGCACCACATTGACCATATAATGAATTCGCTACTACTTTTATACCCAATTGTCTTTTATCATACAAATTTTTCCAAAAATCTTCTTTTGCATTTTTCTTCTTCTTCTTCGCATCTTTTCTTGCTTTTAACAATCCTGTTAAAACAGATGGAACTACTCCCATATCTCCTTCTGGAAATTGAGCAAATCTACAAGTCTTATATCCCACTTTTATCTTCTCTGCTGCTGATTGAGGAGTTTTTCTTCTATATTCAAAAGTATCATATGTTACATCTACATATTTATATTTATGTAGATTATCATACATAAAATTACCATCTATATCTCTATCTCCTGTTACTTTTATTTTTTTCCCCGTCAAATCATACTCTTTTGTCCATACTTTACTATCATGTGATATATTCTCACTTATCATGCTACT